>Ga0193717_1000580_pt1 | contig 24145 bp, 20 predicted proteins | sample U2c2metaG_FD_145900 | JGI IMG/M metagenome (GOLD analysis project Ga0193717, IMG submission 145900) | Soil microbial communities from a riparian zone of the East river system, Colorado, United States - U2c2 | ecosystem: Environmental > Terrestrial > Soil > Riparian zone | place: USA: East River...
GCCCGCCGGGACCATTCCCGTTAAACAGACGGAAAAAAAACGGGAGCGTCCCCCTAAGCCGTTGATCCGGTGCGAAACCCAAATTTGGAAAACGGAAGGAAACGGCACGTCAGGCCGATTGCGGGGTATGGGGCTGGGATCGGCAAGTCGCTCATGATCGGCGCAGCATAGCCCGCTTGGCCGGGATAGACGATTCCGGTCCCTACTAGGCCGTGAACCCATAAATCTGCCGGGCGGCGGCTTGCCAGAGTCCGCTTTGCCCCGATAGCGGACCAAATTCTGCATCGCAGCGAGCTGACGCCTACCTCGACCTCGGCCCTGCGCTTCTTTAGTAACGACACCACCCGCGAGACATACTGCCCGATAGACTCTGGCAAATCGGTGACGGTCTGGGCTAAGATAAAGCAGGTACTCATGCAATCCGGAGAGGACCTTAATGCGCCTGTAGCACCAGATTGTTGCGAAAGGGCGGCGGTCCTCGGACAGGCGCGTTGCGTCAAGCTCGGTTTCCCCGTTGGCAGCGGAGGCAAGCATGGACCCTGCGATCGTGGATGTGGCGGAACAGGCGCGTTTGAACGTGGCGCGCGAGGCGCAGGTTCCGTGGAAGAAATGGGGACCGTATCTCAGCGAGAGGCAGTGGGGCACTGTCCGCGAGGACTACAGCGAGGACGGCAACGCCTGGAACTACTTCACCCACGACCAGGCACGTTCGCGAGCCTACCGGTGGGGCGAGGACGGGCTCGGCGGATTGTGCGACGACAGGCAGCTGTTGTGCTTCGCGCTGGCGTTGTGGAACGAGCGCGACCCGATCCTCAAGGAGCGCCTGTTCGGGCTCACCAACAGCGAGGGCAACCACGGCGAGGATGTGAAGGAATGCTACATGAAGTACCTGTACAAGTATCCGCAGCACGAGTTTCCTTACCGGGATTTGGTCGAGACCAACCGGAATCGATCTCGTGAGGAATTCGAGTACGAGCTGCTCGATACCGGAATCTTCGACGGCGACCGCTACTTCGACGTGTTCGTCGAGTACGCCAAGGCAAGTCCGGAGGACGTGCTGGTCCGCATCACCGTCCACAATCGCGGGCCCGAGTTGGCCCGGCTGCGCGTCCTGCCGACCCTGTGGTTACGCAACACCTGGTCGTGGGGCGAGGACGGGCGCAAGCCGTCGCTGCGGCAAGCGGCGCCGTGTGTCGTTGAGGCGGCGCACCCGGACCTCGGCGATTACTGGCTGCACTGCGACGGCGCTCCTGAGCTGCTCTTCACCGAGAACGAGAGCAATGCGCAGCGCCTCTGGGGCCAGCCAAACGCGTCGCCGTACGTCAAGGACGCCTTCCATGCCTGCGTGATCTCGCGACAGGCCGAGGCGGTGAATCCCGCCAAGGCCGGGACCAAAGCAGCTGCCCACTATGCCCTTGAAGTGCCGGCGGGCGGCAGCGCGACGGTTCGCCTGCGCCTGTCGAACAACAGGTCAGAGGATGCCTTCGGCGATTTCGAGAAAGTCTTCGCAAGCCGCATCGCCGACGCCGACGAGTTCTATCAGCGAATCGTGCCGAGTTCGCTCACCGAGGATCAGCGACGCGTCCACCGACAGGCGATGGCCGGCGTGCTATGGGGCAAGCAGTACTACTACTTCGACCTTGAGCGCTGGCTGCGCGAGCACCAAAGCCATCCATTGCAGGAGGACGCCGTCCGCGGCGTGCGGAACACGGAATGGTTCCACATGCTCAACGCCGACGTGATCTCCATGCCCGACAAGTGGGAGTACCCGTGGTACGCGGCGTGGGATCTGGCCTTCCACACGATCGCCCTGGCGCAAGTGGATTTCGATTTCGCCAAAGAGCAGCTGCTGCTGATGCTGCGCAATCTGTACTTCCATCCAAGCGGACAGATCCCTGCCTATGAATGGAACTTCAGCGACGTCAACCCACCGGTGCACGCCTGGGCCACGCTGTGGCTTTACAAGTACGAGAAGCAGCTCGGCCGGGAGGACCGCAAGTTCCTGGAGCACTCGTTCCACGGCCTGATGCTGAATTTCAACTGGTGGGTCAACCGCAAGGACCCGGCCGGGCGCAACGTCTTCGCCGGTGGCTTCTTGGGCCTCGACAACATCGGCATCTTTGATCGCAGCGCGCCGCTGCCGACCGGCGGCTCACTGGAGCAGGCCGACGGTACGGCGTGGATGGCGTTCTACTGCCAGAGCATGCTGGAGATCGCCCTCGTCCTGGCCGAGACCGACACAGTCTACGAGGAGATCGCCTTCAAGTTCGTCCAGCACTTCATGTGGATCGCCTATGCCATGGACCGTCGCGGCGAGCATCGCGACGAGATGTGGGACGAGCAGGATGGCTTCTTCTACGACGTGCTGCGGCTGCCTGACGGCCAGGCGATGCGTTTGAAGGTGAGGTCGCTGGTCGGCCTGCTTCCGCTTTGCGCATCGGCGGTGATCGAGTCCGATACCGTTGAGCGCTTTCCCAGGCTGATGGCGATGGTCACGCAGTTCCGTGATCGCCATCCGGAGTTGGTATCCCAGGTGGCGCCAACGGAAGCAGGATTCATCGGCCGCAACGGGCGCAGGCTGCTGTCGATCCTCAACCGGCGGAAGCTCGAGCGCGTGCTCGGTTACCTGCTCGACGAGAACGAGTTCCTCGCACCGCACGGCATCCGCTCGCTCTCGCGCCACCACATGGAACATCCATTCGTGTTCCATGTCGATGGCCAGGAATACAAGGTGCAGTACCTGCCGGCCGAATCGAACACCGGCATGTTCGGCGGCAACTCCAACTGGCGCGGCCCTGTATGGATGCCGGTCAATGCGCTGATCGTCCGGGCGCTGGTGAACCTGTACGCCTTCTACGGCGACGAGTTCACGGTCGAATGCCCGACCGGGTCGGGGCACCGTATGACTCTGTTCGAAGTGGCACAGGAGATCGTGCGCCGGCTGACGAGCACTTTCCTGCGCGATGCCAAGGGGCAGCGGCCAGTCCACGGCGGAACGGCTCGGTTCCAGGACGATCCGCACTGGCGCGACCTCATCCTGTTCTACGAGTACTTCCACGGCGACAACGGCGCTGGTCTCGGAGCCAGTCACCAGACGGGATGGACCTCCCTGGTCGCCCCCCTGCTGGACCTGTTCGGCCGGGTCGATGCCAGGACCCTGCTTGAAGTCGAGCGCGGCAGCGTGCTGGCCAGGGTCGTTCGGGAACAGGTCGGCGGAGAACCGGCGAGAACGGGCTGAGGAGCGGCCATGTCCGAACCACGCTACCCGGCGCTGTACCAGATAAACACCCGTGTCTGGCTGACCGAGCTCTCGCGCCCGCTGGGCAGGCGAGCGACCTTGGACGATGTGCCAGACGCCGAGCTCGACCGGCTGGCGCGGCTGGGGTTCGACTGGCTCTGGTTCCTGAGCGTCTGGCAGACCGGCCCGGCGGCGCAGATGGTCTCGCGCGCGCATCCCGGGTGGCGCCGCGAGTTCGAGGAAACGCTGCCCGACCTCAATGACGATGACATCGCCGGCTCCGGATTCGCCATCCAAAGTTACACCGTGCACCGCGACCTCGGCGGCGACGAGGCGCTCGCGCGCCTGCGGGGGCGACTGCAGGAGCGCCGCCTGAAGCTGACGCTCGATTTCGTCCCCAACCATATGGCACCGGATCATCCGTGGATCGATGAGCACCCCGACTACTTCGTTCACGGCAGCGAGAGCGACCTGGCGGGCGCACCGCGCAACTACTGTCACGTGCAAACGAAGAACGGCCCGCTGGTGCTGGCTTACGGCCGCGACCCCTACTTCGACGGTTGGCCCGACACGCTGCAGCTCAACTACGGCAATCCCGAATTGCAGCGGGCGATGATCGGCGAGTTGGAGCGGATCGCCGGCCAGTGCGACGGCGTCCGGTGCGACATGGCCATGCTGGTGCTGCCCCACGTCTTCGAGCGCACCTGGGGGATCAGCGCCGATCTCTTCTGGCCGAAGGCGACCGAGACCGTGCGGCGCACGCACCCGCGCTTCACCTTCATGGCCGAGGTCTACTGGGACCTGGAATGGACGATGCAGCAGCAGGGCTTTGACTACGCCTACGACAAGCGGCTGTACGACCGCCTGCGCGACGGGCGTGCACGGCCAATTCGCGAGCATTTCCACTCCGGGCTCGACTACCAGGACAGACTGGCCCGCTTCCTTGAGAACCATGACGAGCCGCGCGCGGCGTCAACGTTCCCGCCGGAGGTCCATGAGGCAGCGGCGATTGTCACCTTCCTGTCGCCGGGCCTGCGTTTCTTCCACCAGGGCCAGTTCGAGGGGCGCCGGAAACGCATCTCGCCCCACCTGGTGCGCGGTCCGCCGGAGGCGATCGACCGGCGACTGGAGCAGTTCTACGAGCGGCTGCTGGCCGTGCTGCGCCGGCCGTCAGTGCGCCAGGGAACCTGGAGCTTGCTTGACTGCACGCCGGCGTGGGAGGGCAACTGGACCTGGGAATGCTTCGTGGCCTGTGCCTGGCAAGGACCCGATGACGAGCGGCTGCTGGTGGCGGTGAACTTCGCACCCAACCACAGCCAGTGCTTCGTGCAGCTGCCGTTTGGCAATCTCGGCAATGGGCGGTGGCGGCTCGAGGACCTGACCGGTGACGCCACCTACTTGCGGGAGGGCAATGATCTGCGAGCGCACGGTCTTTACCTCGATGTGCCGCCGTGGCGAGCGCACGTCTTCTCGCTGACGAGATTGGCTGCGTGCCAATGAGTCCACGGCCTAAGGCACGGTGCCGGCCGGGAGCGCCGCGCAGTGTGCGGCGATGGCGCCCGGTGTGGTCATCCAGATCTCATCACGCCGCGAAGCGATGTGCTTCAGGGCGCGCTTGAGATGCCGCAGGCGGTGCGGCTGGCCCACGATATAGGCGTGCAGGGCGACGCCCATGACCAGCGGCCGGGTCTCGCTGAGCTCCAGCATTTCGTCGAACTGATCGACGATCATGTCGGCGAAGGCATCGGCCCCGACCTTGCGCGCCGCCACCGCGGGAATGTCGTTCAACTCCTGCGGATAGGGCACTGCCAGGATTCGCCGGCCCCCACGGGCACGAAACCAGATCGGCTGGTCGTCCATGCACCAGTCCAGCAGATATTTGTAGCCGGCCTCGGCAAGCAGGCAGGGCGTCACACGACTCTGTGAAATCCACGGACCCAGCCAACCCTCGGGAGCGTGCCCCTCCTCCTGTGCCAGCCGGGCCGTCGCCTGTGCGATCGCCGCCTGCTCGTCCTTTTCGGCGAGGTCGCCCAGACGCTCGGCATTGGTGCGGCCATGGCCCACGATCTCGTCGCCGCGCGCGCGGAAGGCGGCGACGAGCCCGGGCGCATAATCGTACATTGAGCTGTTGAGCAGCGCCGCCATGGGCAGCTTCAGGGCGTCGAAGGCATCGAGCAAATACCAGGCGCCGACGCGATTGCCGTAGTCGCGCCAGGCATAGTTCAGGACGTCGGGCTGGGGCCCGCCCGGCGCCAGCTCGGCGCCGAGGCCCTCGCCGAAACGGAAATGCTCGAGATTGAGCGCGAAGTAGACCGCCAGTCGGCGGCCGTTTGGCCATGTATAGTCGGGTCGTCCGCGCAGCGGTACGTAGTCGTAGCGTTCGTGGGTGACGAGTTTCATGACCAAATCGTAGCGTTGGGACAGGCAATCGGCTACCGTCTCACACGTGATGAAGAAGCTGCAGCTTAAGCAGCGGACGTCCGGGAGGCTAAGATTGACGGCAATTGATGCTGCGGCGGTGCCGGAGTCGGCAGCCGCCACGCGTGCGAAGCGCAGCTGGCTGGCGCCGCTGTGGGTGACCTTTCTGCTCGCCGTTCTGGCGTTCCTCGTCGCCTATCCGCTGCTGATGCTGCTGTTCGGCGCGCTGAGCGATTCCAACCCGGTGATCGACGGCTTCGGCTCCTTCCGGCCCTCGATTACCCATTTCCTGCAGGTCTTGGCCAACGAGAACGTCCGCGACGCATTTTACAATGCGCTGATCGCCTGTGGCGGCGGCACGTTGCTCGCCGTCGTGATCGGGCTCGCCTTCTCCTGGATCGTCGTGCGCACCAACACGCCATGCAAGCGCTTCATCGCCGGCGCCAGCATGATCCCGCTGTTCGTGCCGCCACTGGTGGCAGGCGTCGCCTGGGGCATCCTGGGCTCGCCGAAGACCGGCCTGCTCAACACCGTCTTCAAGTGGATCGGCATCGATTTCCGCGTCGATTTCTATTCGATGTCCGGCCTGATCCTGGTGTTCGGCATCTATTACGCACCTTACGTCTACATGTTCACCGCCTCGGCGCTGCGCAACATGGACCCCAGCCTCGAGGAAGCCTCGGAAGTGGCCGGCGCCAGCGCCTTCGCCACGCTGTTCACCGTGACCTTCCCGCTGATCGCGCCGGCGATCCTGGCCAGCACGCTGCTCGCCTTCGTGGTCATGCTGGGCATCTACGGCGTGCCGGCAGCCCTGGGTGCGCCGGCCAACATCTCCGTCCTCACCACCTACATCTTCAAGCTCACCGCCTGGAGTCCGCCGCTCTACAACACGGCTGCCGCCGTCGCCATCCTGCTGATGGTCGTCACCGCCTTCTTCGTGTGGGGGCAGCAGAAGATCCTGTCGGGCCGCAGCTTCGCCACCGTGGCCGGCAAGGCGTTTCGCCCGCGCAGCCTCGATCTCGGGCCGTGGCGCTGGCTCACTTTCGGCATCGCTTCGATCTATCTGTTCATCGTGGTGATATTGCCGACGGCGGCGTTGTCGATCGCGGCCTTCCGCAAATTCCTCTTCATCCCCAATCTCGACAGCCTGTTCGACGCGCGCCAGTACAGCTGGGTGCATTTCAACAGCGTGTTCGACAATCCGCTGACCATGCAGTCGATCTGGAACTCGCTGGAGGTCGGCGTCCTCACCGCCGTGATCGGCGGCGCGCTGGCTTTCGCCATCGGCTACACCATCCACCGCACCAGCGTTCCCGGCCGCACCTCGATCGACATGCTGTCCACCCTGCCCGTGGCGGTGCCCGGTCTGGTCGTCGGCGTCGCTTATCTATGGGCCTGGATCGGCCTGCCGGGCGGCCTTTACGGCACGATCTGGATTCTGGTCCTGGCTTTCGTTGCCCGCTTCATACCGGACACCGTGAAGGCGCTCTCGACTTCGTTCCTGCAGATCCACCGGGAGCTCGAGGAGGCGGCATGGATCTGCGGCAGGGGGATGCTCGGCACTATCCGCACCGTCATGCTGCCTTTGGCACGACCGGGCGTGGCGGCGGCCATGACCCTGCTGTTCGTGCTGTCGATCCGCGAGCTCGGTTCGTCGCTCTTCCTGTACACCAGCGACACCACGGTGATGTCGGTGTTGCTGCTCGATTATTACGAGGGCGGCAACACGGGCAAGACTGCCGCCTTCAGCCTCGTCCAGACGATCATGCTCGCGGGCCTGCTGGGCATCACGACCTGGCTTTCGGCGGGTGCGGCGCAAAGCAGCGCCCGCACCGGATAACAATCAAAAATCGGAGGAAACAGACAGATGAGAAAATCGACGATGTTTGCCGCGGCATTCGCCGTGGTCGCCGCCTTCAGCGGTCCGCAGGCGAGGGCGCAGGACGAGTTCGGCTCCAAGGAGCTGATCGCGGCGGCCGAGAAGGAAGGCCAGCTCACCTACTACACGGCGAACTTCGCCGAGACCGAGCAGGAGGTCATCAAGGCCTTCAACAAGCGCTTTCCCAAGATCAAGGTCTCGATGGTGCGCGCGCCGGGCGGCCAGCTCATCACCCGCATCAAGACCGAGGCGGCGGCGGGCAAGCTCGCGGCCGACGTCATCGACCATTCCGACCGCGGCCTGATGAAGGAGCTGGAAGACCTCTTCATGGACTACGCGCCGCCTAACGCGGCCGACTATCGACCCGACGCGCTGGTCTCGCCGAAATTCTGGCCGGGCGTCACGCTGGGCTGGGCGATCGCCTACAATACCGCGCTGGTGAAGAACGCACCCAAGACCTGGATGGATCTCACCAAGCCCGAATACAAGGACAAGCAGATCGGCCAGGTGGTCGGCCCGTCCGGCGGCACGACCTGGACGCGCGTGATGTTCGAACGCCAGGTGCTCGGTGAGGATTACTGGGCCAAGCAGGCAGCGCTTGGGATCACGCTCTATCCCTCCGGCGCGCCGGCCTCCGACGCCCTGGTGCGCGGCGAGATCTCGATCGCGCCGCTGCTCTACAACATCATCTACACCAAGATCGTCGAAGGTGCGCCGGCCGAGGCGATCTTCGCGCCCGAGGGCGTGCCGATCATTCCCTACGCCGACGGCATTCCCAAGACGTCGAAGAACCCCAATGCGGCCAAGCTGTTCATGAATTGGCGCCTGTCGAAGGAAGGCCAGGCCTTCGCCATCAAGTCGCTCGGCAACATCACTTCGCTGAAGGAGCCGCCGGCTTTCCCGAAGGGCTGGGACCCCAAGCTGGTCAAGGTCTGGGTGCCGAAATTCGACGAGTTCGAGAAACTGCGCGAGCCCTGGCTCGACCAGTGGAACAAGACCTACGGCTACCGCCAGTGAGCGCAGCGCTTCATATCGAGGCGCTGGTCAAGCGCTTCGCAACCGGCAAACCGGCCGTCGACGGCGTGAGCTTCGACGTGCCGGCGGGCGAGATCGTGGTTCTGCTGGGCCCGTCGGGCTGCGGCAAGACCACGACCTTGCGCTGCGTCGCCGGTCTGGAACATCCGACGGGCGGCAGCATCTCGATCGGCGATCGCCTGGTGTCGGCGCCCGAGCGCGGCATCCTCGTGCCGCCGCGCGAGCGCGACATCGGCATGGTGTTCCAATCCTATGCGGTGTGGCCGCATATGACGGTGCGCCAGAACGTGGCTTATCCACTCAAGCATCGCCGCGGCAAGGCGGGCGACATCAACGCCCAGGTGCGCGAGACGCTGGAACTGGTTGGGCTGGGCGATTATGCCGACCGCCCCGTGGTGTCGCTGTCGGGCGGCCAGATGCAGCGCGTGGCGCTGGCGCGCAGCCTGGTCTACCGGCCCCAGCTCCTGCTGCTCGACGAGCCGCTCAGCAACCTCGACGCCAAATTGCGCGTGCGCCTGCGCGACGAGCTGCGCCGCATCCTCAAGCAGACCGGCATGACCGGACTCTACGTGACGCACGACCAGGCCGAGGCCGTGGTGCTGGGCGACCGCATCGGCGTCATGCGCGAGGGCAAGCTGCTGCAGATGGCCTCGCCGGACGAGATCTACAATCGCCCGGCCGACTCCTTCGTCGCCAATTTCACCGGCGCCTCCAATTCGTTGCTCGGCCGCGTGCTCGGCCGCAGCGGCGAGCGGGCGACCATCGACCTCGGCGCCGCCGGCAAGCTCGAAGCCTGGACGCCGCAGGCCCTGGCGCCGGGCGACGCCGCCCGCGTGGCCCTGCGCGCCGAAAATGTACGGCTGGGCGAGCGCGGCGCCGTCAACGGCTTCTCCTGCCGGGTGATGGAGCGGCGCTACCAGGGCGTCCAGACGGTCTATGACGTCGAACTGGGCGGCCAGCGGCTGGAGGCGCTCGAGCTGGGCACCGCCGCACGGCACATGCAGGAAGGTGAAATCGCCCTCACTTTGCCGCCCGAGACCTGCTGGGCCTATCGCGACGAGGAAGCCGCGGCGCACGATTAATGAGGTCTCACATCGCAGAGGAATGCATCGCTGGGAGCGCGCCACTGCGCGCGGAGTAATCTCCGTGCTGAAGTGGCGCATCTTCTCATCGTCTTCTGGACGGCGCGGCTCCAGCCGCGCTCATGAGCGGGCCTGGAGGCCCGCGGTCCGCATGACCATGATGCGCCACTTCAGGCGCATGTGAATGCGCCGCAGTGGCGCGCTCCCAGCTATGAGTTACGCGACTGGGATGCCCTGCTAACCGGCCCGGCTATCCCGAGGAAAACGAGAACGGCGCGATTCAGTCTCACCACGTCCTCGTCGGCCAGACGGCCGATCCGGCTGCCGATTTTCGACTTCGGAACGGTTGTGATCTTGTCCGCCATCAGGCGACTCGCTGCTCGCAGGCTATTGCCTTCGGTCGGCTCGACGAGCAGCCGGAACAATGGCGCGTCCGTGGCGTCGGTGGTGAAGGCGCAGACCGTTATGGAGTCCGTCTTGTCGAAACGGTCGTCCTGTAGAATGACAGCAGGGCGAGGCTTGCCGGCATAGTCCTCGCCGCCGGCGAGACTCCAGATCTCGCCCCTCTTCATTCGCTGTCCAGCTCGGAGACCGCATCGATGAAGTCCTGATCCGCCTTGGCATGCGGGCCGTTGGCCACAGCGAGGGACTGTCGGCGCGCCTCCGCCGCGAAGGCCGGCGAACGCACGTCGGGCACCCAAATCTGAATGGGTCTCAGTCCCTGCCGGCGCAACCTCTCGCGATGCTGCCTGACCTTGTCTCGTGACGGCTTGGGCCGGGTTGATGACGCCATATATGCCTCGAAATTGGTTACATGTAACTTATCACGAGTGGGATCTGCCTACCAGACGCGAGACTCCAGATTCCGTCTATTTCGCCGCTTGCGTCCTGGCACCCGACTCCTGATATAACCCCTTCGAGGGATCGGTGCGGGCGGAGCAGTCGCCAAACCGGTCAGATCCGGAAGGAAGCAGCCGTAACGAATTCGCTTCGGGTCGTGCCGGTCTCTCACCCGCCAACCCCGCGCGTGCCGCCGCGGGGCGCGGACTGCCCGGGCGCGACGACCGCCGGGGCCTGATGGGGCCGCGGCGCATCAGCGGGATGGGATACCTCGCCATGCCGGAAGCCGCCGTACCTGGAGCCGCCACACTTGAAGCTGGCGACACCGCGCTTCCCTACCGGGTTCTCGCCCGCAAATACCGTCCATCGGATTTCACCACCCTGGTCGGCCAGGAGGCGATGGTGCGCACCCTGCGCAACGCCATTGCCACCGGCCGCATTGCCCATGCCTTCATGCTCACCGGCGTGCGTGGCGTCGGCAAGACGACGACCGCGCGCATCATCGCCCGGGCGCTCAATTGCATCGGCACCGACGGCAAAGGCGGCCCCACGGTCGACCCCTGCGGCGTGTGCGAGCATTGCAAGGCGATCAGCGAGGACCGCCATGTCGACGTGATCGAGATGGACGCGGCCTCGCGCACCGGCATCGACGATGTGCGCGAGCTGATTGAGGGCGTGCGCTACCGGCCCGTCTCGGCACGCTACAAGGTCTACATCATCGACGAAGTCCATATGCTGTCGGAGAAGGCCTTCAATGCGCTTCTCAAGACACTGGAAGAGCCGCCGCCGCACGTGAAGTTCGTCTTCGCCACTACCGAAATCCGCAAGGTGCCGGTGACGGTGCTGAGCCGCTGCCAGCGCTTCGACCTGAAACGCGTGCCGCAGGAGACGCTGGTCGAGCATTTCGGAAAGATCTCCGCGGTCGAGAAGGTCGAAATCTCGCCCGAGGCGCTGGCGCTGATCGCCCGTGCCGCCGACGGCTCGGTGCGCGACGGCCTCTCCATGCTCGACCAGGCGATCGCCCATGGCGGCGGCGTGGTCGATGCCGCGCAAGTGCGCGACATGCTGGGCATGGCCGATCGCAGCCGCGTGCTCGAGTTGTTCGAGAAGACCATGCGCGGCGATTCGGCGGCGGTCCTGGCCGCGGTTGGCGAACTGCACGACGGCGGCGCCGATCCTGTCGTCATCCTGCAGGACCTGCTCGAGCTCACGCATTGGGTGACACGCCTGAAGGTGGCGCCGGAAGCGGCGGCGGGCTTGGCCGACACCGAGCGCACCCACGGCCTGGCGCTGGCCGGCAAACTGTCGATGGCGTCGCTCACGCGCGCCTGGACCCTGCTGCTCAAGGGATTGCAGGAGACCCTGCAAGCGCCTTCGCCGTTGCGCGCAGCGGAGATGGCCTTGATCCGACTGTGCTACGCAGCCGACCTGCCCTCGCCCGCCGATGCCATCCGCGCCCTGCAGAACGGCGCCGCTCCCGCCACGGTGCAGAGCGCTCCCTCAGGTCCACCGCCCCGTGGTGGAGGCGGAGGCGGCGCGGCAGCACAGCGGTCTCCCCAACCGATCGCGACTCCGGTCGCCCAACCGGCCGAGCCGCCGCCGGCGCCGCGCAATTTCACCGAAGTCGTGGCGCTGTTCGAGACCAAGCGTGAGGCGCGCCTGGTCCATAGCCTGATGCATTACGTGCACGAGGTCCGCTGCGAGCCCGGCCTGATCGAATTCCGGCCCGAACCCCAGGCGCCGACCGACCTGGCGGCCAAGCTCAGTGATCTTTTGAGCAAATGGACGCGCCGGCGCTGGATCGCGTCGGTATCATCGGCCGAAGGCAAGCCGACGCTGACGGCGCAGAAGGCCGCCAAGGCCGGCGATCTGCGCAGCGAGGCCGAGAGCCATCCGCTGGTGCAGGCCATCCTGAAGACCTTTCCCGGCGCCAAGCTCGACGCCGTGCGGCGGCGCGGCGAAAATGCCGCTTCGCTGGTCGCCGGTCTTGCCGCCGAAGAAGAGCCACCCCCGGCTGAGGACTATCCCGTCGACGACATTCCCGAGAGTGATTTCTGATGTTCGACAAACTCAAGGATCTAGGCGGCCTGATGCAGCAGGCCCAGGCCATGCAGCAGAAGATGCAGGAGCTGCAGAGCGTGCTCGAAGGGCTGGAGATCACCGGCACCTCGGGCGCCGGCCTGGTTAAGATCACCGTCAATGGCAAGAACGAGACGCGCCGGGTCGAAATCGATCCCTCGCTGTTCGTGCCGGCCGACAAGGGCGTGGTCGAAGATCTGATCGTGGCCGCTGCCAACGACGCGCGGACCAAGGTCGAAGAGACCGTGGCGGAGCAGATGCGTTCCCTCACCGGCGGAATGGCGCTGCCACCGGGCTTCAAGCTATAGATGAACGGTCCCGAAATAGAGCGGCTGATCCAGTTGCTGGGGCGGCTGCCCGGCCTCGGCCCTCGGTCGGCACGGCGGGTGGCATTGCATCTCCTGAAGAAACGCGAAGCCTTGATGCAGCCTTTGAGCACGGCCCTGGCCGACGCCGCGCGCGCCATTCGCCCGTGCTCGATCTGCGGCAACCTCGACACGACGGATCCCTGCTCGATCTGCGTCGATCCGAAGCGCGACGCCACCTTGCTCTGCGTGGTCGAGGACGTGGGCGATCTGTGGGCGCTGGAGCGGGGCCGCATCTTTCCCGGCCGCTACCACGTGCTGGGCGGCACCCTGTCGGCGCTGGACGGCGTGGGACCGGAGGAGCTCAACATCGCAGCCCTCGTGCAGCGCGTCGGCGCCGGCGAGGTGCGCGAGGTCATCGTCGCCACCAACGCCACGGTCGATGGCCAGACCACGGCGCACTATCTCTCCGATCGTTTGGCCGATCTCGGCGTGCCGGTATCGCGGCTGGCGCATGGCGTGCCAGTGGGCGGCGAGCTCGACTGGCTCGATGACGGCACCTTGGCGATGGCGCTGAAGGCGCGCCGCTCCTTCTGATGGACACCCTGGCGACCATCGCCATCGCGTTGGGCGCCGGTTGGGCGAGCGGCTTCAACACCTATGCCGCCATCCTGATCCTGGGTGGCGCCCAGCAACTGGGGCTGGTGACCCTGCCGCACGATCTCCAGGTTCTGACCTCGCCCTGGGTGTTGGGTGTCACGGCCATACTGTTTGCGCTGAATTTCCTCGCCGACAAGATTCCCCTGGTCGATAGCGTGAACGACATGCTGCAAACGGTGGTGCGCGTGCCGGCCGGCGCCTTGCTGGCCTATGGCGCGGCCGGCCAGCTCAGCCCCGAGGTCGCCGTCATCGCCGGGCTTCTGGGCGGCACGTTGGCGGCCGGAAGCCACGTCGCCAAGACCGGCACGCGTGCGCTGATCAACACCTCACCCGAACCGTTCAGCAACATCGCCGCCTCCCTCACCGAGGATGCCACCGTGTTCGGTGGCCTGGCGTTGGCGCTGACGCATCCGATCACTTTTTTGTGCTTGCTGGCGACCTTCGTTGCATTGCTGGTGTGGCTGCTGCCTCGTTTTATCCGTCTGGCGATGGCGTCTTTCCGTCGGCTGACCGGAAAGCGGCAGTATCCGTGATTTTCAGGGTAGGCACAAACGCAATAGGCCTCACAGGCCACTTTCCTTCGCGCCGGCACGCGGTACACTCTTAGCCGTACCGTCATGTTCATCCGCCAGAATATCCAGACCCTCCGGTTCTTCCGCACCACACCGGCGATGCGTTGCCCCTACCTGCCGCATCGGCTGGAGACCAAGCTCGTCACCGAATTGAGCGGGCCGGATGCGATCTCCCAGCACGACACGCTGACCGATGCGGGTTTCAGGCGGTCGCACCATTTCGTCTACAAGCCATTATGCGACGGTTGCCGCGCCTGCGTGCCGGTGCGCATCCGCGTTCGCGATTTCGAGCCCAGCCGGATGCAACGCCGCATTCTGCGGCGCAACGAGCATGTCCATGCCGTGGAAGTGCAGGCGCTTGCCACGGGCGAGCAGTATTCCCTGTTTGCGCGCTACGTGCTGGCGCGCCATCGCGACGGCGATATGGCAGACATGGATTTCGACGACTATCGCGCCATGGTCGAAGAGAGCCCGGTCGAAACCGCCATCATCGAGTTCCGCGACGACTCCGCCGACGGCAAGCTGGTCGGCGCCTGCCTGGTCGACTGGCTGTCGAGCGGCGTCTCGGCGGTCTACAGCTACTTCGACCCCCAGGACCCGCGGCGCGGCCTGGGCACCTATATGATCCTGTGGCTGGCCGAGGCCGCCGCCCGGCGCGGCCTGCCCTATGTCTATCTCGGCTACTGGATCGCCGATTCCAGCAAGATGGGTTACAAGCGCGCCTTCCGTCCGCTCGAGTTCTTCGGGGCCGAAGGCTGGACCGAACTGCTCGCGCCTTAGGCAATTGTCACTGGGAGTGGAGCGACTTGCCGCACCCCCTTCTCTTGTCAACAAGCGCCTGCCGCTAGCGCGATTCCGCCAGTCGCGTTATGAGGGACCACCCTGCGGACGAAAGCGGGGGCAAAAAAGTAATAAGCTCGACCGGGGGGATGAATGAACCTACTTCTGCGGTTCAGTGCGCTCATCGATGCGATGAATGAAAAAATCGGAGTGATCTGCAATTGGCTGGTGCTGCTCGCCTGTGTGGTGAGCGCCGGCAACGCCATGATCCGATATGCCTACGACTACAGCTCGAATGCCTGGCTCGAGGTGCAGTGGTACATGTTCGCCGTGATCGTCATGTTCGGCGCGGCCTACACGCTCAAGCGCAACGAGCATGTGCGCGTCGACATCGTCTACATGACGCTGAGCCGCCGCGGTCAGCTCTGGATCGACATCCTGGGCACGCTGGTCTTCCTCCTGCCGACCTGCATCATCCTGGCCTGGCTGAGCTGGCCGTTCTTCGAGCAGTCGTTCGCCACCAACGAGCATTCGTCCAACGCCGGCGGCCTGCTGCGCTGGCCGATCAAGCTGGTCCTGCCTGTGGGCTTTGCGCTGCTTGCCTTGCAGGGCCTGTCCGAGCTGATCAAGCGCGTGGCATTCCTCAACGACTATCCCGTCGAAAGTCTCGAGACCCACTACGAGAGGCCCACCCAATGATCATTCCATTGGAGTGGATGCCGCCGGCGATGTTCGCCGGCCTGGTCGTCTTCATGCTGATCGGCTACCCGGTGGCCTTCTCGCTGGCCGCCGTGGGCTTCTTCTTCGGCTTCCTGTCGATCGACTTCGGCTATTTCACCATGCCCTTCATGCAGGCCATTCCAGGTCGCGTGTTCGGCAGCATCCTGTCGAACGAGTTGCTGCTCGCCATCCCGTTCTTCACCTTCATGGGCGCGATCCTGGAAAAATGCGGACTGGCCGAGGACATGCTCGAATCGATGGGGCAGCTGTTCGGCCCGATCAAGGGCGGCCTTGGCTATTCGACCATCATCGTGGGCTTCGTCCTGGGCGCAATCACCGGCACGGTGGCGGCACAGGTGATCGCCATGGCGATGATCACGCTGCCGATCATGCTGCGTTACAACTACGACATGCGCTATGCCACCGGCGTTCTGGCGGCTTCCGGCACCATCACCCAGCTGGTGCCGCCGTCGCTGGTGCTGATCGTACTGGCCGACCAGCTCGGCAAATCGGTCGGCGACATGTATCTCGGCGCCTGGGGTCCTTCGCTGCTGCAGATCGCGCTGTTCGCCGCCTACACCTTCTACGTCACCCTCACGAAGCCGGCAGCCCTCCCGCCGGTGCCGCGCACCCTGTTCGGCAAGGCGCTGCTGATCAAATGCGCCTGGGGCATCATCCCGGCCGCGGTGCTGATCTTCCTCGTGCTCGGCACCATCATGATGGGACTGGCGACGCCGACCGAAGCCGGCGCCATGGGCACCATCGGCGCCATCGTACTGGCGGTGGTCCGCAACGCACCGCTCAGCCGGTTCGACCGCTGGGCGTTTGGCGGCGGCTGCGCGGCGGCGGTCATCGGCGCCCTGATCGGCATCGTCGCCTTCAAATCAACAGCTTTCGTCATCGCCTTCACCGTCATGTTCGCCTCGATCATCTGGCTGTGCTGGCGCGCCTGGGAGTTCAAGGAGCTGCGCGAGCTCATCGTGCAGGCCTTCCAGGCGACGATGCGCATCACCGCGATGGTCGCGTTCATCCTGGTCGGCGCCACCTGCTTCTCGATCACCTTCCAGGGCGTCGACGGCAACCGGTGGGTCGAGCATTTGATGTCGAACCTGCCGGGCGGCATTTGGGGCTTCCTCGTCGTCGTCAACCTGTTCATCTTCTTCCTGGCGTTCTTCCTCGATTTCTTCGAGATCGCCTTCATCATCGTGCCGATGCTGAAGCCGGTGGCGCAGACCATTCTCACCCCGGTGGTGGGCGCCGACGCGGCCCTGATCTGGTTCGGCGTCATGCTCTGCGTGAATGTGCAGACCTCGTTCATGCATCCTCCATTCGGCTTCGCCCTGTTCTACCTGCGCAGCGTCGCGCCCAAGGAGGTCAAGAGTTCCGACATCTACTGGGGCTCGATCCCGTGGGTGCTTCTGCAGCTCATCATGGTGATCATCGTGATCGCCCTGCCGCAGTCGGTGACCTACTTCCTCGACGCCCCGTCGAACATCGACCCGAGCACGGTCAAGATCGACATCCAGGCACCGTCGAACGACGAGCAGACGGCACCCGTATTCAAGTAACGGCTGCACCGCCTGCAGGCACAAAAAAGCCCCGCCTTCCGGCGGGGCTTTCTTTCTTGGCCGGTCGACGACGGTCTAGCGACCCGTCGCGGACATGGCGTAGTTGAAGTTGTCGAACGAATTCTCGGCGACCCGGAACCACAGATTCTCGTCGCTGCGGAACGTCCTCAAGTTGTCGTAGATCTTCTTGAACTTGGGATCCGCCGCAGCCACCTCGTCGTAGTATTTGTAGCACTCGTTGAAGCAGGCCTCGAGGACCGGACGCGGGAAGGGCCGCAGCTCGGCGCCACCCGCCACCAGACGACGCAGCGCCGCCGGGTTGCTGCCGTCATACTTGGGCACCATCCAGGAAGTAACCAGGCCTGCCGCCGTCTCGACCATCGCCTGATAGGGCTTGGGAAGTTCCGCCCAGGCCTTGTTGTTGATGTAGAGCGAGCCGACCGACGCACCCTCCCACCAGCCCGGGTAGTAGTAGTATTTGGCAATCTTGTTGAAGCCCAACTTCTCGTCGTCGTAGGGACCGACCCATTCGCAGGCGTCGATCGTGCCCTTCTCGAGCGCCGGATAGATGTCGCCGCCGGCGATCTGCTGCGGCACGACACCGAGTCGCGACAGGATCAGGCCGGCGAATCCGCCGACCCGGAACTTCAGCCCCTTCATGTCGTCCATCGACTTGATTTCCTTGCGGAACCAGCCGCCCATCTGGCCGCCGGTGCCGCCAAAGACGAAGGATTGGAAGTTATATTCCTTGTAGAACTCGTTGATCAGCTTGGAGCCGCCGCCTTCGCTGAGCCACGCATAGTATTGCCGCTGGTTCATCGAGAACGGCAGGCCGGTCTCGAACACGAAGTTCGGATGCTTGCCGAAGAAGTAATAGGCCGCCGTCTGGCCCGCCTCGACGGTGCCGTTCTGGACGGCGTCGGCGACTTGCAGACCCGGCACGATTTCGCCGGCGGCGAAGGCGCGGACCTGGAACTTGTTGTCCGACATCTCGCCGATCATCTTGGAGAAGAGTTCGGAGCCGCCATAAAGTGTATCGAGCGATTTGGGAAAGCTCGACGTCAGTCGCCATTTAACTTCCGGCATGCTCTGCGCTATGGCGGGCGCAGCGACAATACTCGTCGCCGCAGCCGCACTGGCCGCGCCGACGCCGGCGTTCCTTAGAAATTTTCTACGCTTCATGTTTTATTTGCCTCCTTGGACGTTTGCCTCCTTGGCGCAAAAAGACTGACACGCATTCGCGAATTTGGAAAGATCGTCTAGCAAAACACTCGGATTGGGATTGTTTTTTGCTGCACCGCAACCTTATCGTTTTGCCGATGAAAAAAAAGCCCCGCCGAAGCGGGGCTTTTCACAGTTCTGCGGGAGCGGCCCTAGAGCTTACCGGCCGCCGACTGGCGTGCCATGAAATTGTCGAAGGTGTTCTCCGCCACACGGAACCAGAGAACCTCGTCCTTCCGGAACGCCATCTGCGAATCGTAGACCTTCTTGAAGTTGGCGTTTTTGGCGTTGATCTCGGCATAGACGTCGTTGGCCGCGACGAACGACGCCTCGAGAATCGGTTGCGAGAACGGCAGCAGCTTGGTGCCGGCCCCCACGAGTTCGCGCAGCGCCTTGGGATTGTCGGCGTCGTACTTCGCCTGCATCCAGGTGTTGGCCTGGGCGCCCGCGGCGCGGATGACCGCCTGGTACATCTTGGGCAGTGAATTCCACTTCTCAAGATTGGTCATGCACTGAATCGAAGCATTGCCTTCCCACCAGCCGGGGTAATAGTAGTTCGGCGCGATCTTGCTGAAGCCCAGCTTCTGGTCGTCATAGGGACCGACCCACTCGGCGGCATCGATCGTGCCCTTCTCCAACGCCGGATAGATGTCGCCACCGGCAAGCTGCTGCGGCACGACGCCGAGCTTGGCGAGCATCTCGCCCGCCATGCCGGCGATTCGGAACTTCAGTCCCTTGAGATCGTCGACCGTCTTGATCTCCTTGCGGAACCAGCCGCCCATCTGGGCACAGGTGTTGCCGCAGGTGACCGCGTAGACGTTGTAGGATTTATAGAAGTCGTTGAGCAATGCCTCGCCGCCGCCCTGGATCAGCCACGCGTCCATCTGGCGCGTATTGAGGCCAAACGGCACGACGGTGCCGAGCGCGAAGGTCGGATCCTTGCCGTAGAAATAGTACGAGGCGGTGTGACCCATCTCGACCGTGCCGTTCTGCACGGCGTCAAGGACCTGCAGGCCCGGGACGATCTCGCCTGCGGCAAAGGTGCGGATCTTGAACTTGCCGTCCGTCATCTCGGACACGATCTTGGAGAACAGTTCGGCGTCGCCCCACAGCGTGTCGAGCGACTTGGGAAAGCTCGAGGTCATGCGCCAGTTGAGGTCAGGCATCGACTGGGCGATTGCCGGCGCCGCCAGCGTGCTGGCGGCAGCCACCGCCACGCCGCCGACCCCGGCCGTGCGGATGAATTTGCGACGTTGCATCGACAAGACTCCTGGATATTCGTTATTTCGCACCGTCAGGACACTGCATGTCCTGTGCAAGGTGGCGGTTTATGACACGTCGGTGAACGCCTTGAAAAGCTCAGCGACCAAGCAAAAGAACCAAGGCTGCCATGCCAATTACGATGCGATACCAAGCGAAAGCGGCAAAGCCGTGGCGACTGATGAAGCGCACAAAAGCCGTCACCACCAGCAGGGCCGAAATGAATGCCACGACAAAACCGATGGCGATCAGGCCGGCGCCGTTCCAGCTCAGCGTCGACCAGTTCTTGTAGAGGTCGTAGACGGTCGCCCCCAGCATCGTGGGCATGGCCAGGAAGAAGGAGAATTCGGTCGCCGTTGCACGGTCCACGCGAAAAACCCGCGCGCCCATGATGGTGGCGCCGGCCCGTGAGACGCCCGGTACCATGGCGAGGCACTGGCTGAGGCCGATCTTGAGCGCGGTCATGCGATCGATCTCGTCGACCGATTTCATGCGCGGACGTGGGGCGAAGCGCTCGATCACCAGAATCGCAATTCCGCCCACGACCAGCGAGATCGCCACCACCATCGGGTTGAACAGATGGTCCTTGATGAAATTATGCGCGATGACGCCGATGACGACGGCGGGCAGGAAGGCGATCAAGACCGCCATGGCAAAGCGCACGGCAATGGAATCGCGGACCAGCACACCGTTTACCGTGGCCAGGATCTTCGCGCGGTAGAGCCAGCACACGGCCAGGATCGCGCCGAGTTGGATGACGATCTCGAATACCTTGCCCGGCGGCCCTTCGAAGCCGAGAAGATCCTCGGCCAGGATGATATGGCCGGTCGAGGACACCGGCAGGAACTCGGTGAGCCCCTCGATAAGGCCGATCAGCACGGCCTTGAAGATCATCGTCAGATCCATGGCGATCAATCCTTGAAGCGCAATGCGCGCGGCCAACCTTTTTCGGGCATGCGGCCCGCCTGGGCGCGCTCGCCGCGCCAGAATTTCAGCTCTCCCGCCTCGAGCGTGCGATTGCCCCAGGGCAGTCCACCGGACAGCTTGAACGCCTGCGCATCGGACAGGCGATCGCCCTTGGATTTCTGCAGCAGCACGCCGCGGCCGCGGCCCATCTCGGGCACCTGGTCGAGCGGGAAGATCAGAAGCTTGCGGCCTTCGCTGAGAGCGGCGATCGAATCGGCACTGTCGGGCACGATGGAAAAGGCCACGGCCTTCTCCTTGTCGGCGAGGTTGAGCGCCTGCTTGCCGTTCTTGGTTTGCGCCACGACCTCGTCCTCCGGGAGGATGAAGCCCCGCCCCGCATCGGAGGCCACCAGGAATTTGCGCCCGCCCTTGTGGACCAGCAGCTGGACGATGTCGTGATCGTTGCCCAGCTCGATCATCAGACGGATCGGCTCGCCATGGCCGCGCGCGCTGGGCAACCGGTCGCAGCCCAGCGTGTAGAAGCGACCATTGGTGCCGAACACCAGTATCTTGTCGATCGACTGGGCCTGCACGGCGAAGCGCGGGCCGTCGCCTTCCTTGAACTTGAGGTCGGCCACGGCCTTGTCGTCGAGATGTCCCTTGGCGGCGCGGATCCAGCCTTTCTCCGAGCAGATGATCGTCACCGGCTCGCGCTCGACGAAATCCTCGACGGTCGCCGCGATCTCGGCCGGCGCGTCGGCGAGTTCGGTGCGGCGTTTGCCCAGCTCCGTCTTGCCGCCGAACTTCCGCTTGGTCTCCTGGACCTCGGCTGCAATCGCCTGCCATTGCAGCGGCTCGTCCTTGAGCAGCGCCTTCAGCTCCTTGCGCTCGGCCGAGAGCTTCTTGTGCTCGCCCTTGATCTCGAATTCTTCCAGCCGGCGCAAAGCCCGCAGGCGCATGTTGAGGATCGACTCGGCCTGCAGGTCGGTGAGGTCGAAAGCCTTCATCATCTTGGGCTTGGGCTCGTCCTCCTCGCGGATGAGCTTGATCACCTTGTCGATGTTGAGATAGGCGATGAGATAGCCGTCGAGGATCTCCAGCCGCTTTTCGATCGCCGCCAGCCGGAAGGTCGAGCGCCGCACCAGCACCACTTGGCGATGATCGAGAAAGCACTGCAACGCCTCGCGCAGATCCATCACGCGTGGCGTGTTGTCCTTGTCGAGGACGTTCAGGTTGAGCGGAAAGCGGATCTCGAGGTCGGTCTGCTTGAAGAGCTGCTCCATCAAGAGCTCGGCCGGCACGTTGCCGGTGCGCGGCTCCAGCACGATGCGGACATCGTCGGCCGATTCGTCGCGCACATCCTCGAGGATCGGCAGTTTCTTGCTGTTGATGATCTCGGCGATGCGCTCGATCAGCTTGCCCTTGAGGACCTGGTAGGGAATCTCGGTGACGATGACGCGATAGAGGCCGCGCGGCAGCGGCTCGACCGTCCAGCGGGCACGCAGGCGGAACGAGCCGCGGCCGGTGCGATAGGACTCGACGATCGAGTCGTGCGGCTCGACCAGGATGCCGCCGGTCGGGAAATCCGGTCCCCTGACCATGTCGACCAGCGTCTCGATGCGGGCGTTCGGCGTCCTGATCAGGTGCAGCAAGGCGTCGCACAGCTCACCGGCATTGTGCGGCGGCACCGAGGTCGCCATGCCGACGGCGATACCGGCCGAGCCGTTGGCCAGCAGATTGGGAAAAGCCGCCGGCAGGACGATCGGCTCTTCGGTCGAGCCGTCGTAGTTGGGGCGGAAATCGACCGAGTCCTCGTCGATGCCCGACAGCAGCGCCTCGGCCACCTCGGTGAGGCGCGCTTCGGTGTAGCGCATGGCGGCGGGGTTATCGCCGTCGATATTGCCGAAATTGCCCTGCCCCTCGATCAGCGGATAGCGGACGGAGAATTCCTGCGCCAGCCGCACCAGGGCATCGTAGATCGATTGGTCGCCGTGCGGGTGATACTGGCCGATCACGTCGCCGACCACGCGCGCGCTCTTCTTGAAGGCGCTGTTGGGGTCGAGCCGGAGTTGACGCATGGCGTAGAGCAGCCGCCGGTGCACGGGTTTCAGCCCGTCGCGCACATCGGGCAGCGACCGCGCCATGATGGTCGACAGCGCGTAGGACAGATAGCGCTCGGAGAGCGCCTGACCGAACGGCACCGGTTTGACCAAGGCCAGCGGAACGACGTTGTTGCGTTTTGCCATAGAAGGGGTTGGCGAGGGAAAACTGAAGAGGGAGGAATGACCGCGGTTCGCGCGCCGAGGCCGTTGTTGCTTCTAGCGTTGGAGGGTTTCCATAAGTCTCACCCGCGCGGGAGGCAAGGGCTTGTTGTGTGGCCAAAAGACATGCCGCTCCAGGAAATAGCCGGTCAAATCGAGGCCCTGACGCAATTCGTCGAAATCGGCGGGCAGCCCGCCCGCGCTCAGGAAGGCCGGCAAAGCCAGCAGCTTCTCTTTGTAGGGGCCCGCTGCCGCCCGCGACACCGCCCGGCCGGTCTTGGGCGAGACATACGCCAGATCCTCCGCCGTCCCGGTGGCCGCGCATTTCTCCAGGTCGAGGCCGAAGCCCAGCTCCTGCAACAGGCCCAGCTCCAGCCGGACATAGATCGCCGGCCATCCCTCATGCCCCAGCACGCCCAAAAAAGCGCGAAAGCCATCGAACATGGCCGGATGGGGCTCACGTTCCGGCAGGGCCGCGTCGGCCAGCGCGCAGGCGGAGGAAAGCCCCGCCAGCTCGGCCGCATCGTCGAGCGCCCGCCCGGCATTAGCCTCGCGCAGCTCGCCGGTGTAATTGCCGAGCTGGTCGGCGAGTTTGGCCCGCCAGTGGACTTCGACGACATTGCCCGCTTGCCAGGTCGGACGGACCCGCCGCGACACCCCGCCGGCGACAAATCCCGCGTGCCGGCCGTGCGTGCGCGTCAGCAACGACACCACAAGGCCGGTCTCGCCGTGGGGCCGCGCCGTCAGTACGATGCCGTCATCGCTCCAATCCATGGCCCATATGACGCCTTTCCACAGCCCCATCAACGCAGTGTCACAAATTGGCGCTATAGCGCATTTCATTCGGATGAAATCATATCGGGTTCCGCGTCGGGGGTGCGCCACCCGCCGGGGCTCCCGTTAAACAACCGGGGAAAAAACGGCAGCGCCTCCTTAAGCCGTTGATCCGGCACGAAACCCAAATTTGGGAAACGGGAGGAAACGGAGAGCCGAGCCAGGGAGCGCATTGAGCGGAAGCGAGTCATGCTCCCAGCATAAGCCCGGACGGTTCGAATCGATGATTCTGGTCCCTACTCGGCGGACGGCCCGCTCGCTTGCGAGATCGAGCACATTGCCATTGCCCGGAGTCATGGCGGCTGAATCCGAGCCTCCAGAAGAACTGAATATGCGTATAATTGACCAATATCTGCTCTAGGTTGCACCATGATCAAAATCGGACGGCGACGCTTGCTCGGCACCGGAGCATTCGCGGCAGCGCTGCCGAGCCGCGTGTTCGCCCAGACTTCGGCGGCGGCGCGCCCGCGCCAGGCCTTCGGCGTCC
>Ga0193717_1000581_pt1 | contig 24134 bp, 18 predicted proteins | sample U2c2metaG_FD_145900 | JGI IMG/M metagenome (GOLD analysis project Ga0193717, IMG submission 145900) | Soil microbial communities from a riparian zone of the East river system, Colorado, United States - U2c2 | ecosystem: Environmental > Terrestrial > Soil > Riparian zone | place: USA: East River...
TCGACGATTCCGCGGCCGCGGCGGATCCCGCCAACTGGCACGACGGCGACACACCGGGCGGCGGCTGGGGCGGCAATTACGGACAGTGGCCGGCCGAGGCGAAGGACGTCTATGGCCAGCTCGATTTCGGCAAGAACCTCGACGGCTTCTTCAACGAGCTGCTGTTCGGCTACCGCCATGCCAAGCACGACGAGAACCGCGCGCTGCTCATTTTCGGCGGCGTGCGCACCGCCAACCTGGCCACGATCGGCTTCACCGGCTATACGGATATCCTCGGAGGATTCTCCGGTTTCGCCAACGACCAGCGGCATCACGTGCAGACCAGCTTCGACAACGTGATGAACTGGGTGCTCGGCAGTCCGCTCGGCACCGCGCCCGATCCCGGCTCGTTCCTCAACAACACCTACGAAGTCACGCACCAATCCGATGCGGCCTACGCGCAGGCGAATTTCGGCGGCGAAGGAGTGCGCGGCAATATCGGCCTGCGCTTCGTGCGCACCGAAATCGAAAGCTCGGGCTACAACTACAGCGGGGTGCCGACGTATCCCGCGCCCGAAGGCAGCTACCAGACCGCCAAGAGCTCGCACAACAACGTGCTGCCGGCGTTCAACATCGCCTGGGACGTTGCGCCCGACGTCGTGCTGCGCGGCGCGGTCGCCGAAGTCATCGCCTGGGCGCCGTACAACCAGGAAGTGCACAACACGTTCCTCAACGACACCGTGCTGACCGGCTCCGGCGGCAACGCGGCCCTCGATCCCTACAAGTCGGTGAACTTCGACCTGTCCGCGGAGTGGTATTTCGCCGAGCAGTCGGTGCTCGCGGCATCGGTGTTCTACAAGAACATCCTCAACTACATCACCACCGATTCGCACATCGAGCGCCAGTTCAATTCGATGCGCAACACCGATCCGGAAACCTACCAGCGCATCTACGTCGACGGCGGCCTCGGCAACTGCAACGCCGAGGGCTTCTGCGACTACAGCGTGCTGCGTCCGCTCAACGGCGGCCGCGCCAAGGTCAAGGGCTTCACCTTCAGCTACCAGCAGCCGTTCGGTGAAACCGGCTTCGGCATGTACGCCAACTACACGTACGCCGACGGCGACACGAAGTCGGGACAGGAGCTGCCGTACAACTCGAAGAACGCCGTCAACGTCAGCCCGTACTACGAGAAGGGCCCGTTCAGCGCGCGCATCACCTACGGCTGGCGCAGTCACTACCTCGCGGGCGGCTACGTCGCCGGTGCGCCGCCGGCGTCGGTCGACGACTACACCGAGCTTGATGCGTCGGCGACCTGGCGCTTTACCGATCAGCTGTCGCTGAACTTCAATGCGATGAATCTGCTCGACGAGACGTATCTGCAGTATCTGGGGACCAAGGAAATGGTGGCCGGCGAGTACAAGACCGGCAGGCGGTACATGCTTTCATTGCATTTCGAGTTCTGACGTCGCCCTCGGCAGGCGATTGTCGGCGGGTCCGGGGTTGAGTCCGGGCCCGCTGTTTTTTCTGGACGACAATTACACCCTCCGTCATCCCGGCGAAAGCCGGGACCCAGTGTCTTTACTGCGGCATCCAATGCAAGGCACTGGGTCCCGGCTTTCGCCGGGATGACGAGTAGGGGGCGAGGAGGGTTGCCGATGCACGCATTGATGAAGCAACGTAAGTCGATGCCACTTGAGCAAGCGTCGTCCGTTTGCGCATTCTTCTCACGCGTGGTTCTGACGCTACTATGCGGCGTGCTGGGCGCGTGCCAGTCCATGACGCCAACGCGCCACGAGCCTCCTTCGTTGTCGCTGATTCCACAGCCCACTTCCATCGAACACCAACCCGGCACCTTCCGTCTGCGCCAAGGCGCCGCACTGATCGTCGACTCGCGCAACGCCCAAGCGCCCGGCATCGCGCGCCATTTCGCAACGCTGCTCGCAGACACACGCGGCATCCATCTCGACGTGCGCCCGTTCGGCGATGCGACCGGCGGACGCGACGCAATAGTGTTCTCGCTCGATGCCGATGCAGATCTCGTCCCATCCGGCGAAGGCTACGAAATCACCATCGACGCACGCAGCGTCCACGTCAGCGCCCGCGAACCGCAAGGCCTCTTCTACGGCAGCGTGACGCTATGGCAACTGCTCACGCAGGAAACGACCAGGGTTTCCACGATCGAAGTGCCGGCACTGCGCATCGTCGACCGCCCGCGCTTCGCCTGGCGCGGTGCCATGCTCGATTCCGCGCGCCATTACCAGCCACCCGAATTCATCAAGCGTTTCATCGACCAGCTCGCGCTGCTCAAGCTCAACACGTTCCACTGGCATCTGACCGACGACCAGGGCTGGCGCATCGAGATCAAGCGCTATCCGAGACTGACCGAAGTGGGAGCATGGCGGCGCCCGGCCGGCGCGGCGGGCACGGATGCGAACGGACAACCGGTCCGCTACGGCGGCTACTACACGCAGGACGAAATCCGCGACATCGTGCGTTACGCCGCCGAACGCCACGTCACGATCGTGCCCGAGATCGACATGCCCGGCCACATGCAGGCCGCGATCGCCGCGTATCCCCAGCTCGGATCACTGGGTGACGCGCCACCCGTTTCGCCGGACTGGGGCGTGCACAGCTATATCCTCAATGTCGACGAAAGCACACAGACCTTCGTCGACAACGTGCTCGACGAAGTCATCGCGCTGTTCCCCGGCCCGTACATCCACATCGGCGGCGACGAAGCGGTGAAGGATCAATGGAAATCCTCGCCGCGCGTGCAGGCGCGCATGCACGAGCTCGGCATTGCCGACGAGAACGCGCTGCAAGGCTGGTTCGTAGCGCGCCTCGAGAAGACTCTCGCCGCGCACGGCCGCCGGCTCGTCGGTTGGGACGAGATACTCGAAGGCGACGTACCGCCGAACGCGATCGTGATGTCGTGGCAAGGCGCAAAGGGCGGCATCGAGGCCGCGCACGAGGGACACGACGTCGTCATGGCCCCGTCGCCGGACCTCTATCTCGATCATCTGCAAAGCGACGCCGCCGACGAAGCGCCCGGCCGGCCGGACGTGCGCACATTGAAGGACATCTACGCGTTCGAACCGGTGCCGCCCGGCATGAGCGACGCAGCCGCGGCGCACGTGCTCGGCGCGCAGGCGAACCTGTGGACCGAGCACATGCGCACACCGGAACGCGTCGAGAACGCTGCGTTTCCGCGGCTCGATGCGCTCGCGGAAGTCCTATGGTCTGCGCCGCCTTCGCACGACTGGCATTCATTTGCCACGCGCCTGGTCGCGCAGATGGATCGCCATCGCGCGCTTGGTGTCGATCCGGCGGAAAGCGCGTTCGCGGTGCAAGTCACGGAGGACTACGACGCCGCGACAAGGAGCGTCACCGTTTCGTTGTCGAATCAGGTCGGCTTGCCGATCCGCTACACGACCAGCGGCAGCGAACCGGATGCCAGCGCGCCGATCTATCAGGCACCGTTGCACCTTCCGCTGCCGACACGATGGCATGCGGCGACATTTCTCGGCGACCGGCGCATCGGTCCCACGCAGACGCACGAGCTCACGCACGAGACGCTGTTGCGCCGGACCAGCGCAGCGCTCAAGCAATGCAGCGGGAACCTCACGCTGCGGCTCGAGGACGATGCGCCCGCCATCGGTCCGCGCGCGATCTTCGCCGTCGACCTGTTCAATCCGTGCTGGATCTGGGAGCACGCGCCGCTTGATGGGATCACGGGCATCGACGTGTCGGTCGGCCAGATTCCCTACAACTTCCAGCTTGCCAAGGACGTGGTCAACATCGTGCCGCGGCCGGCGCCCGTGTCCGCAAGCGGCGAGCTGCGCGTGACGCTGGACACCTGCGCCGGCGCGACGCTCGCATCGATTCCGCTCGATGCCGCGATCGCGAATCCGGCGCTGACGACGCTGTCCGCAACGTGGCCCGCCATCGCCGGCACGCACGATCTCTGCTTCGAGTTCACCGGCCGCGGCGTCGATCCGCTATGGGTGATCGACAGCGTGCAGCTCCTTCCCGCCACTCGCTGAAGCCAGCCGATTCGCCGGCGGAACCCGGCCGTCCGCCTGCCAAACCCGCGGTTGGCACGAAGCTTGATAGAACTCCATCGAGGAATCGGAAGATCTCCCGTCCGGGCGGGCGGAATCGAAGGATCGTAAGGGGGCACCGACGTCGAATCGGCGAAGCGCCGAAACCGTGGCGCCCGTTTTTCGACCTCCGCAAAGGGCGCCATGAAGCGACGCGGCTTGCAGCTGCATCGCGTCGGGCGGATGCGCGTCGCCTCCAGGTCGCAAAGCGAGTGGATTGAACGTATGAACTACGCCTCTTTGGTCACTGAACGACAAATAGCGGCACTCGATACCCTGCCGCGCAGCGATTCGGCGCGCTCGGCCACGGTCGTCAAGACGGTCCCGGCGCAACCCGCTTTCGTACGCGACACCGCCGCCATCGATCTGGGCAACTGGCACTCGATGCAGTACTGGGCGAAGTGGCTCGGCATCAGCGAGCACCAGCTGATCCGCGCGACCCGCATCGTCGGCACGAACGTCGCCAGGATCGAAGCGCATCTCGCCGAACGCCGCGCGCGACGCCTGCGCAAGCGCGCTGCCGCAGTGGCGGGCTGATCCGACCGGGATCGACCCGCCGTCCGATGCAGGCGTCGCAGCTGCGCGAGAATCCGCGCATCCGGTAGCGACGGTGTCACATCGCGCTTCATACTCGGCGGACCTTCCGAGGAACTGAATCCGTGATGCACCATCGCGCAATCCTTGTCCTTTCGTCGACGCTGATCGTCTGCGCCTGTTCGACCACGCCGCCGGCGCGCGTTGCCGGTTCGCCAAGTCGCATCGATGTCCCCGCGATCCATCATCCTGATCAGGAAACGCCGGACTGGTGGTTCCGCGCCGGCGCCTCGGCCGCGCACGCGAACGCCGCGCGGCCGGCGCACGCGAAGAACGTCATCGTCTTTCTCGGCGACGGCATGAGCACCACCACGATCGCCGCCGCACGCATCCTCGAAGGACAGCAGCACGGCGAATCGGGCGAGGAGAACCGGTTGTCGTTCGAGACGTTTCCGGCGACCGCGCTCAGCAGAACCTACGAAACCGATTTCCAGACGCCCGATTCCGCCGGCACGATGACCGCGATCATGAGCGGCGTGAAGACGCGCGCCGGCGTGATCGGCGTCGATCAGACCGGCAAGCGCGGCGATTGCGCGGCAAGCCGCGGCCACGAAACCGTCAGCGCGCTCGAGCTCGCCGCCTTGGCCGGCCTTTCGACCGGTGTCGTCACGACCACGCGCATCACGCACGCGACACCCGCAGCGACGTACGCCCATCTGCCCGAACGCGACTGGGAAGTCGATACCGAAATGCCCGAGAAGGCGCACGCGGACGGCTGCGTCGATTTCGCGCGGCAGCTGATCGAGTTTCCGATAGGCCATGGCGTCGACGTCGCGCTCGGTGGCGGCCGCACCGAGTTCATGCCGGCCGACCAGCGCGACCCGGAGTATCCGGGGCTGCCCGGCAAGCGACTCGACGGGCGCGATCTCGTCGCCGAGTGGCGCAAACAGCCGGGCGCCACCTACGTCTGGAACGAGGCGGAGCTCAAAGCGATCGATCCCGCGCGCACGCAACGCCTGCTCGGCCTGTTCGAGCCCGAGCACATGAACTACGAAACCGAGCGCGCGAAGGATCCGGCGGGCGAGCCGAGCCTTGCCGGGATGACGCGTAGCGCGCTGTCGATTCTGCAAAGGAATCCCAAAGGTTATTTCCTGATGGTCGAAGGCGGTCGCATCGATCACGGCCATCACGCGGGCAACGCTTACCGCGCGTTGACCGAGACGATCGAGTTCTCCGATGCGGTGAAGACCGCGGCCGAGATGACCTCGGCCGACGACACGCTGATTCTGGTCACCGCCGACCACAGCCATACGCTCGTCTTCGCCGGCTATCCCGCGCGCGGCAATCCGATCCTCGGCAAGGTGCGCGGTTCCAGTGGCGAGGGTCCGCCGGGCAAGGATCTCGCGCGCGACGCGACGGGCTTGCCGTATGCGACGCTGAGCTACGCGAACGGGCCGGGTTATGCAGGCGCATCCGACCGGCAGCCGGAAGGTCCCAAACAGTATCCGCACAGCCCGACCGCGTATTCGCGCGCGGAACACGGCCGCCCGAATCTCGAACATGTCGACACCGAAGCGCCGGACCATGAGCAGGAATCGATGCTGCCGCTCGGTTCGGAAACGCACGCCGGCGATGATGTCGCCGTATTCGCGCGCGGGCCGGGCTCCGACGCGGTACGCGGATCGATGGAGCAGAACGCGTTGTTCCATGTCATTGCGCAGAACGCCGATGCGATTCGCGGCGAGTTGTGCAAGCTCGGCAGCTGCGATGCGAACGGTGTGCCGGTCAAGCGGCCGGAGCGCAGTGAGCTGTTGCGGCAAGCAGGCAGATAATGTCACCCATCCCGCTCTTATAGGGTGGGCTTCAGCCCACCGTGGCACTCACTCGCGTAATGGCTGCGGTGGGCTACAGCCCACCCTATAAGTCTGTCCGCTCATTTGCAGGTCAGGGTACGCTTCGCGTATCGAAGCACGAGCGGAGAATGACAGCAATGCAGCACGTCAGCTCGCAGCGCACTACATCAGATCGCGCTGCAGCCGCGACGAATACGACGGACGTCCGTGCCTGGCACGTCGCGATCCTGCTCGCGCTCGCCGCCGCTCAGATCGGCTGCGGCATCTGGACGGCGGTCGCGAGCTCGGACACCAACCGCGATATCTTCTTCGCGCAACAGATCGCGTCAGGCGCGTCTTTTCCGCTGACCGGCCCGGCGATCAACAGCATGCTGCATCTCGGGCCGCTGTGGTACTACGTTCTGGCGATTCCGTTGTGGCTGATCCCGAACGCGGCGGCTGTCACGGGATTCATGGCGGCGATCTCGGCGCTGCAGTTTCCCCTCGCGTACGTGCTTGGGCGACGCTACGGCAGCGCGCGCGAGGGCGTGCTGTTCGCGCTGGCGCTGGCCTTGCCGGGCTGGATGTGCCTCTCGCTGGCGTCGATGACGCATACGATCGCAGCGTCTTCCGGTCTTCTGCTGGGCGCGCTCGCCGCGCTCGCATACCGCGAACGTCCCGACGCGAAGCGCGCCGGTCTCCTCGGGCTCGCATGCGTGTTCATGCTCTGCGCGCATCCGACCCTGATCCTGCCGGTTGCAGCACTGGTGTTCTGGTGCGCGGCAAAAACGCCGTCGCGGATGCAGTGGCTCGTGCACGGCGCCGTTGTGTCCGGCCTCGTCGTGCTGGCACTGGCGCCGGTGCTTTATGCGCAATGGCACGACGGCTTCGCCGACATGGCGACGACCGCGAAGTACACGCAGACCGAATGGAGCTTTCCCTCGCTGTTCAAGGCGACAAGCCTTTTGTACGCAACCCTGTATTTCGGGCCCAAGTACGTCGCCCATTTCCTGCTCGAGCTGCCGGCACGACCGGCGCATCTGCTGTTGCTGGCGTATGACGCGCTGCTGCTCGCGGCGGGTATCGGCCTCGCGATGCGGTTCGTCACGCAGCCGGCAAAACGCGGACTGATCGGCGCGCTGCTGGGTTTGTTGCTGGCGCAGTCGGTGTTCCTCTGCGCGATCCGCACCGCCATGCCGCCGTGGATGATCTATGCGCAGTGGCCGCTGCTCGGCGCGCTGATCGCGCTCGGCCTCGAGGCGTTGTGTGCCATCGGCCGTGGCGGTCGGATCCTGGTTGCCGCAGGTCTGCTGGTCACGACGCTTTGGACGCTCGGCGTTTATGCGCGGCTCGCCGCCGCGCCGCTCGATCATGCGGAGATCAGGGCTTCGCCGGGCAAGCTCGGCTTGATGGACATCCGCGACTACGAAAAAGCGCGCTACGACTATCGCCTGGCCCGCATTCCGTTCCGCCAGCTGTTCGCGATCGGCGATCCGCTGTGCGAACCGGTGGCCCTGTTCGGTCACTACGCCTATCTCGTGGACTACACGTTCGCGGTCAGCGCATGGGCGAAATGCGGCAACGCCGACAGCGTGCGATTCGGCGGCGTGCCCGAACCGGGACGACGTGCGCTGCTCGGCTTGCACGAAAGCGTATGGCAGCGCATCGGCATGACGCCGGAAAGATGGATCGGTGCTCTTGGAATCAGTGAACCGGCCGCGATATGGCACAGCCCCGTGCCGTTGAATCCGGTCCCACCCCGGCTGACGACGTTTCCGCGCTTGCTCACGATCGACGCGCAGCGTACGACCATCAGCGGAGATGCGCCTGCGGACCAGGCCGTGCTGGTTTCGCAGCGCGCGCACCGCTACGGGCCCTTCGAGGTGATCCGCGGACGCATCGACGGGCGCGATATCGCTCCCGTCTACGTCGACTCGACAGCAGTCGTCTTTCGATCGCCGCCCGGCCATGGCGGAAAGGAAAGCGTGCACTGGGACATCGACATCCAGACCACGCCCGACTACATCGATGTTCTGACGTTCTCTTCGCGCTAGCGCCGCTCGACCGCTGCGGGAGCGGCACCCGGAACACGAAACGATGTTGCGCATCGCCGGTGCCCGAGTGTTGACTCGAAGCGGCCCGCGCGCTCAGCCGTCTGTCGCCGCCGCCACCATCGGCGGATTCACGCGCCGCCGGTCACACGCAAACGCAATCGCACCAAGCAGTAACACCGCGTGAAAGGTGGTCAGTCGCCACAGCAAGAGCGCAGGTCCGAGCACGGCGAGCGGAGCCCACGGCGACAGCGCCGCGGCGAGAGCAACATCACCGCCGCCGACGCCTGCGGGCACACCGGTCCATTGCGCTGCGTGCAACGCAACCGCCTGCGCGACGAACAGCAGACCGAACGGCATCGTATGACCGAGCAGGACAAGCGCGAGCCACAGTGCGCCGTAGCGCGTTACCCATTGCACAGCGACGGCGACGATCAGCGCGAGCGTCACCGCGGGAGAGCCCTTGCGCAATCGAACCAGATCGGCGACGAAGTTCGCGCGGAATGCGCGCAGGCGCACGCGCCGCTGCCGCAGCCAGCGCACGCGCAGCAGTTGTCGGCGCAGCAGCGGCCACCAGCGTGCGCGCAGATGCCAGGCGAAGAACATCGCGACGACTGCGATCAGGACCACGCCGGCCGGCAACCACGCCAGCGAATGCCACGCGTGCGGCACAGATTTGCCGAGATCGAACACGCAGGCCAGCGGCAACGCGAGTGCGAAGAACAGGCTGTCGAGTGCCTGGTCGCCGGCCGACAGCGCTAGCCCTGCCGAAATCGGCACGCCGCCGCGGCGCAGCAGGAATACGGTCGCCGGATAGCCACCCGCGCCGGCAGGCGTGGCCTGGAACGCCGCGTCGCTGGCGAATGCGGTGATGAGTGCGCGGCCGACGCCGACGTGATGTCCGAGCCGCATCGCCAGCAGGCGGATCTTGATCGCGCGCGCCAGCGCGCTCGTGATCGCGAGGCCGGCGAGCGCCGCGGCGCCGGTCAGCGGGATTGCGCTCGCCGCCGCGAGTGCACCGTGTCCGCCGAGCAACAGCGGAACGGCGGCGCCCGCGGCGACGGATGCCACTGCAAGCAACCACAGCCATGAGCGTTTCATGCGAACCCCAGCGCGGCCGACTTGGTCAGCGGCACGCGCTCGGTCAGCAGTTTGCGCAACAGCGCGCGCCACGCCGCCAGCATCTGCGGGTGCGACGCGTCGGCGGGATGCAGGGCGATGCGCAGCAGCGGTGCGTTGCGGGTCAGGCGGTGCGCGGCGCGCAACCAGCGTCGGCTTGTCCAACGCCGCCAGGTACTACGCGTCGATGCGGAAATGACCGGCGCGGCGACGCTTCGACCTTCCGTCGGCATTTCCAGATGCGTGTGCGTGCTCGTGTAGCGCATGGAGGTGTGCTTGAGCGCAGCGCGTGCGCCCGTACCCAACAACCACGCAGGCGCGACGAAGCCGCGCACGTTCCAGCCGAAACGATCGAACAGGCGCAGACCCGCATCGATGCGCGCCGCTGCCTCATGCTGCGACAATGCGGCGAATTCACCTTCGCTCGCGGTGAGGTGCCGGCGTCGCAGCCATTCGAGCGGCGTGCGCGGCACGGGGCCGTCGTCGAGATGGTAATAACCGTGCAGCACGATTTCGTCGCCGCGTGCGATGCGCCGGTCGATCGCGCTGACGAACGCGCTGTCCGCCGCGATGCTGCCGCGCCGGTGATACTCGGGAACGACGAGCAGCGTTGCCGGCGGCGCACCGAGGTCGTCGAGCAGATCGAACAGCACCCGACAGTGCGTCCACGTTGCCGGGGCGGCATCGTGGATGGCGATGCAAAGAGTGGGGCTCATAGCGCCTGGGCGATTTTTTCCGGAACGGCAGGATGGGTCGCCGGTGCCGGCGCGCGGGCGAGATCCGCGTAGCGTTGCAGCAGCCGCGGCAGCGTGTTCTCCCACAGGTAATCGCGCTCGACGCGCGCACGTGCGAACGCGCGCATCGCATCGCGATCGCCGGCGAACACAGCGCGCACCGCATCGGCGAGCGCGCGCGCGTCGTCTGGTGTGGCGATGCGGCCGACCTGTGCATCGACGAGCTCGGTGACCGCGCCGGCGCGCACTGCGATGACCGGCAGCGCGCAGGCCATCGCTTCGACCAGGATCATGCCGAAGGTTTCGTGGCGGCCGGCATGGATCAGCGCATCGGAGCTGGCCAGCAGTCGTGCGAGGCGCACCACGTCCTGTTCGTAGGGCAGCATCGTGACGTTCGGCGCCAGTGTTTCGCGCCGCTCGCCGCCGACCAGCAGCAGGTGATACGGCGCGCCAAGATCGGCCAGCACGCGCAGCAGCAGTGGAATCTCCTTCTCGCGCGCCATGCGGCCGGCGAATATCAACAGGCGCGCGTCGTGCGCGATGCCGAGCTCCTGACGCAGAGCCGGATCGGCGCGGCGCGGATGAAATACCGCGCCGTCGACACCGAGCGGTTGAATCGCGACGTTCTCGATGCCGAGATCGCCGAGGCGTTCGGCAATCACGCGGCTCGGTGCGAGCACGCAATCGAAGTGCCGGTACAGGCGACGCAGGTACGCACCAGCGGCGCGGCCGATCGCAGGTGCGAAGCGGTCGCCGAACAGACGTGCGAGATCGGAGTGTGCGAAGGCGACCGTCGGCACGCCGAGGCGGTCGGCGACGCGCAGCGCGACCCAGGCCAGGTGATACGGGTCGGCGACTTCGATCACGTCGGGCTTCAGGCCGCGCAGCGTCTTCGCCCACTTGTCCACGCGCACCGGCAGGCGGTAGCCACCGCCGAACGGAATCTGCGGGCTGGCGAGCTCGACGATGCCGGGCTCGCGCGTCCGATTGCGCGGACCGGGAACGACCAGCGTGTGGCGGATTCCCGCCTGCCTCGCGAGGAACTGGCGCTTCGCCAGCAGATAGCGTTTCACGCCGCCGCTGTGCGGAGCGAAGAACAGGGTTACGTCGACGATATGCATCGGCACGGCTCGCGCCGGCTTATGCGCACGCGTGGCGCCGCGTGCGCATCGGAATGCGGGGTCGACATGGGACTGTCATGAAGCGGTACTCCGGCTGCGATGGTGATCACTTAGCCGGGTGCGGGTTACGTGCGTGTGACGCGTTTGTTGTCGGGGCGTCATACCCCGCAACTCGTCCCCACTCCCACTCCGTCATCCCGTAGCGCCTTGCATTTATAGGGTGGGCTTTAGCCCACCGATGGGCGCATGGTGGGCTAAAGCCCACCCTATAAAGATGGCTTTCGCCGGAAGGACGACAGGTTCTGGCTTACCGCCGCACCGTCGCAGCTGCCTCGGCCTTGCGCCGCACACGCTGCGGCATCGGAAACGCATTGCGCGCCGGCTCGGTACGCCCGGCGTCGGCCGGATCGTAGCCAGGCAGCAGCGCCACCTGCGCGCGGAACTTCTCATCGCCCATCACCGCATCGAAATGCTGCATCGCCGGCTCGGCGAGGAAATCGTTGCGGCACAGGAAGAAATAGCGCTCGGTGACCAGCGGCACGAAATCGAGACCGAAGCGCCGCGCCGGCACCTCGAGGCCAAAGCCCGCATCGGCCATGCCGCTGCCGACGTACGCGGCCACCGCAGCGTGCGTGTACTCGAGAATCTCGTAGCCTTCGATCGCGTGCACATCCACCTGCGCGCGCTGCAGCAGCGCGTCGAGCAGCAGGCGCGTGCCCGAGCCGCCTTGCCGGTTGACGAAGCGCAAGCCCGGCCGCGTGAGATCGGTCACGCCGCGGATCTGCTTCGGATTGCCCGGCGCGACGGCGAGGCCCTGGCGGCGTGTCGCAAGATGGATCAAGGTCCAATCGGCCTGGATGCGCGGCGCGTAGTGCGCGGCGATTTCCGTTTCTAGCTCGCCGATCGGAAGATGCAGGCCGACCAGATCGCACTGGCCATCGATGAACGCGGTCAGCGCCTCGTCCGAATCGCGGTACTTGAGATCGATCGGAATCTGCTGGCCGGCAAGAAATTGGCGCAATGTCTCGACCGCGAAGCCGTGCGTCGCATGCACGCGCAGAACCGGATGGATGACCGACAGCGCGCGCTCGATTTCGGATTCGACTTCGGAAGCGAGACTGTCGAGCAGCGGCGCCAGACGCGCCGCGATGCGTTGGTCAGCCCAGGCCAATCGTTCGCCGAGCGGCGTCAGTTTGGCGCCACGCCCGCGCTGGCTTGCGACCAGCGGATGACCAAACGCGCGCTCGCCTTCGCGCAGCAGTCCCCACGCGTAACGATAGGTGAGTCCGGCAGTGCGGCATGCGGCGGCCAAAGTGCCGGTCTGCTGGATGCCGACGAGCAGCGCAGTCAGGCGCGGCACCAGCGGGGTTCCATCCTGCCGGCGCAGTTGCCAGTGGGCGTCGATTGCGACCTTGAACATGAGTGTGGCAACGGCTCCTGAAGATGCTACGTAAAGCCTATTGTCCGCGCCTAGGCGCGTGGTGCAAAGTCTACACGCAGTAGAGAATGATGGACTTCCAATAGGCTGAGTACAGCCTATTTGTGCCGGCACCGTGAAAACAAGCCCACTCGGGATCACTCTGCAGACAGTCCTGGTGCTTTTCCAATGAAAGAGGCGAGCGAGTGAAGGCGAGAAGCGCAAACCGACCGACTCCCGTTTCGGCTCCGCGGGACACCCTGCCGCCCGACATCTCGGCGAAGGTGCAGGCCGCGATCGACGCGAACCGTGACCGGCCCGGCGGGCTGCTGCCGCTGCTGCACGCCGTGCAGGACACAGTCGGCTACGTGCCGCCGGACGCGGTGCCGCCGATCGCACACGCGCTGAATCTGTCGCGCGCCGAAGTGCATGGCGTGATCAGTTTCTACCATCACTTCCGCACGCATCCGCCCGGGCGGCACACGATGCAGATCTGCCGCGCGGAAGCGTGCCAGTCGCTCGGCGCGCGCGCGCTCGAAGCGCATGCGAAGAAGACGCTCGGCATCGATTTCCATCAAACGACGACGGACGGCGCGATCACGCTCGAAGCCGTGTACTGCCTCGGCAATTGCGCTTGCGGGCCGTCGGTGCTCGTCGATGCGGATGACCTGCATGCGCGCGTGACACCGGATGCGTTCGACGCACTGGTGCGCGCGGCGAGGGAGGTGGCGCGATGAGCGTCCGCATCTTCGTTTCGCGCGATGCGACTGCGCTTGCGCTCGGCGCCGACAAGACTGCACGCACGATCGCCGACGAAGCGGCGAAGCGCGGTGCCGCGGTGACCATCGTGCGCAACGGCTCGCGCGGCATGTTCTGGCTGGAGCCGCTGGTCGAAGTCGAAACGCCGGCGGGGCGCATCGCCTACGGTCCGGTGACGCCTGCCGACGTTGCCGATCTTTTCGCCGCGGGCTTCGAGCGTGGCGGCGAGCACAAGCTGCGTCTCGGCAAAGTCGACGACATCGCATTCTTCAAGAACCAGGAACGCCTGACCTTCGCGCGCGTCGGCATCACCGATCCGCTCAGCGTCGACGATTACCGCCTGCACGGCGGCTGGCGCGGTCTGGAGAATGCGCTGGCGATGACTCCGGAAGACATCGTCAAGGCCGTCACCGATTCGGGCCTGCGCGGCCGCGGCGGCGCGGCGTTTCCGGCCGGCATCAAGTGGAAGACCGTGCTCGGCACGGAATCGACGCAGAAGTACATCGTCTGCAATGCGGACGAAGGCGATTCGGGCACGTTCTCCGACCGCATGCTGATGGAAGGCGATCCGTTGTGCCTCGTCGAAGGCATGACGATCTCAGGCCTCGCGGTCGGCGCGACGCGCGGATACATCTATCTGCGCAGCGAATATCCGCACGCGCATCGCGCGCTCGAAGCGGCGATCGCGAACGCCTACGCGGCCGGTTATCTCGGCGGCGACATCCGCGGCACGATGCGGCGCTTCGATCTCGAAGTGCGTCTCGGCGCCGGCGCCTACATCTGCGGCGAGGAGACCTCGCTGCTCGACAGCCTTGAAGGCAAGCGCGGCCAGGTGCGCTTCAAGCCGCCGCTGCCGGCGATCAAGGGCCTGTTCGGCCAGCCGACCGTGATCAACAACGTGATCACGCTGGCGTCGGTGCCGATCATTCTCGACAAGGGCGGCGAGTATTACCGCGATTACGGCATCGGCAGATCGCGCGGCACCTTGCCGTTGCAGCTCGCCGGGAACCTCAAGTACACCGGGCTGGTCGAAAAAGCATTCGGCGTGACGCTGCGCGAATTGCTCTATGACTATGGCGGTGGTTCGTATTCGGGCCGTCCGATCCGCGCGGTGCAGGTCGGCGGTCCGCTCGGCGCGTATATGCCGGAATCGCAGTTCGATACGGTCGTCGACTACGAGGCGTTCGCCGCGGTCGGTGCGATGCTCGGCCACGGCGGCATCATCGCGTTCGACGATACGGTCGACATGCTCGAGCAGGCGCGCTATGCGATGGAATTCTGTGCGGTCGAATCCTGCGGCAAGTGCACGCCGTGCCGGATCGGGTCGACGCGCGGCGTCGAAGTCATCGACCGGATTCGTGCGGGCATCGAGCGCGACAAGAATTTTGCGACCTTGCACGATCTGTGCGAGACGATGCGGTTCGGGTCGCTGTGCGCGCTGGGTGGGTTGACGCCGGATCCGGTGCGTAGTGCGTTGGAGTATTTTCCGGAAGATTTTGCGGTGCGGGCGTGAGCGAACGTGAGGACTCCGATGCGTACACCAACACTCAACACTCTCGCGCAACACTCCCACCGAGGTGGGGTGTTTTTTGGGATGAAGGATAGGGAAGTAGCGCTGCGAAGCGCTGAAAGAAGAGCAGTAACACGCAGGAGCTGAACATGCGATCCATTAGCGAAACCGATCTGGGCACCCCGAAGTCACTGGCGACCCAAGAAGTCGCCCTGACCATCGATGGCCACGAAGTCCGCGTCCCCACCGGCACCTCGGTGCTGCGCGCCGCGGCCGAGATCGGCATCAACATCCCGAAACTCTGCGCGACCGAGCTGCTGGACGCGTTCGGCTCGTGCCGTCTGTGTCTTGTGCAGATCGAAGGCATGAAAGGCTATCCGGCTTCGTGCACGACGCCGGTCGCCGCCGGCATGAAGGTGGTCACGCAGAGTGAAAAGCTCGGCGAGCTGCGTCGCGGCGTCATGGAGCTTTATCTTTCCGATCATCCGCTGGGCCTCGGCGCCGCGCCGACACCCGGCCACACCGACATCCAGGACATGGTCGAGGCGATCGGCCTGACCGACGTGCGCTATGGCTTCGACGGCGCCAACCACATCCACGCGAAGAAATCCGACGGCGCCGCCAATCCGCTGTTCACGGCTGTCGATGAATCCAATCCGTATTTCGCATTCGATCCCGCGCAATGCATCGTCTGCTCGCGTTGCGTGCGCGCATGCGACGAGCAGCAGGGCACGTTCGCGCTGACGATCCAGGGCCGCGGCTTCTTGTCGAAAGTCGCCGCGAGCCAGGATCAGCCGTTCATGGATTCCGAATGCGTGTCGTGCGGCGCCTGCGTGCAGGCGTGCCCGACGTCGGCGCTGACCGAGAAGTCGATGATCGCGAAGGGCCCGCCCGAAACCAGCGCGATCACCACCTGCGCGTACTGCGGCGTCGGCTGCTCGTTCCGCGCCGAAATGAAAGGCGAGGAGCTGGTGCGCATGGTGCCGAACAAGGACGGCCATGCGAACCACGGCCATTCCTGCGTCAAGGGCCGTTTCGCGACCGGTTATGCGACGCATCCGGATCGTATCCTGAAGCCGATGATCCGCGCGAAGATTTCCGATCCGTGGCGCGAAGTGTCGTGGCAGGAAGCGATCAACCACGCGGCTTCCGAGTTCAAGCGCATCCAGGCCAAGTACGGCTGGGATTCGATCGGCGGCATCACCTCGTCGCGCTGCACCAACGAGGAAACCTACCTCGTGCAGAAACTCGTGCGCGCCGGCTTCGGCAACAACAACGTCGACACCTGCGCGCGCGTCTGCCATTCGCCGACCGGCTATGGCCTGAAGAGCACGATGGGCGAATCGGCCGGCACGCAGGATTTCGATTCGGTGATGAAGGCCGACGTGATCCTGATCATCGGTGCGAACCCGACCGATGCGCATCCGGTGTTCGCTTCGCAGATGAAGCGCCGGCTGCGTCAAGGCGCGCGGATGATCATTGCCGATCCGCGCCGCATCGAGCTGGTGCGCACGCCGCACATCCAGTCCGACTTTCACCTGAAGCTGCGTCCGGGCACCAACGTCGCGCTGATCAATTCGCTGGCCCACGCGGTCATCAGCGAAGGCCTGGTCGACGAGGATTTCGTGCGCGCGCGCTGCGAAGTCGAATCGTTCGAGAAATGGCGCAAGTTCATCGCCGAAGAGCGCAATTCGCCCGAAGCGATGGAAAGCGTCACCGGCGTGCCGGCCGCGGATGTGCGCGCAGCGGCGCGCCTCTACGCGACGGGCGGCAACGGCGCGATCTACTACGGCCTTGGCGTGACCGAGCATTCGCAAGGCTCGACGATGGTCATGGGCATCGCCAATCTGGCGATGGCAACCGGCAACATCGGTCGCGAAGGCGTCGGCGTGAATCCGCTGCGCGGGCAGAACAACGTGCAGGGCTCGTGCGACATGGGCTCGTTCCCGCACGAGTTCACCGCGTACCGTCATGTGTCCGACGACGCCACGCGCGCGAGTTTCGAGAAAGCCTGGGGCGTTCCGCTGCACGCCGAGCCCGGTCTGCGCATCCCGAACATGTTCGAAGCCGCGCTCGACGGCGAGTTCAAGGCGCTGTACATCGAAGGCGAGGACATCGCACAGAGCGATCCGAACACGCAGCACGTGACCGCCGCGCTGAGCGCGATGGAATGCATCGTCGTGCAGGACCTGTTCCTCAACGAGAGCGCGAAGTTCGCGCACGTGTTCCTGCCGGGCTCCTCGTTCCTCGAGAAGGACGGCACGTTCACCAATGCCGAGCGCCGCATCTCGCGCGTACGCAAGGTCATGCAGCCGAAGAACGGCTATGCGGATTGGGAAATCACGCAGCTGTTGTCGAACGCGATCGGTTATCCGATGAACTACACGCACGCGTCCGAGATCATGGACGAGATCGCGCGCCTGACGCCGACCTTCACCGGCGTCAGCTTCGCGCGCATCGACGAGCTCGGCAGCATCCAGTGGCCGTGCAACGAGCAGCATCCCGAGGGCACGCCGACCATGCACGTCGGCGAGTTCGTGCGCGGCAAGGGCAAGTTCCTGCTCACCGAATACGTGCCGACGACGGAAAAGGTCAACGCGAAGTTCCCGCTGATCCTGACCACCGGCCGCATCCTCAGCCAGTACAACGTAGGCGCGCAGACGCGGCGCACCGAGAATTCGCAGTGGCACAGCGAGGATCGTCTGGAGATCCATCCGCAGGACGCCGAGGATCGCGGCATCGTCGACGGCGACTGGGTCGGCATCGAGAGCCGCGCCGGCGAAACCGTGCTGCGCGCGGTGCTGAGCGATCGCATGCAGCCGGGCGTCGTCTACACGACGTTCCATTTCCCGTTTTCCGGCGCCAACGTGATCACCACCGAGAACTCGGACTGGGCGACCAACTGTCCCGAATACAAGGTCACCGCGGTGCAGGTCACGCGCGTGACGCAACCATCGGACTGGCAGAAGCGCTATCGTGCGTTCAGCGAACGTCAGCAGGAACTGCTGGACCAGGTGCATGAGCACGCTGCAACGCCAACCGCCTGAAGCAGGCGCCGTCGACGCGGCCGACGAAGCGCATCCGGGCTTCGTGCGCCGGCCGATCCGGCGCTGGCGCGGCGGCAAGGTCGCGCAGCTGACCGACAGCATCGCCGAGGAAGTGCCGATCGCGCTGGTCTACAACGATCGTCCGCACGTCGTGATGATGGCGACGCCGCGCGATCTCGACGACTTCGCGCTCGGGTTTTCGCTCAGCGAAGCGGTCATCGAATCGGCGGATCAGTTCGAATCGGTCGAGACGCAGACGCTGCTCGAGGGCATCGAGGTGCGCTTGCGCATTCCCGAAGCGCGCGCCGAGTTGCTCGAATCGCGGCGTCGCAATCTCACCGGACGCACGAGTTGCGGACTCTGTGGTGCGCAAGCGCTGGAAGACGCGGTGCGAACACCGCCTTCCGTAGGCGCCGGCCCGCGCATCGATGCCGAGATCCTGCAGCGCACGCTTGCGCAGTTGCACGACCGCCAGCCGCTGAATGTCGCCACCGGCGCGACGCACGCGGCGGCATGGGCGCACGCGGACGGCAGCATCCGTCTGCTGCGAGAGGATGTCGGCCGCCACAACGCGCTCGACAAGCTGATCGGCGCGATGTCGCGTGCCGGCGAGTCGGTCGACGACGGTTTTCTCGTCGTCACCAGCCGGGCGAGTTACGAGATGGTGCAGAAGTCGGCGACGGTGGGCATCACCTTGCTTGCGGCCATTTCAGCGCCGACCGCGCTCGCGATCCATCTCGCCGAGGAAACCGGCGTCACGCTGATCGGCTTCGCGCGCGCAGAAGGTCACGTCATCTACGCCAATCCGCAGCGCATTGCCGGCGCTGCACACGGGGACAATCCATGAACGCCGAACGTCTCGCCGAGATGGTCAACGACATCGCGAATTTCTTCGCGTCCGAGCCGGATCACGCCGTCGCCGTCGCCGGAGTTGCCGGCCACATCAAGCGGTTCTGGGAGGCGCGCATGATCCGTCAGATCATCGCGCACCTCGACGCGGGTGGGCACGGCCTCAGCGATCTGGCGCGCGAGGGCGTGCGGGAAGTTGCGCGGATGCAGAAGGCGGCGGCGTAACCAGCATCGACCTTCCCGTTCGCCCCGGATCGGGGTCCGGGGCAGGCCCTGAGGTATCGAAGGGCGAACTGCTCAACGCCGCAGCGTCGTTCCTCTTCGCGCCTGGATACCTCAGAGCGAACAACGGGAGAGCTCATGCCGCGTTGCAGCAATTGCGGCGGCGCAGGATGGATGAATGAGCGACGGAGCAGCTAAGATCGCCGGCATTACAAAACCGTAACTAAAAGCTACCGCCCGCCAGGAGTTCTCCGCATGAGCCGTTCCCTCCGTTTCCGATCGTACGCGCCGATCCTGGCCGCCCTCCCGCTGGCTCTGGCTGCAGCGATGGCTGGACAGAATGCGCACGCTGCCGGGTTTCAGCTCAAGGAAAACAGCGCTGAAGGACTCGGGCGCTCATTCGCCGGCTCGGCCGCGGCGCCGGGCGATTGCTCGGTCGTCGTCAACAACCCGGCCGCGATGGGCGAATTCAAGACCTCGTGCTTCCAGGGCGACCTGACCGCGATCCAGTTCAGCACGAAGTTTCATGGCGGCGGCGAGGATTTCCTCGGCCGGCCGCTGACCGGTGGCAACGGCGGCGAGGGTGGCCTGATCCAGCCGGTGCCAGCGATGTACTACATCCGTCCGGTCAATGATCAGCTGTCGCTCGGCGCCGCGTTCAGCGTGCCGTTCGGCTTCTCGACCGAATACAACGATCAATGGGTCGGCCGCTACGAAGGCTTGAAGTCCAAGCTCGAATCGCTGGCGCTGACGTTCTCCGCCTCGTACCGCATCTCCGACCAGTTCTCGCTCGGCGGCAGCATCGTCGCGCAGCGCACCAGCGCGGAGCTGACGCAGGCGATCGACTTCGGCACGATCCTCGCGGGCCCGACCAACGGCGCGATCCTGCCGCAGGAAGCCGACGGCTTCGGCAGCCTGAAGGGCAACGACTGGGGCTTCGGCTGGGGCCTCGGCCTGTTGTGGAAACCGACGGATGCCGACAACTTCGGCTTCAACTTCCGTTCGCAGATCGACCATACGATCGACGGCGACGGCAAGTTCCTGGTGCCATCGAACATCGCACCGCTGCTCGGCGGCGCGTTCGTCAACAGCCCGGGCAAGGCCGATTTCGACACGCCTTCGTACGCCTCGCTGAGCTGGTGGCACACGGCCAACCAGCAGTGGAGCTTCGGCGTCGACGTCGGCTACACGCACTGGTCGAGCTTCAAGAAGCTGGTCGTCGACTACAGCAATCCCGCGCAGCCCAATTCGGAATCGATCTTCGACTGGAAGGACACGTGGTTCGGCTCGCTCGGCGCGGACTATCGCCTTGACGACCAGTGGACCCTGCGCGCCGGTGTCGCCATCGATCAGACGCCGACGCGCGACGAGACACGCACACCGCGAGTGCCGGACGGCGCCCGCACCTGGCTTTCGTTCGGGCTCGGCTACAAGGTCAGCGACGATATGAAGATCGAAGCTGGCTATGTACACCTGTGGGTGGACGACGGCGACATAAACCACACCAGCGCCACGTTCAGCACGCTGCAGGGCGCGTTCGAGAGTTCGAGCAACCTGCTGGCGATCTCGGGCCAGTACCGGTTCTAGGCAGTCGGTTTTGGGGAACGTCGGCGGGCGCCTTCGGGCGCCCGTCGCGTATTTGCAGGGAACTCCCGGCCCCTGTCGCTTTCGTCGCAAACTGCGCGTATAGTCGTTAACACTGTGTTTGCTAGGGTCACTGTTGACCGTGGCCCGATGCGGTTGATCCAACGATCCGCTCATCGCTTCGCCTCGATTACTCCCAGCAGCCTCAGTCTCGGCCCGGATATCCCGCGGTCGTGATTCCTCAACAAATTCAAGGATATTTCGAGATGTCGAATCGTCAGAACGGTACCGTCAAATGGTTCAACGACGCCAAGGGCTTTGGCTTCATCACCCCCGAGAGCGGCCCCGACCTGTTCGTGCATTTCCGCGCGATCCAGGGCACCGGTTTCAAGTCGCTGCAGGAAGGCCAGCGGGTGACGTTTGTCGCCGTGCAGGGTCAGAAGGGTATGCAGGCTGATCAGGTTCAGCTCGCCTGAACCCAGTAGTTTCGAACTTTTAGTTCGATGGAAAGCCCCGGGTGGAAACACCCGGGGCTTTTTCTTTGCGCTTCAGCCCTCCCCTTCAAGGGGAGGGTTGGGTGGGGATGGGTTCCGATTTTCGTGCCCACTTCCAACCTCGTCATCCAAGCGAAAACCTCTCACCTCGTCGTCCCGGCGAAGGCCGGGACCCAGTGCCTCTTCTTTGGCTTTGGGTTTTCGCGACAACCCACCCACGTCCCTGTGTTTTCTCACTCGCCATCCTTGGCGAGCGAGTCACTTCTCTTTGCTTGCCCAAAGAGAAGTAACCAAGAGAAAGGGCACCCCGGGTGGGGCGCCTCCGCTGCGCGGAGGTTCGCTGCGAGCCTTCTCGGCCGCCCTTCGCCGCCCCACACGGGCCCAGAGCAAGAGCGCCCCCTTCCGCCTTCGGCACCTTCCCCCGCTGCGCGGGGGAAGGAATTTATAGGGTGGGCCTTGGCCCACCGGCTCTTGGCTCACGGATGGAAAAGCGGTGGGCCGAGGCCCACCCTATGAATTCGTGCGCAGGCGATGCTGGAATCGGCGCGCCTTCGCGCCGTTGCCGCACATGCGCATGCTGCACCAGCGCCGCGTGTGGTTCTTGCTGGTGTCGTAGAAAAGCCAGCCGCAGCCGTCCGGCGCGGGGCATTGCTTGAGGCGCGTCGGGTCGTCCGCGACCAGAAGTTCGGCCGACGACGCCAGCACCTGCCACAGCGGCAGCATCAGATCGGCGTCGCCGGCCCACGCCCAGCGCCACGGCTGGCCCGGGACGAGGCGACGGTGCGCGAGCGCCTCAGTCGTTTCGAGGTTGAGCGCGTCGAGATCGGCGCGCGAGGCGTCACCGCCGGCTGCCGCCGCCATGAACACGCGATAGAGCAGATCTCGCAGTGTGCGTGCGTGCGCGAACGCCGCGCCCGCGCGACGCGGATGCGCTCTCGCGAGCGCGGCGAGTTGCGTCGCCTGGCGCGCATCGAGACCGTCGTCGCAGGCGCGCAGCCAGGCGACGAGATCCTGGTAATCGCCGATGTAGTCGCGGGCGGCGGCGTCGAAATGCGAAGCACGCGTGTTGACGAAGTCGAGGCACAAACGACCGCCGACGCGTTCGATCATATTGAAATCCGGGTTCAGGGCGGAGCGCAGGTAACCATTAAAACAATTTTGACAGGTTGAATGTTTGGGCGCATTATAACCGTCTAAAGTTGTTTCAACGGTTAGCGCCATGAGCCTCGAATTCAACCGTCACCGCCGTCGCATGGTTCGGGGCGTCCTCGCCGCCATTGCCTGCGCCAGTGCTCCAGGCTGGGCGCGCTCCGCTGCGCCGAGCGAGCCGCGCGCGATCAACCTGATCGGCGCGCCGTCGAATCTCGGCTTGCGTCCATTGCGGCCCGGGCACGTTCCCGGCGCGTGGCGCGCACCGAAAGCGCTGCGCGCACATCGTCTATCGCGGCGGCTTGGCGCGCGCGACCAGGGCGACGTGCCTGCGCCCGCCTACGACCCTGCGCCCGACCCCGGCACCGGTTATCGCAACGGCGCAGGCCTTGCCCTCTATACGCCGCGTCTCGCCGAGCGCATCGGCGCAACGCTCGACGCCGATCGTTTCGCACTCGTGATCGGCGGCGATTGCAGCGTGCTGATCGGCAGCGGGCTCGCATTGAAGCGCCGCGGCCGCTACGGCCTGCTGTTCATCGACGGCCATAGCGATTTCTACTTTCCGCGCAAGCCGCGCCCACTGAGCGCGGCCGGCATGGACCTCGCGCTTGCGACCGGACACGGTCCCGACGCGCTCGCCGGCATCGAAGGCCGCAAGCCGTATTTCCGCGAAGACGATACCGTCGTATTCGGCTATCGCAACTTCGGCACGCCCGACCAGGTGCAAACCGAGCGTTTCGAACGCGCCGCGTTCGCGCGCTATCCGCTGGAGCGCGTCCGCTCGCTGGGTGTCGGCGGCGCGATCGGCGAAGTCTTGCGTAGGCTGGAAAATCCCGATCTGCGCGGCTTCTGGATCCACGTCGACGTCGACGTGCTCGATCCGAAGATCATGCCGGCGGTGGATTCGTTCGACCCGGGCGGCATGCAGTTCGCCGAGCTCGAAGACACGCTGTCCCTCGCGCTGGCGTCGCCGCACGTCGTCGGCATGGAGATGACGATCTACGACCCGGATCTCGATACCGATGGGCACTTGGGCGAACAGCTGGTCGCGATGCTGGAGCGCGCGTTCGCACGCGCGGGGCGACTTGCTGCAACGAGGCCGGCGTGAGTCGCACAATAGTTGCGAGGTCATCGCATTTGGCGTATCTGCTTTCGATGGAGCGATGGCGATGCGCACGACGTGGAAATCGTCGACTACCACTGACGCGTGAACTGATATGAAGACTCTACCCAACATCCACCCGGGCGAAATCCTCCTCGAGGAATTTCTCGTTCCCATGAACATCAGCCAGAACGCGCTGGCGCGTGCGGCTGGTGTGCCGCCGCGCCGCATCAACGAGATCGTGCTTGGCAAGCGCGGAGTCACCGCCGATACCGCCGTCCGTCTTGCCGTGGCTTTGGGAACAAGCGAACGCTTCTGGCTGGGTTTGCAGGCCGATTACGATCTCGAAGAAGCTCATCGCGCGCTCGGCAAGGCCGTCGAGCGAATCGAACGGATCGCTGCGTAATCTGGCTCCCGTGTCGTCTGGTTTTGGCTCTGCTAGGATGTCTTTATGGGAAAAGTCGAACACATCGAGCAACAAGTAGCGTCGCTGGCCCCCGATGAGCTCGCGAGCTTTCGCGCATGGTTTGA
>Ga0193717_1000582_pt1 | contig 24123 bp, 24 predicted proteins | sample U2c2metaG_FD_145900 | JGI IMG/M metagenome (GOLD analysis project Ga0193717, IMG submission 145900) | Soil microbial communities from a riparian zone of the East river system, Colorado, United States - U2c2 | ecosystem: Environmental > Terrestrial > Soil > Riparian zone | place: USA: East River...
TTCCTTTGTACCGTCCTGCGGTACTGCTCCATAGGGTGGGTTCACACTCCCGGCCAGTGCTGGTTTCTGCCCGTTTACCGTTAACAGTAATCCGCAAATAAATTGGCACAAGGCCGTTTTGATGGTTTTTTGGCTTCTTCAAATAAAAAAGCAAGCTGAAATTAGTTTTCATAATGTTTTGACATTAAAAAGTGAAACAAAATTAAGCTTGCAATCAGGACTGTACAAGATGTTCAATTATTGAACAGGTTGACAATCAAAGTGATACATAGATATTGGTGAGTAAGTATTTCCAAAAATTCACTCACCGAATAACGCACTTTTTATATGCGAATTGGTGGGTAAAACGGGCTTTTAGCCCAAATGCAAAAGCCTGCAATCGTTTGATTTGCAGGCTTTTAATGTACTTTGCTATTGAAACTGGCGGAGAGGGAGGGATTCGAACCCTCGATACCCTTTTGAAGTATACACACTTTCCAGGCGTGCTCTTTCGACCACTCAGACACCTCTCCGGATCAAATGGGTTTGCAAAGGTAAAATAATATTGCTTTCATTGGCAATAAAAAAGCGAAGCCCTTTTTAAGGACTCCGCTCCACGAAAACTTTAACTCAACTTATAAAAAATATGGCATTTATAGTATAGAGTATAATTAAGTCCTTTGGTTTAATTTGAGTAAAAAAAAATTACCCGCAATGCAGATAAATAATTTTAGCTTATGTTTGCTTCGTATTGCCAAATGGCAGTTTTATACATAAAAATCCTGTTTAGTTTAAATGCTGAGCATCAACAACATTAAAAAACCTATCGCTGCCGATATTGATGTGTTTGAGGAGAAGTTCAAAACTTCTATGCAAAGCTCGGTACCTTTGCTTGACCGCATAACCCATTATATTGTTAAGCGTAAAGGCAAACAGATAAGACCAATGTTTGTATTTTTTGCGGCCAGCATTTGCGGGGGCATTAATGAATCAACCCATCGTGGCGCCGCTTTGGTCGAGCTACTGCATACAGCCTCGCTTGTTCATGACGATGTGGTTGATAACTCCTACCAGCGCCGGGGCTTTTTCTCTATCAATGCCTTATGGAAAAATAAGATAGCCGTTTTAGTTGGCGATTACCTGCTGTCAAAAGGCCTGCTGTTGTCTATCGATAATAATGATTTTCAGCTGCTTCGGATTGTATCAGATGCGGTAAAGCAAATGAGTGAGGGAGAGTTGATGCAGATAGAGAAGGTACGCCGCATGGATATTGGCGAGCCTGTTTATTATGAGGTGATCAGGCAAAAAACGGCATCACTTATAGCTTCCTGTTGTGCATGTGGCGCGGCATCCGCCGGGGCATCAGACGAGGTGGTTGAAAAAATGCGTTTGTTTGGCGAAAAAATAGGTATTGCTTTCCAGATCAAGGATGATATGTTTGATTTTGGCACCGACGATGTGGGTAAACCCTTAGGTATCGATATCAAAGAGAAAAAAGTTACCCTGCCGCTTATATATTCGCTGGCTAATACTACCGATTCCGAAAAGAAAAGAATTATAAACCTGGTTAAAAATCATAACGATGATCCGGTTAAAATTGCACAGATCATTAAGTTTGTAAACGAAACCGGAGGGCTGCAATACGCTGAAACCCAAATGAAAAAATACCAGGAAGAGGCTTTTGCCATACTGAATACTTTCCCTGATAGTGATTCGCACAGGGGGCTTGAGCAGCTGGTAAGGTTCACTACCGAGCGCGATAAATAAGCCTGCTATATGCTGATCTAACTGCTGCACACTTTAGATAGTGTCTTAGCTTGAAAGCACCTTTACCCTCCAGCCATCAAAAGGCTTAACTGTAGCGCAATTTGGGCCTCCATCTTTTCCTGTCCCCGCAAAACTTGTCTCAAGTACGGCATTAGGGTCATTAATTACCTGAGAGATAATATCCCATGTGATCCCTGAAAAAGGAATTTTAATCCTTCGGCTCCATCCACCAACCTGACCCGCAAATTCACCTATATCAATATAAAGAAACCGGCTCAAAGGCTTTCCCTGAACAAATGGCCCGGTAAATTGAGGGGCGTCTCCTTTTTGGCGGTCGCCTTTTATTTGAACAGTCAGTTTAAACTGCATATCCTGACCATCGGACCTTTGTGTTTGAATCGTTTCATATTTACTTCCGGAGCCTTTTTGAAGCCCAAAGTCCACGCCAACCGGCGGTTTTTGCAGAACAATATGAAGTGTCAGGTCCCTATTCATTTTACAGTAAAATTTAAAGATATTCAAATTTACTCCAAAATTTCAACCCGCGACGTTATCCGTTTTTAACTTTCACAATACTCTGTTACCTTTAACATAAATTAAGCTTATACTGGTATGGATGTGATAAATAAGCCCGGCGTGCCTACACTTTTTGAATGGGCCGGGGGCATGGAGGCTTTTGAAAAGCTTTTTGATCGGTTTTATGATAAGGTATTGGCAGATGACCTGCTTGAACCCGTTTTTAAACACATGTCTGATCAGCACCGCCTGCATGTGGCACACTTTGTTGCCGAAGTTTTAGGCGGTCCAAAAATTTATAGTGAGGAGGAGGGGAGCCATTTTATAATGATCAGCAAGCACCTGCAAAAATACCTGACCGAGGCGCACCGCAAACGATGGATGGAACTGCTGCTGCTAACCGCCGATGAGCTTTCACTGCCTGATGATCCGGAATTTCGCTCAGCCTTTATGGCTTATTTAGAATGGGGTACACGTATAGCCGTAATAAACTCAAAAACCGATGAGGTAACAGAGCCTTCCGATGTCCCGATGCCAAAGTGGGACTGGGGCGTACCTGGCGGACCATACATTCCCTGAATTTAATAAGGTGATAAAAGTCATGGCGATTTAAAAAAATGGCCTTGTATGCTATGCAGTTATAACTTCTCCTTAAACTTATTAACTTCGTAAATGCAATCCTTATATCAAAGCTTTCCCAAAATCACATTTTTTGATATTCTTGATGTGATATTGGTGGCATTTATCATTTACCAACTATACAACCTGATCAGGGGTACCATAGCGGCCAATATATTTATTGGTTTCGCGGTGATATTTATCCTCAATTTTGTGGTAAAGGCCCTGGATATGAAACTGCTTACCGTAATACTGGGCAAGTTTGTTGATGTAGGGATCATTGCTGTTATTGTGGTTTTTCAGCAGGAGGTGCGGCGGTTTTTGCTGCTGGTAGGTAAAAATGCATCGTTGCAGCGTAATAAAGCCTGGTGGCAGTATTTTTTTGGTAAGGCTGAAGTGGAGAAGAATAATTACGCCCGCATAAAACCTATTATTGATGCCTGTAAAAGCATGAAACAAACCCGTACCGGCGCTTTAATAGTATTTGCCAAATATTACGACGAGCAATTTTATCAGAACAGCTGCGAGGTTGTGGATGCCAAAATATCAAAACGCCTGCTCGAAAGTATTTTTCAAAAAACAAGTCCGCTGCATGATGGGGCCGTGGTGATCTCTGAAAATAAAATTAAATCAGCCAGTTGTATTTTGCCCCTTACCGAAAAAACTGATCTGCCTGCGCAATTTGGCTTGCGCCACCGGGCGGGTATTGGAGTAACTGAGGCTAACGAGGCAACGGCTATCATCATATCCGAAGAAACCGGCGAACTCTCTTATGCCAAACAAGGTCGCGTTAAAATGAACATCAGCTTTGCTGAACTGGAAAAGGTGCTGAATAAGGATTTTTAAGCGACTAAGGGCGTATCACTGATCTGTTTGCGGAATCGACTTTAGCTTTGCCATAATCCGGTATCAGCATAGTGTAATGGGTGTTAGGATCGCCCGGTTTAACTATCGGCATTTTATCATCTGAGCGTAGCTTTACAATGGGCATGTTATAGGCCATTTCAGTCACTATTAATCCCTTTTCAACAGCGGTTGCTGAGGATTTATCAGTATCAGGCAAAACAGGTGATAATTTAAAAAGATTATTATTGGATTTCACTTTAAAATATGGGTATAGAAAACTACCAGGTGATTTAACAATAGGTGCGGATGGTGTTAATTGCTGAGCCCTTAATTGCGTAACACCGCCTATCATTAAAATAAATATCCAAATATTTTTCATCGCGCTAAAGGTTTACACTAATATAAGTACAAATAGTAAGCTTTGATGTTAAAAAATGTTATTTAACATTTGGCATTTTATATAGTAGCAGTTTAAAGTTAGCTGTATTTATTTCTCTATGGTTTATTAAATATGATTACTCCTAATCGGGAGTAAGTAAAATGGTAGATTTTATTACTTTTGTGAAAAATTAAAAACAATGAGCGAACTCATTAAAAAACAAGTGACTGATGCAAAGGCTTTAATGGACAAAGCCATAGACCATGCTGATAGTGAATTAAATAAAATTCGTGCCGGTAAAGCAAGTCCATCTTTATTGGATGATGTTATGGTTGACTACTACGGCAGCCCAACTCCTTTGAGCCAGGTTGGTAGTGTTAACACACCAGATGCACGTACCATTGTTATTCAGCCCTGGGAAAAATCATTGCTGGCTCCTATTGAAAAAGCAATTAAAGAAGCTAACCTTGGTGTTAACCCCCAAAATGATGGTATCATTATTCGCATAAACGTACCACCGTTAACAGAAGAACGCCGCCGCGACCTGGTTAAAAAGGCCAAAGCCGAAGCAGAAACCGGCAAAATAGCCGTTCGTAACATTCGTAAGGATGCCAACGAAAAGATCAAAAAATTAAAAACTGAAGGCGTATCTGAAGATGAAATAAAAGTAGGAGAGGCCGAGATACAAAAATTAACCGATGCCTATATCATCAAGGTTGATCAGCTTTCTGAAGCTAAAGAAAAAGATATCATGACGGTATAATATTATCTTTATGTCAAATTAAAAGGGAATGAGCTACTTAGCCATTCCCTTTTTTTATTTTTGCTGTTGAAACATGAATATATTACTTTCTTACTTAAAAAAGCATCGCCTGGTAGTTGTACTGGCCCTTTTTCTGGCGGCCATGAATATTGGCTTTTCACTGCTTGACCCATGGATAACCGGCCGCATTGTTGATCGTGTTATCGAAAAACGCAGTAGCCTTCAATATGATGAATACCTGCACCAGGTATTGATACTGATCGGGGCTGCAATTGGTGTAGCTATGGTATCGCGTATTGCAAAAAATTTCCAGGATTATTTTACTAATATCATTACCCAAAAGGTAGGTGCCGAAATGTATGCCGATGGACTAAAACACTCTTTGGAACTTCCTTACCAGGTTTTTGAAGATCAGCGCAGCGGCGAAACTTTAGGGATTTTACAGAAAGTAAGGCTTGATTGCGAAAAGTTCATCACCTCATTTATCGGGATCCTTTTTGTATCGCTCATCGGGATGGTATTTGTTATAGTGTATTCGGTAAGTGTTAGCTACCAGGTAACGCTGGTGTATTTTGCAGCTATCCCCGTAATTACTTTTGTAAGTATGGCCATGAGCCGCAAAATAAAAACCATCCAAAAGAAGATCGTATCTGAAACAACCGCTCTTGCAGGTTCAACCACTGAATCATTAAGGAATATTGAACTGGTAAAAAGTCTCGGTCTTGCCAAACAGGAAATTGCGAGGTTAAATAATACAACCTACAAGATCCTTGATCTGGAGCTTAAAAAAGTAAAATATGTACGCAGCATGAGCTTTGTACAGGGTACTACGGTAAACTTTGTGCGCAGCGTAATGGTGGTGGTATTATTACTGCTTATTTTTAAAAACACCATTTCGCCAGGCCAGTATTTTAGCTTTTTATTTTACTCCTTCTTTTTATTTAACCCCCTGCAGGAGCTTGGTAACGTTATTCTGTCATGGCGCGAAGCCGAGGTATCATTGGGTAACTTTAAAGGTATATTGAGTACGCCTATTGATATAAAGCCCGAGAAACCGGTACTATTGGAGAAGGTAAATACCCTTACTTTTAACGATGTTACCTTTAAACATTTAACCGCCAACCGCAACGCGCTTAATCACATCAGCTTTGAAACAAACAGTGGCGAAACCATTGCGTTTGTTGGTCCGTCGGGTTCTGGAAAAACAACGCTGGTAAAATTGCTGGTTGGTTTATACCAACCATTGGATGGCAATATTTTATACAATAATATTTTAAGTAAGGACATTGACCTGGACCAATTGCGCGAAAAAATTGGTTTTGTAACCCAGGATACCCAGCTGTTTTCGGGAACCATACGCGAAAACCTGCTGTTTGTAAGGCCCGAAGCTACCGATGAGGAATGTATGGATGTACTGCAACGCGCCGCCTGCCAAACCCTGCTGGCCCGTGCTGACAAAGGCCTGAGCACCGTAATAGGTGAGGGAGGGGTAAAAGTATCGGGCGGCGAAAAACAACGCCTGTCCATAGCCCGTGCGTTGTTGCGCAGACCCGATATCCTGGTGTTTGACGAAGCTACCTCATCTTTAGATTCGATAACCGAAGAGGAGATCACCGAAACCATTCGTAATGTATCCGAATTTGAAAACCATATCACCATTTTAATAGCCCACCGCCTGTCAACAATTATGCACGCCGATAACATTTATGTGCTTGAAAAGGGCCTTATCATCGAATCGGGCAAACATCATGACCTGATAGCTCAAAAAGGGCTTTACTACGCCATGTGGCGCCAGCAAATAGGCGAAAAGGATACAGTGGAAGAAGTGATGAAGTAGGATATACCTTTATTTTGACATCCTGAATGTAGTGAAGGATCTCCTATGATGAAATATGGTGCTAAGCAAATTGGCTAATAAATGCTTCACTACCTTCAGCATGACAAATATTAGGCTTTATTCCCCTTTTAGCGGGTTAGAGGTCTAAATATTCTTATCCTCAATGATCCTGAAAAATTCATCGCGGTAGGTGTCGCCTACGGGGATAATTTTGTCAGCTATCTGTATGCGGCTGCGCTCAATACTGTCAATTTTATTGAGGGCCACGATGTATGATTTATGCACCCGTACAAAATGTTTTTCGGGCAGGGCGTCTTCCATCTTCTTCATGCCCTGCAGGGTAATGATGCGTTCGGCCGGGGTAAATATGGATATATAATCTTTTAAGCCTTCAATAAACAAAATATCGTGCAGGTAAACCTTTTGTATTTTATGCTCGGTTTTAACAAAAATAAAGTCGGTCGAAAAATCATCCTGCTGTACCGGTTCGGCCTGTTGCGTGGGTTTAACTACGGGTTGTATAATGCTTTGTGCTTTTTGAACTGATTTAAAGAACCTGTCGAACGCGATAGGTTTAAGCAGGTAATCAACCACATCCAGTTCATAACCCTCTAAAGCATATTGGGGGTAGGCCGTTGTCAGGATCACTTTGGCTTTCCCGTTGGATATTTTTAAAAACTGGATGCCGGTAAGTTCGGGCATCTGCACATCTAAAAACACCAGGTCAACATTGCCGCCCTGTACCAAAGTTAAAGCTTCAATAGGGTTGGTTGTGGCTTTCACCAATTGCAAAAAAGGCATCTTGGAAATGTAATCTTCCAAAATATGCAGCGCTAAAGGCTCATCATCAACTACCAGGCATCTGATCATGCTGTAAAAATAAGTGTTCTAATTGTTTATCGTCAATTTTTTTATTTACTGTTAAAGTGGCGTAAGCTCAACCGACTTGTAAAATATCTCTGCTCCTTCAGATTGCAGTAATATTTTGCCCACCGATAAAGAAGCTTTGCCCCAGTTTACCAGGTACCCGTTCACATAATGTTCTATCTGGTTGCCATTGCAAATAATTTCAATGGTGTTCCATTCGCCCCGTGGGCGCTCAAAGTTTGCCGTACGGAAAATATGCTTCTGATCCCAGGCGGTTTCCCATTTATTTGGCGAATCGACATTGGAATGCTGTATGCACCATATATCACCGCAATCTTCTTCCTGTATCTGGCATTCTATTGATTTTGGCCAAACGTGATCTTTTTCCTTTTCAGCAAAATGGTACAGGATGCCGGCATCGCGCTTGCCTTTTTGACGTGGGGCATACTGTTTGGTCCCCCATTTAAATACAACTTTGAGATAATAGTTGGCGTATGATTTTTTTGTGCTCATATAACCAAAGTATTTGCCCGTTACGTGAACCGCTCCATTTTCAACCGCGAAGTTGTTATGGATATCATTGTCTTTGCCCAGTGTATCCAGATAGGTGTACCAGCCCGTTTTATCTTTACCGTTAAACAGCTTTTGCACATTGATTTCCCTGATCCATATATTACGGAACGATACCGGGAACTCGTGCTCCTGCAACATTAAAGGCTGCGCGAAAGGATGTTTCTGGTACTTGGGTTGCCCAACATGCGCTACCGTTCCCTTTATCTCTACGTGATTTTGTACCAAAACACCGTTGTGTACAACAGTAATGTAGGCCGGCGTTTTTACCGTGCTGTCCAGATTGAAACGCGGAGCGGTGTAGAAGATGTCATACTTTTGCCATTCGCCGGGTTTTAACGAGGCATTAACCAACGGTGCGTGCTGTTTATATATAGCGCCGGCTTGCCCGTTTGAGTAAGTGTGGTTGTTATAACTATCCAGTATCTGCAATTCATAGCGGCTTTGCATCAAAACACCGCTGTTGCCGCGTTCCTGACCCTCGCCTTTAACAATGGCGGGTGTACGCCATTCTACGTGCAGCTGGCAATCAGCAAAATTCCTTTTGGTGACGATAGAGCCGCTGCCGGGTTTAACGGTCAGGATGCCATCTTTGATACTCCAGCCGGGGGGCATACCTTTTTGATTGGTCCATTGGTTCAAGTTTTTGCCGTCAAACAAAACAATAGCATCCGATGGCGCCTTATTACCAGCGCCGGGCAATACCATAGCTGGCTTAGGATCCCAAACTTCGGTAAGTTTAGGGTCATTCTGGGCAAGGCAATTATAGCCATATGCTGATAGTAAAAGGATCAGGAAAAAGCTTTTTAATTGGCTCATGGTTTGGTTTCTATCTTATAAAACTATAGATAATTCACAAGTATACGTATCAACCTCGTCCCTTATGTTTAATTTGTGTTTCCAGGGATAAAGCAGGTTAAGCCGCCTTTGCACATTATTGAGGCCAATGCCCCCAATTGCATCGCGATTATGGGTGTGCTTTTTATTTTGTATATAAAAGTGCAGGTTACACTCATCTACATTGATCAGCAATTTTATGGGCGACGTCACATCATTAGCTACCCCATGCTTAAATGCATTTTCAATAAAGGCTATAAGTAACAATGGTACAATTTGCTGATTGGTTACATCGCCCATCACTTTAAAATCAATAAAAGCTTTGTTGCCAAACCGTATTTTTTGAAGGTCGATATAATTATGAAGGTATTGAAGTTCCTTGCTCAGGTCAACTTTATTATCATTACACTCATACAGCATATAGCGCATAATTTCTGATAGCTTAAGGATAGCTTCGGGAGTAGTTTCGGAGCGTTGGTAGGCCAGGGAGTAAATGCTGTTTAATGAATTGAATAAAAAATGAGGGTTTATTTGCGATTTAAGGAATGCCAGCTCGGCGCTTAAACGCTGATTTTCCAGGTCGTGCTGTATGCGTTCATTCAAAAACCAGTCGGTAGTGAATTTGAGCACGGTGCTTAAAAAGATAAATATAAGGCTGCTAAAAATAGTAACTAAAAAATATGATGGGAAAGGAATAGGCTTGTTCATGTGCGTTAACACGATATCCCTGTACATGAGGCCAATCCCATATTTGCCTAAACCGTATATGATAATGGTGGTGATAACAAATACTGCATAGGCCCAATAACGTTTTCTATCTAAAAAATTAGGAATATAGATCAGGAAGTTGATATAAAACAAGCTGATATTAATAGCCGGATATAGAAGCAGCTTAACAAGCAATTCGCGGTTGGTTACTTCAGAATCGGTATGGGCCAGGTAAATTAAAAGCGATATGATGCATAACCAAAATAGCAAATGCCAAAATACCTGCCAGCCCGTTTTTATGATATGTGTTTGTTGTTCAGATGAAATTAAAGCCTGCATGCTTTTGTTTTTAATAGCCTTTATACAAAAGGTTATGGCATCTAATTTAATATTTTGATTGTTATATGTTGATACATTTATATATAGTATTTTTTTTTATCGATGAACGGGCATTTAAAATCGATGAACGGGTTTTGGGGGTTAACAGGCTGTTCATCTATAAACTCAGTGCGTTGGTCTAATACATTTTAGCGGGTTAAATATTTAATATTTCTTTGTTCTATCAAATCACGCACAATGAAAACGCTTATCAAAAATTCGAATCCTTTTGTAATGTTATTGATCCCTGTAATGTTTGCGCTTATGTTAGGTGTAAGCTATCAGTTCGATCAAAAAAAGGAATCGGCAGTAGTTGGTACATCAGTACATGCTACATCGCTATTTTATAAAGGTGTTACCCTGGTTAAAACGGTTTGCACCATAGCAAAGAATAATAATGTATGGTAATCCATACCGAAGGGTTATCCTTCAACTTTGGCGATCAGCAGGTTGTTAAATCATTGACACTGCAAGTTCCCGAAGGAAGTATATATGGTTTTCTTGGCCCTAACGGCGCCGGGAAAACCACTACTATCAAACTCCTGTTAAACCTGCTAAAAACTCAACACGGCAGTATTCATATTTTTGAACAGGAACTCCAGAAAAATCGCATCAGCATATTATCTCAAATTGGGTCGCTTATTGAGCAACCGGCAATTTATCAGCATTTAACCGGGAAAGAAAATTTATTGAACAGGGCATTGTTATTACAGGTACCTGTAAACCGGGTCGACGAAATGCTCGGCCTTGTAAAGCTAAACAGTGCTGCAAACAAAAGGGCAAGTCAATACTCCCTGGGAATGAAACAACGCCTGGGTATTGCATTGGCCCTGCTTAGCAACCCTAAGTTGCTTATATTGGATGAGCCAACCAATGGCCTTGATCCTAATGGTATTATTGAGGTGCGCGAACTGCTGCTAAAGCTTGTTAGCCAGCACCAGAAAACTGTTTTTATATCGAGCCACTTACTGGCCGAAGTGGAACGTATGGCCACACACGTAGGTATTATTAACCAAGGAGAGTTGCTGTTTCAGGGAAGTATAAAAGATCTGGAAGCCATAAGCCAGCCGCTGATACGTATTGAAACAGATAACACAGTTGATGCTGCTAATTTGCTTACCCGTAAACACCATACTGTTGCCGATGTAACCAACGAATATATATATGTTCCGTATACTTCAAAAGAACAAATGGGCGACATCAATACACTGCTCAGCCAAAACGGATATATCATATTTAGCATTGTTAAGCAGCAAAAGGACCTGGAGAAACTGTTTTTATCAATAACTCAGAATGCCTGATCAGAATGAAAGGGTTCATATTATCATTCAGGTCAGAATTTTTTAAGAGCCGTAAAACATTAGGTTTTTGGTCGGCCATATTAGTGCCCCTGCTTATTTGCCTGTTGCTTTTTATTGGTTTTTATGCCAAAAGCGAGCGGCTTATTGGCATAGCGCCTATGATGTTGTGGTTGCAATTTGCAGGCGCTATATTAGGTGTGATGGGGTCATTATTATTGCCTATATACATTATTTTTATCGCCTACTCTGTGAATAGTATCGAACACAGGGCCGACACCTGGAAAAGCTTATTCAGCCTGCCGATTTCACGATGGGCAGTATACGGAGCTAAGTACACTTATGCATTGTTCCTTATATTTTTATGCCTCGCGCTTTTTTTGCTGTTCACTATTGGTTTTGGCAATTTTTTAAGCGTGGTGAAACCACAGCTTAGGTTTGATAATTATCACATGGAGAAAGAGCTTGCACTGATCTATTTCAAGCTCTTTTTATCATCGTTAGGTATACTTTCTATACAGTTTCTGCTTAGCCTGCTCTGGGCCGATTTTTTGAAGCCTATGGGGATCGGTTTCGTTTGTACCATAACCGGTGTTATTTTGGTTACAAAGGGCTGGGAGTACAGTTATGCTTTTCCGTACGCGCATCCAATGGTTGCCATAGGTACTATGATACCCCGTGGCGATGAATCAGTAAAACAAATGCAAATTGATGTTTTTACGAGGGATGTATTAATAAGCATCACTGTGTCTATCCTTGTTTTTATAGCCGGCTACTTTATTGTACTCAAAAAAAGCGTAAAGTAAGGTAGATGCGCGGATGTGCAGATTTCAAATGTGCAAATTTGGGATATGCAGATCAAAATCCTGGTAATCCCTTAATCTGTTTAACGGCGAAGCCTTCTTGAACTCCATTTAAAATAATCACTATTGTGAAAAGTCATGGTTCAGACGAAAACAAATGTGCAGATCAGATTCTTGATAATCCATTAAATTCGCAATTCCTGGTTCAGACAAACCAATGTGCAGATCAAAATAAGGGTAATCCATTAATCCTGTCAATCATGGTTCAGACAATGAACCAATGAGTAAATCAAACCTTCCCCCTTAATTAAGGTTTAAATAAAGCAGAATCACCTCCGGGGCCTCATAAAATCCATTAAAAACAAAGAAGGCTCCGGGTTATCCGGAGCCTTCGCAAATAATATTTAATTGATATTATTTTTGTTTGAATTGAACACGACGGTTAAGTACGCGGCCTTCTTCAGTTGAGTTGTCAGCAATTGGGTTAGTTTCACCAAAGCCTTTTACTTTAACTTTCTTAGCATCAACACCTGAGTTAACTAAGTAAGTTTTTACTGAGTTGGCACGGTCTTTTGATAAAGCGATGTTGTGAGCAGCAGTACCTTCAGATGAGGCGTAACCATCTACTTCAACAGCTTTACCTGATGATCTAAGATCAGCTGAAGTTGCATCTAACACTGGGTAAGATGAAGTTCTTAATACTGAACTATCAAATTCAAACTGGATGTTTGAGTAAGCAGTAGCAGCAGGAGTAGCAGCAACAGTATCTTTAGGGAATACGATAACGCAACCAGAACCATCAACTACGCTGCCAGCAGCAGTACCAGGGCATTTGTCAAACTGATCAGCAACACCGTCACCATCTGAATCTTTTTTCAGATCGTTAACAGCGCTTTCAACATTTGTTACACGGCCTTTTAAAGCTTCAACTTCCTGACGTAATGCTGCATCATACAATTCATCATACATCAAGGCTACAGGGTTTACCCACTCTAAGCTTGGTTTTGATTTTGAACCTAAAGTAAACTCTAAGCCAGCATATCCATAACCATATTTATCTTTAGTAGGATAAGCTCTGTTAACGCCGTCAAAATTGTCGCCATCAACAAATGTTTCGGTATAGCCTAAGTTTAAGGCAACCTCATCACTTAGTCTAAATTTAACACCTGCGCCAACAGGGATGATCAATTCTTTTACGAATTTGCTTGTTCCTGGGTTTCCTACTGTTCCACCTGCAATACCATCGTAATCTACCACGGTACCATCTTTGTAAGTAACTTTAGGAGTGTATAAAGCTAAACCAGCACCCGCAGTAACGAAGAAATTAACAGAATTTTTGCGTCTTAAGAAGTCGATTGTGGCAACGTTAACAACACCGCTTAAAGTACCAGACCAGAATTTAGTTTCGAATTCAGCAGCACTATAACCGCCACCAGGGTATTTGCTGTTGTCACCCGCTACTTTACCACCATGTAAATCCAATTGCAAGCCAAATGAATGCGCAAGTTGCTCTCTGAAGGAAATTCCGTAACCTAACTGTACTTTATTGTGTGTAAAGTCATTTGAACCACCGGTTGCAACTGATGGTGATGTTGCACCAACGTTTACACCAATGCTAAATTTTTTGTACTGTCCTAAACCACCAAATACCTTTGGGGTAGTAGTTTCAGACGACGTTGTCGTTGCTGTAGTTGTTGTTTTGGTTGAATCCGTTTGTGCATTCACCATACTTACAACCATCAAAGAAGCAAATGACAATGCGACTGTTTTCTTTAATGTAGAATAATTCATAGTTTTTAAGATTAAACGATTTTAATTGTGATTTTTTTCAAATTTAGTAATTATGTTTGAAACCATGACCAAACATTGTTCCAAAAAATGTAATAGTTACACAAATAAAGAAAAAAAAATGATAATCAACATATAAATATGAAATATCCTTTAATAGAAAATAACCTATTTACAAATAATAGAAAAAATTTCGTTTCGAGAACAAAACATAACTCCATAGCCATATTTCATGCAAATGATGAATTTCCGAGGAGTGGCGACCAAGCTTTTTTGTTTAAGCAAAACCCCGATTTTTTTTACCTTACAGGGATAGACCAGGAGCAGTGTATTCTGGTTTTATTCCCGGATTGTCCTAATAAAGGATACAAAGAAGTACTTTTTTTAAGACAAACCAATGAACATATTGCTATTTGGGAAGGACATAAATATACCAAAGAAGAAGCCAGGGCTACATCAGGAATTGAAAGCATTTACTGGTTAAGTGAATATGAAACTGTTTTACAGAATATTATTAACTATGCCGAACATATATATATTAACACTAACGAAAATGACCGGTATAATCATACTGTACCATACCGGGATTTGAGAATGTATGAGGCACTGAAATTAAAATACCCTTTGCATAAGTATGAGCGTTCGGCGCTGATCCTGCGCGACTTGCGTGTTATAAAATCAGAAACTGAGATAGAACTGACTCAAAAGGCTTGTGATATTACCAATGATGCTTTTGTAAGAGTATTAAAGTTCCTGAAACCAGGTGTTGCTGAGTATGAAATAGAAGCCGAAATAACGCATGAATTTTTAAGACAACGTGCTACAGGGCACGCCTATAATCCTATACTGGCCTCGGGCAAAAACGCAATTGTGCTGCATTATATTGATAACAATCAGGTTTGTAATGATGGTGATGTGATACTTTTTGACTTTGGGGCCGAATATGCCAACTATAATGCCGATATGAGCCGTTCGGTGCCTGTTAACGGGCGCTTTACCAACAGCCAGCGCGCAGTTTATAATGCTGTTTTACGTGTAATGCGTGAGGCTACTAAAATGATAGTTGCCCGAACTGTTTGGAATGAGTATCATGATGAAGTTGGTAGAATAATGACCAGCGAACTGATAGACTTAGGTTTATTGGATAAACATGATGTTGAAAAACAGGACTCTAATGCACCCCTTTATAAAAAATACTTTATGCACGGTACTTCACACCATTTGGGTTTGGATGTACATGATTTTGCAAGCAGGTATAAGGCATTTGAGGTGGGTAATATACTAACCTGTGAGCCAGGCATATACATACCTGAAGAAGGTTTGGGTATCAGGATTGAGAATAATATTTTGATTACTGAAGGTGGCAACAGGGATTTAATGGCTAACATTCCGGTAGAGGCCGAGCATATTGAAGATATAATGAATAATTGATTTATGACGTTTTATTTACAATTAAAACAATTTAGCCCGTTATCAAATTGTAAATTAATCATAAACTATACATAAGTATCTACAAAACTATACAGATTGAACTTTTTATCGCTTAAAGCTTTGGCAACATCATGCTGAAGCTTTTTTTTATCAATGTGTTGGGTTAATTTTTGCTGAATAAGCTTGTATGCTTTTTCGGTCATTAACAACTCTCGTCGTTTATGCGGCAGGTTTGCTGATGCTTTGATAAAGGCTGCAACTTCGGCTATACCACTTGCCTGCGATGCGATGGTTTTAAACACAGGGGGATGCTCACCTTTTTTTTGCCCTATTATTTTTTTTAAATTGTTTGTAAACACATCGGCATCGGCCCGGTCGGCCTTGTTAATAATAAATGCATCAGCAATTTCCATTAAGCCCGATTTAATATGCTGTATCTCATCGCCGCCCTCAGGCACCAATATTACAAGCGTGGTATCCGCAAGTCCGGCTATTTCAATTTCTGACTGGCCAACGCCAACCGTCTCAATCAGTACATAATCAAACGCTGCGGCACGCAGCACATCAGCCATTTCAATGGTTTTGGCTGATAATCCGCCCAGGGAACCACGGGTAGCTAAGGAGCGTATAAAAACATCCGGGTGGTTAAAGTGCGATGCCATCCTGATCCTGTCGCCAAGTAATGATCCAAAATTAAATGGCGAAGTAGGGTCGATGGCCAAAACCGCTATTTTACGGTCATCCTTTAAAAGCAGGTCAATTAACGAATTTACAAGTGTGCTTTTACCCGCCCCCGGTGGGCCGGTAATGCCTATTATAGGGGTAGTTTTTGCAAAGCTTAAATTTTTCAGCAGTTCATCGGCACCCGTTAAATTATTTTCAACAATAGTTAAGGCACGTGCAACCTGCTTAAAGTTGTTGCAATTAGTCATCGTTGGTTGGTTAAAAACAGTTGCCACATTAATGTTTGTGAGTACAAATGAATAAAATTATCGTTACAAAAGTTAATTTAATCTTTATTATTGCAATTGCACAGCTGTTAGCCTGCTAACGGGTTATTACAAGTAAAAAGCACAATGCCCGGTATTGATAAAACAAAAATACAGCATATTTTAATCAGCAGAACTGATGCCATTGGCGATGTGGTGCTTACCCTGCCTATGGCTGCCTATATAAAAACATTGGCGCCGGATGCTGTTGTTTCCTTTTTGGGCCGTACTTATACCAAACCTGTGGTTGATGCCTGCACTGCGGTTGATCGTTTTATAAACTATGATCAGATCAGGAAATTACCTGAAAGTGCCCAGGTTAGTTACCTTAAGGATAAAAAGATAGACATCATTATTCATGTTTTTCCTAATAAACACGTAGCTGCAATAGCCAGAAATGCGGGTATTAAATTAAGAATTGGCACCACCAACAGGCTTTATCATTGGTTTACCTGTAATAAACTGGTTAAGCTTAGCCGCAAAAAGTCTGATCTGCATGAGGCGCAGCTAAATCTCGCCTTATTAAAGCCATTTGGACTAATTGGCATACCATCACTACAGGAAGTAATTGATCATTATAGTTTTGAACGTACAATACAGTTGCCCCAACCACTGGCAAATAAACTTGTTAAAGATAAATTTAACCTGATCCTTCATCCAAAATCGCATGGTAGCGGCATGGAATGGGGGCTTGATAATTTTGCAGGATTGATAGATCAACTACCCGCTGATAAATTTAACATCATTATAACCGGCTCTGAAAAGGAAAAACTGTTATTGGATAAATGGATAATAACCTTGCCAGGCCATGTTATTGATATGACTGGTAAAATGGCCCTGCCTGAACTTATTGCCTTTATATTTAATGCAGATGGTTTGCTTGCATCAGGAACAGGACCATTACATTTAGCTGCGGCGGCTGGTACTAACACCCTGGGATTGTTCCCGTCATTTAGGCCAATACATCCGGGCCGATGGGCCCCGCTGGGTAAAAGGGCCAGTTTTCTGGAAAGCAATGCCGGCGATTTAAATGGTATAACCATTGATACGGTTGCGGGCAAAATTAAAACGTGGAGCAAATAATCAGCATATTTATATTTGATGCAAAACACCAACACTAATCTGGGCATATCTGTAGTTATACCAAATTATAACGGTAAAAACTTGTTAGCTAAAAATCTGCCTTTTGTATTTGCTGCCCTTAAAGCAAGCAATTGCACCTATGCAGTTATTGTGCCCGATGATGCATCTGCAGATGATAGCGCTGATTTTATTTTACAGCATTATCCTGAAATTATTTTGATCAGGAGCGAAGAGAATTGTGGGTTTTCAATCAATATAAATAAAGGCATAGCTGTTGCTAAGCTTGAACTGGTTTTATTGTTAAACAGCGATATTAAACTCGGCGAAAATTATTTTGCCAGTCAGCTTAAGTATTTTGCCCATGCCAGCACCTTTGGGGTAATGGGCCAGATACGTGATGAAGCTACTGATGAAGTTGTTGAGGCTTGCAAATACCCGCGCAGCTCATTATTCAAGATCAATCATTTTAAAAACGTAGCTTTTGATGGTCAAGGCGATGCTTATACTTATTATTTAAGCGGAGCCAACGCCCTGGTACGCCGCCAGAAACTGGCAGAGCTTGGCGGGTTTAATGAAATATTTTCGCCTTTTTATCATGAGGACCTTGATCTGTCATTAAGGGCCTGGGAAAGCGGATGGAAATGTTATTACGAACATTGCGCTGTATGCTGGCACGCGGTATCTGCTACCATAAAGATACATAGTTCTCAAAAAATCATCAAAACCATTAGCGCACGCAATAAGCTGTTGCTGCATTATTTCCATCTGCAGGGTATACGCTTATATTTGTGGGCTATTATTACATTTTTATCATTGTTGGTAAGATGGCTAAGCGGTAAGCTGTATTATTATAAGGCATACCTGCTTTTTATAAAAAAGATACCGGCAATGGGTAGCTATAAACGGCACTTTATTAAAACGGCTGTTGCAAAGCAGCAATATATCCCCTTTATTACTGTTAAAGAAAGTATTATTAAAGCACTTGACCAAACTTTTAAAATGCAACAAAAATGACCGTGCTACCTGAGTTTATTAAACAAATTGAACAGCCGGTTTACAAGTACAGATATTCTATTTGCACACTGGTAACCCGTAAGCAGGAATACCAGGAGATGCTGGATTCATTTTTAAATGCTGGATTTACCACAGATATCTGCGAGTATCTTGTTGTTGATAACAGTGAGTTTAACCGTATGGATGCTTACCAGGGTGTTAATTCGTTTTTACAATCGGCAGGCGGCGAATATATTATTATATGCCACCAGGATATTGTGCTTATTAATAATAACAGCAAACAGTTGCTTGACCAACAGATTGCAGAAATTACCAGCCTTGACCCTAAATGGGCTGTTTTAGGTAATGCCGGCGCTGTTGACAGATTGTATAACCGCCTGGCTATAAAAATAGCCTATCCCGATGGATTTGTTGACCTAAAGGGGCAGTTACCCCAACAGGTTTGCAGTATCGACGAAAATTTTATGCTCGTTAAAAACAACGCAAACCTATCACTCTCCGGCGATATTGGCGGTTATCATTTATATGGATTGGATCTGTGTTTGGTGGCAAGATTGTTAGGTTACTCGGCCTATGTAATTGATTTTTTGCTTGTTCATAAAAGCACTGGCAATGTTGATCAGTCATTTAACCAAACGTTAACGGGGGTTAAAAAGAAATATACCCGCTTTATGAAAGGGCGGTATATGAATACCACTATAGCCAAATTTTATTTATCAGGTTCGCCACTAAAAAACTGGTTATTCAACACCCGGGTTTTCAGGAGAGTACTTAAAACTGCCGAGGAAATTAAAACAAAATTGAGCAGGTTTTGACAATAAATAATCACTTTGCGGGCTTATCATTAACAGTACATGAAACAACCATTGATATCTGTAGCACTTTGTACTTACAACGGCGAAAAATATATAAAAGAGCAGTTAGAAAGTATTATTGATCAGACATATCAGAACATAGAGATCATAATTGTAGACGATTGTTCAACAGATAAGACCTTTTTAATCATCGAGGATTATGCATCACGTGATATAAGGATTAAGTGTTTCCGCAATGAAACTAATTTAGGGTTCAATAAAAATTTTGAAAAAGCCCTTAAGTTAACTAACGGTTCTTTTATCTCCATCAGCGATCAGGATGATATATGGGAGATCAATAAAATTCAGGTACTATTGGATAATATAAAAGACAATTGGCTGATATTTTCAAATTCTGTAATTATTGACGATAATGGAGTTGTTAAAGATGAGAAATTGTTAAACAACTTCTCTTTAGCACAGCTAGGCAGTTATAAATCACTCTTACTAAACAATTATATAACCGGGCATACCACATTGTTCAGGCGTGAGTTTTTAAATTATATATTACCATTTCCGTCAATAGGTTTTTATGACTGGTGGATGGGTTTTATAGCCCATTATCATAAACGCATTGTTTTTATTGACCAGGTGTTAACAAAGTACCGGCACCATGAAAGCGCCGTAACTGAAATATTCAGAAACAGCAATGGTGTTGTAAAAAACAGGTATTTTGAAGTAATGTTTTACCAGGTCCAGGCTCTGGCCACTTATCCAAATTTTAAAGAGGAAGATCGCATATATGTAAATAACTTAAATAATGCCCTCCGGTTAAAACTGAGCAAAGCATATTCCATGCCTTTATTTAAAATAGTAATGGATGACTATTATAGCCTGTTCCCGTATATTAAAGCCAGAAAAGGTATATCGAAAGTTAATTTCGCGTTAAGATTTTCAAAGCGTGAAAAGGAGGCCGTAATTAAAAGCTTGAAAACAGATTAACAGTACATTGTGACATTGCAGAGTTTATGGCATCCTCATATAGTAACGGTAATTAGTTAATTACTGTTAGCTTTGCATCTTTATAAATATTTTAATGAAGATTTATTTCAGACTTCTTTCTTTTGCCAGGCCAATCGGGAAATTTGCCGTTCCGTATTTTATATTAACATTACTATCTATAATATTCAATACTTTAAATTACGTACTATTGGCCCCTTTGCTAAAGGCAATTTTTAACCCTGGGGTTGCAGGTAAAGCATTGGAGAAACCGTTAAACTGGTGGAACCCCCTAAACGATCTATCTTATTTTGCCCAATTGGCAAATCAGCGTTATGGCACCTTTGGTGCATTGCAGTTTATTTGCGTAGCCATAGTAATATCGGTGTTGCTAAGTAACGTATTCAGGTATTTTTCGCAACGCATTATGGAAAACCTGCGCATTTTTACCCTGCTTAACTTACGCCGTACGGTTTTTAATAACGTGATGAACCTGCATCTTGGCTATTTTAATAACGAGCGTAAAGGGGATATTCTTTCAAAGATATCTGCCGATGTACAGGTGGTGCAATTTTCTGTTACCGGTACCTTGCAGGTGGCCTTTAAAGAGCCTTTTCAGTTATTGTTTTACCTGGTAACCTTATTTGCAATATCGGTTAAGTTAACGTTGTTCTCCATGTTAATTATACCGGTTTCGGCCTTTGTAATATCGAGGATAGTTAAGCGGCTTAGGGAGCAGGCAAAAGAGTCGCAGCAAACTTATAGCAACATGATCAGTAATCTTGATGAAGCTTTGTCAGGTATCAAGATCATTAAAGCATTTAATGCCGCCCCTTTTATCAAAAACAGGTTCGATCACGAAAATAAGGAATATTCAAGGATAACCCGGGCAATGGCAAAAAGGCAGCAGATGGCATCGCCTGTATCCGAGTTTTTGGGGGTTGTAATGGTTTCGGGCATTGTATTGTATGGGGGCTCATTGATCATTCATCATGAAGGTACTTTAACAGCCGAGAAATTTATATTATACATTGCCATGTTTTCGCAGATCATGCGCCCGGCTAAAGCTATATCCGATTCATTTAGTAATATCCACTCGGGTATTGCGGCCGGCGAACGCGTGCTGGCTCTTATTGATGAAAAACCGTTAATAGTTGACGCCCCGAATGCTGTTGTAATTAATGACTTTAAAGATAGTGTACGGTTTGAGAATGTATATTTTGCCTATAAGGATAAACCGTCTGCAAAAGAGGTTACCGCTGCGGCTGAGGTTGATAAATCTGTACTTAAAAACCTTAATCTCGTAATACCAAAAGGTAAAACAGTTGCACTTGTTGGCCCATCGGGCGGAGGAAAATCAACCCTGATGGATCTGTTGCCCCGTTTTATTGAACCCCAGGCAGGCTCCATATATATTGATGGCAGGAATATTCAATCAGTTACCATGGAATCAGTAAGGGCGCTTATGGGCATTGTGAACCAGGAATCGATATTGTTTAACGATACCATATTTAATAACATAGCCTTCGGAAAGCCCAATGTAACACATGAGCAGGTTGAAGCCGCCGCCCGTATTGCTAATGCGCATAATTTTATCATGGAAACCAACAAGGGCTATCAAACCAATACCGGTGACAGGGGTACAAAACTTTCAGGCGGGCAACGCCAAAGGATCTGTATTGCCAGGGCGGTATTGAATAATCCGCCTATTATGCTGCTTGATGAGGCTACATCAGCGTTGGATACCGAATCAGAAAAACTGGTTCAGGATGCTTTGAATAACCTGATGAAAAATCGTACTTCGTTAATTATTGCCCACCGTTTAAGTACCATTCAAAATGCCGATATTATCATTGTATTGGAAAAAGGGACCGTTGTTGAGCAGGGTACGCATCAGGAGTTGTTACAAAATAACGGACTATATAAGAAACTGATAGATATGCAGACTTTTAATATTGATTAATTATAATTTCAATTCGTAATAGTACAGGTATTGGGCATTGGATAAATCATCGTACGCGCTATTAAAACAATCAAGTACTTAAATTAATCTTTTAAGGTTGGCCTGTTTAGCTTTTCACTATTTAAAGTTAAATACTTTTTAAGGATATGAAATTTTAGTTTGAAAAACAGCTTAGTGTCAAGTTGTAAGAATTTTCTATTTTTAAACAGCATTTTAAATGCTGTAGTAATTGGGTAGTTGAATCTGATTAATTGCTCAATAAAATTTTTGAATGTGGTTTTTTCTACATATATCACCTGTTTTGGCGTAAGCGGCTCAACATTTACAGGTAAATATTTATTCCATTTATCGTGAAGTATCAAATTTTCCTTCATCCAGATTTTGTCATAAAACCCTTCCGAAAAATGGTCGAGCAGAACCTCATAAGTAACAGCAACCGTGTATTTTAGACCAATTGATAAGGAGAAATCAATATCGTACCCGTGAAAACCTTTAAAGGTAACTTCGTCAAACATAAATTCCTTTGCCACATTTTTAGTAGTGCAAAGCCATACGCCATCAACACAAGCTACTTTTGATAGCATTTCATTATTAGGGTTTCGATAAATGTGCTTTGTTTTTCTCTTCTTATATTTGAAAGATTGCATCAGGTTGGTATAAGTTGTATTTACACCGTCGCCCCCCCAGCCCGACGGCGTTAAAGGTTTATAACTACTCCCGGCAATACCTATTAAACCCAACTGAGGATCATTGTTAAATAACGAAACCGCTTTCTGTCCCCAATTATCAGTTTTCATAAGCACATCTTCATGCATAAAGCACAACATATCATACTTGGCTTGCAAGATCCCTTTATTGTAAACAGAACAAATACCCCGCTCACCCGAACTGTTGTCGGTAGCAATTATTTCATAAGGTACACCAATTGTTGCAGCGATGTTTTCGCTTACCTGATTTAGCAGGGTTTTATTCGCAGAACATATAATTACTGATATCATTTATTGGCGTAAATGCAAAGTATAATTAATAAACTAACAGTTAATGTGGTAACGCTTAAAAAGCATTTTTGTTACACGGTATAGCTATATACGCAAAATGCTGCAGGGTTGCTACAGCATTTTGTTAATTTACTTTCGAAATATATTTTTACTGAAACTTAAATCCCAATCCAATTTGCCAAACCTGGTTACGGAAATCGGGCAGATCAGCTTCGTTTGAACTGTTTCTGGAAAGGTCAATGTTGTAACGCCCCCTGATCTCTACATTCCTGTTAATATCAAAACTAACACCTACTACACCTGCAACATAGCTTTGATCGCCTTCGTGCCCATCATAACGGGTTTCAACGTTGGTGCCAAAATCACGGTAAGTGTCTCTTTGCGAAGTTAAAAAGGTAAGCTGCGGGCCAATTAAAAAATTAAACCCAGGCACTATCTTGAATTTTGCCAGCAAGGGAATATCAATATAGTTGGTACGTTCGGTAAAATGGGCATTTTCAAGATCTGCACTATAGCCCTTTTGCGAAAATAATACTTCAGGGGCGAACGAAAAAGAATATGTAACAGGGACATCCAGTGTAAGCCCGACATTGAAGGCTGCAATACTGTTCGAACTAAAACGAGAATCATAAGCATCGAGCGAATTCGCTACGTTCAGACCGCCGGTAAAACCCACTTTGATCTGATTATCGTTATACGGTCTGCGTTGTTGTTCATGCCTTACATGACGGCGTGGTTTACGTGGCCCATAATAAGTTTGTGCACTTGCCGCGCCTGCAGCAAATAAGCATATTGCAAAAAAGATAAATTTTTTCATTTTTTTTAATTGTTTTTTAATGGTAGCGAAACTATCATGAGCATTTTTTTATTTCTTTATTGGCGTTTGTTCATGTCGGTT
>Ga0193717_1000583_pt1 | contig 24097 bp, 22 predicted proteins | sample U2c2metaG_FD_145900 | JGI IMG/M metagenome (GOLD analysis project Ga0193717, IMG submission 145900) | Soil microbial communities from a riparian zone of the East river system, Colorado, United States - U2c2 | ecosystem: Environmental > Terrestrial > Soil > Riparian zone | place: USA: East River...
CTATGGAAACTTCCAATAGCGGCGATTCGATGGCCTGCTTGGCGGCTTCGACGGCCCGGTCTTCACCACTGGCGCGTCCAATTCCCATCAAAGCCGAACCAGCCTTGCTCATGACAGTTTTAACGTCAGCAAAGTCTAGGTTGATCAGGCCATGAACGGTTATCAGGTCAGAAATACCCTGGACACCTTGGCGCAAAACGTCATCGGCGACTTTGAAAGCCTCGGTTAGCGGCGTGTCACGGTCAATGGTTTGGAGTAAGCGGTCATTCGGGATAATAATCAGCGTGTCTACGGCAGAGCGCAGTTTTTCTATGGCCACGTCGGCGTTTTTGCGGCGTTTTTCACCCTCAAACGCGAAAGGCTTGGTGGCGAAGCCAACTACCAGAATATCTAGTTCTTTGGCGATTTCAGCCACGACGTGACCGCCGCCACTGCCTGTGCCGCCGCCAGCTCCAATTGTAACGAACACCATATCGGCGCCCTCGATCACATTTTTAATTTCCTCGCGGGACTCCTGGGCGGCTTGCTCGCCAACCGTCGGGTCAGCCCCGGCGCCTAGACCGCGGGTGGCGCCTTTGCCGATGTGGATTTTCTTGCTGGCTTTAGAGTGGTGGAGGGCTTGCGCGTCGGTGTTAACAGCCACGAATTGGACGTTCTCAATGCCAGCATCAACCATCCTGTTGATAGCCGCGCCACCAGCGCCGCCCACGCCAATAACTTTTATTTGCGCAAATGTTTCGATAGCTGGTTCAACGACCTCTGCCATAATTTAGCTCCCTCAAAATCTAGCTTTATATCGAGTAGTATACCCTACTTTATTTGTTCGGGCTAGGGTTTCAGGCGGTTCAGCAAGTTGCTGACCAAGGCTTTGGCGCCGTCCGTGCTTCGTCCGCTAGTTGGCGGTAAAGCTGGTAGCAATAACATGTCTAATAGCATTAGGCCGACGACCGTAGTAAAGCCAGCGCCTTCCACTGTGTCCACTAAACCACCAATATTCTGGAGCTTACCAATGCGGGCTGGCAGCTGGAGTTTTTCGCGGGCGAATTCGTCTAGCCCAGGCAGCCTGGAGGTGCCGCCAGTTATAACTATGCCGCCAGGCAATTTTCGTGACTTTTTAATTTTCTGTAGCTCTTTATCAACGTATTCCAGCAGCTCCTCTATCCGGGCTTCGACTATCATGCTGACTTCCTCGGCATTGAAGCTATGGGTTTTGTTGCCTATCTTAATGCTGGCGGTGGTTTTCTTAGTGTCGCGCAGGCTGGCATGCCCGACTTTAACGGTTTCGGCCACGTCTAAATCGGTTTTGAGGCCAATTGCCAGATCATTGGTGACATGCTGGCCGCCAATTGGTAATACGGCCACGTACTGGACCTCGCCATCTTCAAAAACGATTAAATTGGTGGTGCCGGCGCCAATGTCTATAAGGGCCGTGCCGGCTTCTTTTTGCTGGCGGGTCATGACGGCCTCGGCTGCGGCCAGACCAGATACGGTGTGGTGAGTCGGCGTGATTTCGGCTTTCTCTAGCGCCATGTCCAAGTTGCGCAGGTTCGGCGACGAAGCCGTTACAATATGAGCGTCTACCTCCAGGCGGACGCCATGCATGCCAACCGGGTCTTTAATGTTGCGCTGGCCATCTAAACTGTAATTCTTAGCGAAAAACTGGACGATTTCGCGGTTAGGCGGCAGGCTGACAATTGTGGCGGCTTCTTCCACCCGCAAACGGTCTTCCGGATTGATTTCGCGGTTAGCGGCGCTGATAGCAATAACGCCTTCCGAGTTCAAACCGCTGACGTGCGAGCCGTTGACGTTAACAGTAGCGTGTTTGATTGTCATGCCGGAAATACGCTCGGCTTCAGTCACGGCTTGGACAACGGCGTCAGCCACATCGTCAACGTGCACAACGGCGCCACGGCGCATACCACGGTTAGCGGCCTGGCCATGACCGATGATGGATGGCATATTGCTACCATTAGGATCATAAGTGCCGACCACACAGCGCACTGTGCTGGTGCCAATATCTAGGCCAATGAAATGTTCTGGCTTCATGTCGCCTCAGTATACCGCTATTGGTTCAGGCTGACAACGTGGTCAGGACTTCAGCGCCATCATCTGTAATTAAGACAGTGTGCTCAAAATGGGCTGACCACTTGCCATCGGCGGTTTTAACGGTCCAGCCGTCTTTATCTATATAGACCTTATCGGCGCCTAACGTAACCATGGGCTCGATTGCGATTGTCATGCCTTTTTCTAGCCACGGACCGGTGTTGGGGCGGCCGTAATTCGGGATATTTGGATCTTCGTGGACCTCGTGGCCCACGCCGTGGCCAACTAGGTCACGGACAATACCGTATTGGTATTGCTTCAGTGACGTTTCGATCGCGGCGCCAATATCACCGGTGCGGACTTGGTCATGGACCTGGGCAATGCCGGCCTCCAGGGCTTCTTTGGTACGCTTGACCAGGCGGATATGGCCTTGCTGTTTGGGCCGGCCGGCAATCACGCTAACGGCGGCGTCCGTAATCATGCCTTTGTACTTAACGCCAAAATCCAGGCCAACAATATCGCCTTCGTTGATAATTTTGTCAGCCCGTGGAATGCCGTGCACGACTTCTTCGTTGACGGAAATACAGATGACTTCCTTAAAGCCCTGGTAGCCTAGAAAAGCTGGTTCGCCGCCCAGTGGCTTGAGTTCAGCGGCGGCAATATTGGCTAGGTCTTTAGTAGACATGCCAACTTTAAGTTGTTTCTGGAGTGCCTCCAAAACAGTGGCTAGCATGCGGCCGCTTTCACGCATCGCTTTTATCTCGGCGGCAGTTTTTACCTTGGTGATCATACGCGGCCTCAGGCTTGCTTTAGGTAGTTGACGAGGTCTAGGTTGACGGCTTCTACTGGACGTTCGGCGTTAACGTCAATAACGTCCACGCCGTTATCTGCCAACCATTTAAGTAGTGGCGTGGTTGAGCTCTGGTATTCGTCAAAACGTTTCTCTATAGAGGCTTCAACGTCATCAATCCGGGCCCGGCCTAGCAAACGCTGCTTAACAGCTTCACGGGAGGCTACTAAGTGAAAGGCTGTCTTAAGACCAAACCGGCCGGCCTTAACTTGCTCCATAAGCCACTGCGCCTGGGGAATCGTCCTGGGAAAACCATCTAATAAGACTTGCTGGTCGTCTGGAATAGATTTCAGGACCTTATCAACAATGGCTATGATTTCCTGGTCATCAAGCAGGCCGCCAGCTAACATTCGTTCGCGCTGTTTGCCAGTTACGTACATCCGCAACACGTCGCCCATGGATATAAGGTGGAAGCCGTGTTGGTCAGACAGCATTTTGCCCTGGGTGCCTTTGCCGGAGCCAGCAATGCCCATTAGTAAAATCATACTAACTTCTCCTTAACCAGCTTGGCGATCAAGCCGCCGTCTGCCGTAGGGCCGGCCTTAGCTTTAACTTGGCCGATTACCTGGCCCATAGCCTGCGGTCCAGCCGCGCCAGTATCAGCGATCACGCCATCAATCAGTTTGATAATTTCTTCTTCGCTCAGCTTAGCCGGCAGATAAGTTTCGATGATTGCTTTCTCGGCTAACTCGGCGTCGGCTTTGTCTTGGCTGCCACCCTGCACATAGAGATCAGCGCTTTCCTGGCGCTTTTTGGCTTCTTTGGCTAGTACTGGCAGGACTTCGTCATCTGTTAAACCACTGTCGCGTTTGCCAGTGGCTACTTTCACATTCAATAAAGCAGACTTGAGTCCACGCAAAATCGTGACCTTTTGGCTGTCCCGGGCAAGCATGGCAGCCTTAATATCGTCTTCCAGCTGCTGTTCTAGCATGTTCTGGACTCCTGTTTAACGCTGTCCGAGCTTGATTTTCTTGAGCTTGATAGCTTTGCGTTCCTGGCGAATAATTGCCTTGTGGCGGCGTTCAGGCTTACTTATATCCTTCTGGAAGTACTGGTTCTGCTTAACAATAGCAATGGCGCCAGACTGCTGCACTTTACGATTAAAGCGGCGCAACAGGTTCTCAGTTGATTCTTTGCTGTCTTTGCGGGTTACTTGTATCATCGAGGACTATTGTAACTGACAGGGGTAAATTTTGCAAACGCCTAAAGCGCTCGCTTAGACCTCAGGAGTTGGCGGCTGGGAATTGTCAGGTCTAATTTCATCTTTTTCTGCCAAAGCCTTGGATATAAAACCAAAACCGGCCGCGCCGCCTCTAAAGCCAGGCGTAGCCACACCCAAGGGTTTATCGGCCATTATTTTGGGCATATCAACATCCTTGATTGGAGCGTGTGGGTCTAGGTTTTCTAAATTCTTCATAAGTCACACTATAGCAAAACATAAGCGTTTTGTCAAGGTGTTAAGGAGTTAATCTAGCCGGTGACGCGTTTTTGCTGATTCGAACGTTGTGATTTCAACACTATACTTTGGAGTTCGCGGAAGATTGGGAATTGCTTATTAGTAGAGTAGACTTTGGTGTTGCCCTGGCGCTCACTGGTTAGAAAGCCAACTTTTTCCAGGCGCTTAAGTTCGCGCTGGATGTTACCGGCGTCTTCTTTGATAAGCTTGGCTAAGCCTCGTACGTGGGTCTTGAAATCAGGATATTTAGCATAGATCACGATGATCTTGCGGCGTACCCGAGATGTAATAAAAACGTCTAGCATAGCTTTTCCCTAATTTCCCTTATTGTTATCCAAACAACGTTAATTTTTAGTATAGTCCGGCGAATTGGCTTTGGCAATACCTAATTCTATTTTTTATTGGCTTATACTGAAACCATGCATTATTACTTTGTTTGGGTGCGCAGTAACCGCTATCACGGGCAGGACGCTTTGACTTATTCGTCTGATAAGAGGCTTAGTTCGGGCAGTGTTGTTGAGGTTGAGTTGCAAAAAGAGGTGGTAATGGGTGTTGTAACAGGTACGACCACTAAGCCGCGTTTTCAAACTAAGCCAATTACCAATATCCTCGATTTGCCGCCAATTCCAGCTCATTTACTTCGTTTAGCGCTTTGGGTAAAAGATTACTACCCAGCACCACTTGGTATTCTTACACAACAGTTACTACCAGCTAGCCTGTCCCAGAAACGACTCGATAACAGCGAACTTGCTGGGTTGCCTGAATCTGATCTATCAAACTTGCCCCCATTAACTAAAGAACAGACTGCCGCGATTGAAGCTATGACCGAGCGCGACACTTACCTGCTGCACGGCACCACTGGTAGCGGCAAAACTCGCCTATATATAGAGATGGCTATTAAATCTATAGCTGCTGGCAAGTCGGCGATTATCTTAACCCCTGAGATTAGCCTGACCACCCAGCTGGCTGGCGTCTTCCGGCAAGTTTTTGGTGATCGGGTAATTGTGATGCACTCCCAGCAAGCACCCGGCGAACGCCAGCAAGCCTGGTTGGATTGCCTGCGTTGCACCGAGCCTTTGATTGTGATTGGGCCGCGTTCGGCACTGTTCAGCCCTGTCCCAAAGCTGGGTTTGATTGTGCTGGATGAGTCGCACGAGTCAGCTTATAAGCAAGAACAAGCGCCGCAATACCAAGCTGGACGAGTTGCCAGCTATTTAGCCGGAATTGCTCATGCCAGCCTGGTTTTAGGTTCGGCCACGCCGTCAATTAGCGATTATTACCTGGCTGAACAAAAAAATAAACCCATCATTAAATTGAGCGCTTTGGCCCAGCCAAATGACCATGCCAAGGCCAAAATAACAGTAGTGGACCGCAAAGATCATAGTTTGTTCAGCCGCTCGCCCTTCCTGAGTTTGGAGCTGATAAAAGCCGTGGAAACCGCCCTGGCCCGTGGCGAGCAAAGCCTGCTTTATCTAAACCGCCGTGGCACGGCCCGCATGGTCATGTGCCAGAATTGTGGCTGGCAAGCCACCTGCCCGCACTGCGATGTACCACTAACTTACCACGGCGATCATCATGAGCTGCGCTGCCATAGCTGCAGTTACCACGCCAAATCACCAACCACATGCCCGGAGTGTGATCACACGGACGTTATATATAAGACTGCTGGTACTAAGGCGATTGTCACGGAAGTTGAACGATTATTTCCAAATGCCGGCGTGGCCCGCTTTGATACGGACAACGCCAAGGCTGACCGGTTCGAACAGCACTATGATTCGATCCGCGAGGGCAAGGTCGATATTCTGGTTGGTACCCAATTACTCGCCAAAGGGCTGGACCTGCCCAAGCTCAGCACCTTAGGCATCATCCTGGCGGACACCAGCCTGTATATGCCGGACTTTTCGGCCCAGGAACGCACTTTCCAGCTTATTAGCCAGGTGCTGGGGCGGATCGGCCGCGGCCACGTGGCTGGACAAGCCATCATCCAGACATATCATCCCGATCATTTGGTTTTAAAGGCCGCCATAGACAACGATTACCAGAGTTTTTATAAGACCGAGCTGGAATCACGCCAGCAATTCATGTTCCCACCCTATTGCTACCTCTTAAAATTAACCGCTCGGCGCGCCACCATCAAATCCGCCCAAGCAGCCGCTGACAAGCTCAAAGAAGAGCTTGAGGGTAGTTATAAGGTTCGCGTGGAAGGTCCAGCGCCATCGTTCTACGAACGCTTGCAGAACAAGTACCAGTGGCAGCTAGTCGTCAAAGCCAAAGATCGCGCTGAACTCCTAAAAATCATCAGAAACCTGCCGGCCAACTGGTCTTACGACATCGACCCGATGGACCTTCTCTAAACTGGACCGGGGTTAGAGCCACGCTGGAGGCCATCCTTACCATTGTCTACAAATCCAAGTTCCATAAGATACGGTCTTAAAGTGTTGGTTGGCTCAACTTCAGCTATATACAGCGACTCAAGACCGTTTTCATCAGCCAACCTTAATTGCTCGTCCATTATAGCTTTTCCTATACCTTTGTGTTGGTGTTCTTCGGCCACTGCACGATCAAACAATTCGCCATTTGTGCTGCCCTGGCGATGAGCCAAAATCGCCGTGCCAACCAGGGAGTCATTAGAGTCTCTTACGCCGATAATACTTACTTCGTAGCCATCTTTTTTGGCCTGCTCCCGGTCAGTCTCAACATCTTCTGTAGTGCTGCGCCCTAAACCGGCCGCGCTCAAGACATCGGCGAATTCCTGATTATTGATGGCGTCATCGTATACGAATCTATAGCCCTCTGTTAAAGCTGAGCCATCTTCGTTGTTTTCAGCCGTTTTTATTTTTTCTGACACGGTGTTATATTAGCATAAATATTATAAAAAGTCAATGCTTCTAAGGCCTCGTGCTTGTTTTGTGTACTTTTAAATTTGATGCATAAGTGCTGTAAATACGCATACTTTATATGCCTAATTATAAAGTTGGTAATTACTAAGGTTGTCCGAGCGTGACGCCGGAGGCTACATCAGTTATACTTACCCCTAAGTTATGACTAAAGACGATATTATTGCCCTGCCGAATCCTCACCTTAGACAGAAATCTAAGCGGGTTGGCATTATTACGGACGAGATTAAGCAGATCGTGGCTGCAATGGAAGCCGCTACCATCGATTGGGACCATAGCCGTGACCACGAAGTTGGCGTGGCTTTGGCGGCCGTGCAGATTGATAAACTTTATAAGATTGTGGTGGTCCGGGATAACTTCGATGATAAGAAAAATGAAGACTTTACTGTTTACATAAACCCGGAAATCACTAAGAAAGACGGTGAGATGGTGGAAGATTTTGAGGGCTGCCTAAGTGTTAGAAATGTTTACGGTAAGGTGGCCCGCTATCCTAAAGTTAAGGTTAAGGCGCTAGATATACAGGGGCGGGAGTTTCGGGTTACGGCTGAGGGCTTTTTGGCCCGGATCTTCCAGCACGAGATTGACCACACTAACGGAATTGTATTTATTGATCATATTAAAGATAAGCCGGAGCACTTCTTTTACCTTAGTGATGACGGTAAATTAGAGCCATTGGATTATAAAAAAGATGTCGAATCGAATTCTATTCTTTGGTAACGAGCGCTTGGCGACTGGGCTCAGCACCAGCGCGCCAACTTTGCGGGCTTTAGTTGACGCTGGTTACGATGTGGTGGCCGTGGTTGTTGCTCAGAAAGAAGTTGGTAAATCACGCAAAGGCCGCGAGCTGGAGATTGTCCAGGTTGCTGAAGCTGTTAATTTGCCTGCTCTGGTCATAGACGACCTAGCTGCAGCCAAAGATCAACTAGCCAGCTACAAAGCTGAAGCTGCCGTCTTAATTGCCTACGGAAAGATTGTTCCGCAAAGCGTAATTGATGTTTTCCCTCGTGGCATTGTGAATATTCACCCGTCGCTATTACCAAAACATCGCGGCCCCACCCCTATAGAAAGTGTCATTTTAAGTGGCGAAGCCGAAACTGGCGTGTCATTGATGAGCTTGGCGGCCGAAATGGATGCAGGGCCAGTTTATGACCAGCAAGCCATTAAATTGAACGGCAACGAGACCAAGCAAGAACTAGCTGACCAGCTTGGCGAAATTGGCAAAGACTTAGTCATTAAAAACTTACCGGCCATATTGGACGGTTCGCTCCAGCCAAAGCCACAGGCCGATGATGCTACTTATGATGAACTAATTGATAAAGAAGATGGCGTAATTGATTGGCAAAAACCAGCCGGCCAATTAGAGCGTGAAGTCCGGGCCTATTTGGATTGGCCACGTAGCCGCATCAGCATTGGCTCTACCGATGTTATTATCACTAAATCCCATGTTGCGGAAGGTTCCGGCACACCAGGAACTTTGCTAATCGAAGCTAAACAATTGGGCGTTTATTGCGGCGAAGGCTTACTTGTAATTGATAATTTGATTCCAGCTGGCAAAAAAGAAATGCCAGCCCAAGCCTTTTTATCTGGCTACCAATCCCGGTCTTAGACTAACTCAAGTATATTTTTACCGTCTGGTTGGCGGAGTGCAACACCGCCAATATTTGGTGGATTGAGCGGACGTATTAATTTGGCGAATTCCCCGCCGAGGCCTGGATCATCATCTGATCCTCCCAGAACAAGTCTCCCAATGTTCTCCTGGGTAACTCTACCCCATATATAAATACCGCCGCCAGGCTCCTCATCAATATCTAATCCCTCTGCCATAAAACCCCCTTATAGCCCTTATGCTACTCGGCTTATTAAGGTAGTTCTGTAAAATTTTTTGCTTATTGCTGGAGTGAGGGGCCGGCCGGAGGCTGTTGCGGCGGAAATTGTGTTGGTTGTTGCGGTTGCTGGGGTGGATACTGGGGTTGTGGTGGCTGGGGAGGCTGTGGCGCCGCGAACTGCTGCGGCTGCTGGGGTTGAGGTGGTGGCGCAAACTGTTGGGGCTGAGTGGCAGCCTGCGCCTGGCTAGCCGCCAAAACCTGGGGCGCGGTTTGAGCCACCTCTGCTTTTAGCTTGTCGAACTCTTGCTGGACGATGTCTTTATAATTTGGGAAGTTAGACTCTAGCCACTTGAAAGCGCCGGCGTCGTCTTTGGCTTCAAAGTAACGCTCGAATTCGTCTAATTGCTCGTTGCTCATCTGGTCCGCCAAGCGCACTCCAACCCGCATTTCTAGGGTTTCGTAGATATGCTTCAAGAAGCCATTCTTCTCCGCCTCTGGTAAAGCGGCCAGGCCGATCTCTTCTAGTAAGCTATTATCAATCTTTAGCATGAGTACATTGTATCACTTTACAGTGGTAAGGACCGTATTTAACGAAGAACCGAGGCTCTAGTTGGGCCACGATAAGCACCGTGCCAATACACAATGTTGCCTGGGGACTCACCATATTGGCCTTGCTTGAGCCCATCCTTGAGCCCAGGAAACAAGGTCGCAAAGTGCGTGGGTGCTATCACGCGGTTGCCATCAGCCCATACTTCATACTCACCTACTGATGGATTAGATGAAAAGTGTACATGAATTTCTATGGGGATTGCCCTGTCATATAGATTAGCTTCGGACATTACCAGACTATAATGCTGGCCTCCAGGCACGCCATTACCCTCCTCTTGAGAATATAAATTACTGCCGGTGCCAAAGTTGAAAATTTCAAAGTTGAGTGGTGGACTACCGGTACCCTCATTCTTAAATTGCAGCACGGTGTGATGGGTACCACCCCAGCCAATACTTCGATTCGGATTGGACGGAATATAGAGTACGTCGCCAAACCACAAATCATCACCCTCATTGAGGTCCTGATTGGCCGCAAGTTCAGCTCTAGGACCTATCTCTGAGGCATAATTCTGGCTGACCCAAAACCTGAAAGCTTTGTGACCAGGTAAAACCGGCGAATCGACTATAGTGACCGTGGTACTGCCCGGCACGCCGTAGATATCAGTGAAATTGGAATCCTGCCGCTGGCTCCACAAACCCAGCAACCCTCGGTCAGCCGATCCATCCCATGTAGGGTTGCCTGAGGGGGTACTGGGTGGTGGGGTGGCTACAGCGCCAAATCGTATGTATTTACCGCTGCTAGCGTTTGAGTCTGTTTGTTGGGTAGCGGCTCCTGACAATGTGGCATTGTCTACTTCTTTAGTACCGTATGGGGTGGCGGCTTTGGAGTTAATTATAAGAATAGTACCAAGAGATGCTACCGCTACTACCGAAATTACTAGGAGTATATAGTTTTTTCTGGTGAACTTGTGGAGTTTTTTCATATTAGCGATACTCACTAGCACTTAGTACGCCCGTGGGATGAATGTCAGTTACTGGATGCACTGCTGTTCTGAGGTCAGCGGCAGAGACAAGAAGCCACGAGCCATCCGTTGGCACCTTTTTGCCATTGCCTATGTATAGGTCACCTTTTGGCGGGTCAGTCGGCGCATTGGCGCGGCCATCTGCCGCCACTACCATCACGTACCGGGCAGAAGGATCGACGGTCTGCGGATCAAGTCGTACGCGAGCAAACGAGGCTATGGCCCGTACATTGGAGAAAAGTGGTGATCCTGACGCCAGCGAGACCTGTGACTGCGGGAAAGAGTGCTGTGTCCAGCCCACATTGTTAGTGCTGCCAGCCCTGGATAAGCCCGGCTCCCCTATGTGAATTGCTACTCCTCCACCCTCGGCTGCCGATGGAAAACGGTACTGGTTAGATGGAATTTGTGCCTTTGGATCACTGGCGCTAGTCGTGTAAGCCGAGTAATAATCTGCTAATTGTGGAACTTGGCTGTATTGTACCCGGATCCAACCTAAGTTCACGTCATCAACCCATAGCTGCGTATCTGCTACCTGAACCCGGGCAGGAGATGAATTCGTGCCTACCCCTCCCTGCGAATTAGCTTGCTCGAACAGAGTGTACCAAGCGGTTAGTTCTTTAGTAGTGCCGTTTGTAACCGAGCTAGTGCCGAGTCCATACCTGGCGCCATGGGCCTGTCCAAAACCCGCATTCATTGGCGTTGGAGCCTGGTTGCCGCCACTGGTTGGAACACCAGATGCTGGTACCCTGTACATATCCGCGGTCATCATTGCTGCTATGCCTATTCCGCCATTAGCGGTGGCTGCCGTGCCAAAACGCACATACTTACCACTGCTAGCGTTTGAATCTGTTTGCTGGCTGGCAGCTCCTGCCACTATAGCGTTTTCTGAGTCAGTAGTGGCATAAGGAGTAGCCGCGTTAGATCTTAGGAGCAGGATCGTGCCTATTATGGCCACTATTAAAACTGATCCCAGTAGGGGTAGGTAGTTTTTCCTGGAGAATTTATGGAGTTTTTTCACGAGTGATTTATGATGCCTATGGCTTTTCATGGCGCATAAATACTAGGGTTGCTCTGGAGGTTTAGACGGGGGCGTCTGTGGGGATTCCGGCGCGCCTGGGACCGCTCCGTTTTCTGGGCGTATGATTGTGCCTGGCGCGTGAGGCGGCTGGTGCAATCCCGCAAGATCTGGGTCTGGGGGCGGAGGTGGCGCTGCCGAGGAGAAGCCGCCAGTTAAAGTGCCTAAGCCTGTTCCGCCTAATCCAACGCTGCCCATTAGGCCTGTAACGCCACCGCTATGCGCTACAAAGAACGCTATCGCCGCTATGGCCACTATGCTAGTAGTCGCTGGTAAAGCATAGTGCTGCGCAACTAAGCGGGTTTGGGTTAATGATGGTGGGTTTTTAACATTAAGCTTCTGCGAGGAGGTTGAAATCTTACCTGAGAGATAAAAAGTCTTGGTGGTAAAGGTGTGCTGGCCATTACGTATATTGGTGGTGTTTAACCTGTACGTATAAGGAGCAGCGGTCACGCTCGCCAAAAGCTTCTTATCCAAGTAGTACTGGGCCTTGATTACAGGGTCTCCAGGGCTACTAGCTGTGTCTGGGCTCATTGTTGCTGGAGCGCTAATCTGTACTTGTGAGCCGCTAGCCACGCTAACAGGGGTTGAACTGCCCTGTGGCTTGATGGAGGTAGTTGCAGTAGTAGTAGCCTTAGCAGTTTTTGGTGCTGGCGTTGGGGATGAGGCGCCTGAGCTCGGAGTAGATGGCGTTGTTGGCGCGGCTGGAGTTACGCAGTTAGGCGGAGTACCAGTCTGGCCAGACGGACAGGTAGGTACAGTCGCAGCCTTTAAAGTGTACGATGAGCCTAGTAATGACGGGTCAGTGTTAGCCCCGTTTGGATCAACCACGTTAGACTCAGCTGAAAAACTCAAACTAGCAGTGCCTGTCACCCCTGACTTAACTTTGAAATTGATAGTTACTACCTTTTTATCGCCCGTCAATGGAGTAGTAGAAAGCGCCTGGTAGGTTACCTTGCCGTTAGCGGCGCCACTGCCTGGCACTGGAAAATCAAAACCGCTGCCAGCCGAATCGAGCGACACAAAATCCAGCAGGTTGGTTGGATAATTAACGGCCGCCGTAACAGCATTAATCGATCCGCTGCTATTTTCACGTACATCAACGGCAATTGTGTTACCCGGGTTGTACGTACCAGTACTCGGGGTGAGATAAAGCGTGCCTGAGCCAGTAGCCGCCAAGCTTGGTAGAAAACTAACAACGCCTAATATGGCTATCATGCCCGTAGTAATAGCTGCCGTTAACGCCCTCGGTCTCAAGCCGTATCTTTTAGTGCCCCTGGCTGATTTTGATCCTTTGACTGAAACTTTATTACTCATTAGTATGTTTGTCCCCATTTGCCGAATAGAATCGCGGCATCGTTTATGTTAACTTTGCCATCACCATTCAGATCACCATCCGAAGCTAAAGCACCGCTGTTAATACCCAGTTTGCCGAATAGAATCGCGGCGTCATTGATGGAAACTACATGGTCACAGTTGAGGTCAGCAGCTAAGGCGCAAGTTGGCGGTCCTGACATTGTAGTAACATTTATAACCGAGCTATTATCGGCCACGTTAGTATTAGTAACGTAGGCCACAACGTAGTATTTGTACAGTGTTGAAGCGGCCAAGCCGGTGTCAGTGTAGCTAGTGCCTGAGCTAGTAGTACCAATCAGGGCAGCCGTGGCGCTACCAAGCCCGCGGTAAACGTGGTAGCCCGTCACGCCGCTACTAGTACTGGCATCCCAGGCTAAAGTGGCAGTACTAGAAGTTACCAAAGTCGTGCGCAAGTTAGTAGCAGCAGCTGGTTTTGGCGCGGCCGGAGCCTGTTGGGTAGTTACTGAATTGGAAACGGTTTTTTGGCTTTGGTTAGAGGCAGCATCTACAGCTACTACCCCGTAGGTGTACTGGGTGGCAGGATTAACCGTGTTGTCAGTGTAATTCCGGATAGACGAACCGGTAGTCGTGCCTATTAATTGGCTAGGCGTACCGGTGCCGTTAGCCCGGTAGATTTTGTAACCAGTGACACCAACACTATCCGTTGATGCGCCCCAAGACAAACTTACCGAAGAAGAATCTGGCGAGGTTGCCGTCATGCTGGCCGGGGCTGTTGGCGCTATGAAGTCAGCCAGGGTAGATAGATTAGCGGCGGACGAGGACGAAGAAGTATGTCCGCTGTCATCAGTAGCTTTAACCGTAATGCTGTACTGGGTGTTTGGTATTAGATTGGAGGTATTAAAACTAGTTGTGGTAGAAGTACCAAGCAGTATAGCTCCCTGGTAAACCGAGTACTGTGAAATATTACAGCCCGCGCCAGGAGTGCTGGCGCTCCAGCTTATGTTTAAGCTAGTTGGGTCAGGACTCGTACCGGTCACGCCAGTAGGCGCGCTTGGATTAGCTGTGCAAGCTACGTTATTAGACACGTTTATTGATTCGGTAACACTAGTTGTTTGGCCCTGGGTATCAGTAGCGATTGCCGTTAGGGTATGGGCTCCATTTGCCACGCCAGTTGAATTCCATGTAGTGGCGTAAGCCCCGCCATCTTGCAAAGCGATTGTAGGTACGCCGGTAGGCGCCGCTACCTGGGTATAACCGACACTACCGTTCCACAACCACCAGCCAGCAGATTGGGTCTGCTGGTAAATAGAGCCGTTGAAGTAAAGTAACTTGACCACGTTAGTACTATAGCCAGCCAGTGCTCCATCCTTGTACACTTTGGCATCGGAACCTATGGTCCAGATGGATAAATTAGAGTCAACTATTTGGCTGGAATTAGTTGGTATGGCAGTGCCGCTCGGCGAAACAATGCCATTACTACCAACCGGTGGTGACACGCTTGCCAAAGTAGTATTGGAATCTAGCTTGAAAACTACGTTTTTAATACCTACCTGGGCCACGCCGCTAGCACTGGAGGCGTTAGCGCTAACATTAACTGAGCTACCACTGACATTGCTGCCCACGGCCGGCGAAGCGAAAGATATGGTTGGAGGTGACACATTTGGTGGCGCGCAGTTGTCACCTACGCCAGTAGGCGTACAGTTGTTATCAGATAGGGCTTCTATCCGGTCAATGCCAACACCCGCTTGCGTACCAGTCAAAGTAAACGTATGAGTTCCCTGTGATAAGCCTAGCCTCATAGTAGTGGCGGTGTTGCCGCCGCTGTAGTTTACCCATGTCCAAGCATTGGCCGGTATTGAAGCGTTACCTCCCACGTTATAACAACTCGAATTATCTATGTTTAGTAAGATTGAATTAGCTGACGACGAAGGTGACAGCATGCGTACCCATATATTATAAGTATCAGTAGACGGTATGGTAACTGTCATTGTTGCAGTGCCATAGGTGGTGGCAGGTGGCGTACAGGAATCAGCCGACACCTTATTATTAGAGGCGACGAGATTTCCACCCAAAACTAAAGCCAATACAAAACTAAAAGCGACTAACACCCGTAGAGCTGGAAGTTTGTGTGTCATTAGACATAATTATATGTGTACTAATAGCATTGTCAATGCTCATGCTTGTTACTGGCCGGTTTACTATAGCTGGCGCTGGACAGCTTTACGGGTAAACAGGTCAATATGATCACCCTCTTGGAGCTCGGTCTTCTTAGTGGTTCTAAGGCTCATGCCGCACATTTCGCCCTCTACAACCTCTTTGGCTTCAGCTGGACCACGCTTAAGGCCAGTAACTTCAACCTCACCTAGGTCTTCCTCGCCACGGCTAATCCGGGCCAGGGCTGGAGCGGTTAGCTTACCCTTGGTAACTTCGCCGCCACAAATAACTTCGGTTTTGGTGGTGTTGAAAATGCCTTTAACTACTAGCCGGCCCATATCGGTCTCGATAATTTCCGGGCTGAGCAGCTTGGATAGTTCTTCCTTAACATCGTCAATCAATTCGTAGATAACTTTATAGAGACGGACACTGATTTTGTCGCGGCCAGCTTTTTGGCGGCCGCTAGTTGGCAGGTCAACGTGGAAACCATAGACAATCGCGCCCGAGCTATGGGCTAAATGCAGGTCATTTTCACTGATTGGACCAACGCCAGCGCCAACTACTCGGACCGAGACTTCTTCTGTGTCCATGGCTTTAAGGCTATCAATAACAGAGGTTAGCGAACCTTGAACATCAGCTTTTACGATTATATTCAGTTCTTGGAGTTTGTTGTCACGGTTGATCATGCGGATAAGCTCGCCGCTGCCAATGTCCATATTGCTGCCGCTGGCTGATTTGGAGGCCGCCGCGCTGGCTGACTGGGTGCGGGCTTCTTTCTCGTTCTTAACGGCAATGAATTCGTCACCGAATTCTGGCAAAGTCTTGAAGCCAGTTATAGCTACTGGTGTGGATGGGCCGGCTTCTTTGATGGTCTTGCCCTCTGTTGTCTCTAAATTACGGACCTTAGCGTAACTACTGCCGGCCACGATGAACTGGCCGGGCTTTAAGCTGCCGGCTTCTACTAGGGCCTGGGCAACGGGACCACGGCCCTGCTCCACATGAGCCTCGATCACAAGGCCCCGGGCTGGCACGTCAGTGTCAGCTTTTAGCTCTTCCACGTCTGTTACCAGTAAAAGCATGTCTAGCAATTCCGGAATACCGTCTTTGGTTTTGGCCGAGACTGGCAGGACAATGGTGTCACCGCCCCACTCCTCTGTTAATAAGTCGTGCTCGGATAATTGCTGCTTAAGACGGTTAATATCCGCGCCTTCTTTATCTATCTTGTTAGCGGCCACCAGGATCTTCACGCCAGCTTTTTTAGCGAAGCGGATCGCCTCTATAGTTTGCGGCTTAATACCATCATCAGCCGCCACGACTATGATGACAATGTCCGTCAGCAACGCGCCATGCTCGCGAATAGCCGCGAAAGCTTCGTGGCCAGGCGTATCCAGAAAAGTTATGGCCCGGTCATTGTGCTTAATCTGGTAAGCCGAAATGTGCTGGGTGATGCCACCGGCCTCGTCCTTAACGACTTCAGCGCCACGAATAGCGTCTAGCAGCGAAGTTTTACCGTGGTCAACATGGCCCATAACCGCCACGACTGGAGGCCGCGAGGTAGCTTTATCGCTATTAACGGGCTTGGTCCGGACTGGAATGGCGGCTTCGGAAGCTTCACTCTTAATAAGAGTTAGGCCAAGTCCTAGCTCTTCCACGATGATTTGGGCGGTATCAAAATCAATCCGCTCGTTCACCGTGGCCATGACGCCATTTTTCATTAACTCGCCAATTAGACTGGTAACCGGAATAGATAGCTTTTCGGCCAAGGTGCCGACGGTGATCATATCTTGTATTTCTACGGCGGTAGTCTCTTTAACTTCGGTGGGTTCGGCTGCTTTGTCTACCATTATCGTCGGCTCCTTTCTGGCCCGCAGGCCGGTTACTTAAGTTCTCATGCTATTTGTCGGTTTTAGCCTTGGTAGCGGCCTTTTTCTTAGCTGGTGCTTTGGCTTCTTTCAAAGACAAGGCAATCTTGCGGTTCTCGGTATCAATGTCCAAGACCTTGAACTGCTTCTTCTCGTTCAATTTGAACAGTTGTTCCGGGTCTACTGCCTCATCATCGCTCATTTCTGAAACGTGAACGAGGGCTTCAACGCTCGGGCTAATCTGTACGAATGCGCCAAACGGCGTAATCCGGGTAACTTTACCTTCCACAACATCGCCAGCCTTGAAAGCCTTAACCTGCTCTAGCCATGGGTCTTCACTCATTTGCTTGAGGCTTAGGCTTAGGCGGTCTTTATCAATGGCAATGATCTTGGCCTTAACTTCTTCGCCAACTTTAACGTAGTTGCGGGGGTTATCAACCCGTTCCCAGGAAATCTCGGAAATGTGGATCAAGCCTTCAATGCCATCTACGTTCACGAAAGCACCAAAGTCTATAACACCGGTGACAACGCCTTCAACGCTATCGCCAACCTTAAGTTCGCTGAAGCGGGCCTGCATGTCATCTTTGACAGCTTCCTTCTCAGAGAAAATAAGCTTGTTGTCTTTACGATTAACGTCCAACACGCGAACGCGCAGTGGCTTATTAGTCAAAGCGTGTAGCTTTTGGAGGATTTCATCCTTATCAGCGCCTGAAACGCGTGGATAATGGCCTGCAGCCAATTGTGAAACCGGCAGGAAGCCACGAATGCCTTCCAGTTCTACCAGTAAACCGCCACGGTTGGCATCATAAGGCACCACCTCAACGATTTCATTGGCTTCATGAACTCTTTGCAGTTCATCCCAACCACGGTCCTTAACGGCCCGTTTCATACTTAAGAGAGCGTGGCCCTCTTCCATTTCTGGGTCAATCACGCTGACGGTGACTGTTTGACCATCTTCTAGATTCTGGCCATAGCCGATTTCCCGGCGCATAACCACCCCAACGCCCCTGGCGCCAAGGTCAATCCAGACCTCATTTTTCTTAACGGCCGTAACCGTTCCTTCAACCACTTCACCAGTGGTTAATCCACTGATATCACTGCTAGCTAGCAGCTCATCCATTGTTAGTAACTTAGACATTTCTTAGGTGTCTCCTTTGCAAGTGTATTTCTTCAGTAGCAAACAGCAGTTTTGGATCAAAACTTCCATTTTTCACTTAAACCAGTTAGTTTGCTGACTGTAAGATTACTCTAATTATATCTGATCAGTCTCTCTGAGTAAAGCATGCCGTATATCCGTTATAAAAATTAACGAAAGTATAGCGAATCGCTATCGATTGTGTAGCGTTTGTATATACATTCGCCAAATGTTTACAACACTTACGAACGATTAATCTCGGAAATGCTACACTATGGGCATGTATATCGGGGTTGATATTGGGGGAACTAAGACGCTAGTAGCGGTGCTTAACGAGCAAGGCCAGATTAAAGAAGAAGTTAAGTTCCCCACCCCTAAAAAGTACTCGAATTTCATCCTTGAACTGCGCAACACTGTAACTCACCTCAAGACTAAAGATTTCAAAGCCGGCGGCGTGGCAGTACCAGGATTGCTCGACCGTAAGCACGGCCGGGCTATCAAACTTGGAAATTTAGGCTGGAAAAACGTACCAGTCCAGGCTGATATTGAAAAAATCGCCAAATGCCCGGTTGTTATTGAGAATGACGCTAATTTGGCGGCGTTATCTGAATCAATGCTAGTGCCAAAAGCTGAAAGCATACTCTATCTGACCATCAGTACTGGTATAGGTACCGGCGTAACTCGTAATCAGCAACTTGATCCAGGACTATTAGACATTGAGGGTGGGCAGCTACTGTTGCCTCACAAAGGCAAGTTAGCTGTTTGGGAAAGTTTTGCTTCTGGCCATGCCATTGTTGAGCACTTTGGTAAGCAGGCTGCTGATATTCCAGCTAGTGATGTTGGTACTTGGAATAAGATCGCTCGTAATCTAGCCGTGGGCATCTATCAGCTAGTAGCCATTGTGCAACCAGACTTAGTCGTGATTGGTGGCAGCGTTGGCAATTATTTTGACCGTTATGACGCGCTGCTCAAGCAAGCCCTTAAGAAGTACGAGTTGCCAGTCGTGCCGATCCCTCCTATAGCCCGGGCCAAAAGACCTAACGAAGCAGTGCTATTTGGTTGTTATGATTTAGCTAAACAGGTGTATGGCCGTGCAAAGCCTAATTAATAAACTACAGTCTGAATATCCAGGATTGCGCTTTACGGCCGGCAACCAGTTTTGCTGGTCACCAGAGACTGGTGAGATATTTTATAAGGCCAAAGCTAGCGGCAAAAAGGCTAATTGGTCCCTGTTACATGAAACTGGCCATGCCTTACTTGAACACCAGAGCTATAAAGGCGATTTTGAGCTAGTCCGTCTAGAGGTGGCGGCCTGGGAAAAGGCTCGTGAATTGGGTGAAGGCGTTGGCGTTACCATCGATGAAGACCACATCCAGGATTGCCTAGACACTTACCGCGACTGGCTGTACAAGCGGAGCATCTGCCCTACCTGCACTACCAAATGCCTCCAACAGGGGGATTTTGTCCACTATCGTTGTTTTAATTGCCACACTGTTTGGCGGGTAACTACTAATCGTTTCTGCCGGGCTTACAGATATAAAAAGGCCTCCGCCGGAGCGGAAGCCTTCGCCTTACCTAAAACTGGTATTTAGGCTACTTTTTTAGTGCGACGGCTAATGCGTCCACCCATGGCACCAGCCTTGCGGGCTAGTTCACGGTTAGCGTAAAAGCCACCGGTCTTACCGAGCTTACCGCCCTTAGCACCGATCTTAGCGTAGAAATCGCTGCCGTACTTAGTTTTGTTGGTTGCTGCAGCGGCTTGGCCGCCTGCTTTAGTTCCTGCCATCTGTGAGGCCTCCGTTACATTAGTACTCCCGGGTGAAACAAAAGAGGGTTCCCTGATCTGCCTAAGCACATCTTGGAACCCTCTAGTTTCTCTCGAAATTAAAGGAATGATATCACGCTATTGCTTGCCTGTCAACAAGCTGGTGGTTAAATAGCGGCGGTGCTATTTGAATACTTCTTGCACTTAATGCTTATAATGGAACTTATGGATATCTGCCGTAAATCCCGGAACAGAAAACATAACTACAGGGTGCAAGCCCCTATCTCTAATCCTAGAAGCAAAATAGTTACTTTGTATTGCGGTAAGTGCGGTAAGACAATAGAAAACTACGAGAGATCATGAACTAGAAGGCCAAACAGGGGTCTTAGAAAACAAAGCCTAAATACGTCAAGCCTTAAGCGGCGTAACAGGGGGAAATTGCTTGACTTTGAGACCTTAAATTGCTACAATTTTCCTAATCGAAGGCGGTACCGCCTAAGAGGAAACTTTTTGGGGAGCAATATGCCGACCACACTTCGACAGCCTCGAAGGAAGTTGATTGAAAAATTAACACACTTGGTTAGCCCAAAAGGCCGAAATTAAGCAGGGATGTTAGGCAGAAATGTCGCCCTGCTTTTTTCTTTACCTTAGTTTTTATTACAAACCAACAAAAAACTGGCCATTACAGCCAGTTTTTATCGTGTAGCCTCGAAGGAAGTTGGACAAGTGCCTAAGCGTAATGTGTCTTGCACTTACGCACTTGTCTACATCTAGGTTACACTGATTCACAGGTGTTAGTCAAGCCCTAGTAGGCAAATAAGTTATTCAGTTATGAACACCCGATGCGTTACCCAAGAAACAAATTTTAGACCAATTTCTTTATTCGACTTGTGAGTGCCGAACACAGGATGAAAATCGTTGCAGTGAGTTTGCCTAAAAACATAGTCGTCCGTATAGCCTGGTAGGTAGGCGATGTCGGTTATTCGCCCGTGAAGTAATCGAACTTGTAAGTCGTATTCGGTTCTGGAGCGCTGTTGAAGTTCAATATGAAGTCATCATTGCTAGTACTACCCCTGAAGAATTGAGCAGCGGAGGCTTTATCATTAGCTGGACTGACAAGTATCTTAGGTGGCTTGGTGTAGCTCTTGGCAAAGTTGAATTTAAGCAATTCGCCAAGTTGCGGATTCGAACCAGTGGTAATTGTTATCGTTCCTAGCGTGTCGTTACCAGAAACATCAAAGGCCGAGCCCGTGCCGGAAGCACTCAGCAGCTCTCCTACCGGCGTAGCTCCAGCGGTTACGATGTGGCCGTTGATTAAGATATCGCCTACTTCAATTGATCCGACTGTTAGCTTGCCTTGGATGGTAGCATCACCGGTGACCATCAGATTAGCGACTGTGGTGTTACCGGAGACGTTAAGGTTAGCAAAGTTGGCCGTGCCATTAACTGTTAAATCATTTAGGGTAGCACTGCCGCCATTCTGGATGTAGCTAGCAGAGCTTGGGGCATGATAGCCAGGATTAATGTAGACCTTTATAGTGCCGGTGCCTGTTCCATTGAAGCTTTCCATGGCATAACCCACGATTTGGCCTGATCCTGTTGATTTAACACCTACGCCGTTAACCGAGCCAATCGATATGGCGTCACCAGACTGAATAGCGCCATTCTCGGCAGATACCTTAACTGGCAATTGACCGGTCATACCGACTATGACATTGGTTTGACCATAGTCAGAGTCACAGTTATCGTCGTCGACCTGGCATAGAGGGCCATTGCCTAGGAATCCAGGGTTGTCAGAGATAACGCCAACTATAGCGCTACTCGTATTAGTGGCCTTATCCACTGATGAGGCGGGGTTAGGCGCTAAGGCCACGATTTGCCCAGCTTGCGGCTTATCGTTAGGATTAGCAGCTAGGAAGTATTCGGCATAGTCGGCAGCAGTAGTAGTATAGGCTACAGCGCTGGCTCCACCCTGTATCTTACCGGCTACGGTACCGGCTCCAGCGAAACCTATGAAGTAGTTAGTAGTAGCACGGCTAGCATTGGCAACACCAAGGTTGATTAGTAGTCCATCGGCCGTATTGGCGGTGTTAGTATTACTAATCTGAGCCACGTAGTTGGTGGCCTGACTGTCTCTAACGTCAAGACGATAGGCGGGCGAAGTCGCATTGGTGCCTATGCCAACATTGCCACTACTATTAATATTCAACCGGGCTGCGCCAGCGGTGGGGTCATAGATATAGAACATTCCAGCGTAAGTTGAAGCGGTGCTAGACGTACCTATATTGTAGGTCCCGCCATTAGACGCGAACTCTACCTGATTATAGACATTGCTGCCAGCATTAGTGTTCTCTATTCTAATTGACGTGGCGGCATCAGCAGTGCCCTTGAAAGAGGCCGAATTGGTTACACTAAGCGGCCCTAAGATACTAACACCTTGGTCAAAGGTAGCCCCACCCTGGACGTTTAGGCTACCGACAATAGTAGTATTGCCGGCTGTTAGCTCACCGCCTACTCCGGTTTCACCGTCAGCTAGAGTACCTCCCGACAGGCCAACCAGATCTAGGGCTCCGCCGACTTTAATACGTTGGGTTGAGGCGTATTGGACGGTACTAGTACCAGTGCCGGCAGGATTTTCACCGCCTATAACATAGATGTATCCGTTCTTCGCGACCGTAGAGTGGTTAAACCGGGCGCCTAGACCAGTCGCGGCACTAAGTGTCCAGGAGCCAATGGCGCCGGTCGAGCTATTTAAGGTGGCGTAGTAAACGCTGGATAAAGGCGTAGTTCCGTCTGGCGAGCCGCCGATTATATAGACATAGCCGTTAGCCACGGCTGCCGTTTGGAAAGTCCTTACACCGGGCATGTTAGTACCGCTGCTCCAGGGGCCAACAGTACCGGTAGTCGGGTTCATAGGCGCATAATATACGGCAGTACTGCCGGCATTGCCGCTAAATATGTACATATAACCATTAGCAACCGCCGAAGTATGTTGTGCCTGGGTAACTGGACTGCCGCAGCCTGGCGTGGCACAACCTATGGCATAACTGTTGGTGGTCCAGGCCCCGGTAGAGCCATCGGCGTTAAGTTTGGCGAAGTAAACAGTGCTGAACGCGGTGAAAGCAGTATTATAGCCGCCTGTGATGTAGATGTAACCATTAGCTACTTCTACCGTATGGTAGGCTCGGGGAGCGGGACTGCCGCAGCCTGCCGTCGCGCAACCTATATCAAAGCTATTAGTAGTCCAGCTGCTCACAGTTCCGTCACTATTAACCTTTCCGTAATAAACTTTGCTAGACATTACGCTGCCGCCATCCATACCGCCTGTCACGTAAATGTAACCGTTAGCAGCAGTGGCCTTTAGCCATTCGTAGCCTGTTGGCAGCGCCGTAGTAGTACCCCAGGCCCCGGTAGAGCCATCAGCATTAAGTTTGGCGTAACGGACAATCGTAGCACCACCAAAACCACCAATAGTGTAAATGTAGCCATTGATAGTTACCGAGGTTTGATCGTAATTTCCAACTGGGCTGCCGCAGCCTGGAGTGGTACAGGCCAAGGCATAGCTATTAGTTGCCCAGGTTTGCAGTTCGCCACTGTTGTTGCCGCCCAAGACTATGTTATTACCCGTAGTATCTATTTGGAAGAGGTTGGCACTGGCAGCATTCTGGATCTGGAAGGCCGTGGTGGAGTTAGTGGAGTTCTTAAACAGCGTGGCACCGGTGGCACCAATTGACGCCACGCTTGTACCACCAAATGTCTGCAAGTCTAGTAAGGCACCGCTCTGGCTAGCAGCGCCTTGGACTTTTAGAACCGTATTGGCGGCAGTAGCGCCCAGGACGGTGAGTGATGGATCGCTGGCCGCACCCGCCACGAAACTAGGCGTTCCAACTGTTTGCCTAGAACCTTGGATAACCGTGCCCCAGTAAGAGTAAAGCTGGGTTTGCTGGCCATCGCCATCTTGTATACCGACTGAGCCACTTAATCTGAAGCGCTGGTATAAGCCGCCAGTGTTACCATCAACAAAGCCTATTTCTCTAGGCGAACCACTAGTGGAGCCAGTTACGGAAGAATATACGTTACCATCCGTCTTAAGACTATTAGCAGCACTGCGGTACAAGTTAGTATCAGTGCCGAAGTAGATACCAC
>Ga0193717_1000584_pt1 | contig 24082 bp, 15 predicted proteins | sample U2c2metaG_FD_145900 | JGI IMG/M metagenome (GOLD analysis project Ga0193717, IMG submission 145900) | Soil microbial communities from a riparian zone of the East river system, Colorado, United States - U2c2 | ecosystem: Environmental > Terrestrial > Soil > Riparian zone | place: USA: East River...
CCCGTCGTTCGATAAAAACCGGAAGAAAATTAAGCAATATTAATAATATATAAATTAATTCAAATTCGAACGACATCTTAAACTGAGCGACCTAACAGCCGTGAAAAATCATCCAAATCCTCTCTTTTTCTTCTCACTTTTTTGGTTCTCCGGCGCAATCGATTTAAAAGTACTACGCTTGATGAATTATATGTTACTATTATACAGTTAGTTAAAAGTATAAATAAGTTCATATAAATACTATTTTTTGCTTGACGTAGCATTGCCGTAGTCCTTTTATTGGAAAGACTTTAGCAGCTCGACTAATTTAGCGTTTGTTAACTGATTCATAATTCTTAATCTAACTGCTTGTTGTATGAAAGCAAAATTTCTGCTACATCTTCGTGCATTACTGTTCTTTCAAATTCTCTTTTTTGCGGCTTCGGCTCAAAATCGTACCGTAACAGGTAATGTTAGTTCCAGGTCAACCAATCAATCTCTTTCCGGTGCGACGGTATCGGTCAAGGGCGGCAAAACCGCAACGACGACGGACAATTCCGGTAATTTCACGCTTAGTGTCCCTGTCTCTGCAAAACTTTTAGTTATCTCTTACATCGGAATGGGCAATCAGGAGGTCTCCATTCCTGCTTCAGGTACTATTTCAGTCCAGCTGGAGCAAACTGCTGCTTCCAAACTGGATGAAGTAGTCGTGGTTGGATATGGAACCCAGAAAAAAAGTGTCGTCACCGGCGCCATCTCCAGTGTCCGCGCCTCGGACCTGGAAAATCAGCCTGTTATACGGGTAGAGCAGGCCTTACAGGGTCGTTCTTCCGGTCTGACGATCTCCACTTCCTCGGGTCAGCCGGGTGCGTCCTCTACGGTTCGTCTGCGCGGTATCACCACCTATGGCGACAATGCCAACTCCAAGAATAGCCCGCTGTGGGTAATCGACGGAGTAGTCATCGACAACGGCGGTATCGGCTATCTCAACCAGGACGATATCGAATCGATCGAAGTACTGAAAGACGCCGCCTCGGCAGCCATCTACGGTACGCGTGCTGCTGCCGGTGTTATTCTGATCACTACCAAGAAAGGAAAGGCCGGAACGCTCCGTGTCAATTACTCCGGTTTCTATGGTACACAGGCACCGGCCAAAAAGGTAGACCTCGTCAATGCTACACAGTATGCCACGCTCCGCAATATGTCGCTGCGGAATGCCGGCAAGGCCCCTGCCTTCGCCGACTCCTCCATTTATGGACAAGGCACAGACTGGCAGGACCTGATCTTCAATCAAAGCGCGCCCAAGCAGAACCACGAGCTAAGCGTCAGCGGCGGTAATGACAAGTCCAGCTTCTTTACCAGCTTCGGCTATACCGACATCAAAGGTGTCATCGCCACGGATGTCAGCAAGTTCAAACGCATCAACTATCGGATCAACACCGTGTTCAAGCCGGCGAAGTTTATCAGCTTTGGCGAGAACATGGGCTATAGCCACGGTGTGAACAGTGGTGTAGGTGAGGTCAACCGGGAATTCGGAGGCATCGTGAACTCCGCGCTCAACCTCGACCCCATCACACCGGCCATTATTACCGATCCGATCAAGCAAGCTACCTTTCTCCCAACGGGTACTGCGCAGCTGGCTGCTACCACAAAAGGACCGGACGGCCGTTATTACGGTATCTCGCCTTATGTGGCCAATGAAATAAAGAATCCCCTGGCCGCTATCCGCAACAGGCTTGGCAACTACGGCTGGGACCACAATATCGTCGGCAACGCCTTTGTCGATATCTCTCCGATCAAAGGTCTGGTCATCCATTCTTCACTGGGCACCAAGCTGAGCTTCTTTGGTAGCGAGGCTTTTAATCCTGTGGTATACTACAATACCTCCAGCACCCTCGGATCGAATAACATCACTCGTGTGGAGAACTGGCTGATCAACTGGAACGTCGAGAATACGATCGCCTATAATAAGATCATCGGAAAGCATAATGTCACGTTACTGGCCGGTATGGGAGAGTATAAGGATAACAACCCCCGTGGCGCGACCATCGTGTATAATAATATTCCTGCGACCAATTTCGATCAGGCTTCTTTTAATTTCAATGCTCTGCCTGCCGACAGGACGAACAGCAGCGGTTCCGATGGTACGGACCACCGGGTAAACTCGCTCTTCTCCCGTCTTCAATATAACTACGACGAGAAATACCTGTTGACGGCGCTGATCCGCCGGGATGGTTCTTCCAACTTTGGTAACAACAACAAGTTCGGTTATTTCCCGTCCGTGTCTATTGGTTGGGTACCCACAAATGAAAATTTCTTCCCGCATAACGATGTGCTGAACAACCTGAAGATCCGCGGCAGCTATGGTGTGACGGGTAATGACAATATCGGTGCCTTCGCCTATACGTCCAATGTTGATGCCGGCGGTCAGCGGAACTATTCCTTTGGTACTTCGGAAGCGGTCAACATCGGATACAGCCCAGGTGCACCAGGCAATCCAGACTTGAAATGGGAACAGACCAGTCAGACGGATATCGGTTTCGACGCCGTTCTTTTCCGCAATCTGACCCTGACGGTCGACGTCTATAAGAAGAAGACGACTGGTATCCTTCAAAAGCCATTCATCCCGCAGTATGCTGGTTACGCGAGTTTCTTCCAGAATGCCAACGATCTCGAGAATAAGGGGCTGGAAGTGGAGCTGGGCTATCGCAAGAAGATCGGCGAGGTAAGCTTCGGTGTTAACGGTAATGTATCTTTCTACAAGAATAAGATCACGAAACTGCTGCCCGGTAAAACCTTCCTTGACGATAACACGCCCACGTTCCAGAACCTGCAAGGACCGGTCACCCGCACCTATCTTGGACGCTCTTACCAGGAGTTCTACGGATGGCAGTACCTGGGTGTCTTCCAGAGCCAGGACGAAGTGAACAATTATAAAGGTCCAAAGGGAACGGTGCTCCAGCCCAATTCAAAACCGGGTGATGCCAAGTTCGGCAATCTGAATGGCGACGAAACGATCGATGCAAACGACCGGACCCAGATCGGCAATCCCAATCCAACGGTCAGCTATGGTCTGACGCTCAACCTGGGCTATAAGGATTTCGACTTCGTCGCCTTCGGCAGCGGCCAGGGTGGCAACAAGATCCTCCAGGGTTACAGAAGGCTTGACCTGGCAACCGCCAATTACGGTGTAAAATACCTGAACGCATGGACGCCAGACCACCATAGCAACCTGCCCCGACTGTTGGAGGGTGATGCCGCCGGCAGCTATACGCGGATGTCGAGCCTCTACCTAGAGAGCGGCGCGTTCTTCAAACTGCGGACCGTACAGATCGGCTATAACTTCCCCAAATCGCTTATCAGCAAATGGGGTATGCAGAAATTGCGTGTATATGTGCTGGGCGAAAACCTGATCACGGCTACCAAGTACAGCGGTTATGATCCTGAGATCGGTATCAGCCCCGATGCAGGTGCAGGCGCAGGATATGGCATCGACCGCGGTGTATATGTTCAACCCCGCAGTTTCCTGGTGGGCTTAAATGTTGGATTCTAATCTAAATAAACTAATTAATTATAAAAGCGATATGAAAAAGAACCTTCTATACGCAGCAGCGATTGCGATGGGCCTTCCCATTCTAAGCGCGTGTAAACGAGAACTAAATGTCAATCCGCAGAACCGGATACCGGTAGAGAATTTTTATAAGACAGAGGCTGACGCCTTTGCAGGACTGGTGTCGGTCTACGACCGGTTTGCCTTCCAGGCGGGCGGTCTCTACGACAAGGCAGCTATCTGCGACGTTGCCGGCGACGACCAGCAGACGGGCGGTGGTAGCTCTACGGATATCAACGATCTGCAGATCACGGAACATTATACGCTGAACCCCACCACGGGTCCACAGAGCTATCTCTGGTCCCGAGGTTTTACGGGTATCTATCGCGCAAACGTGCTGCTGTCAAAGCTGCCCGGTGTCAGTATGGATGCCGCCAAGAAGGCCCGGTTCGCTGCCGAGACCAAGGTCATGCGCGCAGCCTTCTACTTCGACCTGGTGACCTTCTTCGAAAGCATTCCTTTGCTGGAAGGAACGCTGTCTATCGACAGCCTGTACACTGTCTCGCAGACCACTCCGGATAAGATCTATGCCTATGTGGAAAAGGATCTGAACGAGGCGATCCCCGATCTCCCGCTGACGGTTCCCGCAGCTTCGGAAGGCGGCCGGCTTACGCAGGGTAGCGCCAAGGCGCTGCTCGGCAAGGTTCTTCTCTTCGAAAAGAAATGGCAGGCTGCAGCCGACCAGTTCAACCCCGTCAACGGTCCAACGCCCGGCGGAGCAGCCTCTACCTATGGCTACAAGCTGGTCCCCGTTTTCGCCGATCTGTTCAAGAGCACCAACAAGTTCAATACGGAGTCGGTGATCGAATTTGTACATAGCAGCAAGTCTAGCGGTAACTGGGTCGATGCCGGCGCTTCCGAAGGAAACCTGCTTTGCATCACCACCGGTCCCCGCAGCTATGCCCGTCTGAATAACGATACGACCGCTCCGGACTTTATTTCAGGATATGGTTTCCTTATCTTCTCCGAAGACTTCGCCAAGAATGTGATGTTCGGCGACCCACGGTATACCGCTACGATCTCGAATGTGGACAGTCTGAAAAAGGCTGGTAAGGTGACTTACTCCGAAAGCTATAACGGAAAAGGGTATTTCCTGAAGAAGTTTATCGGTCTCAATCCCAACAAAGCGCAGACGATTCCCGAGCTGAACTTTGCCCAGGACGAGTATGAGATCCGTCTCGCCGATACGTATCTGATGGAAGCCGAAGCGTTGATGAACGCAGGCGCTTCCGTAGGCGCGGGCAGCCGCGCACTCACGCTGATCAATGCGGTCCGCGCCCGTGTAGGCCTGGCTGCGCTGACAACGGTCACGCAAGACGCTATCGAAAAAGAAAGAAGGCTCGAATTGGCCGGTGAGGGTCAGCGTTTCCTCGACCTTATCCGCTGGGGTAAGGCTGCCACTATGCTTGCCTTTAAAGGTTTTGTCGCCGGAAGGAACAACGTGTTCCCTATCCCGCAGGCAGAGCTGGACAATACCAAACTTGTACAAAACAAGGAGTGGAAGTAATTTCATGACACTTATCCGTATAAAGCAGAAAGCGGCTGGTCGCCGCTTTCTGCTTATAATAAGCTTGCTTGCTATATCGATCGTATTTTTTGCCCACTGCTTCGGCCGTCATGGTGCGCAGGATGTTCGCGGCGAGGGGTACGCCGGATCGAATACCTGTACGAAGTGCCATCAGTCGATTGCCGATACCTACGCTCACAGCAATCATTACAAGACCTCTTCACCGGTCGATCCCGCCGGGCTCAAACGGCTGATCGCGCCTGCCAAAAACCAGGACCGATTTTATTTTGGCGACTCCAGCTATATTCATATCGTCGAGAAGAAACACGCGCTTTTTCAATCTCTGTTCATACGGGAACGGGAGAGTACAATTGCTTCCTTCGACTTCGCCTTTGGCTCGGCCGAGAAGGCGCAGACCTATGGCTATTGGAAGGACAGCCAGCTCTTCCAAATGCCGCTGACCTATTTTACCAGCCAGGGCAGCTGGGCGAACAGCCCGGGTTTCCCCGCCAGTCATGCGCGCTATAACCGCGTGATCACAAGCCGCTGCTTCGAATGTCATGCCTCCTTTATCGACAAACAATTTGTACAGACCGGCGCGCTGTCGATAAGCGAAAACCTTGATCCCAAGTCGATCGTTTATGGGATCGATTGCGAACGCTGTCACGGCCCCGCGCTGGAACACGTCCGCTTCCAGGAAAAGAACCCTTCCGTTAAGACGGCTAAATATATCACGCGGATTGGAACCCTAACCCGCCAGCAACAGCTGGATATCTGTGCGACCTGCCATTCGGGGAACGACCAGTCGCCGCGGCGATCCCTTTTTGCCTTTGCGCCGGGGGATACCCTGTCGCATTTTTTCTTTCCCGAATTTGCATCCGATAACCATGAACCCGACGTGCACGGCAAACAATTGCAGCTTCTGAAGTCGAGTCTTTGCTTTCAAAAGTCTGACATGACCTGCAATTCCTGCCATAATACCCACGAGCCGGAAAAAAATAAGGTTGTTACCTTTATTTCAAAATGCATGGACTGCCATCAGAATTCCGCCCATGCAGTAAATAGTTTAAAGGAAAGCGAACAAACGAAACGGGATTTTAATTTGGTAAGTTTAAGCTGTATTGACTGCCATATGCCATTGCAAACATCAAAAACGGTATACTTTAATAATGGGGCTGAGTCAAAAAATATTCCGTACTTTATAAGAACGCATAAGATCGCAATATATAAATAGTATAACTTCATTCTTTTGCATGAAGCAACGTTTGCTGACCATATTATTTACGCTGTTTGTTACGAGCCGTGTCCTGTCCCAGAACAGCATCCTGATCCCGGAGATCATTAACTATTCGAAAACAACATATGAATCCGGTAATCAGAACAGGGCCATTGGGCAGGATAAAAGGGGACTGCTTTATTTTGCCAACGACGACGGTCTATTGGTTTTTGACGGCACGTACTGGAAGACCTATCCCCTTCCGAATGGCAGCATTGTCCGGTCGCTGACGGTTGCCGGCGACAGGATTTACATTGGCGGCCAGCAGGAAATAGGGTATTTTTTCTTTGACGGCAAAGGAGTTCTGTCTTACCGGTCCCTGAAAAGCCTGATCCCGCCGGGCGAAACGGAGTTCAGTGACGTCTGGCATGTTGTACAATTCCAAAACGACATCTTTTTCCGGTCGAACAAACGAATTTTCAGATATCACGATGGCAAGATCACTGCCTTCAAAAGTATCAACTGGGGATTTTTAGGAGTCAACAAGGGACTGCTCATCGCCCAGGAATACGACAAAGGTCTGCTACTATTTAAAGACGGCGGATGGCAACCTCTCAATACCCCATACGATTTTTCAAAAGATAAGATCTCAATCCGGTCTGTCAGTGACTTTGGAACCCACAAAACATTTGTGACGACGCTGAAGTCGGGCATCTATATTATTGATGGCAGCAAAGTGGACAAGTTTGAAACTCCTGCAATCAACGCTATCACCTCCGAGATCGTACACTCTGCCTGTTCGATCGATACCACACAGATCGTCATCGCTACCCGGCTGGGGGGATATTATGTCATCAATAACAGCGGACAGATACTCCAGCATGTAACCAAGGAGGACGGTCTTCAATCCAATACGGTCAATGTCGTCTTTTCAGATAAGGAAAAGAATATCTGGCTGGGTTTGAATAATGGAATAGACCTTGTCATCTACAACAGCGCCATCAATCATATCAATCCCAGCCACGACAACAAAAGTCCCGGATATTCGGCCGCTATCTACGACAGTCACCTCTATATCGGGACAGGCATCGGGCTATATAGTATACCTGTACAGCCAAACAACGAACTCAACGGACTCCAGGGGAATTTTAACCCTGTGAATAATGGCAATGGCCTTGTATGGGGATTATCCGTAGTAAATAATCAGCTCCTGGCAGGACGCAATGACGGGGCCTATATCGTTAATAATAATACCTGTACCACACTCGATTCCTCCACAGGCTTTTGGTTCTTTCAGCCGCTGACTGCCCAACAACCCTGCCCGCGAATCATTGCCGGCACCTATAACGGGATCAACGTATATAATTACAACGCGGGTAGGTTTGTAAATCCAAAATCCCATACCTCTTTTGAATCTGCAAAATATATCCTTGTTCAGGGCAATGACATCTGGGTAGCACATCCCTACCAGGGCCTCTATAAGATCAGCTTCAACGACACAGGCGGACCCGTCAGCAAGCCTTATGTCGACGTTCATCATCTCTTGTCTTCGGGCCATAATTATCTTTTTAAAATCCATGACAGGATCGTGCTGGTGACAAGGAATGGGACTTTTGAATATGATCCGTCTGCCGGCGACTTTAAAGAATCTGCTTTCCTAAAGAAATTATTTGGCTCTGCCTTGGTCTCTTATTTAAGAGAAGATATCCAGGGCAATATCTGGTTTGTGGAAGACAAGAAGCCGGGGGTTGTAGACATGTCTTCACCCGACAACCCCACTAAGATCTATTTTTCTGAACTCAACAATCGCGTCCTGGGCAACGACGAAGAATTTATCTACCCCATCAATAAGAATAACGTCCTGATCTCGAGCGATAAGGGCTTCTATCACCTCAACTATGAGAAATATAAGTCGGCCAATCGTGGCCTCAGAGTGCTGCTGCGCTCGGTAACCGCTTTTCATAAAAGGGACAGCACGCTTTTCGGTGGTTACCTCTTTGAAAAAAATTCTTTGTGGATGGGGGATCTTTTCAACGTTAAGGACAATGTCAGCTATAAATGGAACTCCATTCATTTTGAATTCTCTTCCCCTTACTTTGGCGGAACGGTAGAATACGGATGCCGGTTAAATGGTTACGAAAAGGAATGGTCTTCATGGTCAAAAAAAACCGAAAGATCCTATACCAACCTGCCGGCCGGAGATTATATATTTGAGATAAGGGCAAGGAATAATACCGGTCGTTTATCTTCCGTAAGCCGGTTCATATTCACTATCTCACCACCCTGGTACAATACTCTTGCTGCCTGGTTCCTATACATTATCCTGGTTATTGCGAGCATCTATTTCTTTTATAAGAGGCAACAAAGAAAATACATCATTCAGCATACCAACCGGCTAAAAAAGCAGCGCGAAAAATTCGAGGAAGAGCAGCGGCGCCTCCAGTACTTCCATCAACTGGAGATCGAAAAGAATGAAAATGAGATCATCCGGTTGAAGAATGTCAAACTCCAGACGGAAGTCGAGCACAACAATGCCGTGCTGGCCTCCAATACAATGAACCTGTTGCAGAAGCGGGAGCTGCTGAACAAGATAAAGGATGAGATCCTGGCCGTACAGGAAGAGACTGAGCCGGAGAAGAGAACAAAAAATATCCGGCGGATCATAAAGATCATCAATGAACAATTGGAGATGAATGACGATTGGGAGCGATTCTCGCTTTACTTTGATAAATCCAACAACGATTTTTTAAAAATACTAAAAGACAATTTTCCTTTGCTTACGCCTGCGGACCTCAAGCTCTGTGCTTATCTCCGGCTCAATCTTTCTACAAAAGCAATCGCCGACCTGCTGAATCTTTCTATCCGGGGAGTGGAAAGCAGCAGATACCGGTTGCGGAAAAAACTATTGATCTCAAATGAGACATCTTTAACCGACTTTTTAGGATCGGTTGGGGATACTGTTGCACCAAACAGACACCACCCTGACATACACTCATAATTTATTTACTTAACTAAACTCGTTGCCGTGAAGAACTGTTTGTCTATTTTAGCTATTGTTTTATTTTCTACGCTGGCCTTCGGGCAAAATTCAATGCCCGTTGCCCGGAGCTTTCCCCCAGCAAAGACTGCGGCCGCCAGCTCAGGTTTTCTACGTGCAAAAGGCAAGACAATTGTGGATGGTACCGGCAAGATAGTTATCCTGCGGGGAATGGGCCTGGGCGGCTGGATGTTGCAGGAAAGTTATATGTTCCGGCTCAACGGCGTCGGCCCGCAATATAAGATAAAACAAAAAATAGCAGAGCTGATCGGAGATGAAAAAACAAGCCAGTTCTACAATGCCTGGCTGAACAATCATACTACTAAGGCCGATATTGATTCGATGGCTGCCTGGGGATTTAACTCGATACGGCTGCCTATGCACTATAGGCTCTATACTCTCCCGGTAGAGGAAGAACCAATACCCGGACAAGATACCTGGCTGCCAAAAGGATTTGAAATGACAGATAGCTTACTTGCCTGGTGTAAAGCCGACAATATGTACCTCATATTGGATCTTCATGCTGCTCCCGGCGGTCAGGGGAACGACCTGAATATTTCAGACCGGGACCCATCCAAACCGTCTTTATGGGAAAGCGGGGCCAATCAGCAAAAGACTATCGCATTGTGGCGAAAGCTGGCACAGCGTTACGCAGGCGATCGTTCGATTGGAGGATATGACATCATAAATGAACCCAACTGGGGCTTCGACGATCCGAAAGACATACGCGGCACAAAGGAAAAATCAAACAAACCCTTGCGTACACTCATGATGCAGATCACGTCCGCCATCCGGCAGGTGGATTCGACGCACATCATCATCATTGAAGGGAATGGCTTTGGAAACAACTATAATGGCATCTTTCCATTATGGGACAGCAATATAGTGCTGAGCTTTCATAAATATGGAAACTTCAATACACAGGGCTCTATACAGAATTTTCTCGACTGGCAGGCCAACAACAATGTACCTCTTTGGCTGGGTGAATCGGGTGAGAATTCCAATACCTGGTTTACGGAAGCTATCCAGTTGGTAGAATCTCACGATATCGGCTGGTGCTGGTGGCAATTGAAAAAAATGGGTGCCAATAATCCCCTCGAAATACAATTGACCCCGTCCTACCAGATGCTGCTGAACTATTGGCTTAAGAATGGTCCCAAACCTTCTCCGGACGAAGCACAGACGGCATTGAACGAATGGTTGGAAAACATCCGGATCCAACACAATATTTACCATAAGGATGTCACTGATGCCATGTTCAGACAGGTCAGCTCGGCGCAGACTATTCCATTCACGGAGCATATAGTAAGGAATGGTCTTGTAATAAAGGCAGTTGACTATGATCTTGGCCGTCAAGGATATGCTTATAAGGACAACGATACAGCCCGATACCAGTATGCATCTCCCTCTGCTCCTTCGGCCGGCAATCGGGGCTGGTCTTACCGCAACGATGGAGTCGACATCCAGGCGGAGAGCCCTCTCAACTATCATGTTTTTAATATTGAGGATGGCGAGTGGCTGCAATATACGGTCAATGTCGCCGATGGCGGCAAGTATACCATCTCTCTTACGATTGCCGCTGCTGACAGTGGAGGTAAGATCTCCTTCTTCTGCAACAACAAACTAATAGCCAGCAACATTTCAGTCCCTGCTACCGGCGGTCTTGCCAATTGGCAAACCATCGAACTAAAAAATAGCAGCTTACCAAAAGGAACTAATCAATTGAGAATAGTTGCCGACAAAGGCGGATTTAATTTCAGCCAGATGGAGTTTAACAAAAAATAGAACCATAAGAAGCACGATACCAATACGATAATCAGTGCAGTAAGATAAATTTCATTTTTTCGAAGGCGTTTTTTACATTGTGTCATAATAACATAATGAGGATATGCCTGCAAAAAGATTCCTTCCTGCAGCCGTTTTGCTGACCCTTGCAGCACTCGGCGTCCTTTCCTGTCAACAGCGCACCGACAAAACCCGGAAATCCGGAGATGGGTCATCGACCCTGACAGCCGCTGACGGATATAGTTATCGGGATCTGAACAAGAATGGGAAACTGGATGTCTATGAAGACGGCCGTCAGCCGGTGTCTGCCCGGGTGAATGACCTGCTGCGACAGATGTCCCTCGAAGAAAAAGCCGGTATGTTATTCATCAATGGGGCGCGTGTCAACGACGACGGAACGATCCATGACAAGCCTGCTACGGGGATGTTCGCCTTTGCGCCCAATGCCCTGAACCTGGTAAAAGAAAAGAAGATGAACCATTTCAATCTTTGGGCCGTACCCTCTCCGGAAGCCCTTGCGAAATGGTACAACAGCATGCAGCGATATCTACAGGACTCGACGCGACTGGGTATTCCCATGACGGTTGCTTCCGATCCCCGGAACCACTTCAGCAGCAACATCTTTGCCATGTCGGCCAATTCTTTTTCCCAATGGTGCGAGCCGCTGGGGCTGGGTGCTATCGGAGACGACAGCCTGACGCGGCAGTTTGCCGATGTTTCCCGCCGGGAATACATGGCTGTAGGCATACGGGAGGCCCTTCACCCTCAGATAGACCTGGCTACGGAGCCCCGCTGGCCTCGTATCAGCGGAACTTTCGGGGAAGACGCAGCGTTGACGGCCCGGATGGCAAAAGCCTATATCCTGGGCTACCAGGGAGAGATGCTAGATTCTAATAGTGTAGCCACCATGACCAAGCATTTTTCCGGCGGCGGTCCGCAGAAGGAAGGCCTGGACCCACATTTCCCATTCCAGAAAGGACAGGTTTATCCGGGTAAGAACTTTAAATATCACCTGAAACCATTCGAGGCAGCTTTTGCTGTACACACGGCAGCCATCATGCCCTACTATGGCGTGCCGATGGGCCAGACGAGCGAGAATGTTGGCTTTGCCTTTAATAAGGACATCATCAACGGTCTGCTCAGGAATACCTATCATTATGACGGAGTAGTATGCACCGACTGGGGGCTGGTCACCGATGCCAATCTCGGGGGCGTGATATGGCCGGCCCGGGCCTGGGGAGTCGAGCGGCTGTCAAGGGAAGACCGTGTCAAAAAAATCCTCGATGCGGGCGTAGACCAGTTTGGCGGCGAGAATTGCCCGGAACTGGTCTTGCAGTTGGTGAAGGAAGCCCGCATCACAGAAGCACGGTTAGACACAAGCGTTAGAAGGCTATTGCGCCAGAAATTCGAGCTGGGGCTTTTCGATAACCCCTATATCGATACGTCAAAAGTCGGGCAGGTCCTGGGCAATCCCGTCTCTATCAAGGCCGGCGAAGCTTCCCAGCGCAGGGCTATGACCCTTTTGAAGAACAAGGATAAAGTCCTGCCTCTGACCACCGGCCGATTAAAGACCTATGTGAGGAATATCGATCCAAAAATAGCCGCTTTGTATGGTACCGTGGTCGATCAGCCGGAAAAGGCCGACATCGCCATCCTGCGGCTGAAAGCACCATTCTACCCGGTGGAAACGCCGATCACGATAGCGCGTCTCTTCCACCATGGCGACCTGGATTTTAAGGGGAAGCAAAAAGACAGCATCCTGCAACTGCTGAATACCATTCCGACCATCGTGGATATTTACCTTGATCGTCCTGCCGTCATTCCCGAGATAAGTGCGAAAGCAAAAGGGCTGCTGGCCGACTTCGGCGCGAGCGATGCGGCAGTGCTGGATGTTATCTTCGGCAGGGACAAACCAGGAGGGCATCTTCCTATTGAATTACCTTCTTCCATGGCGGCGGTGCGTACACAAAAAGAAGACATGCCCTATGACAGCCGGGACCCGTTGTATAAGTTCGGTTATGGGTTGAGCTATTAGCCTCCTCTTCCTTTAACTAAACACTTTCGCGATTAGCGCATCAAGGTTCAATGGCGCGCTGATCGCGGCTGGCAGGGCATATCGTTCCTGGATATAGGCCGCCTCATTATAGGCCAGCCACACCTTCTTTTCCGGGTCTTCCCAGGCGATGACCTTTAGTGGCAGATCCAGTGCGGCGACAGGATTTGCCTGCATCACCGGGCCACCAGTTTTTGGATTCCCAAAGAGAAGGTATTCGAGTGCTCCCATTTTTAATCCAGTCTTCTCTACCTCCATCTGCTGGTCGATGCGGGCATAAATGGTTACGCCCTGAAGCCGAAGGAATTCCAGTAGTCTGTCGATGGTCTCTTTTACGGGATAAGGGCTTTGGTGAATAGTAATTCCTTTCATATTGTATTTATTTAATACGTTGTAATTTACAGCATTCCTAAAATTTTAGCGGGCTCTAATCCTCCATTGATCGTTTATTGCGACCGATTGCACATTTATCCGGCCAAAAAACAGCTCTTTCGGTTATTTTGCGTTTAACGATCGCTCGCCTTGAAAAAACCGGTGCTTAAGCCACTGGTCTTCATTTGCGAACCTACAAACTGTTTCCCTTCATGAACCAATTCCGCTGCGCTGTACTTATCCTTATCTCTGTGTTTTCGGGTCTCTGTACATGGGCTCAGAAGGGTGTGGGAATAATCTCGGGCAATATACTTGAAAGGGAAAGCGGAAAGCCTGTCCCCGGTGCCACGATTTCGTTAATTGGCATCACGGACGCTTCAAAAGGACAGTCGATGGCCAGTGGTGCCGACGGTACTTTTACGTTTAGCGATCTTGCATATGGAGTATACCGGCTACAGGTATCGGCCGTTGGGTTTAGCATGCTTTCAATAGATAGCATTCATATCCGGCAGGAAAGATCCGATTTCAATCTCAGCGATCTCAAGCTGGCGCCGAAAAGCGCCGATATGGACGCCGTCGTGGTATACGCCGAGAAGCCCATTATCCAAAGCAAAGGGGGTAATCTCACCTTCAATGCAGCAGAATCTCCACTCAGTGCCGGCTCCAGCGCTAACGAACTGCTGCGTAATGTCCCGCTGGTAGCCACCGACGCCAACGGCAACCTCATCGTCGAAGGCAAAACACCTATTGTTCTCATTGACGGCAAGCCCGTCAATCTCAATGCGCAGCAATTACAGGACTTCCTGGATGCTCTTCCCGGCAACATGATCGAGAAGATAGAGGTCATGCCCAACCCGCCGCCCGAATATGCAAATGAGGATGGCAGCGTCATAAACATAGTAACACGAAAAGGGAAAATAGGCATCGGCGGACGGATCAACACCTACGGCGGCACCCGGGGCGAATATGGCGGCAATACCAACCTCAGCTATCGCGATCACAAGCTGGCCCTTAACTTCAGCGCGGGCGAAGGATACAACAGATATACAGGGAATGGCCACTCCGAAAGAGAGAATATATTTGCCGACTCCACGAATTTCCTGAATACGGCCAATAAATACACCAATAAAAATACCCGTCCAAGCGCCCGGCTTAGCGTGGACTATGACCTTGACAAATTTAATTCTCTTAATACCGTCTGGCAGATCAATCAGAACAACTTTAACAACAATTCCGTCACAGACTATAGTTCGGTGAACCAGCAGGGCGGGCTTTATGGTCTGAGCGACCGTTCCACCGGCAGCAAGGGATACAACCTCAATCCCAATGGGAATCTCACCTTCCGGCACCGGGGGCTGATGCCCGAAGAAGTGCTGGAAGTGACAGGCTCCTTCAACTACAGCAGCAATCGAAACGACCTTTCTTTTTATCAGCAATACCTCAATCCCGACCATAGCCCAACCGGGCTCGACTCTACACAGTACCAACGCAGTGAAAGCAAAATAAAAGGCTATGAGATCAGGGCTAACTATGATAAGCCATTAGATCACAAGGCACATACCATACTGTCATTAGGGGGATATTACAACTACAGTGGCAACGATGTACAGGTGACGACCAGCTTTCTCGATAAAGGCAGCAATGACTTTGTCGTGAACGCCCCCCTTAGCAGTGACCTGAACTTCCTTCAAACAAAAAGTAACCTGCGTGCCTCGCTTCGTCAGACCATCGCCCATGGTCTGGTCTTTACCGGTGGCACGTCTGTCAACAGGACTTTAGTAAAATTCGATCTCTACAATACGGGGAAAACCACAGACAACACCTATTGGAACTGGCTACCCTTCGCCAATATCAACAAGACCTGGGACAATCAATGGGGTATTACCCTGGTATATCGCAGAACGATCAGAAGACCCGGTCTGGATCAGATGAACCCCAGCATCGACTATTCGGATCCTTACAACATCAAATACGGTAACCCTCAGCTGATGCCCAGTCTCTCGCATGAGTTTAATCTGAATGTAGGTAAGGGAACTAACAATTATTATTTCAATTCCAGCTTTGGCCTCAACAAAGTCCAGAATATCTTTACCCAGATCACCACCCTTCAAACGGATGGCACTACCCGGACAACCTATGAGAATATCAGCAACCGAACCGAATATACGGTAGGCTCCTGGTCTGGCTATACCTTCTCCCGTGCGCTGAAAGCCAATCTGGGGCTCAATTATATTTACAGCCAGTATGGGGCATATGATAAGACGGTCAACAAATACCAGGACAACGGATCGTTCTACACGAACTTCAACATCAACTATATTCCCGCTAAGCTCTGGAATCTCAGCCTTTCCTGTCTTTATAACCGGAATGGCAATCCGCAGGGCGTAAGTACAGCCACCGTGAATATGAATCTGGGCATTCAGCGCAAATTCTTCAAGAAAAGAATCATCGTCACTCTGAATGTGTCGGACCCCTTTGTACAGCAGAGCAATACGTCACAGGTACATGGCCCCAACTTTAATCTACAATCTTACAACACCACTCAAACCCGCAACTATCGGCTGACCCTTGCCTATGACTGGAACCATACCATCGATCGGGGCAGGAAGAAACTGTTGAAAGCAGCTCAGAAGAATGGCTTTACTAATTGACCACCTGCATTATAAAAGAAATAGCATCAGGCGAATGCAATGCATCTGATGATTTATAGGGTTTATTAATTATTTCAGCATCCCTTTTATGACCACATCGCAAGAGGCTAACAGAACTTCTTCTGTGATGATCTGTGTGGGTCTTTCCTTATAATCGAAATATTCGATTACCAGGTCGAGAGCCGGTGAAAACAACAAAGCTCTGTGCACCTCGAAGGGGAAACTTCGGATAATACCAGCTGCCACATTGAGTTCGAGGAATTGATGGATAGGAGAAAAATAATCTCCTTCGTTAATGTTTTTCTCCTGGTAGGCTTTATTCAGCAGGGGAGAGGATTTTCCGTACTGCATCAGGACAAACGAATGCCTGTTGTTTTTGAAATACCGGAAGCCGTTCAGCCAGATCTTTTTTACTCCTTCGGCGAAAGGCATTTCCGGGCTGAAGTTTTACAGTACTGCTTTTTCATAGGCGCCCAATACTTCTTCTATAAAAAGCTTTATCAGAAGATCCTCTTTATCGGCGTATTTGATATAGATCGTCCGGGGAGAAATGTTGGCCGCCTTTGCCAGTTTCTGCATGGTCAGATTTTCCAGTCCTTCTTCCGCGATGATTTGCAGCGCGATAGTGCGAATGGCTTCCTCTTTTTCCAGATTCTTTGGTCTCATGGTCAAAAGTAAGTAAATGTTTATTTACTTACAAATTAATTTTTACCCACTTTCACGGCACGGTGCCAAAGGCGGGCGAGGATTTAGTAGGGGCGATTTATATGAATGCCAAAGTGAGGTAATAGGGGTGGGCAGAACTCCGAACTCCCGAAAAGTCCCGGGACTATCTACACTATTGGTATAATGAAGCATGAGGTCTGCAAATGTTGGCGACAGTCCAGGAACAAGACGGCTTAGCAAAGGCACTATCCATGCCGGGATATGATTCATTTTTGCGTTTGGGTTCTGGTTTGCCAAGCGGATGAGATCGTTCACGGTCATTTCCTCAGGCCCGGATAATTCATAAACGCCTGGTTGTCCCTTTTCCAGTGCGGCTACAATAATATTCACCACATCGCCCCGGTAAAGAGGGCGTATTTTTTGCAAACCATTGCCCAGTACGGGCACTGCCTTTCCTTTTTTTGCTATAAAAAGATCATCTATCCGTGAAGCCCTGCCGGGCCCGTCGATGATCACCGGGCATCGAAAGATCACTACCTCCTTGCCGGTATGGAGCAAAAGGCGTTCTGCCTCTCCTTTATAATGCAGGTAGAGATTCTTCTCATCGATACTGGCATTGGCATAACTCAGGTAAATGATCCGCTGTTGTTTTTTATTCATACTGTCCGTCACCTGCTTTGTGGTAGCAAAGTTAGCCTCGGCATACGCAGCCTTGTTCTTTGCGTTGGCATCACCAGAGAGATGGATAATGCCATCGGCCGCGGCGAGGGCTTCCTTTGCAGCCGGTGAATTCATCCAGTTGGAGATCGTCACATCGGTGCCAATCGCCGCAGGCGTCCTTATCAATCCTGTAATATGATACCCTTTTTCGCGGAGCCTGGGGATCAGCAACCCCGCAGTAGCGCAATTGGCGCTGGTAATGACGATTTTTCCGCGTGGTTGCATAGCCATGTTTTTTATCATTCCAAAGATACAGATCGCCGGCTTACAGTATATTTACCAACCGATCCGGCCTTAAAAGATCGGCAAAGGAAAATAATGATCCACAGGATCGAAAGTGAGGAGCTTATAAAGATACAGGACAACGTGCCGGTCGCGGACGTACGTACACCTGCCGAGTTCGAAAAGGGGCATATCCCGGGGGCGTTTAATTTGCCTTTATTCAGTAATGAGCAGCGTGTCCTGGTAGGGACGACTTATAAGCAGGAAAGCAAAGAAGCCGCAATATTGCTTGGTTTTGATCTGGCCGGGCCGAAATGGTCCGGATTCATCCGTCAGTCATTGGCGATGGCTCCTCAGAAGAAGATAGCCGTCCATTGCTGGCGGGGTGGGATGCGCAGCGGCGCCATGGCCTGGGCACTCGACCTGTATGGCTTTGAAGTATTCCTGGTCAAAGGTGGGTATAAAAGCTATCGCAAATGGGTGCTTCGCCAGTTTGAAAAAAACTATCTTCTTTATGTACTTGGAGGCTTGACCGGCTCGGGTAAGACAAAAATACTCCATCATTTACGTTTGCTTGGTGAACAGGTCATCGACCTGGAAGACATTGCACAACACCAGGGTTCCTCATACGGTACGCTCAACAAATTGATCCAGCCTTCGCAGGAACAATTCGAAAATAATTTCGCTGAGCAGTTGCACCGTTGTGACCATAGCCGGGAAATATGGGTGGAGGATGAAAGCCTCAATATCGGTAAATGCAACATTGCAAGATCATTCTGGCACCGCATGCAGCGGTCCCCGCTTATTGACCTGCAGGTTTCTGTCGATCAGCGCGTAGGGGCGCTCGTAAAGGAATATGGCTCACTGGATAAAGACTTTCTTGTGGAGTGCACCGATCGCATCCGCAAAAGGCTTGGCTTCGAACAGACCAAACAGGCCATTGAAGCGATCCGGGAAGACAGGATGGATGAATTTATCCGTCTCGTGTTGTTTTATTATGACAAGACCTATCGCACAGCTTTGAAGCATCGCATCAGCGACCGGATCTTTCCCGTTCCGCTCGACAACACCGACCCTGCCTCCAGCGCCGGGTTGGTCCTCGATTTTGCGAGAGGCCTCGCTGTGGCCGGTACAACTTAAACAAATGACTATGGACATCTCTGAAATAAAATTGACTCAATATTCGCATGGTGCAGGCTGTGGCTGCAAGATCAGCCCTGCGATCCTGGACAAGATCCTTCACAGCCCCCTTGTCACTCCACCCGATCCCCGGCTGCTTGTAGGCAATGATAAACGGGATGATGCCGCAGTCCTCGATCTGGGAAATGGCACGGCTCTTATCTCTACCACCGACTTTTTCATGCCGATCGTAGATGATGCTTATGATTTTGGCCGCATTGCTTCCGCCAATGCGATCAGCGATGTCTACGCGATGGGTGGCAAACCCGTCCTGGCCATTGCCATCCTGGGCTGGCCCATCGATAAATTGCCCCCTGAAGTGGCTCAGAGAGTACTGGAAGGTTCGAGGGCTATTTGCGCAGAGGCGGGCATCACGCTGGCAGGCGGGCACAGCATCGACTGCCCCGAACCGGTCTTTGGTCTTGCCGTCAACGGCCTCGTCAATATTGCTCAATTAAAAGAAAACTCTACTGCCATCGCAGGCTGCCGGCTTTATCTGACCAAGGCGCTGGGAGTTGGGATCCTTTCCACGGCTCAGAAAAAAGGACAGCTCCGTCCTGAAGACGCGGCCATTGCTTTACAAAGTATGGTGACGCTCACCGGCTTCGGATTACTGGGCCACCTGGCTGAAATGTGCGAAGGCAGTTGTTTATCGGCGACTATTGAATTTAATAAGGTCCCGGTTATCGCCTCCCTGCCACACTATCTCCGCCTAAGATGTTTTCCGGGCGGCACACAGCGCAACTGGAATAGCTATGGGCATAAAATAAGTCAACTGTCCGATGAACAGCGATATATCCTTGCCGATCCACAGACCAGCGGAGGGCTACTGGTGGCTGTAGCGGAAGAAGAGGCTGAAGCTTTTGAACAAAGCCTGCGGTCATATGGCCTGCCGGAAAACCTTTGTACTTCTTTTGGAAGGCTACAGGCCCGTGAAGGCGATCCTTTGATCACAGTGATTTGATTGGACGAGGTGCGCGGGCTGCCCACTTGCGCCCATTTCTTCCAATATCTTTATCTTTGCGCGGGAAAGGATTGTGAAAAAGCCGTATGTAGACAATCACCTTGAAGAAATATTTAGTTCCTCTTGCATTAGGCGGTCTGGGCATCGGCACCACGGAATTTGTGATGATGGGTCTGTTACCAGACATCGCCAGGGATTTTCAGATCAGTATTCCTGTTGCCGGCCACCTGATCTCGGCGTATGCGGCAGGTGTGGTTATCGGAGCCCCGCTGCTGGTAGCGATCAGCGGCAATTTCGGACCCAAAAAGATACTACTTGCCCTGATGGGCATATTCACCCTTTTCAACGGACTATCGATCATCGCTCCCGGCAATACCTCCCTGCTCGTGATCCGGCTGTTGGCCGGGCTGCCCCATGGAGCCTTTTTTGGGGTTGGGTCGGTGGTAGCCAGCAGGCTTGCCGACAAGGGAAAAGAGGCCCGGGCTATCTCGATGATGTTCGCCGGCCTGACCCTCGCCAACCTGCTGATTGTCCCCCTGGGCACCTATGTTGGCCATCACTACTCCTGGAGATATACTTTCGCTATTGTCACGCTGATCGGAGTGATCACACTTATATTCCTTCAACTGTGGATGCCGGTTATACCCATCAGCCGGTCCGGCAATTTCAAGTCAGAGTTGGGTGTATGGTAGTTGGCAACATCATCGGAGGAAAGCTGGCCGATAAGATGGAACCGGTAAGAGCCTGTACCATTCTGCTGGTATCTATGGCCATGGTATTGGTGCTAATCTTTTTCTTTTCCTCCTATCAGGTGCTGTCTCTGTGTTTTACGTTCATAGCCGCCGCCTTGTCGATCGCGCTGGCTACCCCGATCCAGATGCTGATGATCCGTACGGCGACGGAGGGAGAGGTTATCGGTGCCGCCGCGACGCAGGCCGCATTCAACATCGGAAATGCGCTTGGCGCCCTATTTGGAGGATGGCCCATTGCGGCAGGCTTGGGATACAACTCCCCCTCACTGGTCGGAGCATGCATGGCCATGGCCGGCATCGTCTTTGCCCGGATCTTATGGAGCTTGCAGCAACGTCCCCGCGTCGTCTTTGCCAATTAATTGATCACATGGATCTCCACAGTGTGCTGCAACCCGTCATCTGCCAGGTCGATCCCTTCTCCTGCGCGGTGCCTGTCCTGCCCGTCATCCGCGCGTTTCCCGTCTATCACCAACCAGGACCCGGCCGTCGTCGACGTCTCCTGGAAAACGGTGATATCATAAGTTGCGCTGCCACAGCGGTAGGTTATACTCACCGATGGCCATTCCAGAGGAAAACAAGGTTTAAAGTATAATCGACCCTGCCGAAGTTCCATGCCAAGCAGACTACCGGTAATAAACTGATACATCCAGCCGGCAGAACCCGTATACCAGGTCCAGCCACCCCTTCCTTCGTGAGAAGCACTGGCATAGACATCGGCGGCCATGACATAGGGCTCGACTTTATAGACGGCCACTGATTTCGGATCTGACGAATGATTCAATGGTTGGATCAGGCTAAACAATTCCCAGACCTTCTCCCTCTGTCCCATAGCCGCAAAAGCCATCAGTGTCCAAACGGCAGCATGTGTGTATTGTCCCCCGTTCTCCCGGATGCCCGGCACATATCCCATGATATAACCGGGATTTAGTTGATGTGCATTAAAGGGAGGCGACAGCAATTGGATCAGCTTCAGGTCCCTTTTTACGAGATATTTATCCAGCGATGCCATCGCTATAGATACCCTCGACCCCTCAACGGGTCTCCAGGTCCCGCTATTTGCTGCCGTTGCGCCCCAACCTGGTACCGTAGTGCCCCCTATTGCTGCCACAGCGCCGCCGCCTGGTGCCGGTGCTCCCTCACCTGCGCCGGATAAGACCGACCAGCTTTGTGCGATGGCATCGATCCGGCATTCTTCATTGACCTTTGACCCAAGCGGGCTTCCGTCATCGAAATAGGCCCGCAGATACCATTCGCCATCCCAGGCGGAGGTTTCTATCGCAGACTGTAAAGCCGCAGCAGATGTTTTGCAGCTGGCTTCAAAGCCGACATCTCCATATCCGCCGGCCACCCTGCCAAAACGTATTAATACATCGTAGAGGAAAAACGCCAGCCACACGCTTTCTCCCCGCCCTTTATTTCCGACGCGGTCCATGCCATCATTCCAGTCACCCGATCCGATGAGTGGCAGACGATGTGCACCGAACTGAAGAGAATGCTGTATGGCGCGTTTGCAATGTTCATAAAGCGTACCGGTGAGATTGCCGCTCACCGGCAGGTCATACAGGCTATCTTCTTCGGCCTGCAGTAGCCGGCTTTCGAGGAAGCCTGTCTTCTCAGCGAGAACAGCGGTATCCCCTGTTGCACTGACATAACGTGCTACTGCAAAAGGCAGCCAAAGCAGGTCATCGGAGCAGCGGGTTCGGACGCCGCGGCCTTCCGGCGGATGCCACCAGTGCTGTACATCTCCTTCTGCAAACTGCCTGGATGCGCTCAACAACAGCTGTTCCCTTGCAAGAGCCGGCCGGATAGACAGCAGGGCCAGGACATCCTGCAACTGGTCTCTGAAACCAAACGCCCCACCGGATTGATAAAAACCGCTTCGTGCAAAGAGCCGGCAAGCGATGGTCTGATAGGCGAGCCAGCCATTCCCCAGCATATTCAGTGCCTTGTCGGGTGTGTTGATCTGCACCGTTCCCAATATTTCCATCCAATATTCCCGGACATCCCGGAGCGATTTTAAAACAGCGGATTGATCCGAAAATTGCCTGATCAGACTGAGGGCGACATCGGTGTTCTCGCCATTGCCGATCTGGAAGATGATCTCCTTTTCCTCGCTGTCAAGCAGCTCGAATTTTATTTGCAATGCCGCGCAAGGGTCCATGCCCGCACCGCTTCTACCGGAAAGCTTTTCCCGGTGCAGGGCCTGTGGATTGGCGGGGCCCCTGTTCCTGCCGAGGAATTCCAGCCTGTCGGCGGTAAAGCTTTGATTGGCGCCGTCTACCTTGAAAAAGCTGACGCGGCCGGCAAAAGGGGTATTGTACCTGTTCCTCAGCAGCAACGCGCCTGTACTTCTATCCTGTTCGGACAGAATATGCATATTTGTTTTAGAACGCAGATCCCCCAGGATAATCTCAAGATATCCCGTGGCGGAAAACTTACGTTCGCGTCCTGATTGGTTTTTAATGGTGAGCACCACAAATTTCACGGGCAGCGTCTTATCCACGAAGATGGTCATTTCCGAAGAGATGCCTTCTTCAGCATGTTCGAATATCGAGTAGCCAAAACCGTGAGTAGTTCGGTAGGGAGTCGCACCCTTTGCCGGGAAGGGTGAGGGAGACCAGAAATGCCCTGTTTCCTCATCCCGGAGATAAAAAGCCTCTCCGCCGACATCGCTTACCGGGTCATTGCTCCAGGGTGTCAGCCGGTATTCATGCGCATTGACGGCCCAGGTATAGGCGGACCCGCTTTCCGACACGACGGTGCCGAAATCCGGGTTGGCAATGACATTTGCCCATGGCGCAGGGGTAGTGCTTTTCTGATCCGTTATGATCTTATATTCTTTTCCGTCTGGTGAAAAGCCGCCAAAACCATTGAAGAACAGGAGCCCTTCGGCTAAATTGGCATGACCAGATCTGATATTCGTCGTGTCTGCCGGGCTTTGAGGTCGTGTTTGTCTGACATCCAGTAAAGGGGGTAGGGCCTTTTGAACATAATTCCGGTTCACCTGTTCGGCCAGGCTGCCTTTGTTGTCGTAAATGATCACGCGGGCGATGCTCTCAAACAATGTGCGGTCTTCCGGCGACAGCTGGTCCGCGGACTTTACGAATATGGCGCCGGGCTTGTTGTAAACGGGATTATTGCCGGCTTCTGCGGTTATTAGTCCAAGGATCGTTTCCTGCAAGGTCTGGCGGTAAGAGCCATAATCCTCGTTCCAGATCACCAGGTCTACGGCCAGCCCTTTAAGGCGCCAATAGGCATGGGCCTGGATCATTTGCTTTACCAGGTCCATGTTGGCCTGGTCATAGATATGCAGCAGCACGATGGGCAGGTCACCCGAGACAGAATGACTCCACAGCCCCGACTGTCCTC
>Ga0193717_1000585_pt1 | contig 24059 bp, 28 predicted proteins | sample U2c2metaG_FD_145900 | JGI IMG/M metagenome (GOLD analysis project Ga0193717, IMG submission 145900) | Soil microbial communities from a riparian zone of the East river system, Colorado, United States - U2c2 | ecosystem: Environmental > Terrestrial > Soil > Riparian zone | place: USA: East River...
TGCCCATGGCTTAACGGCGCGTCAAACTGGTATTCGGCCTCTTACAATCCGCTTACCTCTCTCTACTATGTCCAGACGAATGATAAATGTGGCATTTACACACGAACCGATATGCACTATCAACAGGGCCATGGCTTCATGGGAGGCTCATTCACTGCCGACCCATCCGACCCAGGACGACGTGTCTTACGTGCATTCGATATTCATACAGGCAAGGCTATGTGGGAACTTCCTGAGACCGGCTCAGGGGACACATTTGGCGGCGTCCTCAGCACAGCCGGCAATGTAGTTCTATACGGAGCGGATGACGGCTCTTTTTCAGCCGCAGACGCAAAGACGGGCAAGTCACTTTGGAATTTTCAAACCAATCAGCCTCCGCATGCATCCCCAATGACCTACATGTTCGACAACAAACAATTCGTTGCCCTTGCGACCGGTTCGGACATAATAGCGTTCGGCCTGCCAAATTAACCAGTAGTCCCAAAATCCAGCCGAGGATATACAGCCACAAGTCCGATAGTGGTGAACGCAACTCCAAGGGGCTAGCGGCAGGAAACCTGAGGTTTCATGACGGCGTTACCCTCGGCGACTAGAAGACTGCGAGTCACCATGCATCACGGCGACAGAGCGAGCGCCGAAAACATGAAAATAAATAGTGATGTGAGGCATTTCGCTTCATTTTGTTCCGCAGAGGAAATCTTTTTGCATCCTCAACATCGTATGTGACACGAATGCCGCATTGATTCTAGCCTTATTTTAGAGACTAGAGTCTACTTCAAATCCCCATGCCTCCAGCAGCTTCTCCGGAATGTATTTCGAATCCTTATTGGTTGTCTTCAGCGCTTTCGTAGCGTCGGCAAATGGTCGGACCCCTCATAAGCCAGCAGGTTAGCATTCTTTCAGCTTCGCCGACTGAATGGCTTCGTCCAGCGTATCTATGTGGTCGCGGAACATTTGCACAATACTGCAAAGATTGGTCGTTATCCCGCAGTTTCGGCTGATTGAGTGAGACGCGCAGGTTGCGTTTCCACTTTCGAGCGTCCAGCAGGGCGGACGAACGCTTACCTTTGAGTAATTGGGGGGATTCAAATGAATCACCTTCGGTCGACAGGATGCATGCTGCACACGCCGAGTTGGCCAGCTTGCTGGAACTGACACCGAAGGATTCTGGTGACCAGGTGAACACCCGTGAAGGCGATTAGCTGTCTCTGGGCTGTTCGGAGGTTTCTAACGTTTTTATGGAACAGACCGAAGTTCCCTGGTACCGGGATCCCTAAAAGGACGAGGCTGGACGAAACGTCGCCAACCGCGGCTAATGCCCAAGTCTTACCTCACATCGGCAACTCGATTCCGGCCGAACTCGGCGGTGCTTCGCACTGCAGCTAACATTTCTTGTCGTATTAATCCGCTGAATGGTTTGATCAGAATCCAATACGCACAAAAGCGTCGTCTTGTGGCGGCGTCAGCGCACAAAACTCGGGTCTCGGTCTTCAGCTCTGTGGCTCCGTTCGCCTGAGCACCTACTTCGAAGCTCCATGCCGCCTTCGCGGTTCCTGCAGGGGCAGGTGCGCGGAATTGAACAGGGTTGGGCGCGCGCAATTCTCCGCGAGCCCGCCAAAAGCGCCCAATTGTGCCGAGCACAAGTTCTTCGCCACGTCGCTCGTCAAGTAGAGCGAAACCTTCCAAAAGCATCTGGTCAAGAGTGAACCGCCGTCGAAACAGTTGGTCGTAAAAGCGGTGCCATGTCTTAACCGGTCGCGATGGAAACGATGGTAGTGTACGTACTGCATAGAGTGAGCGAGTTACGCCCCAATGGTCGAAGTTAGTCGTCCACAGACTTGCATAGACCGTCGCAGAAGACGCGACGATGCGCGTAGCACAACGAATTCGTACATCGAACTGAGGTAGGTACTCATCAAGAAGCATGCAACGCTCCATCAATCCGACGTCAACGCTCGAGGCCCAAACATCTTTAGACCCGGACAGTCTGCTCGAACATGTTCGCACTGAATTGAACGCTGATGAAAATGGCGGCCGGCGTTGAAGTGCATTTCGGTCCACGTACGACAAGCCGTGAAGAATTTTCCGAATCTACGACCGCAGTCTCCGATACTTTGTCATTTTTTCAGAACCTTGCGCACATGCTATGAGTGCGCACTAAGGATACGCATCGATCTTACGAAAGTAATGCTCGTTGACCGCCGCACTGTAACCCGCCTTCCCGCTTGCAAGAGCAAGGGTGTCGGGCCTAAAATTCTCACGCTTCCTTACGAATGGACCTCCACAAATGGAGGACCGCGGGCACAAGTGGCATGGGGCCGGGTCGTACATAATCCGAGTGTGTCGTCGACGATCGCCAGTATCACAAAGTTAAGACATCTGGAAGGCGCTATTGCTGTTCTGGTATTTCACTCCTCGCCTCTGAAAAGACAAACCTTGAAGAACCGTATTGGCAACATGTCTGACAGAGCTTGCTGATCATGTTTTGGCTCATTCTCACTCCACCGGTCTTTGCCGGCACGGCAGGCCGGAACTGCAGGCATAACAGAAAGGGCAATCCCTATGAACAGCAAACCTACAATACTCGTCATCACTTCCAACGCTGACTCGATTACTCTAAAGGATGGCAGGAAAGAGCACGCGGGCTACTATCTTAACGAGCTCGTTATACCCGTACAAGCAGCGCTCGATGCCGGCTACCAAATAGTTCTGGCTACACCTAATGGCACCAAGCCGATCATGGATCCTCAATCAGCCAAAGCGGCTCATTTCGGCGGCAGTGAAGAGGCCCTCCGAAAGGCACTCGACTTCCTTAACACCCACCCAGCGATGCAGAACCCGCGCTCATTCCGTTCCGTGATTGAGGAAGGTCTCGACAAATACATCGGGTTCTTCGCCCCAGGAGGACATCCACCGATGGTCGACCTGATGCAGGACCCCGACCTTGGCGAGATCCTTCGTTATGCCCATTCCACGGCAAAGACGACCGCGTTTCTCTGTCACGGACCAATTGCCTTAGCGGCGGCGATGCCGAAGGCGAAGGAATTCCGTGCGGCACTTGTAGCAGACAAGCCGGAAGAGGCCAAGAGGCTTGCTGAGGGTTGGCAGTATGCCGGTTACCGCATGACGATCTTTTCGAACGACGAGGAGCACTATGCAGAAGAGAACTACATGGGTGGCGGCAAAATTCCGTTCTACGTCAACGACGCTCTGAAAGTGGCCGGCGGCGACGTCTCCATCTCCGACAAAGGTATCTTCAAGCCGTTTGTGATCGAAGATCGTGAACTCATCACCGGCCAGAACCCGCCTTCCGACCACGAGATGGCTGACCGTTTTGTTAAGGCCCTTGATCGTGCCACTTCGAAAGCTGCGTAATACAAATGCACTTCGGAGGCTGCTCGGTTTGCAGGAGAGAACATGAGCAGCCACCGTTGTCCGGACGAGCCAGGAGCGGATCGAAAAAAAACGGTTGCGCAGCCGCTGATGTTTCCCGCCTGAAATTTCGGAAAGCTGAGGAATGGAGACAGAATCATGGCACAGAAGATATGGATGATTACGGGAGCTTCCCGTGGGTTTGGGGCTGAAATCGCAAAGGCTGTACTCGCTGTCGGGGATAAAGTTATTGCAACAGCCCGAAAGGTAAATGCGCTCGATCATTTGTCTAACAATCCGAACTCCTTTGGAGTTGCTCTTGATGTAACCGATGAACTGCAAGCGAAAAAAGCAGTTGATGCTGGACTGACACAGTTCGGTCGCATCGATGTACTGGTAAACAATGCTGGCTACGGACTGCTCGGTGCGGTCGAAGAGAGTAGCGCGCAAGAAGTCGAGAATATTTATCGGACGAACGTCTTTGGTCTCCTCAATGTAACGCGCGCTGTTCTCCCCTCAATGCGCAAACAAAAGTCTGGACACATCATCAATATCTCTTCGATCGGTGGTTATAGCTCTTATCCAGGTTGGGGAGTCTATTCGTCAACCAAGTTCGCAGTTGAGGGATTAACAGAATCTCTGCATGATGAACTTGCTCCCTTGGGTATTCATACGACGGTCGTAGAGCCAGGTTTCTTCCGGACAGATTTCCTTGATAGCAGCTCCCTGATTACTACTGCAAATGTCATCAGCGATTATGCAGACACGGTCGGCAAGATGCGCGACTCTTTGGGAGGCCACAACCACCAACAGCCGGGCGATCCCAGCAAGCTCGCCCAGGCGATTCTGCAACTCGTGAAGGCAGCTGAGCCGCCAGTGCGTTTGCCACTGGGGACAGACACGTTAAAACGAATTGCAGATAAGAACGGTTTTGTCGAAAAGGAAACCGCGATGTGGCGCACGGTTGCGGTGTCCACAGACTTCAAGTGAAGGGTGTCGCAGTGTCCTTAGAGGATGTCACAAAGGAGACAAGATGCAGTACAAAAATCTAGGGAAATCCGGACTGATGGTCTCTCGGGTGTGCCTTGGGTGCATGAGTTTCGGAGACCCGACGAAGGGACGACATTCGTGGATTTTGAATGAGGAACAAAGCTGGCCGATCATCCGTCATGCCGTTGAATCAGGCATCAATTTTTTCGACACCGCCAATATGTACGGAGCGGGCACCAGTGAAGAGGTTCTGGGCCGTGCGCTGAAAAACTTTGTCAAACGTGAATAAATAGTGGTCGCGTCGAAAGTCTTCATGCCCATGCGTGGAGACGTGAATGGCCGCGGACTATCGCGGAAGGCCATCATGGCTGAGATCGAAGCCAGCCTAAGCCGCCTTGGGATGGACTACATCGACCAAAGCGGGTAAGGTCCGATACATCGGGGCCTCTTCCATGCATGCATGGAGATTCACGAAAGCTCTCTATCTGGGGGAAGGCCCTATGGGCCCCTCTCGTCTATGAACCAATACCAGTCCTTCGCGGATTGCTACGAATATATAAATGGCAGCTTCATAAAGGCCGGGAGCCTTGAATCAGGACGTCGATGAACCGCCTAGCCTTTTCGGACGAGTCATCTGCGGTGCCCGCGATCGACACCCCATAGATCGCGCGCAACATGTCCATGGGATCGACATCAGGACGGAGATCTCCGCTCGCTACGGCCCGGCTTGCGAGTGCATTAGCAGCTTCCTCCATGACACGGGTGGATTGCTGATATACCTGCGAAGGGCCACAAGCCATCGCGTTTAAAGCCGGCGCGATGATTTTCTTCGCTGCAATGTAGTCAATAAATACCGACATCCACGCCCGGAGAACCTCGATGGGGGGCAATTCTGCCGAAAACTTTCGCTGAGTCTCAGCCAGTTTTTCGACTTCGCTAATGTAGACAGCGGCCAGCAGGTCGTCGCGTGTAGGAAAGTGCCGGTAGAGCGTACCCGGACCGATCTTGGCGCGCTTGGCGATCTCGTCCATGCTTGCCTCCGCGCCCCGGCGCGTGAAGACCTGCTTCGCCACTTCGAGGATTCGCACACGATTGCGCTGCGCGTCGGCTCTGGGTTTGCGGGAAGCTTTCTGTGCGGCTGAAGTTTTCATCGACTTTTCTGAAACCGGAGGCTGTCTCCGGTAATCTCATCAGCATAACGGAGATTAACTCCGTTTTATTCCGGGCCGCGGCCTGTGTCAAAAGATTTTGTGATCGGAGCGAACGGCATGGCAACACAATTTGGAGCGAACTCAACGACGGAAGATGTTCTCACAGGGGTCGATCTAAGGGGTAAGCGGATTCTTGTGACGGGAGTATCTGCGGGTCTCGGCGTAGAAACAGCCCGTGCACTGGTAGCGCATGGCGCAGATGTTGTAGGCGCGGCGCGTGATCTTGAAAAAGCAAAACGGGCGACAACGGATGTCAGTAATGCCGCGGCCGAGGAGGGCACGAGCTTCGAGTTGGTCGAACTCGACCTCGCCAGCCTGAAGAGGATACGCGCGGCCGCGGACAAGCTGATCTCTGATGGCCGCACATTCGATGTGATCATCGCAAATGCTGGGGTCATGGCGACTCCACTCGGGAAGACGGAGGATGGTTTCGAGACGCAGTTCGGGACCAATCACCTGGGCCACTTCGTCTTTGTTAACCGAATCGCGAAGCTGATTAAGGACGGTGGGCGCCTGGTAAATCTCTCTTCTTCAGGGCACCGTTTTAGTAATGTCGACTTGAACGATCCCAACTTTGAGACGACGCCGTACGAGCCCTTCGTGGCTTATGGGCGTTCGAAGACTGCGAATATCCTCTTTGCCGTAGAGTTCGATCGCCGCCATCGTAGTCGCAGCGTATGCGCTACGGCCGTGCATCCTGGTGGCATCATGACCGAGCTTGGCCGCCACATGGACCCGGGCAGCCTGGAACAGATGGTTAAGCAGATCAATGAACAGGCCGCAGCAGCGGGCAAAGGACCGTTCGAGTTCAAGACAGTACCCCAGGGAGCCGCCACCTCAGTATGGGCAGCTGCCGTTGCGCCCGCCGAAGCGGTAGGGGGACGGTATTGTGAGAACTGCCATGTAAGTGACATCGTGGCAGATGATGCACCGCTGGGCATGCTTGACGAAGGAGTACGCGGCTATGCTCTTGATTCGCAAAATGCTACTGCGCTCTGGAAAAAGAGCGAAGAGTTGGTTGGCGAAGTCTTCGCGTAGACAATGAAATGAAGAGAATGTGCTGGCCGCCGCCATGTACAACGGGCCAGCCATGCTGCCTAACTTTACGGACTGGATAATCATTTCCGCGAAGCGCGTTTAGAGGACTTACGCCAAATAGCTATTCGAGCCTACTGGGTGTTCAACTCCCTTAACAACTCCGTTCTGTCGATGTGAGCGTTTTCCACTCGGCGACTTAAGGGAGACGCTGGGCTGCTTTGCCTGGCGTATTGTCGCGGCGAACAACCCATCCACCGCTTGAAAGCTTTGCTGAATGCGCTTTCGGACTCATATCCGAGCGACAAGGCGATAGAGGAGATTGGATGACTGGAATTTTTGAGTTTATCTGCGGCCAGCAACATGCGCCAGCGTGTCAGATAGTCCATGACTGACGAGCCAACCGTCTCTTTGAACCTTGCTGCGAAGATGGTTCGAGACATGCCAGCGCGCTCGGCCAGCACCTGTAAAGTCCAGTGACGGGCTGGATCTCCATGCATGGCTTCCATCGCGCCACTCAGTTGTTTGTCAGCAAGGGCGAATAGCCATCCAACACCACTCTGAGAACTGCTCTCAAGGTGCAGACGTATTGCCTGTACCAACATCATGTGAGCAAGGTGTTGTGCGACGAGAAGGCCACCTGGCCGTTGAGCGCGCAATTCTCGGTTCATTCGGTCCAAAGACCAACGGAGTTCCGCTCTATCCCGCTCCGTTCGAAGGTGAATAATAGCTGGCAATATCCCCAAAAGAATGCCCGCATGGTCCCCCGACAAGGTGAAGTGCCCACCGACGATAAAGCAATCTCCTCCTCCGTTGTATGAGGCGATACGACCGTTCAGAGGAAGTGACAGCAGGGTCTTGACGTCGACGGAAGCCAAATTCAAGTCGCTCGTTACTCGGAACGATCGCTCAGTCGGCAGAAGAATGCATTCCCCCTTTCTCAGACGTATAGGTTCAGCGATGTCTTCAACGACAAGCCAACATACGCCGGAGACCACGGCGTAACACTTGACGCCTTCATATCGCGGGAACTGAATCGACCACTCTCCGCCGGCATCGAAGCCACCGGACGAATAGGTACGTGGCCTGAGTAGAGACAACACATCTGAAAGAGGGTCCATAAGTCTTCGATTCATCCGTACGATCGCGCCAGTAATGCGGACGCCGCGACATAGATCGTGCGGTCCACCAAGTCTACCGTAACAGATGTTGATCAGGGGATGACTCGTGTTTCGTTCGCTGCCGAAGACATGCGCACTGGTCATTCTAAATCGCAGAACCTAAGGAGCACTTCACATGAACAGCAGAAAAACACTTGGTACGCGCTTCGCCACACCGGCGGTGTTGATGATGGGATTGATCTCTGGGTCTTCTCCCTTAAGCTTTGGAGAGCGCGTCGATAGTGGTATCAGAGGCATGGCATTCGACCAAAACACCGGCCACTATGACCGACGGCATTCAGCTTCGAATCAACATCTACCGTCCGGACAAACCGGGACGATATCCCGTATTGATGTTGATGGGGCCTTACGGCAAAGACACCAAATACGTTGACGCGCCCGCATATAAGTCATCATGGTCGAAGCTGCTTGCGAAGTATCCGGATCTCTGCAAGAAGTCGTCCTGCCGTTACTTGCGTTTTGAGGCGCCTGACCCGGAACGTTCGGTCCAGGACGGCTACATCGTCATCGCCGCAGACTCCCGTGGGACAGGCGCGTCACCCGGAATGCTCGACCCGCTCTCGCCTCGCGAGATTGAAGACTATGCGACCTTGATCACCTGGGCCTCCCATCAGCCTTGGAGCGCCGGTAAGGTTGGCTTGGTCGGAACTTCCTACCACCGCGATCAATCAATGGCTGGTCGCTGCCCGGCAACCAGAGGGGCTTGCGGCGATCCTTCCGTGGGAAGGTGCATTCGATTATTACCGTGAGATCGCGTTCACCGGCGGGATACCCAATATCACCTCCTGGAAGTTCTGGTGGGAGCATCAGGTGGTTACGGATCAGCATGGCAACGGCGCATCACCTCTTGTTGACACCATCACTGGTCAAAGGTCGACGGGCGAAGCCCGTTCACTGGAGCTCCTGAAGCAGGGACCGCGTTGGACCAGTAGAGGAATGGCTAAGCCAGCCGCTTGATGGTGCCTTCTATCAGGAACGGACGGCCGATCCCAGCCGCATCGTCGTTCCACTCTTGTGCGTAGGTAACTGGGAGGGCTGGAGTGAAAAGGGCTAAGTGGCTGCTGTGAGCAAAGCAAAGTGGCTACGGGTCGAAACCGGCGATCATCTGACGCCCTTTTACTCCGAAGAATCATTTGCCGTGCAGAAGCGCTTCTTCGATGACTTTCTGAAAGACCAGAAGAATGGCTGGGAGAACGAGGCTCCGGTCACGGTACAGGTGAGACGTCCGGATGGCACTTCATGGCAAACGGCAACTGCGTGGCCTCTGCCGAACACCCAACCGGATCGCTATTATCTCGATGCTATTGATGGCGAAATGAGTCCAGCAAAAAAGCGGTGAACCGGCGAGTGAGAAATCATACCCAGCCATGGGCGATGGGGTGACTTTCAAGACAGAGGCTTTCACTGAGGATGTCAACTTTACAGGCCCGGCGATGGTCAAGTTGTGGGTTCGGTCCAGCACGGCTGACATGGATATCTTCGCCACCTTGCGCCTCATCGATCCAGAAGGACGCGACCTCACGTTTGTGGGCAATACGAATCCGCGCGTACCGCTCATCAATGGTTTGCTTCGGGTCGCTCGGCGGGCCGTAGATCCAGCAAAATCGGCCGAATTCGAAGCGTATCACCCAAACCTGGCGGCTGAGCCGATGACTCCGGGATAGTTGTATGAAGTCGATGTCAACTTCCAATATCCGTTGAGCATCATCGTGCCAAAGGGATATCGACTCGCTCTGACTGTGGCGGGCAAAGACTGGCAGTTTGCGCCGAATGTGCAGACCGTGACCAGTAAGGACTATGAAGAACCGAATGCTCAGAACACTGGACTCTTCTACGCAGAGCATCCGAATCGAGACCCCGCTCTCTTCAATGGGACGAGCACGATTGTCACCGGTGCGGGGCACGCTTCCTATGTACTGCTGCCGCGCGTGCCTTCTTCCAACTGAACTTGAGTGAGAAAAGCCGATTCCTGCATGGTGCAAAGGAGATCTTATAGATGCGAGTTTTTGTTACGGGAGCTATGGGATTTATCGGTTCAGCCATTGTCCAGGAATTGCTGAACGCCGGCCACGAGGTCACAGGGCTGGCTCGTTCGAAGCAGTCTGCCGAGGTCCTGGCCAGTATGGGTGTGCGTGCACACATCGGCTTCATCGAAGACCTTAAATCCTCCAATTTTGGTTTCCGGAATCCCGCGCCTAGCTTGCGATTCGATTCGAGCCTGAGGGTGTGGGTACGGTTTCCCCGTAAATAGCCGCTTTCATTTTTCCACCCACACCGCGGTCTCCATGAGGCTGCCCTTGTGTCTTCGGAATCTCTCCTGTCTCTACGAGTGCCTTGAAGTGGCGTAAATTGTCGATTACCGCTTGCTTAGGATTGCGGCCCACGAGTGTCTCCCACGCGCTGGACAACTTGCCCATGCGGAACTCCTGGAGCACTATGACCAAGTGCCGCGATCTCCAGGAGCATCTTCAAAGATCACCTCTCCCGCGTTGTCAGATTCGCCGCCAATGGATCGCCACGCGATCCGCTTCCCGGGTTCGTCCGCCAAAACCTCCGAATCCCCTTCGATCGTTTTTCCGTCCGACTCCATGACCCAGTGAGAGGTTTTGTCACCCGTTGAAACTACCTGGGTGATTTGCTCTTGCCAGCTTGGTGCGGCCTCGACATTGCGCCAGATCGTATATAAATCCTGGGCAGCGGCCTGAACCAAGGTGGAAGTCCTCACCCAGAGCTTGCCGTCCTTATCCTCAGGCGGAGGCAGATAGCGTCCGTCGAGAATCATTCCGGCTGCTCCGGTCACCGGCAGTTCTTCCGCATATGGCTTTCCTTCAATGCAGGGGACATCGGTACCTCCTTTTGCGTATCCGTACGACACAGTCTTTTGGGTTCGTCACAGAACTTGCTCGCTTGCAGACGTAATGGAATAGACGCATAAAAGCTTGACTGCGTGGTCTGGCCTTAAACGTCCAGAGGCCCATACTTGACGGGCCTCTAAGGTGGTCCAGTCTCCGTTTCGCATACTTTTCGGAGTTGGGCTTTGCCATCTTCTAGTGCATAGCACCCTTTACGTTTCCAGGTGTCAAATTGGCCTACTCATGTGCGACATCTTCATCGAAGGTGAGTTTCGGCGGAAGCCTTGCCCAGCGCTCCCAGGTCGTACGCCGGTCAGGTCTATGAAAGCTGGAATTGATCGATCTCTACGCACTTGAGTCGGCTCGCATAGCGCTCAAGATGGGATAGCTTTGCTCCTTCAGCCAGTGCGGGGAAGCACGCAGAATGATCCTTTGGCACGGCCCATTTTGCAGTTCCTACCAGGTATTCCATAAGGAACCAGCGTACCCTGGCCGAGGGACTATGCGGAATGGCTATCGACCTCTGACCGCCGCCGGTACACCTACTTCGTATACTGCCGCCCGATGAGATGAAGATCGAGCTGCTCGAAGCGCATAGTATGCAGCTGCCGCTTAACAGCGCCTAACTCTTCTTCGCGTCGGCTTAGCTGCGCAACACAAAACTACTCTGCTGACATCACGACGTAGAAAATCTCATAGATTCGCGTTACGTCGCTAGCGTATTCATTCACTCTCTGCATCGTATTGATGTACGCCGCACGCAAATTGAATGTGAGGTTCGCTCATGTACCACCATGTCAAGAAGTTGATGTACACCGTAAATATCGGTGAGCCAGATGTCCGGTTTGGAAATATGTTGTTAGAGCAATTTGGGGGAGCCAACGGGGAGTTGGCTGCTGCGATGCAATACACCATTCAAGGATGGAACTGTATCGACGACCTAGGCCGTCGCGATCTCCTTATGGATATCGGAACAGAGGAACTTAGTCACCTCGAGGTCGTGGGAGCGTTGATTAGAATGCACCTAAAGCCTCTCAAGACCAATCGCGAAGCGGCGGAAGCGGACCCCTTGATTACGATTGCTGGCGGTGGCGGAGTAAACCTATTTGATTCGATGGGGAATGCGTGGACGGCGAACTACCTGAAGATCACCGGCGAGCTGGATGTGGATCTTCGTAGCAATATCGCTGCAGAGGCACGCGCGAAGATTGTTTATGAGCGCTTGATCGATCACACCAATGATCCGGGCTCGATTGATACCCTTCAGTTCTTGATGACCCGCGAGATAACTCACATGAAGGCTTTCCAAGCCGCCCTCGACAGCATGGAAAAGCAGCCCTTTTCAATCGGAATGCTGAAGCCGACTCCCGGAATCGTGGATGAGTATTTCAACGGGTCAACCGGAGATGGTCCAGAAGGCGACAGCGACATGCGGGGCCCATGGAATTCATCTTTCGGGCTCCATCCGGTAGATTCGCAGATTGCTGGAGGAAAGGGCCTCTCTGTGGGTGATGTCAATGGCAAGATCGACGGCGAAGACCGAGGAAAGCAGGATGATGCACAGAAGGCAACAACATCTCCCGGGGAGCAAGCGATCGGCAAAACAAAGGCGGCAAAAGGACCGAGTAAACAAGCGACTTCCATCAAAAAGCGATCTTGATGAACGGCAGGGGGAGCGATTTGCTCGGCCGCTTGATCGGATCCGCTCGCATGCCTTATGAAGCCCGCTGAAAATCAGCGGGCTTCATGATCAATATGGACTTGGCGGGTCAGGGTTTTTCTACAATGACGGGCTCAGTTTCGTCGGAGTTCCGCACGATCCGATCTCCGTCGGAGATAGTCCCGAATGTGCCTCTTCCACCACTCTTATCATCAGTACCCGCCTCATGAGCTGAAGAGATGTCAGTAGCGCCCGTCTCCTTGAGCGACGCTTTGGCAACATCGATCTGCTCGGAGGTGCCGCAGTGAACCGAGAGGAGAGTTCCGCCACCCTTCACTGCACCTTCGTAGCGTTTGGCTTCATATTCCGGGATACCTAGACCGACGAGCGCTCCCACTATTCCTCCGACAGCACCACCGACTCCCAAGCCCGCTAGTGCACCCATAATGGGTCCCGCGGCGATTAGTGGGCCAACACCTGGAATAGCAAGGGCTCCGATGCCGGCTAATAGTCCCAGCGTTCCCCCGACCGCGCCTCCGGTGGCTACTCCCGTCGCAGTGCCTTCCGGAGCCTTGGTGCTCTTTTCATGAGCAAATGCGCGTGTGCTTTCATCGTCAGGAAGCAAGACCGAAATGGACTCGTTGGTGAATCCCTTCGACAGAAGGTGATCTACAGCTGCTTCCGCCGTTCCGGGGGTTTTGTAAATACCGAAGACTGCAACGTTTTTTTCAGACATGGAAACTCCTTAAATTTCGATAGCGTGAACCGTAATCTACGGCGACTAGGGCTTGACGGTTAGTTGGTTGGTAACGTTTTCAGCTGGGATAACATTCGCCACATCTGAAGTGATCCGCTGCTTCTCTTCCTCTGATTTCACTGGGCCCTTGAGCGTCACCTTTCCATTCATGGTTATGATCTTGATGTTGTGGGCATACGATGACAGTTCTTTATCTGCGATGATCGCCTTACGGACCTTCGCGGTAGTGAGACGGTCATCTGAGGAGTTGGGCTGATTGTCTGCGGTCTTTTTGTGATCGGCATTCATTCCAGAGTTATCTGGCGATGCTGATTGACCCGTTTGAGCCATGCTGAGCGAAGGGGAAACCGAACAAACGACGGCAAGGACGGCAGACGCCGCCAGGGTACTTCCGGAAAAATTCATATGAGACCTTTCGACTGGATGTCCGGGCTTCCGAATCAACACACGATGGGAGGACGCGAAGTACAGTACTTTGTCGGACGGCGAATGGCTAGGCTAGAGTTGTCCATCCATACTCTCGTACCGCACTATTACACAAGAATGACGCTGCCCTGCAATTGCCGGTGACCATCATCCGCAAGTCTGGGCTTACGAGTCTTGCAATGAAGGCTCGCGCGTCGCGATTTCGGCTGTTTGGAATGAGAAACACCACCAGTAAGGTGACGGTGGTTGTACCGGTACTCATGATCAGTTGCCAAGTATCGAAGTAATAAAAGATGGGCCCTGTCACGGCCCAGAACATGATGGCAACAATAAATGCCCATTGGGAAGCCAATCAGAAGCAGTTGCTGCAAACCGACCCGAAGGCATCTCCCTCAGTCTTCTTGTCGATCTTTACATTGATCCGCGCCACATTCAGACGCCTCCGATTGGGATTTCTATTCATTACGCTTTCAAAGCTCCGAGTGAAAGCTTCGTTCCTAGGGCTTTTATGCCTCTTGCTTCGCCTTAGAATTGACCTGTTTGGAAATCTCGCTAAGCTTCTTGTCCGCGGCCTTCTCTTCCGCCAAGGTCTCGTCCAGTAACTCGGCGACTTCACGCTGACCGAGCAGCTTGGCAAATTCGCGAGCGGAGCCGTAGCCAGCCATCTCGTAGTGCTCAACACGCTGGCACGCGGAGATCAGTGCCGCATCCCGCACCGTACTCTTCTCAGTATCTTCAAGTACTTCCGAACCTTCTTCGAGCACACCCTTCATACCTACACAGGTCTTGCCCGTCATCTTCTTTCCAACGATCTCACCTATCTTTTCGAGACGTGCGACCTGGCCCTTCGTCTCTTCCAGATGACTCGTGAGTGCATCCTTCAATTCCGCGGAAGTAGCGGCTTTCACAAGTTGCGGAAGTGACCGGATGATCTGTTTCTCCGCCGAATATAGGTCCTTTAGTTCATCTACCAGAAGTTCTTGCATTGTCTCTACGCTCATAGATCACCATTTAGCTGAAAGTTAGTTCTGTTGATAAGAGTGCAGACTTATTTAGTAAGTTGCATACCGATTGTTCGGTGGGTAGCCGTCTATCGGCGGTGCGGGTTGTCGCCGCTGGCGAGGAGGCCCCTTGCCTACCTAGGAAGTCGCCGCTTCCGCTTACCTCCATTCATCGCTAAGTCAAGCCGTCCGGTTGCTTCTTTAATCGGAGAACCGGTCTCGGGCTATTGGAGGTCCGTGACGTTGTCAGGCAGCTCCCTGATGACTTACGAACGCTCGTGCACAGGAGCCCCCTTCGTACGCTACTTAATTCCAAAGATCTCCGACAATAGTTCCTCACGCTACAACTCAATGGGTCTTCGACGGGCTGGCTCTTTCAAGGACCTGCCCGGCCGCGTCCCGGTCAGGAGGTCGCCACGCGCTTGGAAAATTAGTAAGAATCCTTCCCTCTCATGTAAACGGCTTTGATGTGTAGGACTTAGACGTCCCGACCCAACATGCAAAAGCACAGGAGCAACTTGTATATGAAGTAGGACTACAGGAGAAGCTAGATGCTAAGCCCTGGCCAACACGCTGGGGCTTTTGCTTTGTGTCCTTCAGTCCAACACGAACGCCGCGAAGCACAAATTTAAGCACCCCGCCCTCGCAAACATCCGAATTGGCATCGTACCAACTACGACCAGGAGACGTATCTCATGACAGATAATCGAGTGATTAAAGGTGACGCAAAGGAAGATCAGGTCACAGCAGCAATTGAAAAAGTAACGTCGCAGGTTCCATCGAGCGCGTATCTTGCCGCTGCAGTGGTATCTATCGTGGCATCACTCACGTTCAAGATCTCTAAAAAAGATCACGCAGCACTCTTTGTGGGTCAGTGGGCTGCACCGTTCTTGTTGTTCGGAATCTATAACAAAATGGTCAAACTTCACGGTTCCGACGCCACCACTGGCGAACCTCAGCCACAGGCATAAGGGGGATGGAGGCGTCTTTGCCTGGGCTATGACAACCCTCCTCGATTGGACTTCGTTCTATCAAGGGACACCTCTGTCGGAATGTTTGAAGCGTCGCGGCAGATCCGACAATGTTTCGCGTGTCCGAGCCATTGAAGTTCGGCGTTGACTAGCGGTTTACGACGGATCACAGGATCAATCTTCGCGTCGGAACGGGCTGCTGACAATGCGGCTTCAGCGTCAAGGAGGCTTCGGTGCAAGAGCGCACCTATAATACAAAGCGTGGCCATAGTATCGATGTAGATGACCCTAAGTTCGGCCAAGTTGTGTCGCTTGAACCAACATGCGCCTTTCCATATGTGGGGAGATGGAGGCAACGACGCAGTACTCAAGTTCTATTTTGTCCGTTTGTTGCAGATCTATTCCGAACTGCTAAGCAGACCTCAAATGTAAAGCATCTACTTGCTGTCCAATAAATCGGCTGAATTGTTGCGGACGTTTCCTACATCTTTATTGACCTCGAAGGCTTCCATCTCCTCAGCCGGGAAAGGTCTCAGGAGATCGATCGGAGGCTGATGGGTTTCTTCGCGATCAAGCCAACGGTTGTATTCACTTTCGTGGAGGATGACGGGCATTCGATTGTGGATCGGCATCGTCAGCTCGTTGGCGTCAGTAGTGATGATTGTGTAGCTCTGCAGCCATCGACCGTTCGCAGGGTCTTTCCAAGCGTCCCAGAGTATGGCGAAGGCCATCATCTGACCATTACTAAGGTCGAATGCGAACGGACGCTTACTCTTTGGATCATCGTGGGTCCATTCGTAAAAGCCAGAGGCAGGCACGAGACCACCGGCATTTCTTGAACGGTTGGGACCACCAGCCGAAAGTGACGCTCTCGGCTCGGGCATTAATCGTGGACTTACCCCGTAAGTCAGAGAGGCTCTTCGTGACGAACGGGACTAGCCCCCAGCGTAACTGGACAAGCTCACGTTCTCCCGTATCACGATTGGCTCTAACGATAGGCTGCATGGTGCTTGGTGCGATGTTGTAGTCCCACGGCGGCAGGGGGAAATCTTCGACCTGGCTAACGTGGAATACTTCAGCGATTTTCTGCTTGTCGGAACGTCGATAATAGCGTCCACACATATGGTCTGAGTCCGGCTATTGAGCTATCTGCTTCACTCCGGAAGTTCCTGGATAAAATCATTTTCCAGGCTACCGAGATGGTCGCCGACTTCTATCCCCTTAATTACGACGACCTCCCAGTCTGTGCCTTTGTACCTGATATCGAAGGTTTGGGGGATGTTCCCGGCATCCCATGCCAGTTCGACAAGGGATCTGGCGAGGGAGAGCTTGACTGTATCTATAGGGTCCGTGGGCATTTCCAACCCCTCCTTTATCGATTGGATTCGACCTTTGGCGGGTCGTCAGTTCCGGGAATATCTCCGGGATTGTAATCGCTCACCATAACGGGCTCAATTTCATGCTTCCAGGTATTCAGGAAGCTGCACTGTGAAATTGCTGTTGCTAGAGGTGGGTAGGTCGCCGTCTCCTTTACGACTTGGCCCTGACGACGACCTCCCGATTTGCGCCTTCGTACGCGATGCGAATGCCTGGGAGCCTCCCCGGCATCCCACGCAGTTCGACAAGCGGTCTGGGGGGAGAGCTTGGCTGTCTCAATAAGGGTCCGAGGGCATTTCCAAACCCTCCTGTAACGTTTTGATGCGATCTGATGCGGGGAGGTCTACGTAACGTTACTCCTCCAGCTTCCCTTCAATTGATTCAACTGCTTCCTGCCAGCTCGTCTCGGCGGCTGGCCACATGAAACGAAGATCGTCGGTTTATGCAAGCGGACCACTCCTGCTGTCACTGTGTCTGTAGTAGCGGCCACACATGGGGAGCAGAGTATCATCGCGCTGTGCGAAAGCTTTCAAAGAAAGGTATAGAATTCGTCGGACAGTTCTGGTCTGCAGTCGGGTCTTCTCATGTGAATTCACAGGAGGAAAGATGCGCGTCTATTCAAAGAAAGTCTGGATCTTGGGTGCCGCGATGGGCGCCTATCGCTGACGGCCTGTAGGCAGGAAGCACCGACAAGCACAAACGAAACTACGAACGCGGCTCGGGACGCTGCGAAGGATGCCTACGTGTACGGATATCCGCTAGTGTTGATGGATGTGACCCGCGCCAAGATGACGAACGTTCCATCGCCATCTGGAAACGAGGCACCGATAAATCAGTTTGCAAGTGTGCGAGCGTTTCCGGATGCCACATTTGTGGATGTGGTGAGCCCTAACGCGGATACGTTGTATTCGATAGCGTGGTTGGACCTAAAGCGAGAGCCGATTGTGCTGAGCGTTCCGGATACGCACGGCCGCTATTATCTGATGGAGATGCTGGATGGGTGGACGAATGTGTTTGCCTCGCCGGGAAAACGGACCACTGGAACAAGCAAGTCAGATTATGCCGTCACGGGGCCGGGCTGGTCAGGCACACTACCCGCCGGGGTGAAGGAGATCAAGTCTCCCACAGCGCTGGTATGGGTCGTCGGAAGGACACAGACGAACGGAAAGGCTGATTTTGCAGCCGTGCACGCCATTCAGGACGGGTACAAGCTGACGCCGTTAAGTGCGTGGGGCAAGCCATACACTCCGCCGAAGGATGTGGCTGTTGATCAGAAGATCGATGTGAAGGCTGCGCCTGTGGAGATGGTGGCAGCGATGGATGCGACGACGGTCTTCAATCGGCTGGCAAAGCTGATGAAGGACAATCCTCCGGCGGCTGTGGATGCGTCGATGGTGGCGAAGATGGCGAGCATCGGAATCGCGCCGGGACAGCCGTTTGATCTGAACAAGAACGGGAGCGATGCGTCGAAAGCGATCTCCGAAGGAGCGTCACAGAAGCCGCAAATGCGGCTTGCACCCGAGGCATAAAAGGCTAGAGGGGGTGGTTGTAAGGCAGAGGTGTGCCTTATACCCAGACCCGAGGCAGCTTCGATGCGCGGATTTTCCGTTCCTCTCGTACTTTTCTCCGCTGTTCTTCACGCCACTTGGAATGCCCAGCTAAAGAGCGGTAATGATCGGCCGCAGTTCATGACCAGCATGTCAGTTGTCATGGGCTTACTGGCATTGACCTGCGCTCTCTTTGTGCCTCTGCCTGCCAGATCCTCTTGGGTATGCATCGCACTGTCTGCTGCGCTGCACATCGCCTACAATCTTCTGCTCCTGCAGAACTACAAGATGAGTGACTTCGCCAGCGCATACCCCATAGCCCGCGGCATCTCTCCATTGCTGGTCACGCTTGGCGCTTTTTTGCTGATGCACCAACGGCCTAGTGTATTCATGATCACTGACGTGGCGATGATCTCGCGCGGATCAAATTCAACCAAGAGATGCGTGGACAAATGAAGTGAAAGACAATCGTCCAATCGACACAGTGCTCTACACGACCTCTGTGGTCAATACCCCCTCCAGGGTCGACATCGACATCTCGATGGCGAAAGAGCGAGTCAGAAACATCCTCCTGGATCCAATCCTGCAAGAAGCCAGGATTGTTCTTGACGAGATCAGACTCAAAGACGAGAAAAGACGAAGGGACATCATAGACAAACCGGGTTGCTCTCCGGAGAACCCTCCTGCAGTCGATCCCACCTACTTTGAGACATACAAGCACTATCAAGCGAGACAGCGAGCGGTCTCGGACCCGACAACTTTGATCCTGGTGGATGAGGCTGATCGCCTCCACATGAATAGTCTCGAACAGATGCGATCGATCTTAGATCAGGGTTCCGCCGGTATGGTGCTGATCGGCATGCCGGGTATCGAAAAGCGTATCGCCCGCTTTCCTCAGTTCTATTCCCGCATCGGATTCGTCCACGAATTTCGGCCTCTGGATGCAAACCAGGTCCAGGAACTCCTTGCGCGGTGCTGGGCGCCGGCGGGTATCAAGCTCCCTGATGGGCCGCTCTCCCCAGAAGTTGTCGCAAGCCTCATACGCATGACCGGAGGAAACTTCAGGCTGCTGACCCGACTTCTAACGCAGATCGAACGAGTTCTCAGTGTGAATGACCTTCACCATGTCTCTGTCGAGGTCGTTGAAGCGGCACGGGACAGTCTGGTGATCGGGACAAACTGACCGAGCGTACGTTAATTATTCCCGAAACACACGCCAAATAATTCCGAAACTCGGCGCCATTTAAAGCTGAAAGCTACATCCAAGTTAAGTTAGGTTTGACGCTTCTCCTTGATTGGATTACTCCTTGCCGTCGGGGCCTCGCATTTTTTCGCGTCGTTCACCAAAGACCTGCCCCGGGTCGAAGAGATTACGCTTAACTGGCGTATCGTCGCCTATTCGCTCGCCTGTGCGCTTATCACAACGCTGGTCGGCGGACTTTTCCCCGCCCTGCGAACCACGCGCCGCGACTTGCTCTATGCCCTAGGACAATCAGGCCGTACACAGGTTAGAGGAAATAATCCACTTCCTGGATGCTGGTGGGGGGCCCTACACCAAACGTCAAAAATTACGTTAGTGCGCCGGGAGATCAGCAAGGAGTAGCCGGTGAGAGTCCTGTACAGTGAAGGAAGAGCAACTCAACCTCCTGCTTACAAGTTGGCATAACTATCAGGCTAGCCCGCTTGATGGCTGGTTTTGATTAGTTCCGCGGCACGCTCTCCGATGATGACGCATGGTGCCATGGTGTTACCGGTAGTCACGCGGGGCATGATAGACCCATCTGCAATGCGAAGATTCTCCACTCCGTAGACTCTCACATGGCCGTCCACCACCGACATGGCGTCGCGCCCCATTTTGGCAGTGCAGGTCTCATGACAGTAGCTCACAGCGGCATTCCGAACAAACTGATCCATTTGGCTTCTTGTGAGCTTTCCTGGGACAACTTCACGTTTAGCAAATGGCCGAAGGGCCGCCGAGTTTCCGATCTCACGGCAGAGTTCCACGCTTCGAATGAGCGCCTGTACATCGTCAGGATGTCCCAGCGTATTCGGGTGAATTTCCAGTGGATCTAACGGACCCGGTCCTGTCAGTCGGATATGTCCTGTGCTTTTCGGCCGGACAAGTGCCGCAAATAACGACCATCCCCGTTGTGGCGGTGGGTAGTTGCCGGTTACATCGGGACTCGGGTAGGGAAACTCCAGCAGAAGGGGTTGCAAATCGGGTGTAGGAAGTGAGGGGTCACTCTTCCAGAAGAACGTTGCTTCGCAGCCGTTATTGCGCATAACGACATCCCGCTCCGCCTCCCAAATACAACTTGCTGCGATGTGATCCTGGAAGTTTTGCCCCACACCCGGCAGATGCTGGACGAGCGGGATGCCAAACCGCTGTAGTTCCGCTTCATCTCCCACTCCGGATTGCATCAGCACCTTTGGAGTGTTGAAGGCTCCCATCGACAGAACGATCTCACAGCCAGCACCGATGTGGATCGCTTTACCTTCATAAACGACCTCGACGCCACTCGCACGCTTACCATCAAAAAGAACCTTACTAACGAGCGCATTCGGAAGAACGGTCAGATTTGGCCGATCCATGTATGGGAAGACATAGGTACGAAAGACAGAGAGACGCTTTCCGTTTCGAATCCTTGTGTCGACGATAGAGCTACCGCCTGCACCCTCCATCATGATTCCATTAGGGCTGTCGAATATAGGGATTCCGACACTTTTAGCACCATCCAGCATTGCAAGCGCCATCGGGTGAGGGTCTGGCGCAGGCTGTACGAAGACGAGTCCTCCCGTTCCTCGGTAATTCGGATTCGGAGAGCCGTGCCAGTCCTCAATCCGTTTATAGGTGCCAAGTATGGATTCGTAGTTCCAGGACGGATCGCCGGATTCCTCGGCAAAGAAATCCCAATCACTCTTGTGTCCGCGCGACCAGATCATGGCGTTGATACTGGACCCACCGCCAAATAACTTGCCCATGGGAAGTCCCATAGATCGGTTGTTCAAATGCTGGGAGGGACGACCCGTAAAGGCCCAGTCGCGTTCCGATCCGACATTTAACGGCCACTGGTTTGGTTCCGAGACCACGGGAGTTTCGTCGCCGTCGCCCGCTTCCAACAAGAGGACACTGGCGTTTTCGATCTCAGCGAGTCGTCGAGCGACCACCGAACCAGATGATCCAGACCCACAGACGATAAAGTCGTAGGAAGACCGCAGGGTTGACCTGAGATTTGCCTGATTAGCTTCGACCCGGTTAAGAAATACTTCCGACTCGAATTCGTACCCCTGCTCGTGTCCTCCCCTACTCATGTGTGAGCGAATGAGTGCGGCAGGTCTTTTTAGACTTTCTGACATAATGGTCCTCTTTCATGCGTTGAAAAGCTTGCGAGACGCACCCCTGTCATCGGATTGATTGTTTCGTAGTCCATGAATCCTCTTCTGTTCGGGCATGTAGAGGTGTCTCACTAAGAGCCACCCGCTCGAAACTGTTCCAGAAGATAGAAGAGGTGCAACGTTCGAATCTTCCAACAAAATGCCGTTGTACCGAAATCTTGCTATAAACGGCGGCGGTACTCTCCAGGCGCAGTCCGAAGCTGTTTTCGGAAAGTGTCCGTCATATGCGCCTGACTCGCAAAGCCGCATATTAAGGCGACTTCTGCAACGGTGATCGCCCTCCACATCCGCTTTGTTGCTTGGAGCTTGTTGCCGCTGTATGGCATCTCCATCACATCTTCGGAGCACATTGATCCAGGGGGTGCTGTTGCAAGAAACGAAAGTTGAAATGCGATGATGGAGCCTGTAAGCAGGTCGATTCCAGAGTGAGGCAGACAGATGAGAGGTGATTTCAAATAGCGGCATTTTATGGGCGAAATTATTCTCTGGGCAGTGCGTTGGTATTGCAATATGGCGTCAGCTATCGTGATCACAAACCTGTGACTGACGCGGTCGCCGCGAGGCCACGCTGTTCGTCGGCGGGAAGTACGAAGCACCTTTCTACTATGTGCATCGTGATGCTGATCCCCTTCGAGCAGGGGGTGCCCACCGTTTGTTTGACATCCGCGCTCATGATGGCTGCTTCAATCTCCGAATGCTGGATCAACGCAGGATATGCGATCGATGAGGGCCACACGAGATTTTGTGTACGAATTCAAGTCCAGCATTAGGTAGATGACACAGAACTCCTTACACAGACATGTCAGGCAACAGACGCTTGACTCGCCGGATCAGCTGCCGACCGAATCAATTTCTTGTTGACGAACTCGTGAATGCCAAGCTCGGAGAGCTCTCGTCCATAACCAGACCCCTTGACGCCTCCGAACGGGAGATCAGGTGCAGTCCAAAGTGGCTCGTTGATCGAGACCATGCCAGCTTCAATCTCGAGAGCCAGTCGCTGTGCACGGCCAAGGTTGCTGGTGTAGATGGTGCTGCCCAGACCAAAAGGCGTGTCGTTTGCCAAGGTGATGGCCTCAGCCTCGTCGCGAACCTTGAAGAGAAGAAATATCGGTCCAAAGAATTCCTCCATGTAGGCGGGATTGTCTCGGTCGATACCTGCAAGGATGCCTGGCTCAACATAGAAGCCTGGACGCTTGATCCTCACGCCGCCTTGTATGAGTGTCGCCCCGGACGATACAGCGCGCTCAATCTGCTCCAGCAAGAGGTCCTGAGCTCTCGCCGATGATAGAGGTCCTATCGTCGTGCCCGCGTCGATAGGGTGGCCTACGACGAGGAGCGACAGAGCCTTCTGAACTCCTTGCAGAAACTGCTCGTAAACAGCTTCAACAACGATGAATCGCTTCGCACAGGCGCAGCCCTGGCCGATATTGATCATCCGGCTGAAAACTGCGGCAATAACCGCCTGATCGATGTCCGCATCTTCGAGCACGATGAATGGGTCACTTCCACCAAGCTCCAGCATCGAGCGTTTCATCATTTTGCCCGCCTGCGCTGCAATCGCCGATCCTGCACGTTCACTGCCCGTTACGGCAACTCCCTGCACTCGCTTGTCGGCGATGACGAGCGAGGCCTGCTCCTCAGTGAGTCGGAGATTGGTATAAGTCCCAACGTCCGCACCTGCGTCGAGGAAGAGCTGAGCGAAGAGGTCAGCACACTGTGGGACGGAGGGTGAATGCTTTACGAGAACCGTATTTCCAGCCATGAGATTCGGGGCTGCGAAGCGTGCCAGTTGGAGGTAGGGAAAGTTCCATGGCTCGATGCCGAAGATCACACCGATCGGCTGGTTGAGAACAGTTGCGGTCCCGTTCGCCTGCTTCAGTTGTGTAGGAGCAAGGAATCGTTCTGCGTTATCCGCGTAGTAGGTCAGGATGTCCGCGCTGAGCAATGTCTCTCCACGGCTGTTATCGATCAGCTTCCCCATCTCGAGCGTAATCATTGCCGCAAGCGGCTCGATACGCTGACGCATCAGGTCAGCTACTTTGCGAAGTACGGTGGCCCGTTCTTTGAAGGTGGACAGCCGCCAGACACGGTACGTGCTGTGAGCGTGGGCGATTGCTTCTTCCACTTCCGAATCTGTGTATGCTGAGAAGCTCGCAAGCTGCGCTCCTGTGGTGGGGTTTATTGTTTCGTAGTTCATGAATCCTCTTCCGTTCGGGCACGTTTAGGTAACTCACGAAGAGTCACTTGCTCGAACTGTTCCGAAGATAGAAGAAAGGCGGAGGA
>Ga0193717_1000586_pt1 | contig 24007 bp, 25 predicted proteins | sample U2c2metaG_FD_145900 | JGI IMG/M metagenome (GOLD analysis project Ga0193717, IMG submission 145900) | Soil microbial communities from a riparian zone of the East river system, Colorado, United States - U2c2 | ecosystem: Environmental > Terrestrial > Soil > Riparian zone | place: USA: East River...
CAGACTACATTGAGTGATCCTTTGATATCTCAGAAACAATCAAACTGACTTGAATCATTAATCTTCAAAGGAATCCGCCACGAACAACAGACAACCCAACACCCAAAATCTCGAAGAGACCCGGGAAGAAGAAATCATCCAATGCCGTGAACGGGGATACTACATATTTCGGCATTGACTTTCGGCACGCTGTTGAGTTCTCAAGAATCGGACGCACACCGCGCTTCAAACTTTCATTCGAAGCTCCGGGGCAACCCGCCAAACATTACTGTTTCGTTCGGGGCCAGTCAAATCGGCCTCTTTCGTCCCAGTCTCTCTGCGTGTCACAGTGACCGAAACCCGCTTGGGGCGTGTTTCGGCTCCTAGGACCTTCAGGGAGTTTGGAGCGTCCGGCCGCTTTCGCGTCCCGCACTCGCTCCAACAAGAAGAACATTACTGACATTCGCGGTGAAGATGCAAATCGGGGTCCGGGACCTCGTCCGCACCCTCGCAGAGCACCTCCGGCAAGCCGGCCGCGATGCCCTCGCCGTCCCTCTGGTCACACGTGTCACCCGCGTCTCCGCGAGCCACATCTCCATGGTCCCCCACCGTTCAAGCCCCCTCTTGGGTCATGCTCGAAGCGATCGACCTCGGCTGGTCCTAGGGTGCTGTGATGAATCGATGGCACTGGGTCACCGGACTGGTTGTACTGCTGGCTGTCGGCTGCTCAACTCCCAACGAGGAGGCCCAGCCGGCGACGACGCCCACCCCGACGCCGGTTCCGACCGTGAGCCCGACACCGACACCAACTCCGTCCGCCACTCCGACACCGACGCTCCCGCCGGTTCCGCCGACACCCAAGCTGGCCGCGTTGCCCTTGGAAGGCCGCAATCTGAAGTCCTGCAAGGACGGGCACTGCCGGGTTACCGTGCGGACCGGCGACAGGATCGCAGTGCCGGTGGAGACGGGCGGAACCTCACTCCGGATCAAGTCGATCAAGCGCACCGAGATCACGATGGAGCAGCGCGGGTTCGGTGGCGGCGGCGTCACCACCTTCACGTTCTTCGCGCCCGGCCCCACGGGACTCGGTACGACGAAGCTCATCGTGGCCTTCATGGACCTCAAGCCTGGCCAGGCGGTCATGCAGATCGACATCTAGGCTCGCGAAACTCGGGCCGGGGTGCACGAGCTGCTTTTGCTCGTGCACCCCGGCCCGAAGTACCGCACCGTCCAGCAGACGCCTCTCGGCGAGTGGCCGCTCGAAGCGGCGAAAGTTGAGGCCCGGGGTCATGAACCGGACGGCACCAGATGTAACCAGGTCCCCCACGCGCCTATTCCCCTCTTGGCCAGCGGCTGCAGCGCGACCGCAGCTGGCGCTTTCCGCTCACACCGGCGAGCACAAGCAGCGGCTGCGGGCGCCGGAGCATCCGCAGTCGCTGCTTGGTGGGCCTCACCCCGGTCAGGGCTACTTGGACGGTTGCGGTGCCTGGCAGTCGATCTTCGGATTGGCGCCGATGTAGTTCAGCGGTCCGGCGATGATGGTGACGAGGGTTGTCCCCACCTTTGCGCAGGTCGCATCCGAGCCCGCGAAGTAGTCCCGCTGCACTGCGGCGGCGAGACCGATCAACAACCACAACACAACGATGACCGTGATGACGCGTGTACTGCTCGTAGAGGCTCTACGAGTGCGCATGTCCACCTCCTGGCTGACGCACCCCCGTGGATCCACAATCTGGTGCCCGCCGGTGACGCAGCGAAAACCCTCGTCCTGCCTGTCGATTCGGGTGAGGGTCGTTCGTCAAGCAAGAGACCGCCCGCCTGGACGGTCTCGCCGAGGCCTCTGCATCGGCGCAGCTGAAGGGAATCATCATGAGCAAGTACCTGTACCTGTACCGCGGGCCGGCGACGCCGATGGAGGACTTCACCCCGGAACAGGGCGAGGAGCAGATGAAGGCATGGACCGAGTGGATGGGTCGTGCGGCCGCCGCGGTCGTCGACCAGGGCAACCCGCTGGCGCCGCGGGCGTCGGTGCGGGACGACGGCACCACCGCCGAACCGAGTGACCAGAACGGCTACACGATCGTCGAAGCCGACAGCCTCGAGGCCGCCCGGTCGTTGCTGGACGGACATCCCTTCCTGTCGGAGGGAAAGGGCCGGTTCGCGGTCGAGATCTTCGAGATCCTGCCGATGTAGTCCGGCTCAGATCTCGCGGAACTCGTAGTACGGCTTGATCTTGGTGTTGACGTAGTTGCCGATGCTGGCCGCGGCCAGCAGACCGGCGTACGTCGGCTGTGGGACGTCGAGGTACTGGTAGACGCTTCCGTTGACGTACTGCAGTTCGAGGGTCCGGCTACTCAGGTCGTACCCGACTGATCTCACGCTCCTCGAGTTCACCGGTCGACGCCTCACCCGTCAGCCCTCCGCTCGCGGCTCCGCTTCGCCAGCAGACAGTACGCCGTACTCAGCGCGCGCGTGATTCGTCCATCGCGCCTTCCGTGGACTCGGAGAGGTTGAACCGAGCCAGCACGCGCGCGAGATCGCCGACCGCGACCTGCAGCTGGCTGATCATCGAGTCGTCCAAGGTCCGGCTCTCCTCCGCCGCGCCGAGATTGGACGCGAAGCGGGCCCGGGTGTCTGGCGTCGCCAGGCGCAACGAGGTGTCCAGTGCCTCCTGGAGTTGAGGACTGGGCACCATCTCCGGTCTCTCCCGCCATTTGGCCACGGTGCGCGGCGAGACGCCCAGGTGCTCGGCGAAAGCCTCGTTGGTCTGGCGCAGCGCAGCCCGCAAGGCGTGCGCATGCCTGCCCGTCCACTGATCGATGATTGTCATCGGGTCACTTCCTGCTCGACTACGCTGTGCAATCAGATTACGGCGATCGAGCGACGTTTTGGTTCCTGATCAGTGCCCTGTGGATACAGGACGGGTTCATGGTCCGGCCGCTGCTACCAGCGTTGACTGACGGACATGGACGAAACCAGCGGTAGACCGGCGACGCTGCTCAGGCGGCGGCACCTGAAGGTTGCGACCAAAGCCGGACCGCGCTGCTTCCAGCTCGTGCGGCACATCGACGTCTCCGGGGTCAGCGGCACCGGCGTGGTCGCCGAAGGCGTCGAGTGGTCCGACGGCACCGTCGCCCTGCACTGGGGCGGCCGTTATCCCACCACGACTATCTGGCAGGACGGGATCGATGCGCTCCTCACCATTCACGGTCACAACGGCGCCACCACGATCCGCTGGATCGACACCTGACCCGGTAGAGCCGGCCCTCCCCTGCTTCGACGCCGGCCCTACCGACCTCACTCCGAGGAGAACTCCTCGCGGTAGCCCTCCTTGTGGCGATCGCCCGCCTCCTGATCGCCCGCGACCAGGGCGGCGAGCTCCGCCGTCGAGGTGTCGGCGATGGCCGGCACCAGGCCGTTGGCGCTCGACTCGCCGTCGGGTTGGTCGACGACGTGGAGCGGCAGGTTGTTGGCGACCGCCGAGAGTTGCGTCAGGGTGCCCAGCAGGTCGACGCATTTCTCGACCTCGCCCGGGTGGTTGACGAGCCACCAGACCATCGCGGATCCGGGGGTGGAAAGGACGTCGTCCTTGAAGTAGGCCCGTTTGTCCCGTTCCATCCGGCGCTCCAGCAGCGTGGTCTGTTCCCGGCGGTGCAGCGCGGCGAGGACCTCGAGGTGTTTGCTGTCGGCGTCGGGCAGCCTGAGGCGAACCTCGGTGGCCCAGGTGCGGACCTGTCCTCGTTCGTCCAGATCGGGTTCGCCGAGCAGCGCGGCGAGCCGGTGCTGGTTGAGCGAGACCTCGGTCGGCTGCTGGGCGGCGGTCAGGGCTCTCGCACGGCTGAGCAAGGCATCCACAGCCACGCTGCCGAGGTCCGCGTGCCTCGAGCCCGTGAGCACCGTCGACCACTGGACGACGGCCGAGAAGACGAAGGAGAAATCGGCTGAGGCCGACGGGATGCGGACGTTGGAGATCGTCCGGGTCGGCGGGCCGCTGAAAACCGGGTCGTGGTGCTCCGGCGTCCGGGCCGGGGCGGGTGGTGGTGGGGTTGGCGCCGGCTTCGGGGGTTCCGGCTCCTTGCCCAGCATCGCGAGGGCGACCAGGACGGCGACGGAGAGGAGGACGACCGCCCACCCTGGCAGACCGATGATCAGACCGAGCAGATCCAGGAGGACAACGATCACAGCCGCCGTGATCAGGGCGCTTCTGGTGAGCTTCATCGAGGTGTCCTTCAATGCAGCTGCCAGCCGGCCTACCGGCTGGTTGGCGGGTCCCCGAGGAGTTTCGTTGGCGGTTTGTGGACGGTACGCAGAGCAACAGAAAGTTTTCCATGCCTCACGGACCGTAGCGACCGACAGCGTGTCGCCGACCCGCTGGCCGGCTCCCGTTGCGTCAGCCGGCCAGGGAGCGGAGGGCTCGGCGGGAAGGAGTGAGGAGGACCGGCCGGTAGGGGCAGCGGGTGTCGGTGAGGGTTTCGTAGGCGCGGATCGCGCGGTCAGCGGCGTCCCAGCCTTGCTCGGCGGGGCTTCGGCCCAGGCCGCGGTTGCGGATCAGGGCGCCGTAGAAGGCCGAGCAGAAGACGGTCGCCTCGTACCAGCCGATCACCTGGCTGGTGCCGATGTAGGTGATGTCGTCCTGGAGGCAGTCCCGGATCGCGCGTTGCCACTTGCCGATGCCGGTCTTGCAGCCGTCCGCGATCACCACGCCGCTCGCGATCCCCCACGAACGATCCAGGAACCAGTCGGCCAGCGCGGTGAGCGAGACCTGGGTCTTCCCGTCCGTGGACAGGAACGACGGCTCCTCGCTGTGGTCACCGTGCGCCATCACGTGCAGCACGGTGGACGGGGTGGTCAGCGCCGAGAAGGCGGTCTCGTGATCGCGGGTGCGGACGAAGTTGACGTCGACCACCGGGCTGTCCCAGCCGGCGTTGATATTGCCGGCGATGCCCTGCACGAACGTCATCGACGCGTCGAAGGAACTGTCCAGGCCGAGGTCCACCAACGTGATCAGCCGGTTTTTCATCGCCGCCCCCTCGCCTTCCGGCCCCGACTCCGAAGCCCCAGCCATCTGATCCGAGCCCCATCATGAACCAGTCCGTCCCGACCCGCCCACCCCCATCCGGTCACGTCCTGAATCCGGGCAAACCGCCCCGGCCAGATCCCGGTTCCGAGCCCAGCACGACCGGACCGCGTCCTGATTCCGGCCCCTCCCGACCTGAACCCGAACCCCGATCCCGTCCCGGATCCGGCCCCGTCCGAACCTGATCCCGTCCTGGATCCGGCCCGTCCGACCTGATCCCGTCCTGCTTCCGGGCCGCTCTCGACCCAGTTCCATCATCACCCGGACCACCGACAGTTTTCGGTCCGAGGCCGCCGGATACCGTGGCGGCAGGAACCAGCCGGCCGAGGGGAATTCCATGAGTCAAGCACCGACCGTCACGCTGAGCCACGGGACCACGATGCCGCGTATCGGGCTCGGCACCTCCCCGATGGGAGACGATGCCGCCGAGCAGGCCGTCGTCGCGGCTCTCGAGGTGGGCTATCGCCTGATCGACACCGCCGAGAACTACCGCAACGAGGTCGGCGTCGGCCGCGCGCTCAAGGGAGCCCCGCGCGAGGAACTCTTCGTCACGTCGAAGTTCAACAAGCGCTGGCACAGCGTCGACGGCGCGCGGACAGCTTTCGAGGCGAGCGCCGAGAAGCTCGGCCTGGACTACCTCGACCTACTACTGATCCACTGGCCGAACCCGGGCCAGGACCAGTACGTCGAAGCCTGGCGTGGGCTGATCGCGCTGCGTGAGGCAGGGCTGGTCCGGGCGATCGGCACGTCCAACTTCAAGCCGTCGCACCTGCAGCGGTTGATCGACGAGACCGGTGTCGCGCCTGAGGTGAACCAGATCCAGCTGAGTCCACTGTGGATCAAGCAGGACAACCGCGACTTCCATGCGAAGCACGGAATCGTCACCGAGGCCTGGAGCCCGATCGGCAAGGGCGGTGACCTGCTGGAGCATCCGACCGTGGTGGAGATCGCCCGGGCGCACGACAAGACGCCTGCTCAGGTCGTACTGCGGTGGGAAGTCCAGCAGGACGTAGTACCGATTCCTAAGTCGTCCAATCGGCAGCGGCTCGCGCAGAACCTCGCAGTGTTCGACTTCGAACTCACAGACGCGGAGCTAGCGGACCTGTCGGCACTCGATTGCACAGGCTCATCCCCGGCCGACTCCGACAAGTCCGGCCACTAACCAACCATCCCCGCCCAGCCGGTACAGCCAGTGCACCGGCTGGGCTGCGGGCGGGCGCTAGTGGCGCGCAGTAGTGCGGAGGCCCCATCCGAAGGGGTAGAGCGGGTGGTAGTTGCGGTCGCCGATGTTGATGGGTTCCTGAGCTGCGGTTCGGGGCCAGGTGTGGGAAAGCTTGCCGGTGAAGGGCTTCTTGCCGAACAGCACATCGGCCACGCCTTCACCCTGCGATCCCGGCAACCAGGACGCCACCAGAGAGTCGATCTTGCCGAGCTGAGCCGGTGCGATCACCTGCGGCCGCCCGGACACGACCAGTACGACGCACTTGGCGATGGCGCTACACACCTTGTCCACAACGGCTTTGTCGCCGGGCTGCAGTTCCAGGCTCTTCGGTTCGCGCAGTACTCCGCCGTCCTCCGGGTCGAAGCCCCACTCCGGACCGCCCACGTCACCGAAGCCTTCGGCGTACGGGGTCTCGCCCACGACAACGACAGCGACCTCACTGCCGGTCGTTGGGGCCGAGCCGTCCTTGCTGTAGGTGACTTGCGCACCTGGTGCGACCTGGCGAATGCCGTCGAGGATCGTGTTGCCCGGAATCCGGTGTTGACCCGAACCGCCCTGCCAGGTCAGGGTCCAGCCGCCTGCCTGGTTGCCGATGTCGTCGGCGTTGCGGCCGGCGACGTACATCTTCGCGTTCTTCTTCAACGGCAGCAGGGCGCCTGCGTTCTTCAACAGCACCTGCGACTTGGCCACGGCTTCCCGCGCCAGCGCGCGGTGTTGCGGCGATCCCACCTGGGCGAGGTGGGTGCGATCCGTGTAGGGCTTCTCGAACAGGCCGAGCTCGAACTTCTTGGTCAGGATCCGCCGTACTGCGTCGTCGATGCGCGACTGTGAGACGCGACCGGCCTTCACCTCCGCGAGCAAGGTGGTCTCGAAAGATCGGTACGCATTCGGCTCCATGAACATGTCGATGCCCGCGTTGACACCGGTACGGACCTGGGTCGCCCAGTCCCCCGGAATCTGATGAATCCCTTCCCAGTCGGAGATGACGAACCCGTCGAAACCGATCTTGCCCTTCAGGACACCGGTGATCAGCTCGCGGTTCGCGTGCATCTTGACCGGGTTGCCGACTCCGTCCTCGGTCCAGTCGACGCTCGAGAAGGACGGCATCACGGTGCCCACGTCGTACCGGCGTACGGCAGGCAGGTAAGGCGCGAGGGCGAGCCGCGCGAAGTCGCGGCGGTTCGTGACGGTCACGCCCTGGTCGATCGTGTAGTCGCCGATCGCGGAACCGAACACGGTGTCACCGTCACCCGCATAGTGTTTGGCGCTGGCCAGAACGCGATCCGCGTCGTTCAGGTCTCCAGTGTGTTTGCCTTGGAAGCCCTCGATGCTCGATGCGTACCGGGTGACCAACTCGGGGCTCTCCGAGAAGCTCTCGTAGGTCCGCCCCCACCTGGTGTCGCGCGCCACGCAGACGCACGGCGCGAAGGCCCATTGCGGACCGGTCGCGCGGGTCTCCTCGGCGACCACATGTTCGATTCTCTCGACCAGCTTGGGATCCCAGGTCGAGCCCAGTCCGATGTTGTGCGGGAAGACCGTTGCCCCTAGCAAGTTCCCGTGCCCGTGCACCGAGTCCACGCCGTACAGGATCGGGATCTGCAGGCGGGTCTGCAGCGCGTTCGACTGGAAGGTGTCGACCATGTCCGCCCAGGCCTGCGGTGTGTTCGGCGTCGGCACGGAGCCGCCACCGGACAGCACCGAACCCAGCAGCAAGGTGGTGACGAGCGACGGATCGTCGGCTAGGTCACCACCACGCTCGGCCTGCGTCATCTGGCCGACCTTCTCCTCCAGCGTCATCCGCCGCAGCAGATCCTGCACGCGATGCCGGACCGGCAGCTTGGCGTTCAAGTACCCCTGACCGCTGTTGCGGATGAGCGTCCGCCCGGCCAGATCAGTCCCGTACGCCGTACTCGGGGCGGCTGCCGTCCCGAACGAGTTAGGTGCAACACCAACCGAACGCGTCGGCACTACGGCCAACGCCAGGGCGACCGCGACAACGGTCGTTCGGCGAGCCCAACGAGGTGATTCACTGAAACGCATGACTTGCTCCCCAGGCGAGTAGGGAATGGGGCTTTCCCGTCACACTCCGGCGATCCCCACCCGAGGTCAAGATTTCGCCAACCTCGTTGCGCCCAACGGCAATTCCCCATGGCGCGGAGCTGTTTCGCCTGGCTGTGGATAACTCTGCGCGACCGGACGGATCGCCGTCGTAGGATCGGCTAATGGCAGCGAACGATGCACAGCTCCGTTCCGTCGACGACGTACGACGTGATCCGATCGCCGTGCTGGCGCGGTTCCGCAACGAGAACAGCTTCGCCTTCGCCTTCGGCGACGAAGGTTTGCCTGAAGCTGTGCTGCTCACCTACGACGAGTTCGAGGATTTGGGTGGGCCGCAGAAGTTCCCCGTGTCAGGCAGGCTGCTGACGGTCGACGACATCAAGGCCCAACTTCCGGCCATCGTCGCCACCATCCGCGAAGGCAACCTCCGCGAACCAGTCCTGTGGACCAACTCCGACGAACCCGAAGCCGTCATCATGTCGCCCCAGCAATACCGCCACCTCCGCGGCGACGACGAACCCCCCGCCGGCCAACTCGACGACCCGACAGTCCGCATCTACAACACCCAGCCCCTACCCACCAGCCGCGCGATGACCCTGGACGAGTTCGCAGAGATGATGGGGCCGGAAACACAGCGCGTGCTCGATGAGATCCGTCGGGAAGACGACGAGCGGAAGTGACCGAACGGCCGGTCCACGAACTGCTGATCGGAGAGCAGTTTTCCGACGATTTCCGCCGCCTTGCTGAAGAGGCAGACCGGCATCCGGGCGGCCAGGCCGACTTCCTGCGTAAGCAGATCCTTCGGGAGATGTCCGATCTGATGTCGGGACGCTCGGACGGCCACCACGTGCTGGGCTACGAGGCGGGCAAAGGGGACCTCCGCGACTGCGTGGCGTCAAAGCTGCAGGCCGATCCGCGGCGGAGGGCTGAGCATCGGTTGACCTTTCGCGAGATCCCGGCGATGAACCTCGACGGGGACCGGAACGGCCGCGAGCTGCTCGCAATCCACCCACGCCACGGCGACAACAACGTCTACGACGCAACCAGCACGAGGCTCGGCCGGGACCTGACTACCAGACAACCTGAGCTCGACCGATTCGGCGACCGATCTGCCTCCTCCGGCGGCAACGAGGCCAAACGTCAGGCCGACCGCGACACCCAACGCGCCATCGCCCACGCCTGGGCCGGCCAGAAGCCCCTCAGCACCTCCAAACCGCTCGACGCCGCCCAGTTCGGCACCCGCGCCTCACCCCAACCCCCAACCGGCCCCGAACAGCCCCGCGAACGCTAACCAACCCAGCGCAGTACGGGGAGGGATCGCTTTGCGACCCCGAACGGGACGGCGGCGACGGGTGGCGGGTTGGTTGCCTGAGTGCGAGACTCGCGGCGGAGGGCGCGACATGGGCAAGTGGACTGGGGCCGACGTTCCCGAACAGCGTGGGCGCACGGTGATCGTCACGGGCGCGAATAGTGGACTTGGTGCGGAAGCGACTCGGGTGCTGGCCAAGGCCGGCGCGAAGGTGATTATGGCGTGCCGCAACCTGGACAAAGCGCAGTTGGTGGCAGACGCGATCGACGGTGATACCGAGGTGCGCAGGCTCGATTTGGCGGACTTGGCGTCGGTGCGGGCTTTTGCCGACGGCCTCGACGGCGAGGTCGACGTGCTGATCAACAACGCGGGCGTGATGGCGGTGCCGAAGGACACGACCGTGGACGGTTTTGAGAGGCACATCGGCACTAATCATCTTGGAGCGTTCGCGCTGACCGGGCTGCTGGGCGACCGCGTGCGCAGTCGCGTCGTCACAGTGTCCAGCGGTCTGCACGTGCTGGGCAGGATCAACGACGATCTGAACTGGGAGCACCGCCGCTACCAACGCTGGCGGGCTTACATGCAGTCCAAGCTGGCCAACTTGCTGTTCGCGTACGAGCTCCAACGACGGCTGTCCGCCGCGGGGAGGCGAACCATCTCGGTGGCGGCTCACCCCGGACTCGCTTCGACCGAGGGGCAGCGCCGGGACACCTCGCTCCAGGGCAAGATCCTGGCCGGCGGCTCCGCACAGACGCCAGAGATGGGCGTACTCCCGATCGTGTACGCGGCGACCGCACCTGGCGTCAACGGTGGCGTCTGCATCGGACCGGACGGATTCATGCAGCGCAACGGCTACCCGACTCTGGTCCGCTCAAGCCGGAGATCGCGAGACACCAAGGTCGCCGCCAACCTGTGGGAGCGCTCCGAACTCCTCACCGGCGTCAGCTACTCCATCGAACCGCTCTGACCTCTCCTTGTGCCAACGGCATCCGCCCCGGCGTCGCGCAGTACGGATCAGTCCTTTCTGGCGATGTAGTAGGCGTTGAAGGCGTCGGCCTCGACGTTGGCGACCTCGACGGACGAGAACCCAGCGTCGGCGAGCATCTGCTCGGCCTTCTGCCGCCCCCAGACCGTCCCGAGGCCGTCGCCGTCGAGGGACAGCGAGACCGTCATGCAGTGCATCGTGGACACCCCGTAGAGGAACGTCGCGAACGGGTGGCCGACGTTGTCCTCGAGGTTGCTGGAGGCCTGGATGTCCACCATCAGGAAGACGCCACCGGGCCGGAGCGAGGCCGCGATGCCGGTGAGAACCTCGGCGGGATGCGCCTGGTCGTGGATGGCGTCGAACGCGATGACGAGATCGTACTGATCGCGCTCCCCCAGCTCGGCAACGTCCCGCACGACGAAGTCGGCGTTCGTCAGTCCGAGGCTGGCAGCTTCCGCGCGTCCAGCCGCGATTCCCTCCTCCGAGAAGTCGTAGCCGACGCCGCGGCTGCGTGGGTAGGCCTGGGTGATCAGGTTGATGGCGTGCCCGCTGCCGCAGCCGACGTCGGCCACGCCGATGCCCTCGCGCAGACGCTCGGGCAGCCCCGGGACCAGCGGAAGGATGGAGTCGATCAGTGCCGCGTCCAGGACCGCGCCGCTGTCCTCAGCCATCAGCTTGTGGAACTCCGTGTACTCCGAGTAGGACACACCACCACCGCGTCGGAAGCAGTCCACCAGGTGCGATTCGACGCCCGCCAGCAAGCTGATGAACTGCATCGCCGCGGCAACGTTGTCCGGTCCAGCAGCCCGGGTCAGCAGCGCCGCATGCTCCGGCGGTAACCAGTAGGTGCGCTCGGTGGGGTTGTATTCCACCACCCGCGCGGTGGTCATCCCGCCGAGCCACTCGCGGACGTAGCGCTCCTGGAGATCCGCGGCGCCGGCGATCTCGTGGCTGGTCGCTGCCGGCAGGTCAGCCAGGGTGTCGAAGAGGCCGACCCGGTGACCGATGCTCATCAGCAGCGCGAGGGTAGCGTCGTTGAGGACGCCACCCACCTGCTGCCCGAAGGCCTCGGCGCGAGCCGGATCGAAGGCGAGTGTGTCGCTCATGGTGAACTCCTTCAGTCGGTGCTCTCGAGCATCGACCCCGGCGCGGCTCCGGGCATCGGTGAACTCACCTACTTCTCCGTCGGGTTATGCGCAGCGTAGGAAGCAGCCTCAGTCCGGTTTCGCAGGCCGAGCTTCGACAGGATGCTGGCCACGTGGTGCTCCACCGTGCGGCGACTGATGTAGAGGCGTGCGGCGATCTCTGGGTTCGGCAGCCCCTCAGCCAGTACTGCGAGGACGTCGCGCTCGCGTTTGGTCAGCAGACCGAGCCCTCTCGGTCCGACGCGCGCCGCAGCTGCACCGGCCGACCGCAGCCAGGCGGCGGCCGCATCCGCATCACTGGATGCGCCCAGTTCCTCGAACACCGTCAGAGCGATCCGTGCCTCGGCTACCGCCGGCTCAGGCTCCTGCGCGGCAAGCGCCGTAGCCAGCGACATCCGTGTCCGCGCCACCTCGAGCGGCATCTCCAACCGGCCAAACTGTGCCTGCGCGGCCGACAGGTGTGCGACAGCCTCCGCCTGCTTGCCCTGAGCAACCAGAGCCCGCCCGGCCAGCCGCTCAGCCCGCGCGGTGATCAAGCCGCTGTCTGTCCGCGCACCGAGGGCCGCCAACTGTGCAGCCTCGTCTGCCGCGCCTTTCGAGTTCCCAGTGATGAGACAGGCCTCACCAAGCACCTCACGTAGCCGGGCCTCCTCGAGACACTGGGTCTCCAAAGTGTCGAGTTGCCGTCGCGCCACCGACACTGCCATTGCGGTCTGCCCGGCAGCGAGGTACGCGTCAGCCAGTACGGGGCGGACGATGCTGCGGTCCTCGAAGCCGCTGAGTAGCCGTTGCGCCTCGCCAACCCGGCCCTGGGCGAGCCGCAGGTCGGCAAGGAATGCGGCCGCCTCCGCCTGGACCGCAGGCATTGCGTCCCTGGCGAGCTCTACAGCCGCAGTCAGCTCACCTTCCGCCCGCCGCCAATCACCAGTCGCCACCAGTACTGCGCCGTACGAGGCCCGGCAGGTCGCGTGGAGGTACGGGCAGCCGTACTGCTCGATGAACTCATCCAGGGACCTGGTCCATTGCGCGACCCGCACGAAGTCGGCACCGCGGATGCACGATCGCATCAGCAGACAACTGGTGAAGACGACGGTGTCGAGGTTGGCGCCTTCGCCCCCGAGCGCACCGGCCAGCGCCTCGTCCAGCAGAGCCGTGCCGTCCGTCACCTGGCCGAGGTTGATCAGCGCCGAACCCCACATGCTCAGAGCGCAGAGCTCGAGATCGCGATCCTCTGCTTTGACGCCGACGCCGTGCGCTGCCTCCGACCAGACCGCGACCTCGGCCGGATCGTCCGCCGATCCTCCCTTGGCAAGAGAGGCCCACGCGCTGACCACTGGGTCCTGGACCGATTGGGCCAGCCGGACAGCGCGTGCCGCCCATCCCTTGGCCGCGGCACGATCCCCGAAGTTCGCGTCGTACAGCAGGCTGAGACCGAGTGCCATGAACACGGCCTGTGCCGGTTCCGACCGCCTGAACTTCGCGTACGCCCGCTCCCAGCAGGAGAACGCGTCCCGGACCTCCCCCAGCCACCAGTGCGCATTCCCCAGGCCGGCAAGGCCCTCGGCGGTCGCCTCGATCCCGACCGACTCACCGAACGCACCCCGCGCCGCCGCCCAGTCCCCGCCGGCAAGCGCTTCTCCCCCTGCCGCGAGGAGAGCAACCGTCTCCACCACAACTCCGACGGTACGGGACGTCCACCTCTACCGCAGTAGGCACAGACAACCCACCTCGATGAGTTGACTGTCGTCGGCGGGGCAACTACTCGGGTGCCGGGACGCGCTGCGGCCCCCGGGGAATGTGGGAAGTTCCCGGGGGCCGTGGCGCTTTCACTCAGGGGTGCAGCCACTCAGGGGTGCAGCCACTCAGGGGTGCAGCCACTCAGGGTTCAGCTGCAGCCGGAGGTGCTGCCGCAGCCTTCGCAGACGTAGCAGGAGCCGCTGGGGCGCATCTTGGTGCCGCAGGTGAAGCAGAGCGGGGCATCGACCGAGGTGCCGGTGATGAGTTCGAACATCTCTGCTGTGGTGCGGACCTCAGACGTGTCGATCGGCTTGGCTGACGCCGCCTCCGGGGATGCGGGGGCCTTGTCGGCGACCGGCTCGACGGCCTTCAGGGACTCGGCCTCGGAGATCTCGACCGGGGCCTCGTAGGAACCCGTGTCGAGCTGCCGGGACCGCTCGTCGGCCGAGTAGATCCCCAGTGCGGACCGCTCGTCGAAGGACAGGTGGTCAAGGGCCAGGCGGCGGAAGATGTAGTCCATGATCGACTGCGCCATCCGGACGTCCGGGTCGTCGGTCAGACCGGCCGGCTCGAACTTCAGGTTGGTGAACTTCTGCACGTAGGTCTCCAGCGGGACGCCGTGCTGCAGCGCGATCGAGATCGCGATCGAGAAGGCGTCCATCACCCCGGCCAGGGTGGAACCCTGCTTGCCCATCTTCAGGAAGACCTCGCCCAGCCCGTCGTCGGGGTAGGAGCCGGCCGTCATGTAGCCCTCGGCGCCACCGACGCTGAACGAGGTGGTGCGCGACGGACGCGACTTCGGCAGACGCTTCCGGGTCGGCCGGTACTCGATGATCTTCTCGATGATCGGCTCGGCGGCAGCAGCGTCAGCCGCGGCGCTGGCCTTGGCGGACTTGGAGTCCGACAGCGGCTGGCCCACCTTGCAGTTGTCGCGGTAGACGGCCAGCGCCTTCAGACCAAGCTTCCAACCCTGGTAGTAGACGTCGGCGATTTCCTCGACTGTTGCCGTCTCAGGAAGATTTACGGTTTTGCTAATCGCGCCACTCAAAAATGGCTGCGCGGCCGCCATCATCCGGACGTGGCCCATCGGCCTGATGGCCCGCTCGCCCATCGCGGTGTCGAAGATCTCGTAGTGCTCGGTCTTCAGCCCGGGTGCGTCGACGACGTGGCCGTGCTCCGAGATGTACTCGACGATCGCCTCGATCGTCTCCTCGGTGTAGCCGTACTGACGCAGCGCCCGCGGCACCGTCTGGTTGACGATCTGCATCGAGCCGCCGCCGACCAGCTTCTTGAACTTGACCAGCGAGAAGTCCGGCTCGATCCCGGTGGTGTCGCAGTCCATCATGAAGCCGATGGTCCCGGTCGGGGCGAGCACCGAGGCCTGCGCGTTCCGCCAGCCGTTCTTCGCACCGATCTTCAGCACGCCCTCCCAGGCGGCCGTGGCGTACTTCTGCACGTCCTTGTCGATCTGGTGCACGGTCCGGATCGCGTCGTTGGCCGCGGCGTGCTTGCGCATCACCCGGGTGTGCGCGTCCTTGTTCCGCTCGAACCCGTCGTACGGGCCGACCACTCCGGCCAGTTCGGCGGAGCGCCGGTACGACGTACCCGTCATCAGCGAGGTGATAGCGCCCGCCAGAGCGCGACCACCGTCGGAGTCGTAGGCGTGCCCGGTCGCCATCAGCAGGGCGCCGAGGTTCGCGTAGCCGATGCCGAGCTGCCGGTAGGCGCGGGTGGTGTCGCCGATCGCCTCGGTCGGGAAATCCGCGAAGCAGATCGAGATGTCCATCGCGGTGATGATCAGCTCGACCGCCTTGACGAACTTCTCCGAGTCGAAGGCGTCGTCGTCGGTGAGGAACTTCATCAGGTTCAGCGAGGCGAGGTTGCACGACGAGTTGTCCAGGTGCATGTACTCCGAGCACGGGTTGGACGCGGTGATCCGGCCCGTCTCCGGAGTGGTGTGCCAGTCGTTGATGGTGTCGTCGTACTGCAGACCCGGGTCGGCGCAGGCCCACGCGGCGTGCGCGATCTTGTCGAACAGCTCGCGGGCGTCGACGGTCTCGATGATCGAGTTGTCGATCCGCGCCCGCAGCCCGAACTCGCCCTTCTCCTCCACCGCGCGCATGAACTCGTCCGTCACCCGGACCGAGTTGTTCGCGTTCTGGTACTGCACGGAGGTGATGTCGCGGCCGCCGAGGTCCATGTCGAACCCGGCGTCGCGGAGGACGCGGATCTTGTCCTCCTCGCGCATCTTGGTCTCGACGAACTCCTCGATGTCCGGGTGGTCCACGTCCAGCACGACCATCTTGGCCGCGCGCCGGGTGGCGCCACCGGACTTGATCGTGCCGGCCGAGGCGTCGGCACCGCGCATGAAGCTGACCGGGCCGGAGGCGGTGCCGCCCGAGGACTGCAGCAGCTCCTTCGACGACCGGATCCGGGACAGGTTCAGACCGGCACCGGAGCCGCCCTTGAAGATCAGGCCCTCTTCCTTGTACCAGTTCAGGATCGAGTCCATCGAGTCGTCGACGGCGAGGATGAAGCAGGCCGACACCTGCTGCGGGGAGCTCGTCCCGACGTTGAACCAGACCGGCGAGTTGAAGCTGAAGTACTGGTGCAGCAGCATCCAGGTGAGCTCGTGCTCGAACACCTCGGCGTCGCCCGGCGTGGCGAAGTACCCGTAGTCCTCGCCGGCCTTGCGGTAGGTCTTCACGACCCGGTCGAGCAGCTGCTTGAGGCTCCACTCGCGGTTGTCGTGGCCGACCGCGCCGCGGAAGTACTTGGTGGTGACGATGGTGGAGGCGTTCACGCTCCAGGAGTCGGGGAACTCGACCCCGCGCTGCTCGAAGACGGTCTCACCCGTCTTCCAGTTCTGCTGTACGACGTCGCGGCGCTCCCACGTCACGTCGTCGTACGGGTGCACGCCCTCGGTCGTGAAGATGCGCTCGATGGTGAGTCCCGCCGGGGCGTTCTTGCCCCTGCGGAACCCGGCCGCCGACCTCTTGGTCGGCCCCGAGTGGCCGGTCACCGTCTCTGTCATGGTTGCTCCTCGCCCTGTGTCTGCGGTCTGTCGGGACCGCCCCGTTGGTCGTGCCTGTACTGCGGTGTCGCTAGTTACTGCTGTTTCCCCGGTTTATGTCTTGAGGGTGGGTTCGGTGCCCTCGGGCTCTTTCTCGGCCCGGAGCAACGCGATCTCCGTCTCGAAGTCGTCGGCCGACTCGAACTGGCGGTAGACGCTGGCGAACCGCAGGTACGCGACCTCGTCCAGCTCCCGCAGCGGCCCGAGGATGGCCAGGCCGACCTCGTGCGCGGGCACCTCCGGCGAGCCGCCGGCCTTCAGCGCGTCCTCGACCCGCTGGCCCAGCCGGGCCAGGGCGTCGACGTCGACGGGGCGGCCCTTGCAGGCCTTGCCCACACCGTTGATGACCTTCTCCCGGCTGAACGGCTCGGTGGCGCCGGAGCGCTTCACGACCGTCAACTGCATCTGCTCGACGGTGGTGAACCGCTTCTCGCAGACCGGGCACTGCCGCCGGCGGCGGATCGCTCCGCCGTCCTCGGCGACCCGGCTGTCGACCACCCGGGAGTCCACGTGCCGGCAATAAGGACAGTGCACGACGAACCACTCCTCCCGTACGTCGACCGACCCCTGCCTGGGGACGAATCTGTGGATCAGCTGGGGACAACTTGTGCATGACCTGTGTGTAACCAACCACTACCTGTGGATGACTTACAGGCTTGTAACTACTACATCTAGGGATGCTACGTCGCTGCTCCGACAGTTTGCAAGAACGATCGGATCTCGCGCGCGTCTCAGTAGTTCCAACACTCCCGCGACCAGATGTACTCCCGCGTGGCGCCGCCGGAACGGCCCGAGGGAGGCGCAAAATACGGTCGTCCGGACCTCTTGCGGGAGGCCCTGACGACGGCTGCCCGGAGATCCGCGGGATCCCCCGCGAGTACGCCGTACGGGCAACCGGCCATCGATCGCGGACAGGCCCGGCGCAGGCCCCCGGGATGGGTGAGGATGTGGGGATGAAGCCGGTCATTCTCGATGTCGACACGGGGCTCGACGACGCGTGCGCCCTGCTGTTGGCCGCCCGCCATCCGGATCTCGACCTCAAGGCGGTGACCTGCGTCGGCGGCAACGTCGGCCTCGAGGAGGTCGTCGTCAACACGCTCACCGTGCTCGAGGCGGCGGGGCGGACGGACGTACCGGTGGGGCGGGGCGCCGCCCGACCGCTGTTGCAGCCGGTGCGCTCCGCGCCGCACGTCCACGGCGCCGACGGCCTCGGTGACCTGGACTGGCCCAAATCCACCCGTACTGCGGACAGTCGGCATGCAGTCGAGTTGCTCCGCGAGGTGTTGCTGGAAGCGGTCAGCCTCGGCGAGCCGATCACGCTGATCCCGCTGGCGCCGATGACGAACATCGCTCTGCTGCTGCGGACCTATCCGGAGGCGGCCGAGGGTTTGCGCGAGATCGTCTTCATGGGGGGCGCGGCCGGGATCGGCAACGCGACCGCTTCCGCGGAGTTCAACATCTGGACCGACCCGGAGGCGGCCGCGATCGTGCTCGGCGCGGCCGGCGAACTCGGCGTACCGGTGACCATGTACGGGCTGGACGTGTTCTACGACGTGCTGATCACGCTCGACGAGGCACGCGGGCTGGCCGGATCGCGGTCGGCGGAGCTGGCCGGGAAGCTGATCGAGAAGCGGAGCCTGCTCTACCGCTCCGACGGCGCGAGCATCGGGGACGGTGGCGCGGTGTGTGCGGTGATCGACCCGACCGGGCTGACCACCGAGCCGTTCCCGCTGCGGATCGAACTGTCCGGCAGCTGGTCCCGGGGCCGCACGATCGTGGACACCCGCGACTGGACCGGCGACCTGACGAGCGACCCGTACGGCGCGGCGCCGACCGTAGTACAGGTCGCTACTGCCGTCGATGGCCGGCGCTACGCGGATCTCTGGCTGAAAACGGTCAAATAGCTGGCCCGTACTTGTCGTTCCCGGGGACGGCGTGATTGCATGGCAATCGTTTGCCATTTGTTGCCGAATCGCCGTGTCCGCTGAGGAGAACCGTGCCTGACGCCAAACGCCGCTACGCCGTCGTGGGACTGGGAGCCCGCGCCCAGACTTTCGTCGATGCGCTGGCCGGCCCGTACGCCGATCGCGCCGAGCTGGTGGGGTTCTGCGACGTGAACCAGACCCGGATGACCGTGCACAACCGGTGGATCGCTGAGGACCACGGGCACGCGGCGGTCCCGCAGTACGGTGCCGGTGATTTCGGGCGGATGCTGGCCGAGCAGCGGGTCGACGTCGTGGTGGTGACGTCGATGGACCGCACTCACGACGACTACATCGTGGCCGCGCTGGAGGCGGGGTGTGATGTCGTCACCGAGAAGCCGATGACGACTGATCCCGCTCGGTGCCGGCGGATCCTGGACGCTGCCGAGAAGACCGGCGGGGAGGTGCGGGTGGCGTTCAACTATCGCTACAACCCGGTGCACGAGAAGGTGCGCGAGATGCTCGCGTCGGGGGCGATCGGTGACATCGGTTCGGTGCATTTCGAGTGGCTGCTCGATGTGCGGCACGGCGCCGACTATTTCCGCCGGTGGCACCGCGACAAGGCGAATGCCGGTGGGCTGATGGTGCACAAGGCGACCCACCATTTCGATCTGGTGAACTGGTGGATCGACGCGGAACCGGTGACGGTTTACGCGGACGGGAAGCTGTTCTTCTACGGGGATTCCAATGGGAAGCGGCGAGGGTTGGCCCGGGACTACGAGCGGGCGGCTGGTTCCGCGGCGGCCGCGGACGATCCCTTTGCGATCAAGCTGGCCGAGTCGGACAAGTTGCGCGAGCTCTATCTCGAGGCGGAGCACGAGGACGGGTACTACCGGGATCAGAACGTCTTCGGAGCGGGGATCACCATCGAGGACGACATGGCGGTGCTCGTGCGGTACTCGTCCGGCGCTTCGCTGAGTTACCACCTGACGGCGTACTCGCCGTGGGAGGGGTACCGGATCGGGTTCAACGGGAGTGCTGGGCGGCTTGAGTTACTGGTCCGCGAGAACACGTTCGCGGCACAGACCGAGGGACATCAGCATTCGACGGCCGTTCAGCACGGTGATGCTGCTCCGGGTGAGACGGAGGCGCTTTTGACGCTTCATCCGCATTGGGAGCCGCCGCAGACGTTGCTGCACGGGGAACTTGCTCAGGGACACGGGGGTGGGGATGCCCGGCTGCTCGAGTCGCTCTTCGGCGATCCGGCCGAAGATCCGCTCGGCCGCTCGGCAGACCACCACGACGGCGCCCGCTCCCTACTCATCGGCCTCGCCGCCAACCAGTCCTTCACCACCGGCCAACCAGTCGACGTCACCACGCTGCTCGCGGACGCCTGATCCCCGGTCGCGGCGATCACTCCTTGATCGAAGTGGTCCGCGGAGTTGACAACGGGTTCTGGTTTATCGATTATCGAGATATCGGTAATCGATAAGTCGGAGGTGTGTGTCGTGGGATTCCGTAGGCCTGACTGGCTCGCAGAACTACAAGGACTCGTCACGGCCGCCCTGGTCCTCCTGGCCGGGATCGTCGTGTTCAACATCGTCACGCTCGCCGACGGCGGGGTCGTGGTCGCCCAGGTGCCGGCCGATGCGGTGACGGGGGTTGGGGGTGCCACGGGCGGGCTGCGGGACGGTGCGGTCGTCGACGGTGACGTCGAGGTGCTCGTCGCGGAACCCACACCGCGCCAGCTGGTGACGTACCACCTGACCAGGCTCCCGACGTTCGCCGTCGCGGGAGCTGTGCTGGCCCTGCTCTGGACCGCGTTGCGCCGGGCTCGTCGCGGAGATCCGTTCAGCGCCGGTACGGTCCAGCGGCTCCGCTTGATCGGCTGGGTTGCCCTGGTCGGCGGCATCCTGGCACAACTGGTCCAGATGATCGCTTCGCTCGAACTGACCTCGCAGGTCACCGCGGACGGCAGGCTGTCGGCCACACAGGACCTGGGAACGACCGGACTGTTCCTGCTGGTGGGCTTCGGGTTCTTCGCGATCGCCGAAATCCTCCGGCGCGGGTTGGCACTGCGGACCGAACTGGAATCCGTCATCTGATGCCACCCGAGGAGAGTCATCGCGTCGACGTCCATCTGGACAAGCTCCTGGCCGACCGCGGCCTGACCCTGACCGAACTGGCGGACCGGGTCGGCCTGACGCTCGCCAATCTGTCCGTACTGAAGAACGGGCGGGCGAAGGCGATCCGGTTCACTACTCTGACGGCGCTCTGCCAGGAATTGGATTGCCAGCCGAGCGACCTGCTGACCGTCCGCCGCCCTTGACCCTCGATGGCATCCAGGCCTGATCGAGGACGCGCGTCATCCAGATCGAGTCGCCGCGCTCGGCATCCTTGGTGACGCGATCGCTCCGGTGGAAATCGAGCTTCTCGAGGACACGGAACGACGGCGCATTCCACTCCCGCACGGTCGCCCACAATCGTCGGCGTCCTGTCAGGGCCGCGGCTTCGAGAACCGCACGCGCGGCCTCGGTGGCATAGCCGTGGCCGTGAGCCCGCTGCGCAAGCTCGTAGGCGATCTCGGGTTCGTCGAAGGAGGCCTGGCCGACGGTCAATCCGCAGTATCCGATGAACTCGCCCGTGTCGCGCCGCTCGATCGGCAGCAACCCCAAGCCGGGGTCGGCGGCCAGCGGATTGCGGATGAGCCACCCACGAATGTCCTCGACCGTCGGGCGCCCCTCCGCGTCGATTCGCCGTAGCGCACGGCGATCCCGCTCCAGCCACAACCCGCGGTACTCCTCGGCATCCGACGGCAACCATCGCCGCATGCGCAGCCGTTCGGTCTCGAGCTCCGCCGGCAGATCCCCATATGTCGCCACCTGACCAACCTATTAGGTGCGGTGACAGCGGGGGTGGTGGTCAGCGGACGGGGATCTGGAGGGTTTGGCCGGGGGTGAGGTCGGCGGCGGTGCGGAGGTTGTTGAGGTCGGCGATCTTCTCGACCACAGTGGCCGGGTTCTCGCTCGGGTTGGTCTCCTGGGCGATCGACCAGAGGGACTGGCCGGCGCCGACCTGGACCTGAATCGTGCGGGAGAACTGCGGCTCGGGGTCGAGCACCCCCGCGACCCGGAGGCCGAGGACCGCGATCGCGGCGCCGAAGACCAGGACCGAGAGCGTGGTGAGCAGCAACTTGCCGCGCCGGGTGAGTTGCAGCGCCGAGGGCTCGATCTCGGCGACCGGCTGACGGCGGACGCGAACTCCCTGCCGTCCGGCCTCGCCGACGGCGCGCACCTGAACGTGGCGGCCGAGCTCCTCACCGGAGCAGGCGCGCACCGGCATGCGCTCGGTGGTCGTACCGGCGATTCTCGGCCGGGGGCGCCGGCGGGGGTCGACCTCGGGTGACTGCTTCACCTCGGTCGTCGCCAGTGCGTCTGTTGCCAGCGCCGCTGTGCTCATCGGATCCTCCAGACCCTCGTCCAGACCTCGTCCTGCGGTGTCGATCCCTGTCTACCGGCCGCCTCCGACAGTTTTCGGTGAGTGGCCCGCGAACTCGTGCCGCGGACCGCCCGGCGACCTTCCGGCGACCGGCCCGAACACCTGTTCGATCGAACGCCTGTACGAATGATTAACCGAACGCCGCCCGCCGCGCAACCATTCCCACCAGGACACGCCGTGGAAATTCCCTCCGGCCCGAGCGCCTATAACCTGACACACGAACAAACGTGCGAACCGACACGCCTTCGAACAGATGTTTGAAGAATCTCAGGATTCGGTCTACGGTCTTCTCAGTCGACAAAGCAGGCCGGGCTTCACCGCCGGCCCGATCCGAGGAGTTGCCACCGATGGCCAAGCCGAGCGGTTCCAGCAAGGACCAGCGCAGCGCTGCGGGCAAGCGCGGCCAGAACGTGGCCGACCAGACCGTGTCCGAGCTACCCGACGGCCCTGCGGACGCGACCGGCCTGACCCCGCGGCAGCGCCGGGTGCTGGACGTCATCCGCGATTCGGTCGACAGCCGCGGCTACCCGCCCTCGATGCGGGAGATCGGCGAGAAGGTCGGGCTGACCAGTTCGTCGTCGGTGTCGCACCAGTTGCGGGTGCTGGAGCAGAAGGGCCTGCTCCGCCGCGACCCGAACCGCCCCCGGGCGATCGAGGTGCGCTATCCCAACGAGGTCGCCGACGCCGCCCGGCGCGGATCGTTCGGCTCCGTGCGGCAGACGGCGTACGACGAGACTGGTGCGGGCGACGCCCACCCGGACGCGGTCTACGTGCCGGTGGTCGGCCAGATCGCCGCCGGTAACCCGATCCTTGCCGAGCAGGACATCGAAGAGGTCTTCCCGTTGCCCAGGGCAATGGTCGGCGAAGGCACCCTGTTCATGCTGAAGGTCAAGGGCGAGTCGATGATCGACGCGGCCATCTGCGACGGCGACTGGGTGGTCGTGCGGCAGGAGCAGACCGCGGAGAACGGTGACATCGTCGCTGCCATGATCGACGGCGAGGCGACGGTGAAGACGTTCAAGAAGACCAAGAACGAGATTTGGCTGCTACCACACAACCCCGCTTTCGAGCCGATCGACGGCAAGGACGCGACCATTCTCGGAAAGGTCGTAACAGTTCTGCGGCGTGTCTGACATCTCAGACGGCGCGCGAAGTCGGGCGTGTCGTGTCAGCATTGAGCTATGACGACTGTCTATGACTTCAGTGCCGCACGGATCGAAGGCAATGAACAGTCTCTTGCCGACTTCCGTGACCAGGTGCTCCTGGTGGTGAACACGGCTTCGCAGTGCAGCCAGACGCCGCAGTACACCGGGCTGCAGAAGCTGTACAAGTCGTACCGGAAACAAGGCTTCTCGGTGCTTGGTTTTCCCTGCGACCAGTTCGGCCACCAGGAGCCCGGCGACGAGAACGAGATCGCGAACTTCTGCTCGACGATCTACCACGTGACGTTCCCGATGTTCGCGAAGATCGACGTGAACGGGTCCAAGACGCTCCCGCTCTTCAACTGGCTGAAGCGGGAGCAGGGCGGACTGCTCGGCGGGCGGATCAAGTGGAACTTCACGAAGTTCCTGATCGGGCGCGACGGTGCGGTCATCGCACGCTACGCACCGACGCACACGCCGGAGAAACTGACGGACAAGATCGAAGCGGCTCTCGCGGTCCCAGCGCCGAGCCGACGGGAAACGAACGACTGACTTCTCCTGCACAGTCAGGTGGAATCGATGCCTGATTGCTTGAGACAAACAAACAGTTCCTGTCGCAGCGCATCATTCCCGTGCACGTCTGCACGTTTGGGTGGTTGTCAGCGGAGGACTGATTCTGGGTCGATGTCCAGGCGGAGGCCTCGCCAGACGGGGTGGCGGAGGCGGCCGTCGCCGGCCCAGCCGGAGTAGGTGACTTCGGCTACCAGGAGAGGGTCCAGCCAGTGGGCGGCTCGGCGGTCCGCGTTCGGGACTGTGGAGACGTCGAAGGGTGGGTGGTCGATCTCCAGGGCTGCCAGTTC
>Ga0193717_1000587_pt1 | contig 24001 bp, 28 predicted proteins | sample U2c2metaG_FD_145900 | JGI IMG/M metagenome (GOLD analysis project Ga0193717, IMG submission 145900) | Soil microbial communities from a riparian zone of the East river system, Colorado, United States - U2c2 | ecosystem: Environmental > Terrestrial > Soil > Riparian zone | place: USA: East River...
TGTTTTCGGGCAGGTCCCCAATAATCGTTCATCACTTTATCCTCCTAATTTTGGTTTTAATAGTTTCAATTGAATAAAATTGTCATATACCTTCGGTACCCGGTTCATGACCAACCATGCGGACGGCTTTCAAAATTAGCTTTTGAAGGCCCCTCTGATGGAAATTCCTTTTTATTGGGTGGTGTTACATCATTTTGTTCACTGTATGAGGTATTGGCCCCTTCTTGAGGCTGATTTACCTCGGGTTGTCTGCTATATCCTCCTGTGTGTGCCCCCATTTTCTGATTCACCCTCTTCAGGTATTTTCATTATCATTCCCTTCATCTGGTAGTTCAATTGGTCCGTTATCTTCGTCATCATCATCCAGGTCATCCTGGCTATAAGTTGGTTTAAGGTCATTATCATAGTCGCCATCGTCATCTTTTAATTCATCATCATCAAGATCGCCGTTTGCAAAGGCATCTTCATTTTGACCCGCGAATGAGTCGGCTGTATCGTCGAAATCGTTACGATTATTATCCCGGGGATCCCAGGCTTCCTCATTATTAGTCATCATAGGTTATAATTTTATCTGTTAACTAATAAACCTATTGAATTACTATATGGTTTTTATTTTATCTAAATAAGAAAATTACTTTCCAATTTAATAAATAATAAGCATAAAAGCAAGAGTTTGTTCGTTTAAATTTTAAAATCTGGGGGTCCTGAAAACAGGGAATGACGTGTTTAAAATTCAGAAAATACTTACGAAATTTTAAAAATCTCATAAGTATTTAACAAGTTGTAAGGGAAAGATTAAAATATCAGCAACGCTTATGCGTTCACCGGGCAAAGTTCACGTACTTTGGCTACGGTATAATCAATCTCTTCTTTGGTATTATATTTTGAAAAGGAGAACCTGACTGATGGCCTTGAAGCACTTGCACCAATTGCGGTAAGCACGTGAGATCCAATATCGGTTCCAGAGCTGCATGCACTACCACCAGAGGCCGAAATACCTGCAATATCCAGGTTAAATAGCAGCATATCACCCATTTCCATTTCGGGAAAGGCAACGTTTAGTACTGTATAAAGGCTTTTATCGGCATCTGTTTCGCCGTTAAAGTTAATGCCGGGTATCTGATCGGTTAACTTGCCCATCATATATGATTTTAAACCCTGAATGTGCTTTTGGTGTTGCTCCATTTCAGCATAGGCCATTTCAAGCGCTTTTGCAAGGCCTACAATGCCATAAATATTTTCGGTACCGCCGCGCATATTGCGTTCCTGGGCACCACCGTAAATAAACGGTTTTATTTTAATACGATGATTGACATGCAAAAAGCCAACCCCTTTTGGTCCGTGGAGCTTATGTCCGGCACAAACCAAAAAATGAGTTTTAAGTTTACGCAGATCGTGTTCATAATGCCCTATGGTTTGCACGGTATCACAATGATAAATAGCATTATATGCTTCGCAAATGTCACCAATGCGCTGCATGTCTGAAAGCGTACCAATTTCGTTATTGGCATGCATGATAGATACAAAGCTGCGCTCGTTATCTTTTAATAATGTTTCCAGGTGGTCATAATCAATATTTCCCTTGCTGTCAATATCAACAAAGCTCAGTTTAATGATGCCCGACTTTTCCATTGCTTCCAGCGTGTGGATCACCGCATGGTGTTCTATCCGGCTGGTTATGGCGTGTGTAATTTGATGATCAACAATGCCGCAACGGATAGCTGTATTATCGGCCTCGGTTCCGCTTGAGGTAAAAAATATTTCGGCCGGTGATGTATGCAGTAAATTCGCTACCGTTTTACGTGCCCTTTCAATCAGTGTTCTTGCCTCGCGGCCATGCGAATGGATAGATGAAGGATTACCAAAATGGTTTTCCATAACCTTATACATTTCTTTTAAAACCTCAGAATCAAGCGGTGTAGTAGCAGCATTATCAAAGTAAACACGCATCTTTTTATAATTATTGAATTAGTGAATGATTGAATTATTGATTTTTTTTAAGGATTACAGAACTATTAAATCAATAATTCGATAACCTAATAATTCAATAATTAATTCACTTGTAAAATTTCTTTTATATCGGCAATTATTTTATTTGCCAGGCCATTTGCAACCGTTTCTGAATTACCTTCAGAGTATATCCTGATGATAGGCTCGGTATTTGACTTGCGCAAATGTACCCATTCTTTGTCAAATTCAATTTTAAGCCCATCAATAGTACTATGCGGTTGTTTACTGTATTTATCCTCTACCTTGCTTAAAAGCGCATCTATATCCATTTCTGGAGTTAACGTTATTTTATTTTTCGATATAAAATAACCTGGATATGACATACGCAAACTTGAAACCGATTTGCCATACTTAGCCAGATGGGTTAAAAACAAAGCGATACCCACCAATGCATCGCGCCCGTAATGCAATTCGGGATATATAACTCCGCCGTTGCCTTCTCCACCTATCACTGCATTAACTTCTCTCATCTTATTCACCACATTCACCTCTCCTACTGCGGCGGCATGATATTCACCACCGGCCTTCTCCGTAACATCGCGCAAAGCCCGGGTTGATGAAAGGTTTGATACCGTATTACCTTTATTGTTTTGCAAAACATAATCAGCCACGGTCACTAAAGTATACTCTTCGCCAAACATGTTCCCATCTTCGCAAACAAAGCAAAGCCGGTCAACATCAGGATCTACCGCTATACCTAAATGAGCTCTTTTAGCCAGCACTTCTTTTGATAGTGCAGTAAGGTTTTCTGGCAAAGGTTCAGGATTATGCGGAAAGTTACCATCGGGTTCACAGTACAGTTCATGAACGGTTTCAACGCCCAAAGCTTTGAGCAAAGCCGGTACAAAAATACCACCTGTTGAGTTAACACAATCAATCACAACATTAAAATCAGCCTTTTTAATGGCTGCTATATCCACCAATGGCAGTGCTAGTATCAGGTCGATATGTTTTTGCAGCCAGCTGTTATCAAGAGTAACTTTGCCCAGATCGTTCACATCGGCGTACTTAAAATCACTGTTTTCGGCCATTTCAAGTACCTCTTTACCATCCGCGTCACTTATAAATTCGCCGGCGGCGTTTAATAATTTAAGCGCGTTCCATTGCTTGGGGTTATGGCTTGCGGTAAGTATAATGCCTCCCGCGGCTTTTTCGCCGGTAACGGCAACTTCAACAGTGGGTGTTGTTGATAAACCAAGATCTATCACATCAATGCCCAGCCCTTGTAATGTACCCACAACCAGGTTGTTCACCATAACACCCGAAATACGTGCGTCGCGACCTACAACAATTTTTTTAATACCTGATTTTTGTACAGCCCAGGCTCCGTAAGCCGATGTGAATTTTACAATATCCAATGGTGTTAAGCCATCGCCAACAGCACCGCCTATGGTACCGCGTATCCCCGAGATAGATTTTATGAGTGTCAAAATTATTTTGTTTGGTGAGGCAAAAGTAAAAATATTTAACCGATAAGCTGTGTATAAATACGTACAATTTGTAGCTTACAGCCACTTTTATATGGAGTTTTATTGCGCAAACGTTAGTTTATGAATGTTTTCATATCCTATTTACAGCCATAAACCTAAATGCAACAAAGCTACAATATGTATTTTGATTGTAAATTATTTAAGTATTTATAACCATTAATCTTGGTATATAAATGTTGTTTTAAAGTAATTGATACCTTTGACAATTAAAGCTGAATATCAAATTGCCAGTCCCGAATATTTACATAAAAAACACCAATGCCTGACCAACTTTTACAACTCGACCGGCATTTATTTTATTTCATTAACCATGATCTGTCAAACCCACTTTTTGACTGGATCATGCCGCTTTTACGTAACCCCAGGTTTTGGATCCCGCTATATATCTTCATTATTGGTTTTTGCATATACCGTTACAAAAAACAGGGTGCCATTATTATTGTATTACTGGCTTTAACAGCAGGCTTTGCCGATTTTACCAGTGCAAGCATTATTAAATACAATGTAAAAAGGTTAAGGCCCTGTCGTGACCCCATAGTTTCGCAAAACGACATCAGCCGTGTGCCCTGTGGCCTGGGCTATAGTTTTCCTTCAACTCATGCTACTGATCATTTTGCTATGGCTATATTTTTAAGCCTTGTTTTCTTTAAAAAATGGCGCTGGATATGGTTTTGGGCTATATTATGGGCCGGTGCTATTAGTTTTGCCCAGGTATATGTTGGTGTACACTTCCCTGTTGACGTGATTTGCGGCGCGCTTTATGGCGCACTTACAGGCACGCTGTTTGCCTATATATTTAAAAAATTACAACCTACTTTTTAATGGCTTCCTGGAAAATTATTTTATTATTTTTTAGTGCCTTTTGCGGGGGCATATCTGTGTTTTTCTTTAGGGGTGATAATCATAAAACCCTGAAACTGGTGCTTTCATTTAGCGGGGCATATCTATTTGCTATAACTGTACTGCATTTAATACCTGATGCTTATCATGGTAATGACAATTGGGTGGGTGTTTTTATACTCGGCGGCTTTTTGTTCCAGATAGTGCTGGAACAGTTTTCAGATGGCATAGAGCACGGCCACATGCATAAACCCAAACATGATCTGGTGGTGTTTCCGCTGGGTATTATGGTTAGCTTGTGCCTGCACGCTTTTTTAGAAGGGATGCCGCTTGCACAGGGCAATCAGGATCAACTGGTTTATGGTATAGCACTTCATCATATACCGGCCGCTTTTGCGCTGGCTACGGTACTTTTAACCAACAGACAAAGTAAAAGGAACACGGTTATTTTTGTTACCCTGTTTGCAGTGATGGCCCCTACCGGTTATTTTTTCAGCACTGCCCTTAGCAATGGCGATATAGGTAATTTACAGCATTACTTTAACCGCATTATGGGCGTGGTTATCGGTATCTTTTTACATATCTCTACCACCATCCTGTTTGAGTCAAGTGCCGATCACCGGTTTAACCTGCGTAAAATGATCGCTGTGTTGTTGGGTGTTGCTTTAGCGTTGGCTGGGTTTGTTGGAGAGTTGTAGCTGCTTTTAAGGAGTTATCATCTCAGCCGTCATTTAGAACGGGATACGAGGAGATCTTGTACGTTGGTATGTTAAACGTATAAGATTTCTCCCGATGGCCGAAATGACATTTATTTTTTTATATCAATTAATACTTTCCAGCATTTTAATATACAGCTCAATACCTTCCCTGATCTCATCTACATAAACAAACTCATCGGCAGTATGGGAGCGTGCAGAATCACCGGGACCAACTTTAATAGATGGAATATCCAGCAACGACTGATCAGAGGTGGTTGGTGAGCCGTAGGTGGTTCTACCTAAAGCAACGCCGGCCTGTACTATAGGGTGTTCTTTAGAGATGGATGATGGCTTTAAGCGGATAGAACGCGGGTTAACATCACAGCTTACATGCTGGCGGATGATCTCCAGCACCTCTTCGTTACGGTAAGCATCAGTTACCCTCACATCAACGGTAAAGGTACAGCTTGCTGGTACCACGTTATGCTGCGAACCTGCATTGACAATGGTAACTGACATTTTTATCGGCCCAAAAACTTCGGATTCCTTTGGGAATTTAAAATTACGGAACCAGTCAATATCAGTTAATGCTTTATAAATGGCATTGTCGCCCTCCTCGCGGGCGGCATGGCCAGCGCGGCCGTGAGCCACACAATCCAGTACCATCAAGCCACGCTCGGCAATGGCCAGTTGCATTAGGGTGGGCTCTCCTACTATGCCAAATTCCAGTTTCCCTAATTCAGGGATGATCAGCTCCAGGCCGTTCACACCTGATATTTCTTCTTCGGCAGTCGTGGCCAGGCAAAAGTTGTATTTTAAATTTTCCTTGTCATGAAAATAAAGGAATACAGCAATTAGCGATACCAGGCAACCGCCTGCGTCATTACTGCCTAAGCCGTAAAGCTTACCGTCTTCAATTTTGGCATCATACGGATCACGCGTATAACCTGAATTAGGTTTTACCGTATCGTGATGAGAGTTAAGCAAAATAGTAGGCTTGTTGGCATCAAAGTGCTTGTTCCAGGCCCATATGTTGTTCATCTTGCGATGGGTTTCAACGCCATGCTGCTGCAAAAGTTCGTTGATCAGGTCGGCGGTACGGTCTTCCTCTTTACTAAAAGATGGTATGGATATTAATTGTTGCAGTAAAGTAACTGCCAGTTGAAATAAATTATTGCTGTCGGCCATATATGAAGGCATATCCCATGATGGTGAGGAGGCAAAATTAATACTTTTTCTTCAACGAGTAGCCAGTATCAGGTAGTTAGTATCAAGATTTATTGTAGACTTTAAGATGTTCCCATTTAGAAGTCTTGATACTTGATACTAACTACCTGATACTTCGTGTTATTCATCCTCCATTTTGGAGTGTTTACGTGTATCGTTCATCGTAATATACAACACAAGCGATAACGCAATACAAATGGTAATATACCAATAAAACCATTGCTGGTGATTTTCATTTTTAAACAACAAAGCGATATACTCAGCCGTTCCGCCAAATACTGATACCGCAATAGCATAAGGAAAGCCTACACCTAAGGCACGCACATTGGCAGGAAAGAGTTCGGCTTTTACCACGGCGTTTATAGAGGTGTATCCGCTCACGATGATCAAGGCACAAAGTATTAATCCAAAAGCCACCCAGACATCCTTAGTCTCGCTCAAAAGGGTCATGATAGGTATCGTAGTGAGGGTACCCAGCACGCCAAAACCGATCAGCAATGGCTTGCGACCAATTTTATCAGACAGTAAACCAAATGCGGGTTGTATCAGCATAAATACCACCAACGTAAGGGTTGATATCAGGGTAGCGCTGCTTTTGCTAAATCCTGAAGTGTTCACCAAAAACTTTTGCATATAAGTGGTGAACGTGTAAAAAGCAAGTGTTCCCCCTACCGTTAGTCCTATTACCGTAAATACAGCTTTAGGGTGTTTGGCCAATGCACTTAATGTACCATGCATGGACCTGGCTTTTTGATCTTCATTTGTGAAGGATGCCGATTCCTGCAAGCTGCGTCTCAAATACATGGTAACAATAGCCAAAAAGGCACCTATACCAAACGGAATACGCCAACCCCAGTCATGCAATTGTTGTTCGGTTAAAAAAACGCGTTGCAATAATACTAAAACGCCCAGGGCCATCAGTTGCCCCATTATAAGCGTCACATACTGAAAGCTGGAATAAAAACCACGATGTTTTCTGCCTGCCATTTCGCTCAGATAAGTAGCGCTGGTGCCATATTCGCCACCAACACTTAAACCTTGTATAATTCGCGCAAACACCAACAATACGGGGGCAGCCACACCAATTGATTTGTAGCCAGGTGTTACAGCAATAATAAGCGAACCAACACTCATCAATAATACTGATGTGGTAAGCGCGGTTTTACGGCCTCGCTTATCGGCAAAGGTACCCATGAGCCAGCCGCCTAAGGGGCGCATTAAAAAACCGATGGCAAAAATACCCGCAGAATTTAAAAGCTGTACAGTTTGATTGTCAGAAGGAAAAAACGCGCTCGAAAAATACAGGGAAAAAGCCGTATAAACATACCAATCATACCACTCTACCAAATTACCTAACGAACCACCGACTATGGATTTGATCCGTCCGCCGGTTGTTTTTGGTATTGCATTGATCTGTTCTATCATATATGATTTTGATATTGAATATTTGATGATAAAAGTAAGAGATAATTTTAATTTATTAGGACGGATATTGATTGTATAGGTCAAATCAACCAAACGGCAAAGCCTTTTTGTGCATCACTAAAAATTAACAATAGCGAAAAATAAAAAAGATCATTTAAATCAACGGTCAAAACACCTACCTTGTTTCATGTTCTTCACCGAAGACTTTTTGCATTACGTTTGGAAATTCAGGCTGTTTGACCGTATTAGGCTTGCAAACCGATGATGGGGAAGAGTTGGAGATATTATCGGTAGGAATGCACAATACCGATTCCGGGGTTATTATTGATAAACACACTGACATTATTCCTGTTTAGCTATGGTAAACAACACCAGCAGCAGCATTGTATAAGCCGCAGTTTAAAATTATTGGAAAATTTACCAGCCGAACAGAACAATATTACCGAAGATTTTGTTACCTTAGGGCTGAAAATAAACAATGCATTTGAGTCGCAGGCGCTGCTGGAGTTGAAAAATAATTTTTGTATTATAAGAAAAGCCTTCAGTGCGGCGTTGGCAATAAGATACTAAAACGGGCTGACATGCTACAAAGAATAATTACTTTTTTTGAACGGTACTCCTTCGGTGTATGCACCTATCTTGGCGAAAGATTCAATATTTCTATCGCGAAGATCAGGTTATTCTTTATCTACTCTTCATTTCTTGCGGTGGGTTTCCCGCTGATATTCTATTTCTTTGCCGGCATTGTATTGGATATACGCAATTATGTTAAGCGTAACCATACCAGGGTTACTGATCTTTAACCGCTGATTCTTTTGATGAAATGATTTTTCACTATTGTTAATTTTCGATGGCGTTCAAGAAGGCTTTGCCTGAACATTGATTTTTCACCTGCGGATTGTTTGTAGTGGTGTCCGAGAAGGCGTTGCCTTTTACATGATTAAAGGATTATCATGATTTTTGACTGAATTATTGGTCATTTCGGCTGTGATTTTTAAACTTATCACCCGAACCTCGCTCCCCGACACCGGCTACAGAACTTACAACAGTCTTCCCGTCATTACAGCATCCTGCAGGTTACGTACTTTGAATTTTGGTTTATAGCAATATTGGGCCAGTTGTTTTACCCAGGTACTATTATAGCCGAACATTATTTTTATCATGCGTACCCGGGTTGATCCTTTAGGGTAACCATACTTATACCAGGTAAATTTGGATTGATCAATCTTAAACTGGTCGGCAAAATCGGCCAGAAAAAGATCTATCTCAATATCAAATATATCCAGATCAAGATCAATGCTGGTATCTAGGCTCAAACTACCCGGATCAACATGATGCAGTTTATAGCGGTTGCAATAATCAACTATAAATTCCTTTAAGGGTGGCAGTATCTCTTCCATTTTAAACGAATGAAGTTTTGATCATTTAATGTATATGACGCAGTTTTGAAAATTAGGTTGCATCTGTAGATACTTTATTTTAAAAAAAAGGTTACACCAATAATTAATAAATAAACAACTAAAGTTAAAACGGTCGGTTAACCTTTATTCCGCATAATTAAAGCCGTATGGTTATTATTGTAGTCTGATTATTATTGTAGTCTGTTAATAAAAGCATATGGAATTAAAAGTTATTGCGTTTGATGCCGATGATACCTTATGGGTAAATGAACCTTATTTTTTAAATACCGAAAAAAAGTTTTGCAGCCTGCTCGAAGATTTTTTACCCCAACATACGATATCCAACGAACTTTTTAAGATCGAGATAGAGAATTTATCACTCTATGGCTATGGCATAAAAGGATACATACTGAGCATGATCGAAGCTGCATTAAAAATATCCGATAAAAAGATAGGCATTGCAGCTATTGAACTAATCCTGGAATATGGCAAGGAGATGCTTAACGAACCCATTGAACTATTGGATGGCGTGGACAATGTGCTCGAAACCTTAAAAAGACACTACCGGCTGGTAGTAGCTACCAAAGGCGATTTACTTGATCAGGAACGCAAACTAAAAAAATCAGGGCTGTCACACTATTTTCACCATATCGAGATCATGTCTGATAAACGGGAAGATGATTATATAAAGTTGATAAAACATCTGGATATTAACCCCGAGGAGTTTTTAATGGTAGGCAACTCCTTAAAATCAGATGTGATGCCGGTTTTAAATATAGGTGGTCATGCCATTCATATCCCATTTCATACCACCTGGGCCCATGAACATGTAGAAACCAATTTAACCCACGATAATTTTAAACAGGCAGATTCCCTTAACGAAATTTTGCCTTATATACTTGCATGAAACAAAAACTAAACATTGATACCTGGATCCGTAAAGAGCATTTTAATTTTTTCAAAAACTTTGAGGAGCCTTTTTACGGTGTTGTCGTAAATATTGATTGTACCGCGGCTTATAGTTTGGCCAGCGAGAACGGTGTATCGTTTTTCCTGTATTGCCTGCACAAATCATTAACCGCTGTTAATGCTCTTGAACCATTCAAATACCGTATTGATGGCGATGACGTAATTATTTACGACCAGATAAACGCTGGGCCCACCATCGGCCGCAGCAATGGCACGTTTGGCTTCTCTTATATTGACTATCATCCATCGTTCCATGAATTTATGATGGGGGCAAAAAAAGAAATTGAACGTGTACAAAATACCTCTTCCCTCTTCGCACCAAAACTTGATAATGACATCGTTCATTTTTCATCTTTGCCATGGATTAATTTCACGAGCATATCGCATGCGCGCGGTTTTTCTTTTCCGGATAGCTGTCCTAAGATATCATTTGGTAAAATGACCCAAAACGAAAGTAAAAGAACCATGCCGGTTTCTGTACATGTACATCATGCATTGGTTGATGGCCTGCACGTGGGGCAATACATTGATCGTTTTCAGGAACTAATGAACGATGGTATCTAAACCTTCTTTTCCATCACGATTAACTCTATCGGTTGTTTAGGGTCGCCAAAACGGCCATGATCATGAAATGGCTGGATCTCGCCGGTAAAGGCGTAACCACGGCGCTCGTACCAACTGATTAGCTCTCTACGGCTACGAATCACGGTCATGGTAATGGTATGGCAATGCAGCTGCCTTGCAATTGCTTCAGCTTCTTCTATAAGGGCACGGCCTACTCCTTTCCTCTGCAATACGGGCAATATGCTAAACATACCCAGGTATAACTTGGGCTCTTTAACTTCCAAGTAAACAGATCCTGTTATTCGCCCATTATCGTCAACGTATTTCAGGATTGTAATTGCTTTATTATTGATGTATTCGGTGAGCATGGCTTGGTCTATCCTGACACCGTCAATCAGATCGGCCTCCGTTGTCCAGCCTTTTTTTGACTCTTCGCCGCGATAAGCACTGTTAATTAAAACGTTCAGTTCGGGCACATCCGCAAGGCTAGCTTTGGTGATTGGCATATATTTTATTATTGGGCCGGCAAACTTACTATTTTGGCTGTATCAAAAAAAGTTACAGCAGCTTAAAGTCTTCACGCACCGGATCAAATATATCGATCAGCTTGCAATCAGTAATAGCTCTGCCGCCGTGAATAACATTGGGTGGTATAACCGCGTATGTGCCTGTATCCAATATTTTCGATACACCATCAACCGTAAGCTCAAATTTACCTTCAATAACAAATGCGCATTGATGATTAATATGTTGGTGCAAGGCTGATACACAGCCTGCCTTTACCTCGATAAAATTAATGGTATTGTTTTCTGTATGTATTATTTTAGAGAAAAAGCCGGGGGCTATCTCTTTAGTTTCGATATCTGAAAATTGATTAAAAACCTGGTTAACCATAGTATTATCATAAAGCTTTTAAAGCTGGCTTCAGCGTAAAAGTAAAAAAATTACGCCTAACCGTATGGCGACTACCATTAGTTTGCAATATTTATTTGGTTTGTCTTAGTTAAATAACGAAAACCCACAATAATAAACGGAATGGCCAGCAACAGATCGGCAGTATGAGCGATAGATTCAATCCTTGATATCCTGCTTAATGGAAAAGCTATAGCCCCTAAGCAAAGTAAAATACCCAGCCAGCTTTCCACTGCCTTTTTTACGATTAAGTTTATACCTAATACAAGCAAGCTTAATGGAAACAACGGCCCTGCCCAAAAAAGGAGCACACCAGAACTTATGGGGTATTGAGCTAAGGTTTTAAGATATGTTTGATGCGAAATGTTAAATACAGTAGAGAAATAGCCAAGCAAACCAAAACCAATGCCTCCCATGCAACAACCGTAAATAGCTATAAACAAACCTATTAAATAATAATAAGGCATTTTATTTTTTAATAAGCCAAAAAGTGTGGTTAACGCCGGCACCCAAAACACCATTGATAAAGCCAATATGGTGGCAGCTGTAACTCCATACTCTCCATCTTGCCAAAAAAATGTAGATGCACCAAATAATATCGGAGCTATAATTGAGGATAGTCCAAGTAGCTTTATTTGTAGTAAGTCTGCAGTTGCTTTCATAATCAGGGTTTTGCAAATTATGACTACCCTGTTTTGGTTAAGGTTACACTGATATACAACTATTAAAAATCCTTACTACCAAAAACTAAGCTGTATATTTAAGGGTTAACAATATACACTATTATATAGTTATGGCTTTTATCGATTATTATAAAACACTGGGCTTAACTAAAACCGCTTCGGATAAAGATATAAAAAACGCCTACCGGAAGCTGGCCCGTAAATACCATCCCGACCTTAACCCTAATAATGCAGAGGCTCATAAAAAATTTCAGGAACTGAACGAAGCTAATGAAGTATTGAGCGATCCGGAAAAGCGCAAAAAGTACGATAAGTATGGCGAAAACTGGCAACATGGCGAAGCTTATGAACAGCAAGCCAGGCAGCAACAGCAAAACAATTATGGCGATGCCGGAAGTTTCGGTGGTTTTAGCGATGCTGAACGTTTCGGGGGTGGCGATTTCTCTGATTTCTTTAAATCGATGTTTGGCGGAGGTGGCAGCAGGCAAACTAAATACCGTGGTCAGGATTATAATGCTGAGTTACAGTTAAGCTTGCAGGACATCGCCGAAACCCATAAGCAAACTATAACGGTTAATGGTAAAAATCTTCGTATTACCATACCCGCGGGCATCGAGAATGGACAAACCATAAAAATATCTGGTCACGGCGGGCCGGGTATAAATAACGGCCCGGCGGGTGATCTTTATATTAAATTTCACATCTCTGATGATGCACGTTTTAAACGGGATGGCCGCAATTTGTATGCCCATGTAAAACTTGACCTTTACACCGCCGTACTTGGAGGCGAAATAACGTCCGATACCTTAACCGGAAAAGTTAAAGTGAAGGTAAACCCCGAAACACAGAATGGTACCAAAGTAAAGCTAAAGGGTAAAGGCTTACCCGCTTACAAAAAAGATAATGAGTTTGGTGACCTATATCTTACCTATGATATACAAATACCGGTAAATCTTACAGAAAAACAAAAGCAGCTATTTGAAGAACTAAAAAAACTACCACAGGCCTGACATAAATTTAAAGACCATGAAAACAGTAAATTTAATAACAGCCAGCGATTTTTGTTCGTACCATAATATAGAGTATACCTTTATAAACTCCTTGCAAGAAGCTGGATTAGTTGAGATTACGGTGATTAATGAAACTACATTTATTCCCAAAACAGAACTGCAAAAGCTCGAAAAACTGATCAACCTGCACCAGTTGGATATTAACGTAGCGGGCATTGAAGCTATAACTTATTTGTTAGACAGGGTTGAAAAGATGCAGGAAGATATGCGCGGTTTAAAAAACAAATTGCGATTATATGAAGATGAAGAATAATAATAGTTTACTCCATATACTTCTCCATCAAATTCTTTCGCTTACAATATTTAACACCCTCAATTACAGATTCAGGATACCCTTTGATGCTTTTTGCAGACCTTCCTTTAGCTTATAATCAAACACCAGGCTCTTGCCCAATTGGAAATCCTTAGTTCGGCCACTCAAGATCATAGGTTGATATAAAAACAAAAATCTGATTTAGCATTGATGGATGATATATTAAACCCAAAACAATATTTACAGTCTTACAGGTATAAATGAACTACAGTATTAACTTAAATTTCGATTTATGAAACTGATCAAATTTTCAATTATAGCATGTGCACTGTTATTTTCAGTTCAATTTGCGAAAGCTCAAAGCATATCTATTGGTGCCTCATTTGGTTATGGTTACCGCTATCCGCATCACAGGGTAATTGTGGTCAACGATTATCCAGCCTATACTTACTATAGTCGTCCGGTTTATTATGGCCGGCCATATTATCCAGCCCGTTATTACCGCCATCCCGCTTATTATCGTGTTCACCGCCATTACAGGCATTGATAATAGTTAAATGTAAAAAGCTCTCCCAATGTATACGAGGGCACTGAAAAATTCTAAAGAATAAAAAAGAGGCTGTTAGATCAGCCTCTTTTTCTTTGCTCTGCTCGGATACCTGCGTCGATTTTATCTAGAATACAGCCTCCTTAAATGTTCCTAATTCAAAGAGTACTTTTTCAGTGCCCTCATGTATACAGGACGAACTTTTTATATTTTTTAACAGCATCTAAGCTATCAGTTCCGCACTACATAAAACTTACCTGTTGCCGCTCAAAAAGCCCTGCAAAACCTGCTGGGTAAAAGCCGATAGTACAAGTTCGCCGCTAATTGCGGCTCGCTGGGTTAATAACTCGTCCCAATCTTCAGTGCCCTCCCATAATATTTTCTTTAAGCCCGCAAGTGCATCGGGGTGATAGGAAGCCAGTTTTTGAGTAAGCTCATCAAGCGCCTCATCAAGTTCAGCAATATCCTGATATACTTCGTTGTATAAACCTTTATCGCGGGCCCATCCGGCTGTTTGAAAATCAGAAGCCCTGATGGTAAGCTGTGAAAAGGCTGGTAGACCTATTTTGCGGGTAACAGCTGGTGATATAACGAACGGTCCAATACCTATAGCCAGTTCGCTTAATTTGATAGAGGCAAATTGAGTTGCCAGGCAATAATCTGCCGCGGCGGCAAGACCAACACCACCACCTACAGCTTTACCCTGTACACGAGCTATAATTATTTTAGGCGATTTACGACAAGTGTTGATCACTTTGGCAAAGCCAGAGAAGAATAACGCCCCCGCTTCTTTATCCTTGATCTGAACAAGCTCATCAAAGCTGGCACCTGCGCAAAACGTACGTTCGCCACCGCTTTTAAGCACAATTACCCTCACATCCTTATCCTCACCCGCCTGCATAATATTTTCAGTAAGTTCATTTAAAAGACTGGCAGGAAGTGAGTTTTGCGCAGGATGATAAAAGCTAATGGTTGCTACACCGTTTGTGCTTTTTACAAAAGAAATATTTCCGTTATCGGTAGCTGGCATAATTTACAGGTTTATTTGAACAGGGTTGGTCATTAAAAAACCAACATCGCTCAATATCCGAAGTATTTAACTTACCTGCAATTTTCGTTTAAAATAGTTATAAAAATAAAGACAATTTTTAAGGTATTAATAGCAAATCAAAGTAAAAAGTGGCTCCCTTACCCAACTCACTTTAAATCATTATTTTACTTTAATGGTTATTTATGATCATGCATTTTACAATAATAGTTTTCCATCGACTAAATATAATCAGCAAATTGATCAATGTTTTTTCATTCCCCAACCTTAACTTTTAAAGGTTTATATTTATACATTTACCAGTAGGATGAGTAACCAGGCAGACCTGAATTTTCAGCAAAATGAGAATATTTTCCGTACCCTGATCGAAGAAACTTCGACCCCAATTGGTCTTTACGTTGGTGCTGAAATGAAAATTAAAGTAGCTAACAAGGCTATTATTAAAGCATTTGGAAAAGGCGACGATGTTATAGATAAATTATATTTTGATTTGCTGCCAGAGTTAAAAAACCAGGCAATTTTTGGCATTTTAAATAATGTTTACCAAACTGGTGTGGCCCATGAAGAAAATGAAGCACTTATAAATATCGTTGTAAATAATGAGCTACAGCTATTTTATTACAATTACAGCTTTAAACCCTTAAAAGATAGCAACGGCCATGTTTGGGGTATTTTGAATACCGCAGCTGATGTTACCGAATTGGTACTTACCCGCCAAAAGTTAAAGGAAAGCGAAGAAAGGAAACAATTCACCTTGCAAGCGGCCGAATTGGGCACCTGGGATCTTTATCCTCTAAAACAGATAGTAATATGGGACGAAAGATGTAAGGAACTTTGTGGCTATGCAAAAAACGAAGAAGTACATTATGATGAGCTTTTGAAATATTTGCATCCTGATGATGAAGACCGCCTAAAACAGGCAGTTCAAAATGCCTTCAATTTGGAAACTGGTGGTAATTACGATATTACTTTCAGGGTTATTGATCATACTGGTAACATAAAATACTGGACAAGGTGTAAAGGAAAAGCTTACTTTGACCATAATAATGAGTTATGGCGCTTTGCCGGCACTGTTCAGGATGTTACACATGAATTGCAGGATAAGCTGGAGCAGCAAAAGCTCATAACCCTTATTGAAAATACCGATGATGTAATTACCGTAGGCGGTATGAATGCAGCTGTAACTTATATTAATAAAGCTGGCTATACCATGCTCGGCGTTGATAGTGAAAAAGAGGCTTTGAGGCCAGGCATCGAATACTTTTACGGCAACGATGTACAGCGGGTAATGGATGATCTTATTCCGACAGTACAGCAAAAAGGTGCATGGAATGGCGAAATACGTTATCGCCACTTTAAAACCAGGGAACCCATACCGGTTTATCTAAACGCCTTTCGTATTGATGATCCATTAACCGGTGAGCCTATTGGAATGGCCTCCATAGCCCGGGATCTGCGGCCCGAGAAAGCGGCCCATAATGAACAATATAAATTATTAACGCTTATTGATCATAGTTCAGATTTTGTTAGCCTTTCAGATCTTGAGGGTAATGTGAGTTATGTTAATGCTGCCGGGCGCATTATGCTTGGCATAAAAAGCCAGGAAGAGTTGCAAACACATAACAGTCAATATATTATACCCTCCGAAATCTCAAAGTTAACCGATAAAATAACCAAAGCGTTGCAAAAAGATGGGAAATGGTCGGGCGAAATTAATTACCGGCATTTTGAAACAGGCGAATCAATACCGGTTTTTGGCACTACTATGCTGGTTTATGCTACGGCAACAGGGAAACCCCAGGGGCGTGCTACCATAGCCCGCGACCTGAGGCGTGAGATAGCTGATAAAAAGGCGCTTACGGATAGTGAACACTTGTTAAAGAGCATCACTAACGCGTCGCCAACGGCCCTGTGGATGTCTGATGAGACCGGCGGAATAACATACGTTAACCAAACCTGGGTAGAATGGACTGGCATGAGTTACGAAGAACACATGGGCAACGGATGGACAAAGGCTATTTTACCCGAGGACAGGCTAAAGGCTGGCGAAAAACTCATTAGTGATATTGCCAGCAGGAGCCCTTACGAAGTTGATTTCAGGTTGATGCGTAAGGATGGTGAAATACGCTGGTGCGTTGCTACAGGTAATCCACAGTTTAATCAGGATGGCGTTTTTACAGGTTATGTTGGCTCCTGTATCGACATTACTGATAAAACCAATGCAGAAATGCAATTGATATTAAAGAACCGCGAATTAAATGATCAGATAAAGCAGTTTGAATTTGTTACGAATTTTGTGCCGGTACAATTGTGGACCGCTCAAACTGATGGGCAGCTTGATTATGTAAATAAAACAGCCGTCGATTTTTTTGGTATGCCCCCAAGAGAAGTTGTAGGTCCTGAATGGTTTACAAGGGTTCATCCCGATGACCAGCCAGGTTGTATTGTAGCATGGACAAACTCATTAAAAACAGGTGAAGTTTATCAGTATGAGTTTAGGCTGATGGATAAAAATGGGGTTTATAAATGGCATCTTGCCAGGGCATTACCTTTTATACTTGATGATAAAATAATAAAATGGTTTGGCACTAACACTGATATCGATGAGCAAAAACAATTGCAACGCCAAAAAGACGACTTTTTAGGTATAGCCAGCCATGAATTAAAAACACCGGTAACCAGCATTAAGGCTTATGCCCAGGTACTTGGCGCCATGCTTACCAAAGAGGGCGAATATAAAAAAGCCGAAATGGTGATAAGAATGGATGCACAGGTAAACAGGCTTACCAATTTGATAGGCGATCTGCTTGATGTTACTAAAATAAATTCGGGCAGGCTCCAGTTCAACAAAACCTGGTTTAATTTTAATCTTGCAATTAAAGAAACCATTGATGACCTGCAACATACTACGCAAAAGCATATCCTGATAGAAAATTTTACCGAAACAGGTAACATATACTCTGATAAAGATCGTATAAGTCAGGTAATAACCAACCTGATCACGAATGCTATAAAATACTCGCCGCATACCGATAAAATCATTATAAGCACCCGATTGGAGGGAAATGAGGCAATTGCTTGCGTACAGGATTTTGGCATTGGCATACCTGGTGATAAAAAGGACAGAGTGTTTGAACAATTTTATCGCGTAAGCGGCAACAAACAACATACCTTCCCCGGTTTGGGGTTAGGATTATACATATCATCAGAGATCATAAAACGTGAGGGCGGCAGAATGTGGGTAAACAGCGTTGAAGGTAAAGGGTCAACTTTTTGCTTTGCATTGCCTGTTGATATCAGTAAAATTTAACGCTGTGATCAACAAAAAGGGTTATTATACTTGCTGCTATACCAATTATGAACCATAAATATAAAAAAGTCATGATAGCCGATGATGATCCGGGTATTATTGATGCTATTGAAATGATACTTGAATTTGAAGGATATGAAGTAGCGTCAACAATTGACGGAACTACTTTACTTGATTTGAAGAAAGATCTTCCTGATCTTCTCTTACTGGATATTTGGATGAGTGGTGAGGATGGCAGGGATATCTGTAAAAAATTAAAACAAGGAACTATAACCAAAAACATCCCGGTGATCATGATATCAGCCAGCCGTGATATCAAGGAATCGGCAATGGCAGCCGGGGCAGATGATTTTTTGGCTAAGCCATTTGAAATGGACGAACTCCTGAGAAAAATAGCTCATTTTACCAGTTAGTTTATGCTAAATGAAAAACATTAACTCATGTGCTATGTTTATTATTTATAAAAACAACAGTCATGGGAGTTTTACAGCATATACAGCATCAGATATCGGCACTTAACGATCTGATCAAGATAAATAACGACCGCATAGCCGGTTATCAAAAAGCCGGTGAAAGTATTGACGAAACAGGATTAAACCTGCTTTTCAATGAATATATTGATCAAAGTAAAAACTATGTTTCGGAGTTAAGGGAGTATATTCATGTATTGGGCGGCCACCCTGCCGATGGTACTACCCTATCTGGTAAATTTTACCACGCCTGGATGGATGTTAAAGCTACTTTTATAAATAAAGACAAGCATAGCATTTTAGCTGATTGTGAGCGCGGCGAGGATATAGCCAAAAAAGCTTATCGCAAAGCTTTGGACGATAAAGAACTGATTTGGGAAGATGAGCGGGTTGTATCCATACTTAATAATCACCTGGATGGTTTAAGAATAGCTCACGACACTATTAAAGCCCTGCGTGATGCGGAAGTTAATGTATAACATATATTTAATTTACAATTATGAATACACCGGATCAGGATTTTTTAAATGAGTATAAGCCTTTACATGTACCACATGAATATGATCAAAGCGCCTGTACTCAAGATAACGTCATATACGCTTTAGCACAATTAAAAGAAGCTACCGCAGGCGAGGTTGCTGCGAAACTAAGTTCGTTTGATCCTGATACTGATATGCTTATCCATCAAAAAAATGCAGAAGATGTGCTTAACTACTTGTTTAATAAAGGCCTGATAAAGGCCATTAATAAAAAGGGTGAATTAAGTTATAACCTGAGCAAGATAGAGATACCAAACTCAGGCAAAGCCGACGAACTTTTTTAATGAAGATGATTATTGGTTAACGGGCTTGGCCGATATAACACTATCCACAACAAATACACTTACCCCTCTCCACGGTAAAGTATGCAAATATTCTTTATAATGCAATTCAAGATATGAGCCTGCACTATTGCTAAGCTGCTTTGCCACTTTTTCATCAGTAACTGAAAACATAAACTCGTTTGATGCAATACTACCAACCTGCGCCGGCGTACGAATACCACTTTGTATTAAACGGCCCTCGTAGGTTTTGAACATATAGCCTTTTTTTACAAAATAATTCATGGTACCAGCCTTTGCCCCTTCGCCAAATACAAAATAATAACGTTGATAAACAAATCCGGTAATTAACAACAGAATAACCAGTATAATAATTGTTTTGGTTCGGGTTTTCATAAGAGATATATTTTTATCTAAACTACAAAAACTTAATAAGTAAACAATAGATAAGTAAAACTTGTAAAACAGCGTGCTTACATCTACTTAGCAACCGGGGTCAATTTTACTTTTTTATAGGATGATACCATGAAGTTCACCAGATCTATAATATTTAGGGGCGCTTCATTAGTGGTGATGCTCAGTTTCTTTTTAGTATTTTCAAAATCAATGGCAAAGTAGTAGTTAGGCGCGTCGGCTACTTGGTTGCCCTGCTCCCAGTTGTTCATTTTTTTGAGTTCGCTGTGTTTTAATAAATAGTTCAGGCTATCCAGTTGAACAGGTGATAATTTACCGGTATAATCACCCTTATACGGATCGGCGTGTTCTCCCGCCTTTAAGTGATAATCGCCATTGGGCCAAATTTCAATACCCAGCTGCGGGCAATCGCCAAAACAGGTTGATGATAAAAAATAGAGTTTGGAAAATTTAATGTTTTTATCGTAGCTGTTCTTAAAATTCGTGAACTCATAAGTGGAATTTCCGGCCAGTTTTATAGCATTGGGTTCAATGGCTTTTAAATACAACCGGTTTTGATCTATATACCTTATCTGAAATTTAAAATCCTCCCTGCGTTCTTTTTTGAAGTTATCAGCACTGCTATGATAAATATCAGTCATAATCAGGGTATCATTTACTATGGTATAATTAGCTTTAATACCGGCATAGCCAACAAAATTATAATACACCTTTTTATCAGAAAAATATAGATGCCCCAATGATTTTGTGATCCACCGCTCAGCGTCAATTTGTACTTTCTGTGCAAATGAGGCACTAACCGTTAGTGTAAATAACAACAAAAAAAGACCGTGCTTTCCCATTTGCAATATGATTTTTAAGGCAGATGAAACCCTGATAACGCTTTACAAACTCACAAATTCATATAATATTTTGTTAACGACTCAAAATCATCAAACTTCAGTTCATAATCATCTGTTTTACCAAAGCCATAAGTCACAAATATAAAAGGTATACCGGCCATGCGTGTCTGCTCAGCGTCACCATTGGTATCACCAATATAAACCGGCGTTTTAAGCTGGTGTTTATCAATAAGCAGTTGCATATTGTGATGCTTGGGCATGTTATTTTGGCCATAAGCCATGGAATCAGTTATGTCATCCTCAATACCGGCCCAGCTTATAAACAGCGGGATGATGCCTATGGCGCAGTTACTTAGTATAAACAGTTTATATTTAGTTGCCAGTTGCTTAATACCCTCAGTAACTCCACTATACATGACACCGCCGTTGGTTGGTAATATTTGCCTGCGTGTTTCATTAACGTCCATATAAATGCCCAGTGCTTTATCATCATCAAAATCGGGCATTAAAACTTTGGTGAGCTTTTTACCCTCCATGCCCATTAACTGCATCAGGTCATTACGTCCAATGATCCTTTTTATATCCAGTTTTTCAAATACAAGATTCCAGGAGTTGGCGTAGGTATCAACGGCATCCCAAAGGGTTCCGTCCATGTCAAAAATCAGGCTATCGGGTTTATGCATAAAAACAATTCAACTTTTTTGCTAAAGACGTAAAATTTACCTTATTCGTAAAACATAAGTTCATCTTTTCTTCATTATTAATTTTCACCTTAGCAGTGTGATAAGGTTAATGTGGGCCAGCTTAGCAGGAGGTTGGTTCCATAGGGCCTCCACCGTAAAGGGTGGGGGCTTTTTTTATTTTATGGCGATGTGATCAAATAGCTTTGATGAATTAGATTGCTCTACGGTAATAAAAACTGGTCTTGGCATCTTGTCTTATAAAACCAACAGCTTCATAAAGTCTTTGGGCAGTATAATTATCAACGGCAGTTTCTAACTGCACAAATGTGGCGCCGTGGCTTTTTGCAAAATTTGCAGCGGTCATTAGCAGCGCTTCGCCTATCCTCTGTTTACGATGATCGGTGTCAACAAACAGATCATTAAGCAACCAGTTTTTTGTTGCCCTTACCGATGATAATAACGGATACAGTTGAGTAAACCCCACAGGTTTATCGCCCACAAACGCCACAAATATTACCGACTCATTATTTTCGAGCCTGTTTTTGATATAGGTTTCGGCCAAAGCAATGTCTGATGCTTGCTTATAAAACATCCGGTATTGGTCAAATAGTTTGGTGACCAGCAGGCAGTCGTCCGTGTTAATCTGTTTTATTTCCATTGATCTGTTATTTTACAAGATGATCAAATGGTTATACCATCGCCAACTTTATATACTTCATGAAATTTTATACCCAACCTGTCAAAATGTTTTACATAAGCCGCATAGCGTTTCTCCATAAAAAACTGCTTGGCATAACCATCATGAACAGGTAGTATTTGCCGAGGCTGTAATTTATCGGCAAATGCAGCTACCATTACCTCGCTGGCAAATGGGGCCATGGTTACCATGATCAATAATTCGATGTTTTTAAATTCCAATAATTTATCCTCCATTGAATCAACCGGATGCAGCACTTTATCATTGATCAAAAAACCGGTCATTTGCGGTAAGGGATTATCCATAATAAGCGCATGTTTTACCGGGAAGGCCTGCAGTTTAAAAGGGCCGAAATGTACTGTGGCGTCCTCCAAAATAGTATATTTAATACCAGCCTTATCTAATTGCTGCCCTACCTGGCTATTGGTTATGACCTGTGCCCCGCTTGCATCAATAATGCTTTTTAAAATATCTATAACAAAATGGTCAGGATGGATATGGGTGATCACAACAACATTTATATCGGTAAACATTTGCGGTGTTACCAATCCCTCTATAAAAGAATAATCTCCCGGATCAAACAATATTTTATAGCCATCAAGCTCAAACACCAGGCAAGAGTGCAGGTACTTTGATATTTTCATATTCGATTAGCAATTTATTGAATTAACCTGTAAAATGCAGGATTGGTTTTCGTCTGAACCAGGATTGCTATGTTACACAAGTAAAAAGACTTACGTTTTAGAAACTTCCTAAGTCTAACAAAGTGTTTTGTTAAATTTGTAATTAATCAAGGAAATCCCTTAATCCCATATCCTGGTTCAGGCAATTTATAACAACTCATTCGCCAAATTGGCCAACTCGCTCCGCTCGCCCTTTTGCAGGGTTATGTGTGCGTATAGCGGGTGCCCTTTAGCCTTATCTATCAGGTATGACAGTCCATTACTTTCGGCATCAAGGTATGGAGTATCAATCTGGTAAATATCACCGGTAAAAACAAATTTACTGTTTTCGCCGGCGCGGGATATGATGGTTTTTACCTCGTGCGGTGTAAGATTTTGAGCCTCGTCAACAATAAAGAATATTTTGGCAAGGGTGCGACCGCGGATAAAAGCCAGCGGAGCAATAGAGATTTTATCATTGGCTACCAGTTCATCAATTTTAGCCTGCATTTTTTCGTCATCAGCAAACTGATCCTTTATAAATTTAAGGTTGTCCCATATCGGCGCCATGTACGGATCAATTTTTGATTTGATATCGCCCGGCAAAAATCCAATATCCTTATTACTTAATGGCACTATAGGGCGGGTAACAAATATTTGGCGGTAATACTTGCGTTGCTCCAGTGCGCTGGCCAGTGCCAGCAGGGTTTTACCGGTACCTGCGTTACCCTGTATGGTCACCAGTTTAATATCAGGGTGTAATAAAGCGTGAATAGCAAAAGCCTGCTCTGTGTTTTTGGGTGAAATGTTAAACACCGGCTGCTCAGTTACCTTTTCAAGCTGGCGGGTTTGTGCATTATAAAAGCCCGGAACATCATTCTTTTTACCTTTTAGCGTATAAAAATGATTGTTAGTGTACGATTGGATATGTAAACTTTCGGCTGGCAGGTTTTCCTGCTTGTTGAAC
>Ga0193717_1000588_pt1 | contig 23971 bp, 23 predicted proteins | sample U2c2metaG_FD_145900 | JGI IMG/M metagenome (GOLD analysis project Ga0193717, IMG submission 145900) | Soil microbial communities from a riparian zone of the East river system, Colorado, United States - U2c2 | ecosystem: Environmental > Terrestrial > Soil > Riparian zone | place: USA: East River...
CCGCCGCAGCGGAGGCCGGGCCGAGCGGCGACGTGTTCCTCGACGATCTCGCCCGCCGCGTCGCGACAGCTGTCGCCGGCATCGTCAGCGTGGTCGACCCGGAACTCGTGCTGCTGTGCGGAGACGTCAGCCGCGCGGGCGGAGAGCCTTTCGCCGCAAGGGTTTCCACCCGCCTCCACGAACTCGTCCTGCCGGAAACCCCGGTCGGGATCGCTTCCGTACAAGGAAACGCCGTCCGTGCGGGGGCCCTGCAGTCCGCGCTCCTGTCCGTCCGTCACGACGTGTTCGGCCTCGTTTCGCCGACCACCCCCTCGCTCCCCGGGTCTCGCCGATCCGTGGAGGGATCCCCCGCTTCCCCCGCGGGTGATCCCGACCTCTCGAACAGCTCAACCGTCTCCCACCGTTGACAACCAGGAGGAGGGTCATGCGTTCTACGACCCCGGTTCGAAGAATTGGTCGCCGCCGGAGCGGCTCCATAGTGCTCGGCAGTATCGCGGCCGCGTCCGTTCTACTGCTGACAGCGTGTTCGGGTGCCGCGAGCGGCCCGGCCGCCGCGGGTGCCGGTGAGCCCGGCGCCGCACCGGGCAAGGATGACAAGCTCACCTTGACCGTCTACAGCAAGTTCACCGCCCGCGAGTACGACGTCGTGACCAAGGGCCTGAACAACCTCAAGGTCAAGTTCCCGAACATCGAGATCAAGCACGAAGGCAACCAGGACGACGACAAGCTGACGCAGTCGATCCGCGGTGGCAACCCGCCGGACGTGGCGATCTCGTTCTACACGGACAACCTCGGCGCCTGGTGTTCCAACGGCAGCTTCCAGGACCTGCAGCCCTACATCGATCGCGACAAGATCGACGTCTCGGTGATCCCGCAAGCGGTCCGCAGCTACACCGAGTTCCAGGGCAAGCGGTGCGCGATGCCGATGCTCGCGGACGTCTACGGCTTCTACTACAACAAGGACATGTTCGCCGCCGCGGGCATCACCGCGCCGCCGAAGACCACGTCGGAGTTGCTGGAGTACACCAAAAAGCTGACCCAGTTCAACCCGGACGGTTCGATCAAGGTCGCCGGGTTCATGCCGTCGATGCCGTTCTACGCCAACCAGGCGCAGATCTGGGCGCCGAACTTCGGTGCCACCTGGATCAGCCCGGACGGCAAGTCGAACCTCGCCGCGAGCCCGGAATGGAAGGAGATGTTCAACTTCCAGAAGGAGCTCATCGACTTCTACGGGCACGACAAGATCGAGAAGTTCAAGTCCGGCCTCGGTGACGAGTACTCGCCCGACCACGGTTTCCACCGCGGCAAGATCGCGATGGAGTTCGACGGCGAGTACCGCCAGGCGTTCCTGAAGGACCAGTCGCCCGAGCTCAACTTCGGCACCGCGCCGCCGCCCGTGCTGGACAGCAAGCCCGACCGTTACGGCGGCGGGTTCACTACCGGCACGATCATCGCCATCCCTAAGGGCTCCAAGAACCCGGGCGCGGCATGGGAACTGATCAAGCAGATGTCGCTCGACACCGGCACGCTGGTGGAACTGGCGAACGGCCTCAAGAACGTCCCCAGCACCACGGAATCGCTGACCGACCCGAAGCTCGAGGTCGACGACAAGTTCAAGACGTTCCTCGACATGTACTCCAGTGGCAAGCTGCTGCCCAACCCGTCGACGCCGATCGGTGACGCCTACCTCAAGGCTGTCAACGACTTCGCCGAACGCTGGCAGGCCGGTTCGGAGCCGAATCTGGAAGAAGGCCTGAAGAAGGTCGACGCCCAGATCAACGACGAACTCGCGCAAAAGCGAGCCGGCGGCTAGGGCCAGTCTGATGGGTCTCGTGTGCGATAGCCGCGCCGAAGCGGCCCCCGGCGGCACGGCCGGGTCGCCCGAATACGACCCGGTATGAGGCCGCCCCGGCCGCACCACCAGGAACCACTTCGATCACGACTCTCACACACGACACCCAGCAGACAGGCCCTTGCACCATGACCACCACCTTGGAGACCAAGGCGGCGAAGCCCTCGTCCGTGCCCAAGCGGGTACGGACGAGGGCGCAGGCCCGGACCCGCCGCAACGTACTGCTGTTCATGGCGCCCGCGTTCATCGGTTTCCTCATCTTCTTCGGGTACCCGCTGATCGCGACGCTGTACTACTCCTTCACCCGGTACGACCTGATCAACCCTCCACAGTGGATCGGGTTCGACAACTACGTGCGGATGTTCAGCACCGAACCCTTGGTGCGGACGGCCGCGTACAACACGCTGTGGCTCGTGATCGTGCTGACGGTCTGCCGGGTGGTGTTCGCCCTCGGGGTGGCGTCGGTGATCTCTCGCCTCAAGGCCGGCGTCGGCCTGGTGCGGACGCTCTGCTACCTGCCCGCGCTCGCGCCACCGGCCGCCGCGACGCTGGCCTTCGTGTTCCTGTTCAACCCGGAATTCGGGCCGGTCAACAGATTCCTGGACTTCGTCGGCATCGACGGCCCGTTGTGGTTCAACGATCCGGCGACGTCGAAACCCGCGCTGACCCTGCTGGTCATGTGGGGCTCCGGCGAGCTGATGATCATTATCTTGGCGGCATTGCTGGATGTTCCCGCCGAACTGCACGAGGCCGCCGCGCTCGACGGCGCCGGCCCGGTCCGCCGGTTCTGGCACATTACGCTGCCGTCGATCTCGCCGGTGCTGCTGTTCGGCATCGTGAACTCGATCATCTTCGCCCTGCAGTTCTTCACGCAGGCGGTGGTCGCGGGTTCCGCGGCCGCGGGCTCGGCCGATGTCGCGGGTAACACCAAGTACATCGGCGCGCCCCAGAACTCCACGCTGACGTACCCGGTTTGGCTCTATGTCCAGGGTTTCCGGTACTTCAACATGGGTTACGCGGCCGCGATGGCGGTGCTGCTGTTCATCGTCTCGTTCGGGTTCACCGCGATTCTCGTCCGGCAGATGCGCAAGACCGCACATCAGGAGGAGGGCGCATGACCTTGCTGACCGACACACCGAGGCCGTCGTCCTCGCTGCCGCCACGGGCCAAGCGCAAAAGGGCGTGGGACAAGAAGTTCTACTGGGTCGCGACCCACGCCTTCGGGATCGCACTCGGCGTGATCTTCGTACTGCCGATCGTTTTCGTGCTGCTCACCGCGGTGATGAAGAGCGACCAGGCGATGTCGTCGAGCTTCTGGCCGTCGGAATGGCATTTCGAGAACTTCGTCGAGGTGTTCAACCGCGCGCCGCTGCTCGAATACTTCACCAACAGTATTATCTATTCGACGCTGGCGACGGCGGGTGCGCTGCTTTCGGCGATTCCGGCCGCCTACGCGCTGTCCAAGATCCGGTGGCGCGGTCAGACTTTCTTCTTCATGCTGACCGTCGCGGCGATGATGTTGCCGCCGCAGGTGACCATTGTGCCGCTCTACGACATGTGGGTGCGGCTCGGGCTCACCGGCACCATCGCACCATTGATCATTCCGTACTTCTTCTTCGACGCCTTCAGTGTTTTCCTGCTGCGGCAGTTCTTCCTGACGATTCCGAAGGACTACATCGAAGCGGCGAAGATCGACGGCTGCACGGAATTCCAGGCGATGACCAGGGTGCTGATCCCGATGGCCAAACCGGGTATCGCGGCCACCGCGATGTTCTGCTTCCTGTTCACTTGGAACGACTATTTCGGCCCGTTGCTCTACGCCGGTGAGAACCAGGAAAGCTGGCCGCTGTCGCTGGCCATCGCATCTTTCCGGGGGATGCACCACGTCGAATGGAACCTGACCATGGCGGCCACCGCGCTGATCATGGCTCCGGTCATCATTCTGTTCGTGTTCGCGCAGAAGTCCTTTGTCAAGGGCATTACGTTTACGGGGGTCAAGGGATGAGGCTGACGGTTGTCGGCGGGGGATCCACCTACACGCCCGAGCTGATCGACGGCATCGCCGGTCGCCGGTCCACTTTGGACGTCGACGAGATCGTGCTGGTGGACCCGGATGAGTATCGGCTGAAGATCGTGGGGGAGTTCAGCCAGCGGCTGCTCGACCACGCCGGGCATCCGGCGAAGGTACTCACCACCACCAAGCTGGAGGAGGGCGCCGACGGCGCGTCGGCCGTGCTGTTGCAGCTTCGCGTCGGCGGCCAGCGCGCGCGGCGCTCGGACGAGACCTTCCCGCACGTTTGTGGTTGCATCGGCCAGGAAACGACCGGGGCGGGCGGGCTCGCCAAGGCGTTGCGGACGGTTCCGATGATCCTCGACATCGCCGAGCGCGTCCGGCGCGTGGCCGGTGACGACGTCTGGCTGGTGAACTTCACGAACCCGGTGGGCATCGTGACCAGGGCACTGCTCAACGACGGCCACCGCGCCACGGGTCTGTGCAACGTGGCGATCGGGCTCCAGCGCCTGTTCGCCAAGCTGCTCGAGGTCGGTACCGACGACGTCACGCTCGAGCACACCGGGCTGAACCATCTCAGCTGGGAACGCGGTGTCTTCGTCGACGGCGTCGACAGGTTGCCGGAACTCCTTGAGGTGCATGGGGAATTCCTCGCCGAGCACCTCGGGGCACCGGTCGGCTGGATGCGCCGCATGGGCGTGATCCCGTCGTACTACCTGAAGTACTTCTACGCCCACGACAAGGTCGTCGAGAAGCAGCGCACCGAGCGCCCGCGGGCCGACGTCGTCAGTGATGTCGAAGAGGAACTCCTCAAGGTCTACGCCGACCCCGAAGTGGTGACCAAGCCGGAGGAGCTCGAAAAGCGCGGCGGGGCCTACTACTCCGAGGCGGCCGTGCAGCTCGTGCACGCGCTGACCAGCGGTGGCCCGGCCGAGGAGCACGTAGTCAACGTGCGCAACAACGGCACCATGCCGTTCCTGCCCGACGACGCCGTCATCGAAGTACCGTCCCTTGTGGACTCGAATGGTGCGACGCCGATGCCGGTGCGCCCGGTGGAACCGTTGTACGCCGGGCTCATCTCGGCCGTGACGTCGTACGAGAACCTGGCGCTCGACGCGGCCATCCGTGGTGGCCGGGACAGGGTCGCCGACGCGCTGCTCGCGCACCCGCTGGTCGGCCAGTACGCGCAGGCGGACCAGTTGGCGGACACCCTGGTCGAGGCGAACCGCCAGTTCCTGCCGTGGGCCAAGCCGTGACCGAACCGCGTCGACTCGTGGTGGCCGTCGACGGTGGCAACAGCAAGACCGACGTCCTCGTGGTCGACGCCGAAGGGACCGTGCTCGGCAGCGCGCGCGGTCCCGGGGCGTCACCGCAGAACATCGGCGTCCAGTCCTCTGTGGACCTTCTGGACGGGCTTGTCGTCGAAGCGATGGAAGCCGCCGGCTTGCCCGCGAGCCGTCCGTTCGCCGTGCACACCTCGGCGTATATGGCTGGTCTCGATTTTCCGCGTGAGGAAGAGATCTTCTTCGCGGCGCTGTCGAAGAAGGGCTGGGCGGAGTCGCTGGAGATCGGCAACGACACTCTCGCTTTGCTGCGCGCGGGCACGTCCGACGGAGTCGGCGTGGCCGTGGTGTGCGGTGCCGGGATCAACGCCGTCGGTATCGGGCGAAACGGCCGCGTGCACGGATTTCCCGCGCTGGGCAAGAGTTCCGGCGATTGGGGCGGCGGCCTCGGGCTCGGCGAGGAGGTCCTGTGGTGGGCGGCCAGGGCCGAGGACGGGCGTGGCCCCAGTACCGCGCTGCGGGCCGCGCTGATCGAGCACTTCGCCGTCGATTCGGTGGCCGAAGTGACGCAGCGGCTGCACTTCGAGGAGCTGTCGAGGTACTCGCTGCACGCGTTGTGCCCGCTGCTGTTCCGGGTCGCGGCCGCCGGTGACGAGATCGCGCAAGAGGTCGTCGGCCGGTTCGTCGAGGAGATCAGCGTGATGATCGCGGTGATCCTGCGCAAACTCGAACTGACCAGGGACAACCCGCAGATCGTGCTCGGCGGCGGCGTGCTGACCGGCGTCGACGCGCAGGTCATCGCCGAGATCGAACGCCGCACCCTCAAGATCGCGCCGCGCGCGGTGGTGAAGGTGGTCGACGTCGCCCCGGTCGTCGGCGCCGCGTTGTTCGGCCTGGACCGCATCGGCGCCGACGACGCCGCGAAAACCGGCTTGCGCGCGGCGACTCAGCGCGTCTGAGGCAGCGCCTTCAAAGCGGCGGCCACGAGCTCGGCCGACGGGTCGGCGGCGTCCACGACCAGTCCCGGCTCGTCGCTCTCCAGCGGTTCGAGGGCGGCGAGCTGGGAGTCCAAAAGGGACGCCGGCATGAAATGTCCCTTGCGGGAAGCCAACCTTCCCGCGATGAGCTCGTGGCTGCCGTTCAGGTGCAGGAACCAGGTGTCGCCGCCGGTGCGCAGCAGATCGCGGTACTCGCGCTTCAACGCCGACGACGTCACCACGCCACCGGTCTTCTCGTGCTCACGGATCCACTCGGCGATGGACCGCAGCCACGGCCAGCGATCTTCGTCGGTCAGCGGGGTCCCGGCGCTCATTTTCGCGATGTTCTCCGGCGAATGGAAGTTGTCGGCCTCGGCGTACTCGACCCCCAGCGCGTCGGCCAGCGCCGTCCCTACGGTGGTCTTACCGGAGCCCGAAACACCCATCACGACCACGACAGTCACCGGTAACCTCCAGAATCGAGACGTGCCGACCAACCTACGTGGTCAGGGCGAGTAACCTCGGCCCGCATCGACACTTGTCTTCAGGGGGACACTGGCGTGAGTGCAGGACGTGCCATCGGGTTGTTGCTGGGTGTGGCTGCGGACGGCGTGATCGGCGACCCGCACCGGGCACTCTTCACGCGGATGGCGAAGTCGCTCGACGCCAAGGTCCACTCCGAACATCCCCTGAGCGGCACCCTGCAGGCCACCGCCCTGACCGGCGGCGTCGTGGCGCTCGGCGTCCTCGCCGAACGCGCCAGCCGCCGAAGTCCTGTCACCCAAGCCGTCACCACCGCCGTCACCACCTGGGCCGTCCTGGGCGGCGCGCGTTTGGCGGCCACCGGCACCGCACTGGCGCGGGACCTGGAGGAAGGCCACCTGGAAACCGCCAGGGTTTCCCTCGGCGACCTGGACCCCCGAGTCACCGATTCCCTCAACGTCATCGCCCTTTCACGCGCTTCAGTCGAGTCACTTGCGGCGAACACCTCGGATGTGGTGGTGGCTCCGCTCATCTGGGGCGCGCTGGCCGGGGTTCCCGGGCTGCTGGGGTCCCGGTTGCTGAGCGTCCTGCGCGGCCGCCCGCCACGCTACCGCTGGTTCATCGCCCGACTCGATGACGTAATCCACCTGGTCCCGACGCGCATCGCCGCCGCACTCACCGTGCTCGGCGCTCCCGTAGTCGGCGGCTCCGCGAGCGGCGCCTGGCGCGCCTGGCGACGGGACACCATCGCCCACCCCAGCCCCAACGCGGGCCGCGTCGAAGCCGCGTTCGCCGGTGCCTTGGAAATCCGGCTGGGCGGCCGAACCGTGTACCCACACGGCGTCGAAGAGCTCCCGGTCCTCGGCGACGGCCGTAACCCAGACTCCGGCCACGTCACCAGAGCCGTAGAACTTTCGCGCGTAGTCGGCTGGCTGGCCGGACTCTTCGCGCTTGCGCTGGCAGCGTTGACCAGCCTCCGCAAAACCAAGAGCTAGCCACGCTTACTTACTAACGCGCCCAGCCTCTTCAGCGGCTTCATCCTCGGCGACCATCTGCGCGACAGACTTGCGTCGGTCTGCGGGTTGGTCGACAGCCAGTGCCCCGCCCGGCTTCATCTCCCGCACGGTGAAGTACAGCCACCCCAGGAACGCCATGGCACCAAAAGCGATCCACTGCAGCGCATAAGACAAAAACGGGCCCGAGTCGGTCTGCGGCAACGGCAGCGCGCTGAGCGTCCCGGGCTGGTTGCTCTCCAACTGGAAGTACCCAGGCCGAATCGTCAACCCGGTAGCCCGTCCGACCACCTGCGAGTTCACCACGTAGCTCTGCAGCTTCCCCCCGGTCGACGCGTCGGCGAAGGCATCGCGGTTTCGCCCGTCGACCTCGTCTTCGCGGATGCGGACGGTCACCTGGACGACGCCACCCGGTGGCGCGGCGTAGGGCGGGACAGTCGAGCGGGTGTCGGGGCGGAGGTAGCCGCGGTCCAGCAGGAGGACGTCGCCGTCGGTGGTCCGGAAGGGGGCGAGGACCTCGAACGCGGGTTCGCCCTGGACCGTCCGCAGGCGGGCGACGACTTCGGCCTCGGGCACGTAGGTCCCCGTGACGTTCACCAGATGCCATTGCGTGAGGTCATCGGGGGCGGCACCGGCGGGCAGCAGCTCCGCCAAGGGCCGCGCCTGGCCGGTGAACGAGGCCGCCAGAGCGGAGTTCTGGGCCTCGCGCTCGTCGTTACGCCCGAACTGCCATGGCGAGAGCAGCGTGAAGCACGCGATGGCGAACGAGAACACCACCAGCGTCAACATCAACCAGCCTGGCCGGAACAGGAACTTCCACCGCACCCCCACACGGTAAGCCGTCGCTCGTGAGGTCAGCGAAGAGCCCCGTGCGCGGCGGCGATCGCGTCGTGGACGTACCCGCCGCCGAACACCTCCGCGTGCATCAGCAGTGGGAAGAGTTGATGCAGGTGAACGCGCTTTTCGACGCCGTCGGCCAGTGGCGAGCCCAGCTGTTCGGCCTGTTCCCGGTAGGCCCCGAGCACGTGCGTGAGCTGCGGTGTGCCGAACAGCCGCAGCATCGCGAGATCAGTCTCACGATGTCCGCCGTGCGCCGCCGGGTCGATCAGCCAGACCTGTCCGTCGGACCCCCACAGCACGTTCCCCGACCACGCGTCGCCGTGCAGCCGGGCGGGTGATTCCGGGTCCCCCGCCAGCTCCGGGAGCCGCGAGCAGACCTCGTCGAACATGCCCGCCTGGTCGGCGTCGAACACGCCTTGGTCCACACAGGACCGGACATAGGGCTCGACCCGGTGCTTCGCGTAGAACGCGGGCCAGTCCGGGCCCGGCTCGTTCCGCATCGGCGCGAGCCCCATCCACGCGTCGGCGGGCCCACCCGGCGGCGGGCTTCCGAACGCGGGTGCGCCCCGCAAGTGCAGCGCCGCCAGCCCGCGGCCGAACGCCTCCGCCGCGGCCTGTCCGGACGGGCCCTCGTAGACGTAATCCATCACGACCCACTCGGCGTCGTCGCCCCTGACCTCGGGAATCCGCACGTCACCGGGTTCGCTCAGCCACCGCAGGCCCGCCGCCTCGGCCGGAGACGCGCCGGGCCCCGCCCCGCGCTTGGCGATCATCAGGCGCTTGCCCGTGCTCACCAGGTACACCGCCGATCCGAGCCGGCGCAGTTCGTGGATCGGCTCACCGACGAGCCGGCTGATGACTTCGGCGGTGTCCGTCATCGGTTCTCGCGGACCCACAGCAAAAGCCCCGGCATCGCCCGCTCGATCATCCCGAGCACTTCCTCGAAACCGTTGTCGGCGCCGTAATACGGATCGGGCACCTCGGCGTCCCGCGCTGCCGTCGGATCGAACGCCCGGAGCAGCTGCACCCGGTCTGGATCTTCGACCTTCCCGCGCAGGAACCGCAGGTGGGAGTCGTCGGCGGCGAGCAGGAGATCGGCGTCGAGATGCTCGCCGTCGACCTCGGCCGCGAGATGTTGAGTCTGGTAGCCGTGCGCGCGCAGAGTCGCCTGGGCGCGTTGGTCCGCGGGCTCGCCGGCGTGCCAGCCACCGATGCCCGCGCTGGACACCTTGACGTCGTCGGCAAGGCCTTCGCGTTCGAGGTAGGAGCGGAAGACGAGCGCTGCCATCGGCGAGCGGCAGATGTTGCCACTGCAGACGAAGCTGACGTGAAGACTTGGTTCAGTCACTCATCCAGTTTGTCGTACGAACCGGAAACCGGCCGCGCAAGCGACCTTTCCCCGGCCCACCGCACGAGTTCCGGCATGGCCCGTTCGATCATCCGGAATGTGCGTTCGTAGCCTTCGACGTCGCCGGAGTAGGGATCTTCCAGCTCAGCGCCTTCCGGCGCGGCCGGATCGAATTCGCGTAACAGCCGGACGCGCGCCGGATCGATCCGCTCGCGCAGGAATTCGGCGTGTTCCCCGGCCGCGGCCAGCAGCAGGTCGGCGCCGAGCTTTTCGTCGTCGATCTCGGCCGCGACGTGCGCTGTCGGGTAGCCGTGGGCCCGCAAAGTCGCCTGCGCGCGGGGGTCGGCGGGTTCGCCCGCGTGCCACGCGCCGGTGCCGCCGCTGGACACGCGGACGACGTCGGCGAGCCCCGCGCGTTCGAGCTGGCTCCGGAAGACCAGCGCCGCCATCGGCGATCGGCAGGTGTTGCCGGAGCAGACAAAACAGACGTGCAACGGCCCTGTGATCTGGGTCACGACTGATCGCAGACCGGCCGCACGGCGTCGGTCAGCGCTCGCCGGGATTCGCGCGGCGACGCCGAAGCCGGGGTGGTGCAGAGGATGGAGGACCGAAGTCGCATGGCTCCGGAGGGTACATGCGAGGATCCCCCCATGCCCGCTGCCGCCGAAGTCATCGCCGCCTTGGAGCGCGCGTATCCGCCCGAGCTCGCCGAGTCCTGGGACGCGGTCGGACTCGTCTGCGGCGACCCGGCCGAGCCGGTGACCAAGGTGCTTTTCTGCGTCGACCCGGTCGAGGAGACCGTGGAGGAGGCCATCGAGCTCGGCGCCGAGCTGATCGTCGCGCACCATCCGTTGCTGCTTCGCGGGGTCACCGGCGTCGCCACCGACACCGCGAAAGGCCGTCTCGTCCACCGCATGGTCCGCGCCGGGATCACGCTGTTCTGCGCGCACACCAACGCGGATTCGGCCAGCCCCGGGGTTTCCGACGCGCTCGCGCAAGCCATCGGGCTCACCGCGTTGCGCCCGCTGTCGCCGAACGCCGACGGCGTGACCGGCATCGGGCGGATCGGCGAACTGGCCGAGCCCGAGCCGTTCGCGCGGTTCGTCGAGCGGGTGGGCGCGGCGCTGCCGAAGACCCAGCCGGGCGTTTTCGGCGGAGGCGACCCCGAGCGTCCGATCCGGACCGTGGCGGTATCCGGCGGTTCCGGCGACAGTTACCTTAAGCAGGCCACGGCTGCCGGAGTCGACGCTTACGTCACGGCGGATCTGCGGCACCATCCGGCCGGGGAGCATCTAGGCTCGGGCGGAGTTGTCCCCGCCCTGGTCGGGGTCACCCACTGGGCCAGCGAGTGGCCGTGGTGCGGGCAAGCCTCGGACGTCGTCCGCGCGGCGCTTCCCGGTACCGTCGACATTCACGTCTCCACCCGCTGCACCGATCCGTGGAACATCCGAGTTTGAGTTGATTTAGGGAGAACACTGGCGTGAAGGCAGATCCAGCCGTGCAACGGCAGATGCTCGAGCTTGCGAAGGTCGACGCCGAGCTGTCCCGGACGGACCACCGTCGCCGGACCCTGCCCGAGCTCGCCGAGATCACCGACATCGAGAAGAAACTGCGGGATCTCAAGGATTCGCTGGTCGCGGTGCAGACCTCGATCTCCGACCTCGACCGCGAGATCACCAGGCAGGAGCGGGAGATCGAGTCCGTCCGCGCCCGCGAGGACCGGGATCGCAAGCTACTGGAGTCCGGCACGGTCGCGGCCAAGCAGATGGCTGACATCGAGCACGAGCTGCACACCCTCGAGCGCAGGCAGGCCGCGCTCGAGGACGACCTGCTCGAGCAGATGGAACGCCGTGAGGCCCTCGAACTCGACGGCAAGCGCAACGGCGCCGAGGTCGACCAGGCCGAAAAGGCGCTCGCGGAAGCCGTCACGCGCCGCGACGAGGCCTTCGCCGACCTCGACACCACCCTCGCGCGCCGGCAGCAGGACCGCGCCGGCCTGCTGCCGAAGTTCCCCGACGAGCTGATCTCGCTGTACGAGCGCGTCCGAGCCCGTGGTGGCATCGGCGCGGCGCTGCTGCGGTCGCGCCGCTGTGGCGCCTGCCAGCTCGACGTCGACCGCAACGCCGTCGCCGAGATCAAGTCGTCGCCGGCGGACGCGATCATCCAGTGCGAGAACTGCAGCGCGATCCTCGTGCGAACGGTGGAGTCCGGGCTGTGAGCTCGCACGTCATCGTCGAGGCCGACGGCGGATCCCGGGGCAACCCGGGGCCCGCCGGGTACGGCGCGGTGGTCAAGGACGCGGCGACCGGCGAGGTGCTGGCCGAGCGCCAAGCCGGGCTCGGCATCGCGACGAACAATGTCGCCGAGTACTCCGGCCTGATCGCCGGGCTGCGTGCGGCCGCCGAGCTCGGAGCGTCCACTGTGGACGTCCGGATGGACTCGAAGCTCGCGGTGGAACAGATGTCGGGGCGCTGGAAGATCAAGCACCCGGTGCTGAAGCCGTTGGCCACCGAGGCGCACGAAGTCGAGCAGAGCTTCGACAGGGTCAGCTACGAATGGATTCCGCGCGCGCAGAACTCGCACGCGGACATGCTGGCGAACCAGGCGATGGACAGCCAAGCATCTGGACTCGCTCCTTTGACGAAGTCGGCTGGTGGCACCACTTTCGAAGAAGCCGCGCCGGTGAAGTCGGACCGCACGTCCCCGGTTTCGTGGACCGGGGCGAAGGGCACGCCGACCAAGTTGCTCCTGCTGCGGCACGGGCAGACGGCGATGTCGGTCGAGCGGCGATACTCCGGCCGTACGGACGTTCCGCTCACCGAGCTTGGCGCCCGTCAAGCGGCGGCCGCCGCACAGCGGTTCGTCGGGATGGACGGGATCGTCGTCGACGGCGAGGTCGCGCCGATCATCGCGTCGCCGCTGACCCGGACCATGCAGACGGCGCAGGCCGTGGCCGACGCCGTCGGCGGGCGCGTCGAGACCCATCCCGGGCTGCTGGAGACCGACTTCGGTGAGTGGGAAGGCCTCACCTTCACCGAGGCGTCCCAGCGTGATCCGGAGCTGCACCGCAAGTGGCTGAGCGATTCGTCGATGCCCGCGCCCGGCGGCGAGAGCTTCGACGCCGTGCATCGCCGCGTCGGCAAGGCCCGTGACGAGCTGATCGCGAAGTACGGCGGCCGGACGCTCGTGATCGTCAGCCATGTCACGCCGATCAAGACCCTGCTGCGGATGGGCCTCGACGCGGGGCCTTCGCTGCTTTTCCGGCTGCACCTGGATCTGGCGTCGCTGTCGATCGTCGAGTTCTACCCGGACGGCAACGCTTCGGTGCGTTTGGTGAACGACATCTCGCACCTGGCTTAGTGCGATGGACGTGCCCGATGTCGTGGAGAGCTTCGACGGTCCGGTCCCGGCCGGGCGGCCGCCGTACCCACGACGCCGGGTGACTTCGCGGATCACGCGGTTCCTGCCCGGCCAGTACCTGACCTGGGTGCCGAGCCCGGTTTCCGCCGGGGTCTGGTTCTCCCTGCCGGACGCGCTGCAGGCCTCACGGGTCGCGACGGAATTCGCCGTCACGCCGAGGCCGGAAGATGTGATGGCATCCGCGCAACGCCACGGACCCGTTGCCGTGCGCCGGTTCGAAGCCGGGGCCGAGCATGTCTCGCTGAGCCCGGAAATCCCGCGGTCGATCGCGCACGACCGGATCACCGTGCTGCTGCCGCATATCCCGGAACTGAGCGGCCTGATCCGTGCGGCCGACGACTTCTTCGCCGGGCTGAGCCGGATCGAAGCCGAGCCCATGCCGTGGCGTATCCCCGCGCCGCTGGCCGGCGGCGTCGCGCGACAGGCGTTCGAAGTCCTAGCGACGCTGTGGTCCGGCGTGACGGGGGAGCGGGTCGACACCGTCGTGCGCGCGCCCGACGGCACCCGGCTCGCGCCGGTGGTGCGGCACTTCGCCATTGGCCGTCGCCAGCTCGCGATCCTCGCGGCGGCGGACGACGTCATCAAGGCGATCGCCGAACCGGAGATCCGCATCGACACGGACTTGTCCGAGATCCTCGGGCTTGTCGGGGTCGCGTGGCCGTCGCAGCTCGTCGATGTCCTGGAGACCTACGACGCCGAGCTCACTCCACTCATTAGGGGCGAAGAGGTCGTCTTGCCCGACCGCGCGTCCTACGACCGCCTCGCCGAGCGCTGGTCCCTTCTCACGCTGCGCGCTTAGGGCCAGACGAGCAGGACCGAGCAGGGCGCGTGGTCGACGACGAACCGCGTGTGGTGACCGAGGCTTCGTGGGCCGGGGTGATCGTGCTTGCCGTCTCTGGCGCAGATGAGCAGCGCGGCGTCCGCGTCGATACAGGCCGCGACCACCTCGTGTTCGATCCGCCCGCGGCGGACGGCGGTCGTACAGGACCTGCTCAGCAGCGTCGCGGCGTCTTCGAGGAGCGCGCGCTCGGCCGGGGTCGTCAGTGCGTGAAGGTCATGGGCGGGATCGTGGCCGCGCCGGGAAAGCAGGCCGCCGTAGACGCCGTGCATGACCTCTTCGATGTCGGCGTCGATCACGTGCAGCAGGGTCACCTCGGCGGCCTCGATCGCGGAAACCGCTTCGACGCAGGCCTGCCAGGTGCCTTCGGTGAGCCAAACCAGCACTTTGGTCATCGCCGACCATCGTGGGCTCGTCACTGGAACAGCGCAAGTCCGCACCACAGCGCGACGACCGAGCCGATCAGGCAAGCGGGCACGGTGAACAGGCCCAGCTTGAGGAACTCGCGCAGGGTCGGCGTCACCCCGGCGCCCGCGAGCACCCGGCGCCAGAGCAGCGTCGCCAGCGAACCGAGGTAGGTCGCGTTGGGCCCGATGTTCACCCCGAGCAGGACGGCGAGCAGCACCCCGGTGTTGGGGTGCGAACCGAGGACCGACAACAGGATCAGCGTCGCGGGCAGGTTGTTGACGAGGTTGGCCAGCAGCGCGGCGATCACCGCGGTCAGCAGTAGTTCGGGCAGCCCGGCGGAGTCAGGGAGGATCGTGCCGAGCAGCCCGCCGAGGAGATGCTCCGACACCGCTTCGACCACGACGGCCAGGCCGAGCACGAACAGGCACAGCAGCGGGGATGCCTCGGTGACCAGCGTCCACGGCCGGACCGTGCGGCGCGCGAGCCCGCGGACGGCGAGCACCAGCGCGGCGGCGGTCGCGACCCACACCGGCTCGACGCCGGCCAGCGGTCCGAGCCCGAATCCGGCCAGCGTCAGCGCCAGCACCACGAGGGCGAAAACCGGCGCCCGCATGGTCGTTTCCGGTTCGCGATCGGACTTGCCGACGAGATCGGTGGCGAAGAACTTCAGGAACACCACGAGCTCGATCGCGATGGTGACGAGCCACGGCAACGCCATCAGCGCGGTGAACCCGGCGAAGGTCAGGCCGGACGCGGCGAACGCGAGCAGGTTCGTCAGGTTCGACACCGGCAGCAGCGTCGACGCCGAATTCGCCAGATGCGCGCAGGCGTAGACGTGCGGTTTCGCCCGCAGGCGGAGGTTGGTGGCGGTGGCGAACACGACCGGGGTCAGCAGGACGACCGTCGCGTCGAGGCTGAGGATCGCCGTCGTCCCGGCGGCCGCCGCGAACGTCAGCACGAGCAGGCGTCGCGGCTTACCGTGACACGCCCGCGCGAGACGTCCGCCAAGCCACTCGAACACGCCGTCGACGCCGGCCAGATACGACAGCAACAGGATCGCCGCGAGGAACCCCAGCGTCGGCAGGATCTCCACGGCCCGCTGCCAGGCGGCGTCCCACGGCACCAGCCCGAGCACGAGCACCAGTCCCGCCGCGGGCACCGCGACCAGCGCCTCCGGCAGGTTCCGCGGCCGGACCATGGCGAACCCCAGCACAGCGACCAGCAGCACCAGACTGACTATCGCCGCCCACGGCCCAGAACTCACCCGCCAACGCTATGCGAGCGTCCCGCACCTCGCCGCCGCTGGTCACCTCCTCATGCGTGGCTCCCGATGGGCTCAGGGGTGGCGGAGCTGCGGTCGATGTCTTTTTCGAGTTCACGGATGACCGGGAGGACGTGCTTTCCGAAGTACTGGACGTCCTCGTGGTAGTGAAGGAAACCCAGCAGCAGCAGGTTCGCGCCGCGCCGCTTGTACTCGATCGCGCGCTCGGCGATCTGCTCGGGCGTGCCGATCAGCTTGGTGCGGAAACCGTCGTTGTACTGGACGAGGTCGGCGAATTCGGAATCCGCCCACATGCCCTTCTTGTCCGAAGTGGAGCTTCCGGCCTGCTTGACCGCGCCGCGGAACCCTTCCACCGCTTCGACATTCGCCTTCTCGACGATCTCGCGCAGGACGGCTTTGGCTTCGCCCTCGGTTTCCCTGGCGATCAGGAAGCCGTTGAGCCCGAACTTGACCGCGTGGTTGTTCTCCGCCGCGTAGCCGTTGACTTCTTCGACCTGCTCGGTGAAGCCGTCGAAGTCCTTGCCGTTGCTGAAGTACCAGTCCGAGACGCGGCCGGCGAGTTTCCGGGCGGCGGTGGAGTTCCCGCCCTGGAAGACCTCCGGATGCGGTCGTCCGGGGGAGATTTCGGGCTTGGGCTTGATGTCGAAGTCGTGGATCCGGTAGAAATCGCCGCCGAACTCGGCGTGGTCGTCGGTCCAGAGTTCCTTCAGTACGCGGATGAACTCCTCGGAACGGCGGTAGCGCTCGTCGTGCTCCAGCCAGGCTTCACCCAATTTGGTGAATTCGTCCTTGAACCAGCCGCTCACCACGTTGACCGCGGCCCGGCCGCCGGAAATGACGTCGGCGCTGGCGATGAACTTGGCCAGCACCCCGGGATGCCAGAGACCGGGGTGGATCGCGGCGATCACCTTCAGCCGCTGCGTGGCCAGTAGTAGCGCGAGACTGAATCCGACCGATTCGTGCTGGTAGGCGGCACCGTAACTGGCCGTGTAGCGCACCTGGGTCAAGGCGTACTCGAAGCCGTTGTTCTCGGCGAGGACGGCCAGTTCGCGGTTGTACTCATAGCCCCAGTCGGTGCGCTGCTCGATGTCGCTGGTGACGAGACCGCCACTGACATTCGGCACCCAATAGGCGAATTTCAACGGTTCGTGCAGGGATTCTTCGGACGCGGACACACTGCTCCCCGAAATTGTCGATTTGTGGTGAGCTCTCGAACGGATGAGCCGAGTAGAGCAGCGGTTTTCGGGCCGGTCAACGCCCGTCCACGGCATGGGACTGGTACGTCGATCCCATAAAATTCACTCGGAAAGGGCGGCCGCGAGATCGGCCCGGCCGGAGATGGCGAGTTTCCGATACGCGCCCGACAGGTGCAGTTCGACGGTCCGGCGGGTCAAATGCGTGGCTTCGGCGATCTGCCGGTTGGTGAGCCCGCGCGCGGCCATCCCGGCGATCCGGGTCTCCTGCTTCGTCAGCCCGCGTACGGTGTCGCGGGAACCCGTCAGCGCTGCCTCGCAGGTATGCAGTTCTTCGGAGGCGAGGTCGAGCAACGGTTTCGCACCGCATTTGCTGCTGAGTTCGACAGCGCGCCGCAGATACGGGACGGCTTTGTCGTGCTGCTCGCGCCTGCGGAACAGGATGCCCAGTTCGCAGAGCGCTTCCGCGAGATCGAGCTCCGCGGGTGACACCGTCAGGAGTTCGATCGACTTGACCAGCGCGCGTTCCGCTTCGCCGCTTTCGTGGTCACCGAGTCGCCCGAGCGTCAGCAACGCGGTGCCGACCGCTCGTGCGGTGCCCCAGCGCTCGGCGGCTTCCAGATTCTCTTTCGCGAGTTTGGCCGCCGCTTCGAGGTTTCCCCGCAACAGCAGGGCGCGCGCGGCGTGAATTCGCCAGGAAACGAGCGCGGGATTGGTGACGCCCCATTCTTCGAGCCGTCGTCCGCTTTCCAGGAGATCGGTGAGCGCGCCTTCGGTGTCACCGACGGCCAATCGCAATCGTCCTCGGGCGAAAAGCACGTAATTGTGCTGGAAAAGTTCGGGGAGCTGATCGGTGAATCCGGTCGCCGTCAGTATTTCCGAGGCCTCTTCATAACGGCCGAGATCGACGAGTACCTCGATGAGCCGTGCCGAACAAAGCATCGCTATCGGACAGCTGGTGGCCGCGCGCAGTTCTTCGAACAGGCGCATCGGCGACTGCAGGATCGCCCGCGCGCGCAACAGGCTTCCGGCCATGTGCAGCATCACGCCGTGTGCCACCGCGGCGCCGGTTCCCTTGCGCAGGTGGTAATCGGCGGGCTCGCCGCCGGGTTCGATCATGCGGCAGAACCGGTCGGCGAGATCCGGTTCGTCGGCCAGCAGCGAGGTGAAGATCGTGAAGACGTAAGGCTGCGCGAAGGCGTCGATGCGATCCCCGGTCAGTGCTTCGGCGGCGTACCGTATCGCCTCCGTGGAGCTGGTGCCGGCGCGCGCCGCGCCGATGGCGAGCAGTACCACGCGCATCCGCCGCAGGGCAGGCTCCTCGGGCATTTCCGCCTGCAGTTCCTCGGCGTAGCGCTTCGCGTAGGCGACCATGCCGAGGTCGTTCCCGATGGCGGCGAAGTACGCGGCGCACCGCAGCTGCCAGTCGAGGCCGCGTTCCGCCGACGTCAGCCTGCCGACCACCTGGATGGCGCTGGAGATGGCGAGCCTGCTGTCCAACCCGCCGCAGGCCCGGACGAGTTTTTCCTGCGCCAGCTTGGCGACCGCCTGCGGGTCGGCCGCGTCGGCGAGCGCCTCCCGCAGGTGGGCCTTCGCGGAGCCGGGGTCGAGCACGTACTCGACGTGCCCGAGCTCCACCTGCACGGCGAGCCGTTCGTCCGGCGGAAGCTGTTCGCTCAGCGCGCGCCTCAGGAAGTCCCGCGCCGACGCGGGCTCGCCGATGTACGTCGCGCGCCGCGCCGCGCGGCGCAGCACGCCGACACCCCACGGCTGGGCCATCGAATCGGCGACGAGCAGATGTGCGGCGATCTCTTCGTCCGGTGCGTCGCTGTCGGCCAGCAACTGCGCGGCCCGCGCGTGGCTCGCCGCCCGCGTCGCGACCGGCATGTCCGCGAGCACGGCGTTGCGCAGGAAGGAGTTGGGGAGCGCCGGCGGCTGGGTGTCGGTCAGCACGCGGAGCCGGACGAGCGCGTCGGTGACGTCCAGCGCCGGCCGTAGGTCGAGCCCGGCCAGTGTCGCCACCCGCTCAGGGATCGCGTCCGTCCCCAGCACGCCGACCGCGCACACGACCTCCATCGCGCCCGGGATCGTGCGCAGCCGCAGCCTGAGCAGCTCGCCGATCCCCGGGGTGGTGAGCTCGCGCAGCTGTTCGTCGGTGGTGTTCCACGCCGCCGCGCCGGAACGCTCGACCAGGGTGCTGAGCAGGGTCTGCAGCAGATACGGGTTGCCGCCGGTGATCTCGCGGCAGGTCGCGGCGAACTCGGGGCGGACGGGGTGGCCCGCGAAGGTTTCGAACAGGTCGGTCGTCGCCGCCAGGTCGAGTCCGACAAGGTCGATCGTCGTGGGCGTGCTGCCGGCGATCTCGGGCAGGGAGACGTCGTCGAGCGGCGGTTCGCCCTTGCTCGACGACAGCACCATGAGCACGGGAAGCCCGCTGATCCGTGATCTCGCATAGGCGAGACAGCGCTTCGACCAGGTGTCGGAGAGGTGGATGTCGTCGACGGCGATGAACAGCGGGGACCTGGTGGCGGCTTCGCGGATCAGGCGGTGGAACGCGTCCAGCGCGGCGAAGGGGTCGTGCTCGGGGAAACGCGGTGTGCGCGGTGGCGGGCCGCCCGCTCGCAAGATCGAGGACAGCGCCTCGGACAGCTGCCGGATGACCCCGCCGCTGAGATCGTTTTCGAGCCGGGCGCCTTTTGCCACGACAGTGGAAAAACCCCGGGCACCGGCCTGCACGGCGACCGCGTCGACAATTGCCGTCTTGCCGATGCCGAACTCGCCGGTCACCACGGCCGTCGACGCTTTTCCGGCCGCCGAGCCCGTCAGGAGATGGCCGAAGGTTTCCAGCTCGTCATGCCGCCCGGAAAAGAGCGCGGCGTCGGCCAGAATGCTGGCTGTGTTTCCCACCGGAAAGGCTCCGATCCGCGGCGTTGATCATAATTCGGGGAGAATGCCCCACGCTAACGCCGCTGTCCAGCGGGGGAATAGCGATGCTTTGGCAAATATGAATGATCTTCATGTTGGTTCATGTTTTACTCCACTCGGGGGTACCGAAGGCCCCCGGTGGCACGCTCCGGATTTCCTTCGGTACCCACCGTAGAGACCTGAGGCGCATCCGAAGACACAATTGCGGAAAGTCCCGATCAACTCCGAGCAGTCCAAGTAATTGCCTGGAGCGGTACCTCCGGCTGTCGAATAGCACTCCTCATCGCAGCGCGGAATCGCCGTCAAAAGGAGAAACGATGACCGCAGCCCGGCTCGCCGTCCCCGAAACAACGCCCGGCATTCCGGTCCTCACCGTCGTCAAGCTGGTCGCCACGGAAATCCCCCAGCTCGGCCCCGCCGTGACCGACGCGCACGGCTCCGTCCTCTACCGCTTCGGCAAGGACGAGGCCCACCCCTGGCGCTCACATCAGGCAGGCACCCGCGGCCAGGGCTGGGTCCCCGTCCTCACCGCGCGCAAACCCACCGTCGAGGGCATCGAACCCGGACTCGTCGGCACCGTCTCCCGGGTCGACGGCACCCGCCAGGTCATGCTCAACGGCTGGCCCCTCTACCGCTACGCCGGTGACGCCGAACCCGGCCAGTGGCAAGGACAGGGTGTCGCCGGGATCTGGTTCGCCGTCCAGCCCGACGGAGAGAAGAACCTCAACTGCCTTCGCCCGTCCGGCGACGCGTAGGATTCGCCGCGCAGACGAGTTGGCAGGGCGGTCGCGGGGCGCTTCCGGGCGCTTCGAGGAAAGTCCGGACTCCGCAGGGCAGGGTGGTTGTTAACAACAACCCGGGGTGACCCGCGGGACAGTGCCACAGAAAATAGACCGCCCCCGCCTCGCGGCGGGGGTAAGGGTGAAACGGTGGTGTAAGAGACCACCAGCACCCCGGGTGACCGGGGTGGCTAGGTAAACCCCACCCGGAGCAAGGCCAAGAGGGAGCGCGAGCTCCTGCGCAGGCGCTCGAGGACGGCCCGTCCGATGCCTGCGGGTAGGCCGCTGGAGCCTGGCGGCGACGGCAGGCCAAGATGGATGGCCGCCCATCGCGGACGCCGCAAGGCGACCGCGTGGACAGGATCCGGCTTACATGCCAACTCGTCTGTTTCTTTTGTCTTCCCCAGTCCCCACGCCCCCACACGCCCCGGCGGCGGGAGCGTGGGACCTTTACTGCCGTCTCGCGGTAGTAAAGGTCCCTTGATGTCGCGCTGAGCGCGCAGGCTGGGGCTACTGGGCGGTAGGGTTTGGGGCATGGATGCCGCCGAAGCCGCCACGATCGCCTTTCGTGTCCACCGGGTGCTCGAGCCGCTGCACTCGCTGAGCTACTTCGCGCCGGAGACCGAGGAGTACCTGGTCGCCGCGGGATTGCGGCCCGGCCGCATGTGCTACTTCGCGGGCCGGTCGGCGGCGTTCGGAGCCGTGGGACCCGGCGTGGTGGCGGCGACCTTCTACAACTTCAACCCCGAGATCGTGGCCCGGCATATTCCGCGGGCCTGGACGCTGGCGACGCCGGAACGGATCCTCGCCGCGCGGTTCGAGGCCACCGACGTCACGCTGCGGCGGCTGCTGGGCGACGAACTCATCGCGTCGGCGGAGCTGGCCGAGGCGGCAGAACTGGCACGTGAAGCCACCGCGGGCTGCGTGCCCGAGGGGCGGCCGCTGTACGCCGCGCACGCCGACCTCGAGTGGCCGGCCGAGCCGCATCTGGTGCTTTGGCACGCCATCACGCTCCTGCGCGAGTTCCGGGGCGACGGGCATATCGCCGCGCTCGTCGGCAGCGGACTCAGCGGACTCGCCGCGCTGATCACCCACACGGCCACCGGCAAGGGGTTCCTCGCGGCCACGGCGAAGCTCAGCCGCGGCTGGTCCGACGAGCAGTGGGACGCCGAAGTCGACAATTTGCGTGCGCAAGGGATTTTGGGCGAGGAGCTTCAGTTCACCGAGAAGGGCGCCGCGCAGCGAGCCGGGATCGAGGACCTGACCAACCAAGCCGCGATGGCCCCCTGGCGGCACATCGGCGCCGAGAAAGCTGAACGCCTTCACGAGCTCGGACGGCAGCTGAGCCGGGCCGCAGTCACTTCGGGTGCCTTCCCTGGCGGCGTTTTCGCCTCGCCGCGAGCCTGAAGAGCAAGATCGTCAAGACGGGTGATTCTTACTCTATGTAGTGGATCAGTGCCCGTTTATCGGCCGCTGCGTAATCAGAACCGCCCCAATGGCTGATCGACATCGTTGACAGACGCAGGGACCCTCTTCACTGTCCGGACTCGCGGCTTGCCGCCGAACGGGGCATGTCACACTGACTGCGGCGCTACAACGCCACCAAACCCCACACTCAGAGTGAGCAAAATCCTCGCTAGTGAGCAAGTTCACCGCTGAACTGCGAAATACGGGTGGCCGGGGTTATTCCTGAGCACCCTTGCCACGATGATGGAGGGCGAGGAGTTTCAGTGAGATTGGCCGTGATGGGCGTCCAGCGGACCGAACTACATATACAGAGCGCGCTTTGACCACTACACCTCGTGACGCCATGATGTTGTACGAAGCACTGAAACCACAGCGGAGCAGTGTGGCGCGGCGCCGTGTGCCACCACGCTTCGCGCACCGGGAGTAAAGCGATGATGACGATGAACGTTGTGCAGCTCGCGCAGAACGGCGAGCTGGGCACGAAGGGCGTGAACAAGTGGCTGATCGACAACGTCGTTCCGCTGGTGCTCCTCGCTGTCGCATTGCTGCTGCTCTGGCTGGGTGGCGGTAAGGGCGACAACGCCGGCGTGATGCGCCGGCTCGCGGGGGTGGTGATCGCGCTCGCGGTCATCGGCCTCGCGGTCAGTGGCCTCGGCGTGAACGTCGGCCAGTGGATCGCCGGCTTGTTCACCGGCTGAGGCGGCCTCTTGCGTATCCGCACCGATGACGAGGTCTACCGGGTCGACGCCGTATGGCTCGGCCCGCCCAAGGCCACTTTCCCGTGGCGTGCCCGCTACGTCGCGTGGGCGGTCGGCATCCCGATCTTCCTGGTCGCGCTCACCGTGGAGCGCATGGTCGGGATCTCGTTCGGCTTCTTCTCGACCGCGTGGGCATTCATCGGCACAATCGTGATCACGAGGTTGATCACCTCGAAGATCAGTCACGAGCGGCCGCTGGGCGCCGTCCTCACGATGTGGGGACGGGAGCTGATGGCGCCGCGTGAGCGTACGAGCGGGGACGGTGGCGCGGTCAGCGCCAGCCGCATCCGGGTCCGGGCAACCCGTCCGGTGCCGAAGAACCGCCGCCGCGGTGGCGGCAGGAGCAAACGCGGGTCCGGCCAGCCGTACCCGTCGTATCACGAAGCGCAGGGCACACCACGAGCGCGCCGGGACCGCGGTCCGGTCTCGGCCGGGAGGTAGTCGTTGTTCGGTCGCGGCGGTAGCCGAGGTAAACGGGATCGTGACCTGCAGCCGGGAGCCAGTTCGTGGCAACCGCCCCAGCAGGTCCGGGCCGCGCAGGCCAGTTCATCCGGCGGGCGGGGCGGTAAGCGCCTGCCCGGGGAGCAGGCCGTCCCCGCCTATACCCCTTCGATAGCCGCGCGCAGCATCGACGGTCATCTGCTGCGGACGGGTTACGAGGTGTACGCCTGGTACCGGCTCGCACCGCAGCGCTGGTCCTTTCGCTCGGACTCCCAGCGCCGTGACCTGATCGCCGCGATCGCCGGCCAGTACGCCGAACTCCAGGGCCGCTGGCTGCACCTGCGCGTCACGAACCGCCCGTACCCAATCCGGATGTGGGCCGAGGCGCATGTCCACAACGCCGTCGGCCGCCCTCAGGACACCCCGGGCGCGCTTTCGTTCGACGACTATCTGATCGGCGAGCAGCAGCAGCTCATGGGCCGCTCGATGGCCGAAAAAGAGGTCTACCTCGGTGTCCAGGTGCAGACCAGGCGCGCGGTGGACAGGGCTGTCGAACGCGCGGCGCCGCTGTTGCGCCGGATCCTGCCCGAAGCCGTCGACGCCGAGCTGACCGCGCTGGACTCCGAGGTCGAGCACCTCGACCAGGTCATCGG
>Ga0193717_1000589_pt1 | contig 23967 bp, 19 predicted proteins | sample U2c2metaG_FD_145900 | JGI IMG/M metagenome (GOLD analysis project Ga0193717, IMG submission 145900) | Soil microbial communities from a riparian zone of the East river system, Colorado, United States - U2c2 | ecosystem: Environmental > Terrestrial > Soil > Riparian zone | place: USA: East River...
TCATCAGTTTTACGTGTAAGCAAGGTGTGTATACCTCTTTTTTCGGCAACCGCTTTGATTTGCTGTGCCATAGCAAGGGTGATATCCTTTTCAAAATATTGCTCTCCACAAACGACTCCATGTTGAATGCCTCCATGTCCGGCATCCAGAATGAGGGTGAAATTACCCTTAAGAGGTGCTTGGGCATAGGTTTTTTCTATGGAAAACTGGTACACCATGATCATAATAATGGGAACTAACCAGGAATATCTGAGTTTATTTTGGGCAGGTGACTGTTTATGAAATAGCATCTGGATGCGTCTTTTTACGCCATAAGCGCTAAACTCGTTTACAAGCGCGGATGTTGGGTGGCTCATTAACTTGAGTAACAAATTTGCATAATTATTGGCTTTATACGTAGTAGCTGTTAGACATTGGTCTACCTGAAACTCATGTATCTGCCGAAGTTCTTTAGCTATAAGATATATAAACGGGTTAACCCAAAAGAAGGCTTTCAGTAGTTCTGTAAACAATTGATCGGCAGAATGCCATAGGTGAGCATGTTGTAATTCGTGTGCTAATATCTGTTCTTTTTCAAATTTATTTATCTGGCTATTATTTAAAAATATCAGGTTAAAAAATGAAGAATTGTTTTTAGACGCGTTGGTAATCAGGTAATAGCCTCTGGTTTTTTGCCCTTTCCTTATGGCTTTATATATTATCACCACTACACCTGTTAGTACCCTAAGTGATAAAAGCGCGCTGATAAATACATAGCATCTAACCGCCATCTGCTCCCAGTTTAAATGTTCGGTTGCAGAGTGTATACCGACATTATCCATGTCGTTATTGTTAAGCCGCTCCAAAGAAACAACCTCGATAGGGAGCGGGGTGTGAAAAGGAAGCGACTCTTGTACTTGGAAGTGTAGGGAAGGGATGATCAGACATGCGACAAGGGCAAATAGAAGATAATACCTGTTCCATGTGAAAAAGGTAAGCTTGCGAAACAGGCAATAATATAAAGTATAGAACATACCCGAACAGGTTACAACCTTCGCGACATATATAAATAGCTCCATATTACTTTTGCTTATTGATAAATTCCCTGATGCTTTCTATATCATCCTCCTTAAGTTTTTCTTCACTGACCATAAATGACAGTAAAGATTCGGCTGATCCATCAAAATAATTAGTAAGAAGTTTAGTAAAGGAATGCTTGCGATAGGCCGTTTTACTGATGAGCGGGAAATACTCGTGAGTTTTACCATACGCTTTGTGGCCAATGTAGTTTTTAGTTTCCAACAATCTAACCACAGACGAAATAGTATTATAAGGGGGTTTTGGATCATCTGGCAGATGATCGATAATATCTTTAATAAAGGCAGATTTAAGATTCCATAAAACCTGCATAATACGTTCTTCGGTTTTGGTCAATTCTTCCATAACCAAACATACAACTTATTTTTCAGTTATACAACTGATTTTTCAGTTTTAAATGAATGAAATTTAAATAACTTGGTTAGTTATTCAACAATGGTAGGAGCTTATATATTTCTAATTAATTTCAAGATATATTCTTTCCATCCATTATTTGCACTAATTAGATCTGCAAATGATGGAACAAAATGGTATTCAGGTATAACTCCCCGGTTTTTATCATGATTCCCTTGCGTAGCAAATACGGTATAAAGAATAGATGTGTGCGCGGTAATACCAGAATTGGGTAATGTGAGATTAAGGCCAACAGCACTCCCGCCGCCAAAATATGTTCCGCCTGTTTCCTCACCGATAAAGGTACCTATGTGTTTGCTTTGCGCCACAGCGGCCAGGGTAGATGCAGCAGAACTGGTTCCACCATCAATATAAAAATAAACCTTGCCTGTAAAATGATTGGCTTTAGGATTGCATATGGCGAGCTCACCTTGAGTTTCTTCTTTTACGAAAAACTTACCACTTGTTTCTGGTTTTAGGTATTTAGTTTTATTGTTGAGCATATCATCTGGTATATTGGCCAGTTTTAAATAATCGTCCTTATCAGTTATCAAATATTCGGCATTGATAAAAGGGGATGGAGCATCAATTAAGTAACTGAATAATTCGGCTGCTGCTGCTTCATCACCACCTCCGTTATGATCAAGGTCAATAATCAAGTTAGTTATTTGATGCTGTTTAATAGTTGCAAAAAAACGCTCAAACTTTTGATACATCTGCTTTTTATTCCCTGAAAATGTACGCACAGTTAATATAGCAGTTTGTTTATCTTTTAATAATTCAAGTCGCCAGGGATCCGCAGCATCTTTACTCCCTCGCTTCTCTATGGCAATAATTTGCTTGTTGACAGGGTTTTTTATCGCATTGTTGTTGCTTTCGGCAAAGGTGAGTTCTTTATCCCAATGCTTGACCTTTAACTGGCCCTCGGTGGTTTTAAAGGTAATATCAAACGCTTCCGGGCGCTCCAGGAATAAATAATAATATATGTTAAAGGCCATACCACCGGTTAGTAGTTGTTCTTTGCTAGTTTCTATGTCACCATCTGTTGGTATATATTTAAAAAGCGCTTTTTCAAGGCTATCAATTGAGTGGTGATTAATGGCAGTCACTTCATCGCCCAAATGTATACTCGTATCACTTGTGCGATTAACGAGCACATAGGCCCGATGTTCACTAAAATAGATGGTTAGGGGGATTAGTTTCCACTTCTTAATATTAGCCTGAAACTGACTTTCAGAATAAGGACTGCACGAAGTATGCTCACATTTTACTTCTGCAATGAGGTAAGCAATAATACCATAGAATTGATAAAAAGACATCGGCTGTTTCAAAAGCGAACAAAGGCTGTCCATTTTGTGTTGCATCGATTCCTTTGATTGATGCATGTATAACCCTGGATGAGTATCCTCAAGCATTTTCCGGAGATAATTAAAATCCTGCTGCATAGCCACAGGTTGTAGAATCCTGGTATCAACCCCTTCCTGTGATTTGACGGAGAGCGGGAACAGAAATAGCGGAAAAAATAATAAAGCGAAATTATATCGGGTCATAAGGTATGTCTTTGCGGCAAAGCTCATTCACTATGACCTGAAATAAAAAAATAACAGTACTCAAATCCGGATATGAATACTATTTATGGCAGAAAAGTGATTATTTAAGTATCTGGAGTGTTGAATCTTTAAACTCGGACGGCGATAATCCAGTAAATTGCTTAAAAGATCTTTGAAAAGTAGCCTGCGAACCGAAACCACATTGGAGAGCAATACCTAAAATGGTAAGATGACTATTTTGGGGTTGCTGATACTTTTCTTTGAATGCAGCAATACGATAGCTATTTACAAAATCTGTAAAGCTTTCCTTCAAATGTTGATTCAGTACGGCGGATAGAATTTTAGGTGTGATACCTGTATGTTTCGACAACAAGCTCAGATTAAGTTCAGGGTTTAAGTAAAGCTGGTCTTCTTCCATTGCTTTTTTTAACCCGGATATAGTTTCGTTTACGATAACAGGTGATAATAACGCTGCGCTCGTTTTTTGGGTGGTTATGTTTTGGTGTTGTCCGATTACATACCCCTTAATACCCAACCAGTAAATCAGAATGGAAAGCGGAACATAAATTGGATACCAATTAACGGTGAGCAAAACCCGATCGGTAAAGGCCGGAATAATATAGGGTATTAAGTAAATCAACCAGATTGACTGAAAAATCAGAAAGGCTATCATAAATTGACTTAGCCACTTTAGTTGAAAAGATTGCTGTGGTACATTATTTTGTTTTGAATATGCAGCAACATAACGGATGGAATAAATAAGATATGCTGTCAGTGACAACCAGCGGGGAATATCTGCATAAACATTATAATTGTCTACAAAACTCGAAACTGGTGTGGGGTTATTTTTAAGCAGGCCAGTAATTAATCCAAACAGATAAAAGGTATAAATAAAACAAGGCAAAAGATCAATCACCACCGGGTAAAAATGGATCAGGTCTCTTTTACGCAGCGTGAAATCAGAATCAAGAGACGACAGCGTATAAAAATACAGCAAAGGCCCCAAAGGCATAATGATCACCATGGGAACAACTGCGGAGAATAATTGGAAAAACAACCCTGAATGATACCATTGTTGATTTTCAAGCCAAGTATTCATGCTGGCCAGGGAGATTAGAAAAATCAGGGATGCCAACAAGCGGTTATCCGTTTTTTTGGAATAAAACAGTAAAACGCTAATGATGCATCCTTGTAAGGCGCCCATTAAAATAATTACGTTAAATAAACCGGAAAGTAGGTGCATTTTTTGTTTAATCTTAAAGCTGAAAATATTTTACTACTTTAATTTGCAACATCAACAAGTCAATCAAATAAAATTATTGTTTTAAAGTTTTATAGTATGTGAGTTCAAGGTTAATCATTTCCTTGACTTCATCCGAATAGGCATCTACGGCTTCACGCTTCAAAACCCAATCATTATACCTATACAAATTTTTCAGCCTGCCTATTTCTTTAAACCTTTTAAAAAATGAGGCTTCTTTTTCAAGGTTCCTTATCCCATCAGGGCGTAACGACTCTTTATAATAAAGTCGAAAATAAACGCCTTTAAGTGCGTTGAATAAACTTTCAAAAGTTTCATCGATAGCAAAAATTTCTATTCCTAGTGGGTCATATATTGGGTTGTCTTTTTTTATTCCTACCATAAAACCTATTTGTTAATTAATTGAGTGGTATTGGTGACTTGTTTTAGATATCTATAAAAAGTAGCTCGGCCAATACTCAATTCCATCAAAATTTCGTCTACAGTTTTTTCTCCTGAATTATATAAAAGTGTTGCTGTCTTAGCTTTCGCTAATTTCTCTTTGGACAAACCTTTGGGTCGACCGCCTATTTTTCCTCTGGCTTTGGCCGCAGCCAAGCCAGCTTTAGTTCTTTGCCTAATAATATCCCTTTCAAATTCTGCGATGGATGCAAATAAGTTAAAGGTGAAGCGCCCAGTAGGGGTACTGGTATCGATGCTGTCATTTAAACTTATGAAGTTTACATCAAGTTTTTGAAATTCAGCTACTAAATCAATTAGATCCCTAAGCGATCTCCCTAAGCGATCAAGCTTCCAAACCATAACTTTATCACCAGGACGTAGTATGCTAATCATTTTCTGAAGCTCAGGCCTCTGGGTATTTTTGCCAGAAATGTGTTCTTTGAAGATTTTATTACAACCGGCTTTCAAAAGATCGTCTATTTGTAAATCCAAATTTTGTTCTTGCGTGCTCACCCTGGCGTATCCGATGATCATAATGTCTAATAAAGTATCATTAACTTAATCAAAGATAAATAAAATGAGATTTGTTTATGGTACGTTTTTTTGAGAATGTATTGTCTCGAATTTTATATATGATAAAACTGAAAATTTATGTGAACTTTATAATTAAAATTGCCGCTTTTCTTTAGAATTATTTTGCCGGAAAGTATAAAAAGCAATATCAGTGGATATTTAAATCTATTGTCTAAAACAACTGACTTCATTTGTTTTAGACAATGTGATACGAGTTTCAGACAGTACACAAGGCTATTATTAATTATCTCATTCCGTTCTTAAACTCTTTATAGGATTTACAATTGCTGCTTTTACAGACTCATAACCAGTGGTAACCCAAGCAATGAATAACGCAGCCACGGAGGCCGTTAAAAATATTAACCAGCTAACGTTTATATGATAAGCAAAACCTGACAACCAACTGTTCACCGCGTACCATGAAAGTGGTATTGCTATGGCTATAGCAATCAGGATTAGCCTTGTGATCCCGGAAGATAACAAATAAATAAGACTTAACACTGATGCGCCTAATACTTTACGCACACCAATTTCTTTTTTACGCTGCTCGGCCATGAAGGCTGATAGGCCATATAAACCCAAGCAGGATATAAAAATACCGAGAGCAGCAAAAAGATTAAAAATGTTGCCCATTTGTTGTTCTCCTTTATAAAGGTTAGCCATATCCTGGTCAACAAAATCAAATTTGAATGGGTAGGCCGGGTTAAGTTCCTGACTGATTTTACCCAAGGCTTGTATGGTAGCGTTGATTTTGCCGGGTACTGTTCTTACAACTAAAAATCCGCCCGACTTATTAAAGCGTAAAACCAATGGCTCTATAGCCTGTTGAACCGGTTTAAAATTAAAGTTCTTTACAACACCTATAATGTTACCCTTATTACCATGAAATGTTAGCGTTTTACCTATTGCCGTATTTACATTTAAACCCATAACGCTCAGCATTTTTTCGTTAACCATGTAGTTATTTGAATCGGCTATAAACGAGTTTGAGAAACTCCGGCCTGTTAATAGTTTCATTTTAAATACATGAATAAACCCTTCATTTACATCCATCTGCGGGATAACTACTTGCGAATGCGGATCTTTGCCATCCCAGTTTACACTAATTGTGCCATTTGCCAGATTGGTGGGCAAATCGGAAATGATAGTAAAATTACTGGTAAGCGGGTTTTGGCTCAACTCATTTTTAAAAGTTTGCTGTTTACTCCATACATCCCATGTTATTGGCATATATAAAAGATTAGCCTTCTCGAAGCCTGGATTCCTGTCTTTGATAAATTTAAGCTGGTTATAAATAACTACTGTACCCACCAGCAACACAATAGAAACCATGAATTGAGTTACGACCAATGCGTTACGAAACAGTAAATTGCCACCCATTGATTTTATATTTCCCTTAAGCACTTTAACCGGGTTAAAACCCGAAAGAAATAAAGCAGGATAGCTGCCGGAGATAAGCCCGGTTAACAAAGCAATACCAAAAAGACTTAACCAAAATTTAGCATCCGACAAATCGATGGTAAGTTTCCTATCGGCCAGTTCATTGAATACAGGCAGGAATAAATAAACTATACCAAGAGCGATTAATAATGATAAAAAAGAAATAAATACCGACTCGCTTAAAAACTGGGCTATAAGTTGACCGCGTACAGCGCCTGCCACTTTTCGTAAACCAATTTCTTTGGCCCTGCGGGCTGAGCGTGCAGTAGCAAGGTTCATAAAATTGATACAGGCTACCACAAGTATCAAAATAGCGATAATAAAAAAGATGCTTACATATTGTGCATTTCCATGCCCGGGCAAATCTGCTATTCTGTCGGCTGCGAGGTGGATTTTAGTTATAGGCTGTAACTGGAATGTAGCCTTCATATCGGTTACATGGTTATTAAAGATATGATTTATTTGCTTTTCCAGTGTCAATAAATTAGCAGCAGAAGGATAAAAACTTTTGTCTAATACCACATAGTTATAAAAATTGAAGTTGTCCCAGGTATTTTGCTTTAAGTCACTATTTGTTCTGGCTAATGAAGCCATAGGAAGAATAAAGTCAAATTGCAGGTGTGAGTTAGCAGGGATATTGGCAAAAACGCCTGATACAACTACATTTTCACTGTTATCTTTCCGTAATATCTTACCAATAGGGTTTTGATTCCCAAAGTATTTTGTTGCCATTTCCTGCGTTATTAAAACGGCATCCACATTTGTTAAGGCCGTGGTACGGTCGCCCTGTACAAGAGGGAAAGAAAACACATCCATAAAACTTGGGTCGGCATAAAACACACGCTTTTCTTCAAATTTTTTGCTTCCTGCATCAAACAACATATGAACAGGTATTGCGCTTAAGCGAACACTATTTTTAATAACAGGCATTTGTGATTTCAATCCGGCAGGCATACCTGCAGAATTTAATGCGGCTTTTAAATCACCCAGATTGGTTGCTATACGATAAATCTGATTGGCGTTTTCATGAAACTTGTCGTAACTTAATTCATTTTGCACCCAAAGTAGGATCAGGATACTTGAAGCCAAGCTAATCGCTAAACCGGATATATTAATAATGGAATAAGCTTTGTCCTTTATTATATTCCGGTAAGCAAGTTTAATATATGTTAAAAACATGGTTCTTCCGATTTTAAAATGTGGAACTATTTGTTCAATAATAGTAAGTAGATTTTCTTATGATGTCGCTTAACTATTATTACCGATATTATACGTATATCGTTTAAAGTATTGAACCGTGCCAATAATGTGCCCTTATTTTAAATTAGTGATTATCATTTATATAGTTATTTTTGAAAAATAGCTATCGTCCGAAAGTGGTACAGTCACTGTACGTTGACGGACGAGTCATTGTCAATTTGCTATAGGTGAGTAAATCCTATAATTGGTGTTACAACGGCTTACCATAATCGCATCACCTCAGTAGTGTTATTTATTGAAAAGTGTTAAACCGGTCTATCTCTTGCAAATTATTATTTCAGCGAGTGATATCTGAGATTGAATACTTCTTAATGTTATTTTTCTTCATCCAGTTGCAAAGGGTTGGTTCGGTAACTTTATACCGATGGGCAATAAATTTCTGTGATGATCCGTTAACGAGCAAGCCTTCGATTTCAGGGCGAAAAGAATCCAGCTTACTCTTGCCGGGCCCTTTCGGCCTTCCCAGCTGTACGCCGGACAGCCGGATGGCCTGCAAAGCTTCTTTTGTCCTTTTGCTGATCAGGTCGCGTTCGATCTCAGCGGCCATGGAAAAGACCATTGCCATGACTTTGCTTTGAATAGTATTGTCTAACTGCCAACCGCCTTTGACGGTATAGATTTTAATTCCTCTTTCAACTGCGATGGAAATAATCTCCATGCATTCCAGCATACTTCTGCCCAGCCGGGAAAATTCGCTAAGCAGAATTGTGTCTCCCTTTTTCAGTTCCTCAAGCAGTGGCCCGATTTTGCGCTGCTTCCATGGTACTTTTCCGGAAACCTTCTCTTCGATGAACTCGACCCTGCCAAGATTTTTGTCATTAGCTAAGTGCAGAATGTCAGCCTTATTCTTTTCGAGGTTCTGATCCAAGGTTGAGACGCGTAAATAAGCAATTGTACGGGGCATTTTTTATAATTAGAAGAAAACCTAAAAGTAGTTATTTTATGATAATATTTTATAATAAATAAGCGTCTTGTTTTATCTAATTTTTATTAATGCAAATATGAAGGTTTATTTTATAATTTTGAGCTGGCGACATACGGTGGTAACCACATAGCATTGTTTGTAAAAAACTCCAATGTATAATATTTTATATTGACAAACCTGCCTTTTAGTTGGACCCTATTTAAAAAAAGCTTGTTATGAATAGCTATTTCGGCAGATCTTACATGCTATTTACAAGAGGATACCGAAATCATTATTAATTTGCAGTCATGAAGAAACATTCCGCTTACTTTGAAATTTTTGATGGCGGTGATATTCTACGTGTAGAAGTAATAGGTATCACAGATAGTCCGTCAACCGACCTGCAAGGCAAACAGAATCTTGATGCTAAAATCACTGTTAAAGCTTGTACGTTTCACGGTCAATATAGTGCCGAATTTATGCCCATGGACTTCTTTATGTTTAGGCAACAACTTGTATCACTTATCTACGATCTTGATAAAACAGCAACTTTCAAGGGTATAGAAGGCTATTTAAAAATCGATGTTGATGTTGAGCCCGATGGGTATATCAATATAAGGATTAAAGCATGTGATGTTCCTGGCATTGGCGGCGAATTAAGTTTTGGTATATCATTGGAAAAGTCAGATATTGAGAATCTTGTCCAACAGCTTGATAATATTCTTGAACTATATCCTGTATCCGATTAATTCAATCATATCCAATTCTACGGGCTATCATTTATCTATTACTCATATGAACGTTATTATAATACTACGTTTTACTTTAGAGTCTTTTCGAAACACTCAAAACCGGACATAGATGAACGGTTTCGTTACACCTATTTTTGGCACAGATTTATAAATATTCACAGATCAATAATTTATATTTTTGGACTATCGTTTGAAGAAGGGAAAGAACAAATTGTTATTATGGTACTTAGTTATTTAAAGATTGCGTGGCGAAACTTATGGAGAAATAAATTTTTCTCTTCAATTAACATAATTGGGTTGTCTTTAGGCCTTGTATTCAGCTTGATGATCATGTTATGGGTAAAAAGTGAGCTAAGTGTCGACGCCTACCATATAAATAATGATTATCTATACCAGGTATATGAACGGGAGTATTATGATCATAAAATAGACGGTAACTACGATACTGCACCATTATTGGCCAGTGAAATGAAAAAGGAGATCCCGGAAGTGGAATACGCGATCACTTTGCAAGAAGACAATAGCATTAATACATTTCAGGTTGGTTCCAAAATATTAAAGGCTGAAGGTACAGCTTCCATGCCGGATATATTCAAAATGTTTAGTTACCGCTTGTTGCAGGGAACGCCGCAGTCCGCGATTAATTCACTTATGGGCATCGCTATCTCCCGTAAAATGGCAGGACAGTTTTTCGGAAGCCCGCAGGCAGCGATGGGGAAAACGATCAGATTTGAAAACAAAAGAGATTTTACTGTAACTGCTGTATTTGAAGACCTGCCTGAAAACACTTCGCGAAAGTTTGACTATTTAATGAATTGGGAGGCATTTTCACAAGACCATCCATGGACAAAGGGATGGGAAGTAAGCGGCCCGCATACTTTCATCATGTTACGGTCAGATGCCAGGTCCGCTTTGGTTGAAAAAAAAATCAGGTTTTTTTTAAATAGATATAAAAAGTTTGATTCTTCCTATAAAATCGAACTTGGGATGCAAAAATTTAACGAAACCTATCTCCATTCCAATTTTAATAATGGAATGGTAAGCGGAGGCCGTATTGAGTATGTTAATTTATTTAGCATCATCGCTGTTTTTATCCTGCTGATAGCATGCATTAATTTTATGAATCTCACCACCGCTCGATCTATTAAAAGGGCTCGTGAGATCGGTATCCGTAAAGTAGCCGGTGCTGTACGCTCAGTTTTAATCATCCAATTTATTGCAGAAGCAATTTTTATTACAATTATATCAGTAGGCATTTCCTTATTGTTAATCAATTTATTGATGCCTGTATTTAATAATATCACACAAAAGCACATTTCGTTACCTTACAACCAGCCTTCATTCTGGATCAACATTGGTATATTAACGCTGATTACCGGATGTGTTTCGGGTAGTTATCCCGCGTTGTTCTTGTCATCTTTTAATCCTGCAAAAGTGTTAAAGGGCTCTGCTAAGCTGACGTATGGTGCGATACTGTTCCGCAAAGGGCTGGTTGTCTTCCAATTTATACTTTCTGTACTTTTCATTATAGGAAGCATTGTCGTTTCTAAACAGATTAATTTCATACAAAACAGGAATCTGGGATACGATAAGGAAAACCTGATTTATGTGCCGATGGACGGTCAATTAAGTAATAAATTTCAGTTACTTAAAGACGAGGCTATAAAAATGCCTGGGATACAATCGATTAGTCATATTTCGGATAATCCAACAAACCTCGATAACCAAAGCAATTCGGTTAATTGGGAAGGTAAAGATTTTAATACCAAAATACAGTTTTCCGCAACTGATGTTGGTTATGATTTTGTATCTACCATGAAGCTGCAAATATTGCAAGGTCGTGATTTTTCTCCGGCTTTCCCGACAGATACCTCTGGTTTCATTATTAATGAGGCGGCCATGAAAAGAATGGGTTTTGCCAATCCCATAGGAAAGCAAATTGAGTTTGGGCCACTTAAAGGTCAGGTCATAGGTGTGATAAAAGACTTCAATTTCGAATCTCTACATAAACAAATTGAGCCGCTGATTATAAGATTTGAAAAGAACTATGGCTATCACATATTGGTAAGAACTCAGCCAGGTAAGACAAAGGAGGCGTTATCAACCCTTGAAAGATTATCAAAACAGCTTAATCCTAATTTTCCATTTACTTATGCCTTTTCCGATCAGGAATATCAAAGACTTTACCAAAGCGAACAGGTAGTGGGAAAATTAGCGAACTATTTTGCTTTCCTTGCGATTTTTATTTCCTGCCTGGGTTTACTTGGGTTGGCCATGTTTACCGCGGAGCAGCGTGTTAAGGAAATAGGGGTTCGAAAAGTATTGGGTGCCAGTGTTGCCTCTTTATTTGTATTGTTGTCTTCGGAGTTTTTGCTTCTAATAGTCATAGCGATCATCATAGCTTGGCCACTTGCCTGGTATAGTATGAATAATTGGCTTAAAGGTTTTGCTTATAGAATTTCAATACAATGGAGTGTATTTGTTCTGGCGTCCGTAACAAGCATAATAGTTGCATTGCTGACCGTTAGCTTTCAAACAATTAAGGCATCATTGGCCAATCCGGTTAAGAGCTTAAGAAGTGAATAAAATAGCAATCCGCCTAAATGAATTTAATAATCTTCCAGTTACCTCATTAGACCCTTTTAAGGTTTAGCTGATTATTAAATCACCCAACTAACCCAAAATAAACTTTTAGCTTATTGCAGGAATATCTGTTAAAAACGGCAAAATAATTCTAAAGAAAAGCGGCCAAATAAATATAAAGTTCACACATATTTTACGAAAGTAAAAAAAGAAAATAATTGTGCCATTAAACGGTCGTTTTATGAGAAAAATATGCATTGTACCAATAGTTTGAGTGTATCATTTCTAACTTCAAGCTCGTAACATATCTAAACCCTTATATTGTGAAAACCTATATTAGAATTTTAATCCTTTTTATTTTCGCGTGTAGCGTTTTTTCTTGTTCCAAAAAAAATGGAAATATTGCCTGTACGGCTCAATATATCGCTCCTACATTTAAATTTAAAATGATCGGCAGTACAAGTGGTAATGACTTGTTTTTTTCGACCGCGGCCGAATATCCTACAAGTGCTTTAAAAGTGTATTTCAAAAACCCAGCAAATAAACTGGACTCGGTTGCCCCGTCGGTTGAAGAAGATGCCACTGCGGGAAAGCATTTTGTTTATTCAACACCTGCCTTACGTGCGAATGATACCTGCTTTCTTAAAATTAATGGGGTTTTGTCAAATACTGTATCTTATACGATATCGACTATTAATCCACCATGCAATGCTGCTTTTATTAACTCCGTTAAAATTGATAACGACAATACGATAGCTTATAAGACCGGTGACATAGCAACAATAAAAAAATAATATATCCATCTTAATAAACTTTGATATATGAAAAGAATGACCATTGTCAACATCAAGGGTGCAAAATAGCTCTAAAGAAAAGCGACAAAATAATTCTAAAGTTCACAAAATTTAAAAGAAGAAATTTTTGATAAGGTGTCTTGTAAAAACGGACGTTTTGTGAGAATAATTATTTTGATAAAAAGACTTTTTTGCATTGCTCTATAAATGCTTTGCGATCTAAATGCAGCTGATTTTGAAGTATACCTGAAATTAATTAATTCATCAATTTGTTTTGTTAACAGGCATTAATTTGTTTGACGCGACTCATGAGGCGGTATTTTTATGGTTCCTTACTTTTTGACATAGTAAAATAGCACTCAAAAATGTTGAAAACTTTTTGGTGGTAAAAAGTGGTAGAAAGTGGTAAAAGTAATTTACTTTTACCTATTAAATTATGCCATAGTCTAAAAATGTCTCATTTAACCGGTGAATTTGAATGTAAACTGGATCCTAAATCAAGGATGATGATACCTGCTGGGCTCAAAAAAAAGCTTCCTGAAGCTGAAAGTGAGGGCCTTGTGATCAATCGTGGATTCAAAAACTACCTGGTTATTTATACTAAAAGGGAATGGGACAAAAGACTTGATGAACTAAGCAAACTTAACGAATACGAACAGGATAACATAGATTTCATAAGATATTTTACCCGCGGAGCCACTGAACTTTCGCTTGATGCGGCCGGCAGGGTGTTGTTGCCAAAGTTTTTGCTGGAGTATGCGGGCATAAAATCTGATGTGGTGCTGGCTTGCCAGTTAAATAAAATTGAGGTTTGGGATGCGGCCGCGCACAAGGCTGCGTTTGATAATGAACCGGAAAACTTTAGCGCTTTGGCGCAAAGGGTAATGGGTAATAAAACAAGGAGGGAAGATGAGTGAGTATCATACACCGGTAATGCTGCACGAGTGCATGGAAGGCCTTAACATTAAAAAGGACGGCACCTATGTGGACGTAACTTTTGGTGGTGGCGGTCATTCGCGCGAGATATTGAAACGTTTGGGTGAGGGTGGAGCCCTGCTGGCTTTTGATCAGGATGCTGATGCGCAGCAAAATTTAATTGATGATGAGCGTTTTGTTTTTGTAGATCAGAACTTCAGATACCTCAAGAATTTTAGTCGATTGCATGGCGCTATTCCGGTTGACGGTATTTTGGCCGATCTGGGCGTTTCGTCATACCAGTTTGACCAGGCCGAACGCGGCTTTTCTATCCGGTTTGATGCCGAACTGGATATGAGGATGAACCAGTTGGGCGAGCTTACGGCTAAGGATGTGGTAAATAATTATACCGCTGCCGAACTGCACCGCATTTTTGGTGTTTACGGCGAGATACAGAATGCCAAATCGCTGGCCGAAACTATTGTTACCGCGCGTTTAAATGCGCCGATAGTAACCATCGCCGATCTGAAAAACGCGATCAGTAACCGGATACCCCGGGGTAAGGAAAATAAATACCTGGCACAAGTGTTCCAGGCTTTGCGCATTGAGGTTAACCAGGAACTGGAGGCCTTAAAGGAATTTTTGATCCAGTCGGCCGAGGTATTGGCTGTTGGTGGCAGACTGGTGGTGATGTCATATCATTCGCTGGAAGACAGACTGGTGAAGAATTTTATAGCCAAGGGCAAGTTCAGCGGCGAGGTGGAGAAAGACTTGTATGGCAATGATAATAAACCGTTTGCTGCAGTAAGCCGCGGAGCTATCACGGCATCGGAAGATGAAATAAAAAATAATAACAGGGCACGGAGCGCTAAACTAAGGATAGCTGTAAAAAAATGACCAATCGTTTGCGTACAGAAATTCAGGATGATGAAGCGGAAGAAAATCTTATCGTTGAGGAAAAACCTGCAAAGGAAATCCCCGATAATTTTTTTACACAGCTTTTTTCAAGGGGCATTATCAGTACTGAAAAGGCCACCAGCGCATTGCCGTTTATAATGTATGTGGCCCTATTGGGCATGATATACATTGGCAACATGCACCTGGCCGAAAAAACGATACGTGACATTGACAATATAACTAAAGAAGTAAAAGAGCGCGGTTGGGATTATAAAACCGCTAAAGCCGAAATGGCTTTTAAAAGTACGTTAACTGAGGTGGCCAAACGTGCCGATACCCTGGGGGTAAGGCAATCAGTTGAGCCGCCGCAAAAGATAACAGTAAAGGAGGAAGATCAGGATGGGAATTAGAACCAACATTCTGCTGCGGGTGTATATCGCTTTCGGGCTGATCGTGTTATTTGCGTTTGCTGTAGTGGTGCAGCTATGCCGGGTACAGTTTGTACAAGGCAAAAAGTGGAAAGCCATGGCAGTGAGCATGTCGGCACAATACCGGGATGTGGAAGCGGCAAGGGGCAATATTTTTTCTGTAGATGGCAGCCTGCTGGCTACATCAGTACCTGAGTACGAGCTGCACATGGATATGCTGGCAGGTGGCATTGCTGATGACAGCGTTTTTAATGATAATATTGATGTACTGGCTGCAAATCTGTCAAAAATGTATGGCGACAGATCAACCCGGGAATATTCCAGGATCCTGCGCGATGCACGTAAAGATGGCTCACGTTATCAGCTCCTGAGACGCCGGGTAAGCTACCAGGAATTAAAGAAGATCCGTGAGTTCCCGATATTTAAAAAGGTAAAAACCCGGAACTGTTTAATTGTATTGCAGCAAAACAAGCGCATACTGCCTTTTCATTCATTAGCTGCCCGTACCATTGGTTATAAAAACCAGAATGTTAAAAACGCGGTAGGTCTTGAAGGGGCCTATTCGTCATATATCAACGGAGAGAATGGCAGGCGTTTAATGCAACGCATTCCTGGTGGCACCTGGATGCCGGTAAATAATGATGAGGATGAGATAGCCGCAAAGGATGGGGCCGATATCATATCAACCATCAATGTAAACTTTCAGGATGTGGCACAGGATGCTTTGAAAAAACAACTGATAAAAAGTGAGGCTGATCATGGTTGCGTGGTACTTATGGAAGTGGCTACCGGCGAGGTTAGGGCTATTGCCAACTTTACCCGGTCAAAGGATGGGGAGTACCAGGAAAAAATGAACTACGCTATCAGTAACGCTATTGATCCGGGTTCAACCTTTAAACTCGCATCGTATATGACTTTGCTTGATCAGCATAAAATTGATACCAGTAGCATAATAAATGCCGAAGGGGGTAAATATAAGTTCCCCAAAGGCCCAACTATTACCGATACGGAACATGATAATTATGAAATGAGCGTTAAACGCGCTTTTGAAGAATCATCAAACGTGGCGGCGGCTAAACTGGTTACAAAATACTATAGTGGTAACCCATGGGAGTATATCAACAAGCTGTACAGTTATCATTTAAATGAAAAACTGGTCCTGCAAATTCCTGGCGAAGGCAGACCGGTCATCAAAAATCCATCAAACCGCAGCTGGAACAAGAATTATACCCTGCCCGAAATGGCTTATGGTTATGAAATGAATTTAACCCCCTTGCAAATGCTGGCTTTCTATAATTCAGTAGCCAACAACGGAAAAATGATAGCTCCCATATTTGTGCGCGAGATACGTCGCCTGGGTAACCCTATTGAGCAGTTCCAGGCACGGGTTATTAATGAACAGGTATGTTCTGATGCTACATTGGGGAAGATAAAGGGTATGCTGGAAGGTGTAGTGCTTAATGGTACCGGTAAAAATGTGATCAAAAACAAGTTGTATAGCGTGGCGGGTAAAACCGGTACGGCCCAGGTCGCCAATGGTACCTTAGGTTATAAGGATAAAAAATATCAGGCCTCTTTTTGCGGTTATTTCCCTGCCGATCATCCGAAGTATTCTATGATCGTGGTTATTAATAATCCAACCCAGGGCGATTACCTGGCAGCAAGGGTTGCCGGCCCGGTTTTTAGGGAAGTGGCCGACAGGGTTTATGCCAACGATATGGAGATAAACCAAAACCCGGCTACCCACCTGGTAGGCAATACAAGCATGCCAAAAGTAAAACAGGGCAATTTAAAAGCATTAAAACAGGTTTATACCAAACTGGGTGTAAAACCACTCTACGCATCGGCCAATGCCGAAGGCAATGGGGTTGATACCAGCAACGGTATCCCTTTTGAAGAGGTAAGATATAAGAACGGCGCCGTTCCGGCAGTAACCGGAATGGGCCTTAGTGATGCCTTGTACCTACTGGGCAATGCGGGTTATAAAGTAACGGTACGCGGCAGCGGCGTAGTAACCACACAATCGGTTACGGGCGGCAGCTTAATACCAAAAGGTTCACGCATAACAATTGAACTGCAATGAAGTATTTAAGTGATATATTGGATGGGCTGGCCTTCACCGAATTACAGGGAAGTGCCGATGTGGAAATTACTTCGGTAACATTTGATTCGCGGCAGGTAATTGCCGGGTCATTGTTTGTTGCTGTAAAAGGCACCCTGGTTGATGGCCATGATTATATTGACCAGGCCATTAAGAAAGGCGCCATTGCTGTTATTTGCGAAGAGTTGCCCGCACGCACAGCCGCCGAGGTTGATTTTTTAATGGTTGCCGACTCCAGTAAGGCTTTAAGCATTGTTGCAGCTAATTTTTATGATAACCCATCGGCACAGCTAAAACTGGTAGGCGTAACAGGTACCAATGGCAAAACCACGGTAGCTACTTTACTTTACCAGCTGTTTCGCGATCTGGGTTATAAATGCGGCTTACTGTCAACCGTCGAAAACCAGATCAACGGCCAGGTGATCCCATCAACTCATACCACGCCCGATTCTGTTGAGCTTAATCGCCTGCTTGATGATATGGTGGCCCAGGGCTGCGATTACTGCTTTATGGAAGTAAGCTCACATGCAATTGCACAGCACCGTATTGCCAACCTGAATTTTTCGGGCGGTATATTCACTAACCTTACGCATGATCATTTAGATTATCATAAAACATTTGATAGTTACCTGAAGGCCAAAAAGGCGTTTTTTGATGGCTTGCCCAAAAATGCCTTCGCGCTTACCAATAGCGATGACAAGAACGGTAATGTAATGTTGCAAAATACACAGGCTCATAAAAAGTCATACGGACTTAAAACCATGGCCGACTATAAGGCCCGCATCCTGGAAAACCAGTTTAGCGGCCTGTTGCTGCAAATTGATAACGAAGAGGTATGGTTTAAAATGGTAGGCACCTTTAACGCTTATAATTTAATGGCCGTTTATGCCACCGCCATGCTGCTTGATCAGGATAAGGCAAAAGTATTAACCAGCCTGAGCAAGTTAACTGGCGCCGAAGGTCGTTTTGAATATATAGTAGCGCCAAACAAGGTAATAGGTATAGTAGATTACGCCCACACACCTGATGCGGTGCAAAATGTATTAAGTACCATTCATGACATTCGCAAGGGTAACGAAAAGGTAATAACGGTAATTGGCTGCGGCGGCGACAGGGATAAAACCAAACGCCCTGTAATGGCACGCGTAGCCAGCGAATGGAGCGATAAGGTAATACTTACCGCTGATAACCCACGCTCGGAAAATCCTGCCCAGATTATAAAAGATATGGAAGTAGGTATTGACCCGGCCTTTAAACGGCATGCCGTAAGTATTGTGGACAGACGTGAAGCTATTAAAACAGCTTGTATGCTTGCTCAGCCCGGCGATATTATATTAATAGCCGGTAAGGGTCACGAAAAATACCAGGAAATAAACGGCGTGAAAAATCACTTTGATGATATGGAAGAGCTGGAGGAACAATTTAAGTTAATGAGTTAGAAGTATGAACCTTGATTTAACTGATTTACCTGATTTAAGGGTTTCTTGATTTTGAAAATTCTTTAATTCTATAAATTCTGGTTCAGACAAAACATAAACCAATTAATATAAACAGACAAGTAACAACAAAAGATAATCAAAACATAAACCGCAAATCTGCACATCTAAAATCTGCAAATCAATCGTTTGCACATTTGAAATCTGCACATCTGCACATTTAACAAGAGATGTTATATTATTTATTTACATATCTAAATAAAAATTACAGTATTCCGGGGTCGGGGGTATTTCAGTATATCACTTTCCGTACGGCTTTGGCCGTAATAACATCGTTGCTGGTCACCACGGTTTATGGTCGCCGGTTAATTGATTATCTGCGTTTTAAACAAGTTGGCGAAACGGTAAGGAATTTGGGCCTGGAAGGACAAATGCAAAAATCAGGTACACCTACAATGGGGGGTATCATCATTTTACTGGGTATACTGATACCAACATTATTATTTGCCAAGTTAGAGAACGTGTACGTGATCCTGATGATCATTACTACCGTATGGTTGGGTGCTATTGGTTTTTTGGATGATTATATTAAAGTATTTAAAAAGAACAAAGAAGGATTGGCCGGCCGGTTCAAGATCATTGGTCAAGTTGGTCTGGCGCTCATTATCGGCTGGACGATGTATTTCAACACCAATATCGTGATCAGGCAGGAAGTTAAACCTCCTTTAAAAATTGATGCCCCGGTTGAGTTTCACCTGAAAAGGAATGTTCCGGTTTATACCCAGGATGTACGCTCGACCAAAACCACGTTGCCTTTTTATAAAAACAACGAGCTTGACTATGCTAAGGTACTTAAGTTTTTAGGTACAGGGTATGAGCAGTACGCGCTGGTAGTATTCCTGTTTTTTGTAATCCTGATCATCACCTCCATATCAAACGGGGCCAACATTACCGATGGCATTGATGGGCTGGCTACAGGTACATCGGCAATTATAGGTATTACGCTGGCCATATTGGCCTATGTATCGGGCAACATTGCTATGGCCGATTACCTGAACATTATGTTTATACCAAACTCAGGCGAGCTGGTGGTTTTTGCAGGGGCATTTGTAGGGGCCTGTGTGGGTTTTTTATGGTACAACTCCTATCCGGCCCAGGTATTTATGGGCGATACGGGCAGTTTGGCCATAGGTGGTATCATAGCGGTTTTTGCCATTATGATACGTAAAGAATTATTGCTGCCTGTACTATGCGGTGTGTTTTTGATAGAAAATATATCGGTTATGCTGCAGGTAGGCTGGTTTAAATATACCAGGAAACGCTCGGGCGAGGGCCGGAGGATATTTTTAATGGCGCCATTGCATCACCATTACCAAAAAAAGGGCTTCCACGAGGCAAAAATCGTAACCCGCTTTTGGATCATCGGTATTTTGCTGGCTATTATAACGATAATAACATTGAAGCTGAGGTAAGAAAGAAGAATTAAGATACAAGAATCAAGATAAAAGAACAAGGAAATAAAAGCAATGAACCAACAGGAACACGCAACACGTAACACACAAGACGCGACTCAGCGGTTAGCCATTCTTGGCGCCGGCGAAAGCGGTGTGGGTGCGGCATACCTTGCCCGGCAGCAGGGGTATGATGTTTTTGTTTCGGATTTTGGGGCTATTGCCGGTAATTATAAAAAACAACTGCAGGACTGGAATATCCGTTTTGAGGAAAATCAGCATACCGAAGCCGAAATATTAAGCGCGGTTGAAGTGATTAAAAGTCCGGGGATACCTGAAAAGGCTCCCATCATCAAAAAACTGCGTGAAAAGGGTGTTCCTGTTATATCCGAAATTGAATTTGCAGGCAGGTATTGTACTGCCAAAATTATAGGTATAACCGGTTCAAACGGTAAAACCACTACCACGAGTTTAACTTACCACATTCTGAAAAATGCGGGTTTAAATGTGGGCCTGGCGGGTAACATTGGCAAAAGCTTTGCCTACCAGGCTGCCACGGAAAAATTTGAATATTATGTGTTGGAGCTGAGCAGTTTTATGTTGGATGACATGTACCGGTTTAAGGTAGACATTGCTGTTTTGCTTAATATTACGCCTGACCATTTAGACAGGTACGATTACAAGCTGGAAAACTACGCGGCATCAAAATTCCGCGTAACGCAAAATCAAACAGCGGCCGATTATTTTATTTATTGTGCCGATGATCCGGAAACCATAAAAGGTATGGCCGGGCGCAGTTTTGAAGCGCAGCAATTACCATTTTCAATAGAAAGAAAGATTGAACCGGGAGCATATCTCGAAAACGACAATATTGTCATAAACATACAACAAGAACATTTTCAAATGTCAATTAAAGAACTGGCCCTGCAGGGTAAGCACAATATTTACAACTCCATGGCATCAGGTATTGTAGCAAAGGTGCTCGAATTGCGCAACGCATCGATGAGGGAGAGCATGGGCAACTTTAAAAATATCGAGCACAGGCTGGAGTCGGTTGGTAAAATATCTGGCATTAGTTTCATTAATGATTCAAAGGCCACCAACGTCAACTCAACCTGGTACGCTTTAGAGAGCATGACTACTGACGTGGTACTGATCCTGGGCGGTGTTGATAAAGGCAATGATTATGGTATGCTTAAAGAATTGGTAAAGCAAAAGGTTAAAGCTATTGTTTGTTTGGGTAAGGACAATAAACGCATCCATGATGCCTTTGAAGATGATGTGGAAGTGATTGTAAATACAGGGTCGGCACAGGAAGCTGCACAGATAGCATTTCACCTGGCTACAAAAGGCGATACCGTATTGTTATCACCCGCTTGTGCAAGTTTTGACCTGTTTAAAAACTATGAAGACCGCGGCAACCAGTTTAAAGCAGCGGTGAGGGAATTGTAATTCAGCTGTGCAGATTTCAAATGTGCGGATGTGCAAATGATAAATAGAATGATAGATGTGCAGCTTTTAAGTGTGCAAATGATAAATAAATAAAAATAGGATCATGGTAATCCCTTAATCCTAAAAATCAAGGTTCAGATAAAAGAAGTAAAATGCATAGGATACTCAGTAATACAAAAGGCGACCGCTGGATATGGCTTATAGTCATATTGCTTTCTGTTATATCCTTGTTGGCTGTATACAGTTCAACGGGTACGCTGGCCTATAAAAGAGGCGTTGGGGTCGAGTCGATCCTGATGAAACACCTGGCTATGGTTGTAGGGGGCATTGCGCTCATGTATATTTCGCATAAGCTCGATTACCGTTATTATGCAGGCATTTCAAAGATCATGATGATCGTGACCATACCATTATTGTTATATACACTGATATTTGGCAGCCACATTAACAATGCCAGCCGGTGGATCAATATCCCGGTAATAGGCCTCAGTTTCCAAACATCGGATCTGGCTAAGCTGGCGCTGATCACTTACCTGGCACGTACGTTATCGCGCAAGCAGGAAAATATAAAGGATGTAAAAGAATCCTTTTTACCCATTATGGGCTCTGTTTGTTTGGTATTTATATTGATAGCACTGGCTAACTTGTCAACCGCGCTGATGCTGTTTGGGGTAAGTATTTTGCTGCTCATTATAGGGCGTATCAGCATTAAGCAAATAGCAGTGGTTTGTGGGGCCGGACTAATATTGTTAATGGGCGTTATCTTTTTGGGGCCGCGCAGGCACACCTATGTTTCGCGGGTGAATGTGTTTTTACACCCCGAGTTGGCCAAAGCCGATAAATCATTCCAGTCTGACCATGCTAAGATAGCTATAGCCAGCGGCGGTTTGTTTGGTAAAGGCCCTGGTAACAGTACCGAAAGAAATTACCTGCCTGAGTCATACTCCGACGAGATATACGCCATTATCATTGAGGAGTATGGATTGGCAGGAGGCTTTGCCTTAATCGGCATTTACCTGTTTTTACTATACAGGTGTATAAAAATTGTGACGAAAGCCCCAAAGGCTTTCGGGGCATTATTGGCCTGCGGTTTAAGTTTTAGCTTAACCATACAGGCTTTTGCAAATATGGCTGTGGCAGTAGGTCTAGGCCCGGTAACAGGGGTGCCGTTGCCGTTTGTAAGCATGGGTGGTACATCAATTTTGTTTACAAGTGTGGCGTTTGGCATCATATTATCGGTAAGCCGAGATATTGAGGAGCCCAGGAAAGTGGTAGTAGGAGAGATCAGGACGGCGTAGCGGGGGAGGGTGCCAGGGTTGAGGTGCGGGGAGCGTGTGAAGAAAGGGTTAGTTTAGGGATTAGGGTTTAGAATTTAGGTTTTAGAGTTTTAATAAAAAGCAATGTCAAAAAGAATTATCATAAGCGGTGGCGGCACAGGAGGACATATCTTCCCGGCCATTGCTATTGCCAATGCTTTAAAAAATATTGACCCGGCTACCGAGATATTGTTTGTCGGCGCCAACGGCCGGATGGAGATGGAGAAAGTTCCTGCGGCCGGTTATAAGATCATCGGTTTGGATATACAGGGCATACAACGTAATTCTATCTGGAAAAACGTGATGTTCCCGGTTAAGCTGGTAAACAGTGTACGCAAGGCACTTGCCATTATTAAGAATTTTAAACCCGATGCCGCGGTTGGTGTGGGTGGTTATGCCTCCGGGCCGCTGTTGTACGCGGCATCGTTAAAAAATATACCATACCTCATACAGGAGCAAAACTCCTATGCGGGTATTACCAATAAATGGCTGGGTAAAAACGCCAAAAAAATATGTGTGGCCTTTGATGGTATGGAGAAGTTTTTCCCTGCCGGTAAGATCATCAAAACAGGTAACCCTATCCGTAAGGATGCGGTGAATGTTGCAGGTAAGCACATGCAGGCCCTTGAATTGTTCAAGCTGTCGGCATTTAAGAAAACCATACTGATAACCGGGGGCAGCCTGGGTGCACGTACTTTAAACAACAGCATAGCAGCAGGATTAGATAAACTGATCGCTGCTGATGTTCAGATCATCTGGCAAACCGGCAAGTTTTACTATAAGCAGATCATTGAAAAACTGGGCGAGGGTTATCACCCGGATGTGAAAATAAGGGAGTTTTTATCCCGTATGGACCTGGCTTATGCCGCTGCCGATATCATTATATCAAGAGCCGGTGCCGGTACCATTGCCGAGTTGTGCATGGTTAAAAAACCGGTGATCC
>Ga0193717_1000590_pt1 | contig 23846 bp, 16 predicted proteins | sample U2c2metaG_FD_145900 | JGI IMG/M metagenome (GOLD analysis project Ga0193717, IMG submission 145900) | Soil microbial communities from a riparian zone of the East river system, Colorado, United States - U2c2 | ecosystem: Environmental > Terrestrial > Soil > Riparian zone | place: USA: East River...
CGGTGAGCTGCCGTTGCCGACCGGTGAAGTCCGCGATGCTCGCCGGCAGCCTGCGCGGCACCCTCGACTGCTGTTCGGCGATGGGCACCGAGGCCTTGGCGCTGTCGCGGTTCACCTCGACGTCGAGCGCGGGGTCCCGGTTGAGGATCGCGGTCTCGAGCCTGCGCACGCTCTGACCGAGCTCGATGCCGAGCTCGTCCATCAACGTGGCACGGGCTTCCCGGCAGACCTCCAGCGCCTCGGCCTGGCGACCGGACCGGTACAGCGCGAGCATCAGGTACTCGTACATCCGCTCCCGCAGCGGATGTTCTTTGACCAGCGCGGCCAGCTCGCCGACGACCTCGTCGTGCCGGCCGAGCGCGAGGTCGAGGCGGAGCCGCTCCATGATCGCGGCCACCTTGTCGTCCTCGAGCAGGGCCGCGCCGCTGCGCAGCAGCTCCGAGTGCATGCCGGCGAGCGCGGGCCCGCGCCACAGCGACAGCGCGCTACGCAGCGTGGCGACCCCCTCGGCGAGACGGTCGGCGGCGACGTGCGTCCGTGCGGCGGCCACGAGGCTGCCGAACTGGGCGACGTCGAGGTTGCTCGCGGGGATCTCGAGCAGGTAGCCGGGGGCGCGGGTGCGGATCTGCGCGGAGCCGTCCGCGCCGGCGAGCACCCTGCGCAGCCCCGAGACGCAGATCTGGATCTGCGCGCGTGCCGTGATCGGCGGGGAGGAGCCCCAGACCGCGTCGATGAGCTGCTCGACCGGGACGACCCGGTTGGCGTTGAGGGCGAGCATCGCGAGAACCACGCGCTGCCGGGCGCCACCGAGATCGCTCTCGTCGCCGTCCACGGTAAGCGTCAGTGGCCCGAGCAGCCTCAACGCCAGCACGTCGCGCCCCCCCGTCTCCCCGAGCGGTCCGGTGATCTCGGCTTCCTTGTGAGCCGACGGTTACGGTTCGCTAGCCCAGGCTGGCCGCCTGCAGTCTCTCATACGGCGTCAGCATTCCCCGTTTGATTGGTGCGAACAGACCACACCGTTGCGCCATCGGTGCGACGGTCCGGTATAGAGCGACGATTCGTCACCAACATCGGTCCGCAAAGCGCAAAGTGGGAGATGCGTCCCGAACCGCTCGAGCCGGACGATGGATGTCTGAGGGCCCGCGCCCCGGTCCCCGGCGCGGAGCCGCTGCCTGGCCGAACGCCCTGGGCAGAGTCTGAGGATTGGACGCTGACAATGACTGAGTCCACATGGAAAGTGGCCATGGACGGAGATGGCGTCACGATCTCCGGTGACAGTTTCTCCCTCACCACAAACAGTTCCGACCCGGGCAACCTCGCTTCGGTAGTGTCCGCGTTGCAGGGAGTATCGCGAGCGACCTACGGACAGTACTGCGGCCTTTCCCGTGCCATCGAGGCCGTGGGTGAGCGGTGGGGACTTCTCGTGATACGCGACCTTTTGGTAAATGCCAAGTCATCGGCGGAGCTGAACCACGGCCTGCCTGGCCTGCCACAGAACCTGTTGTCCATGCGGATCAAGGAAATGGCGTACTGCAGGATCGTCGAGAAGGCCGGCACGACCGACACGCACGGTGGCGACCAGTACCAGCTGACCCCGTACGGGCGGCGTCTGGAGGACGTCCTGTTGGCCTTCGGCCGGTGGGGTTCGGCCATGTTGGCGGAGCCGAGGCCGGAGGACATCATCACCGAGGACTCGATGCTGGTGGCCATGCGCGCGGCGTTCGACCCCGAGGCGGCCGCCGGCAAGTCCGCCACGTTCGAGCTGCGCTTCGGCGACATCGTGATCCACGTCGTCGTCGAGGACGGTCAGCTCGAGGTGGGCCGCGGCCCGTTGGCGGGCGCGCCCATGATCGACCCCGGCCCCACGCTCAAGGACATGCTGACCCGCACGCTGACGGTCGAGGACGCGATGGCGACCGGCACGGTCAAGACGACCGGTGACCCGAATGCGCTGGACACGTTCATCTCCATGTTCGCGTTGCCGTACCAACCTTTGCCGCAGCGCTCCATGGTCTGACCATTTTTCTGCCATCATGCAAAGGTTTCGCCGACACTAGGGAGTGGTGATGACCGCTACGGCGCCGACTGGGACCGAGAAGACGCACTTACTGGGTCCGGATGGATCTCTCAACACCAAGTACCACAAGGCCGCGTTGCTCATCTTCGGCTTCGTGGTGATCGCGCACTGGGTCGAGCACCTCGCGCAGGCGTACCAGATCTACGTTCTGGGTTGGACCCCGAAGCAGGCGGGCGGCGCGCTCGGCCTCGCCTTCCCCAAACTGATCACCTCCGAGTGGCTGCACTACGGGTTCGCCATCTTCATGATGGTGGCGTTCGTGGTCCTGCGGCACGGGTTCAACGGCCGTTCGCGCACCTGGTGGAACGTGGCGATGTGGATTCAGGTGTGGCACCACTTCGAGCACCTGCTCCTGCTGCTCCAGGCCATCACCGGCGCGCACCTCATGGGCAAGCCGGTGGTGACCAGCATCGCGCAGCTCGTCTTCCCCCGGGTGGAGCTGCACCTGTTCTACAACGCGATCGTGTTCGTACCGATGGTCGTGGCGATGGTCCTGCACATGCGGCCGAGGCCGGCGGAGCGGGCGCTGATGCGTTGCTCGTGTGGCGGGCGCGCACTGGCCGGCGCAGCGGCCTGACGTGTCGTGAACCTTCTACTGGCGGCAGGTGAGCACGGGCACCTCGAGCTCGGGTTCAGCGTCGGATCGCTGGCCCTGCGGGTGCTCCTGCTCGCCGCCGTCCCGGTGGTCGCCGTGTTCGCCGTGCTGCGCGGCTTCCTCGGCGAGCCGAGCCGGTTCACCACGGTCGCCGTGGCCGTGGCCGCCGCGACCGCCGCTGCCATGGAGCTGCTGCTGTCCGGCGGGCTGAACCTGCCGGAGCAGGTGGTTCCGCTGTTGCTCGCGGCGCTGGTCCTGCCGGTGTACCTGGCCCTGTCCCGCGACGAGCGGTTCGCGACGGCGGTCGGCTTCGGCAGACGCTTCGCGCCGGTGGTGCACGCGGTGGTGGCGGTGCTCGCGGCGGTGCAGTTCGGCCTCGCGTGGTTCGCGCGTGCCGACGTGGCCCGCACGGCCACCCTCCTGCACACCGGCGTGCTCCTCGGGCTCGTCGCCCTGGTGTGGTTCGCGATCGCGCGACCGCGCGGTCGAGTGGTCACCATGGGGACGCGTGTCGGCGCCGCGGTGCTCGGCATGGGGCTGCTGGCGGGTACCGCGCAGGCGATCACCCTGCGCGCGCCGGACCCGGTGCCCGGGGTCGCCACCGAGGGTCGGCTCGAGGTCGGCGGTACGGCGGTCGACGTTCTCGTGGTGCCCAACCTGCCCGGCTGGAACCTCGTGCACGTCAGCTCCACCACCGCCGCCGTCGGCACCAGCGAGAGCGAGCTGGCGCCGGCCCGTCCCCGACCCGGCGCCACGGGTGCGTGGCTTCCGATCGAGCTGCCCGCCGGGCCAAGCGACGTGTGGGTCCGGGACGCGGGCGAGGCCGACTCGATCACCACCGACACCGGTGGCGCTGGCACCGCGCCAGCGGCGTTCGTCGGGGACGACGGACCGGAGTGCGCGAGTGCCGTGCTCGGCAGGATGGTCGCCGCCGGCACGGCGGTCGGCGTGGACTGTCCGTCGGAACGGCTCGACCCGCTCGACGCGGCCACCCTGCGGACGATGGTCGACACCCTTGCCGCACAAGGACATGACCGGGTCGCGCTGACCCGGGACCGCTCGCCGCGCGGTGTCGCCGCCGACGACGTCGTGCGCGCCGCCGCGGCCACGCGGGGCATTGAGCTGGTGGCGCCGGGGGCGGCGGACGCGCCGTTGCTGGTCACGTCGGGCTGGGCCGCCGCCGAACCGCTGCTGCGCCAGGTGGCCGCGGGTGACCTCGCCGCGGCCGGCACCTACCTCGCGCCGTGGCTGTTCGGCGCGCCGCTACTGGCTGTCGACGCCGACCAGCGCGTCGGCATGCGCTTCGACGTGTCCGACGAGCCCTTCCAGCGCTACCGCGCCGATCTGCGGAAGAACTACCCCGGGCAGTCCGCGTCGGCCGTCGGCTATCGGGGATGGCTCACCGCGCGGAGCCAGTCGGCGGCCGGCGAGATCCGGCTGCTTCGCCCGAGTGTGTCTACTGTGGACTGATACCGGCGAACAGGTCGTCCTCCGGCAGTGCGGTCAAGACGTGGGTGCGGGCCAGTTCGAAGTCCTCGGTGCGCCACACCGCCTGTCGCACCCATGCCGGCACCGCGAACCAGTGGCAGTCGGGGTCGAGCCGGTCGGCGTGCGCGCGCAACACCTGTTCTCGCGCCGGGAAGTACTCACCGCACGGCACCCGGGTGGTGACCCGGTCCACGCCGTCCGGGGGCGCCCTGAGCCACTCGTGGTACGGCGACTCGAGGCCCTCGGCCAGCAGCGCGTCGTGCAGCGCGCCGATCCGCGTCTCATCCCACTCGCGCACGTTGTAGAGCTTCAGTGGCTGCCACGCCTTGCCAGCGGCCGTGAACCGGGTCGGGTCGCCGGCGGCGTCGAACGCGGCAACGGACAGCTCCCGGCAGCGCATCCGGTCCGGGTCAGGCTCGTCGCCGTCGGTGTAGAAGACCACGACGTGCGGGCGGAACTCGCGCAGCACCCGTACCAGCCGCTCGGTCGACTCCGCGGCAGGCACCGAGGAGAACGGCCCCGCCGGCACCGGGCCGCCGCCGTGACGTGGCCTGGACTCGGGGAAACCGAGCCAATGGAGTCCGACGCCGAGGGCCTCGATCACCTCGCCCGTCTCGTCGCCCGCGCCGGTGCACGTCACCACCATCACCTCGTGCCCGGTGTCGACGTAACGGGCCATCGTCGCGGCACCCTCACCGGGTTCGTCGTCCTGTCGGGTGAGTACCGACAGCAGACGCAGCGGAGCGTTCATCGCCCGGCTCGCAGTCTGATGTCCACATTGGACGGATCGGCGCCGGCCGGCCGGCGATGCCACGCCGAGGGGTGTTCGTAGTCGACGTGGTCGGGGGTCATGGTCTCTGTGTACCCACGACACGGGCCCGTCAGTACTCTCAGCGTGCGCTGGTAACCGTGCGTTTCACGTTTTCGTGCCGTCGGCACCCAGCAAACCCGGAGATGCGTCCAGGGCTGGTCGGGTTCCACTATGTAGGTGCACGTTCGAATCCCCGCCACGGACTTGTCGACGCTGCCTGCGGCAACAAGTCCGTGCGGTCAAACAGATTGGACGTTCGGAATGACTGAGTCCGCGTGGAAAGTCGCCATGGACCAGGACGGTGCGATCACGATCGCCGGTGACCGGTTCGTGCTGACCACGAACGGCTCGGATCCCAGCCAGCTCGCCACGGTGATCTCGCAGTTGCAGAGCGTGACGCGGACGTCGTACGGGCAGTACTGCGGCCTGTCCCGCGCCGTCGAGATGGTCGGCGAGCGATGGGGCATGCTGATCATCCGGGATCTGCTGGTTGGTCCGAAGTCCGAGGCGGAGCTGCGGGTCGGGCTGCCGCTGGTCGCCCCCTCGCCGCTCACCATGCGACTCCGGGAGCTGGCGCACTCCGGTGTGATCCGGCGGACCCTTGAGCCGGACGATGAGATCCGCTACGAGCTGACCGAGTACGGGCGCGTCCTGGAGGACATCGTGCTGGCGCTCGGCCGGTGGGGGGCGATGGCGCTCGGCGCGCCCCGCCCTGAGGAGATCGTCACCGAGGACTCGGTGATGACGATGCTGTGGTCCACCTTCCAGGTCGACGCGGCACTCGACGTCCAGATGTGCTTCGAGGTCCACGTCGACGACGTTGTCGTGCATGCCGTGGTCGACCACGGTCAGCTCGCGCTGCACCCCGGCCCCACCTCGGACGCGGACACCGTCATCGAGCCGGGCCCGATACTGAAGTCGCTGCTGACCGGCGAGATCAGCGCGGCGGACGCACTGGCGGACGGACAGGTCGTCGTCAGCGGCGCCCCCGAGCTGCTTACGTGGTTCGTCGAGCTGTTCCACCTACCGTCGCTGCCGACCCGACTGGCGGCCTGACTGGCCTCTCCTGCCTCGAAAGGCGCGCTCGGGACGCACCGCCCCGAACGCGCCTTTCGAGGCTTCTGGCGTGTCCTCAGAGCCCTTGCGGTACATGAGAAGGACCTGGCCGACTCGGCCAGGTCCTTCTCACGCACTCTCTGTCAGGCGCCGCGTTTCCTTGCCTGCGCCTGGTCGACGGTGTATGGGACGAGTGCTTCGCGCAGCTCGGCCGGTACCCGGGTGGGGACGGTGTCGTTGTTGGGTCCGCGCATGCACGCGATCCGCTGTTCACCCCGAGCGATCAGGCTTTCCTCGCCATCCTTGAGATGCACGTAGTCGAAGCCGAACAGCACCTGCGTCTGCGTGAGCTCGGTCAGCCGCATGCGCACCGACAGCTCGTCGAACGCGGTGATCTCGGCGAAGAACTCACACTCGGCCTTGAGGGTGAACAACTTCAGGTCGTCATCCATGATTTCCGCCAGCACGCCGGGCGATTCCTCGACGAGGAAGCGTTCCCGGCAGTGCCCTTGCCAACGCAGGTAGTTGACGTAGTACACGTTGCCGACAAAGTTCGTCTCTTCGAACCCCACCCGGTGTCGCAACTCGTAGTAGTCAGCCATGACGACCATTTACTCCTCTCAAGAAAGAACAGCGAACGCCACCGGGGTTGGGAGATCGTTGACGGTGGTGACCCACGTCGCGATCCGGGCGTCGCCGGCGGCGAACACGATCCAGCCGTCCTCGTCGACCCGGTCGACGGTGAGGTCGCGCGTCGTCGTGCCGGTCTTGCGCAGGCACTCCAGCGCACACCAGACTCGCGTGCCGGCCTTGTCGATGTCCTCGCCCGACTCGGCCATCACCAGTTCGCGGACGCGGGTGAGGCCTTCACCGAGCAACCCGGCCCAGTCCTCCTCCGAACGCTCCGCCACCGCTTCGACGTCGCAGCCAAGCTGGCCCGACCCCGTCGCCACCAGGCTCAGACCGGCGCCGTGTGACGCCGAGATCGTGGCGTCGTCCAGCTCCGGCTTGCCGTCGGGGCGATGCCGCACCGTCACGGCCGCGCCCATGGCACGGCTGGCGGCCAGTTCGGTCTGCGCCCGCCGGTTCGCGGGGGCGTCCCCGTCGTCCGGGTCGGGCTCGACCACGATCGCGCGGCTGCCACCGAGCACCCGCTCCAGCGAACGCTCCACATAGGACCCCAGCATGGCAGGCACCCACGGGCCGGCACTGTCCTTCTGCCGCACCGCCCGTAAGGTCAGGCCCTCCCAGCGCTCGACGAGGCGGCCGGACGGGTCGAGCACGTCGATGTCGTAGACGTAGCTGTCACCGTCCTGCGACCGCTCGCGCGCGTCCAGGACCACGTACTCGACCTGCTGGTCGGCCGGTTCGGCCAGGTACAGCCGGTCCACGCCCTGCGGCAGCAGGGTCGCGTCCGGGACGCAGCACTGGAGCGCGTGCATCACGGCGTCGCGGGTGCCCGGGTCGGCAAGGACCCGGTCCTGCGGCAGGTACGGGGCGAACCACGGCGCCGGCGTGGTGGTGGACAGCTCCGCCACCGCGTGCCGGGCACTCGCCCGCCGGTACCCGAGCAGGCGCTGGAACCGCTTGCCCTGGAACATGACTCCGCCGTACAACTCGGTGATCGGGTCGACCGGCACCGACGGCAGCTTGGTCGCCTCTCGCGACAGCCCCGCGTCGGGCAGGGCCGGCCGCGGCAGCCGCAGCGTGGCCCGGAAGTGGTCGGCACTGAACCCGGTGTCCTCCGCGCGAATGGCCACCGCCACCGTCTCGTCGTCGCGGACCAGCGCCGCCAACCGCACGGTTGTCGTGGTGCCGGGACGGACCACGATCGGACGCAGGAACTCGACGTCCTCCAGCAGCGGGGAATCGGTGCGGCCGAGCACGGCCGTCGCGACCTGGGTCATCGCCTCCATACCGACCACCGCGGGGAACAGCAGGTCGCCGTCCAGCTCGTGGTCGACAAGGTAGGGGTCGCTACCGGGGGACAGCTCGACCTCGGTGATCAGTTCGACGTCCGGGTAGTGCACCATCACCCGGTCGACGAACCGGGTCAGCGGCAGCTCCTGGCTCATGTCCAGCGGCAGGGTCGGCAGACCGCCCATCCGGCCGGTGATCGTCAGGATCGGGCCGGCCGACGGGTCGGCGAGCACCTGGCGCAGCACGCTCAGGCCGTCCTCGACGGTGACCGGGGTGATGCCGTCGCGCAGCAGCGCCTCGACAACACCGAGCCGCTCACCCATGCCGGCGCCCGACCAGACCGACCACTCCATCGCCAGCGCCCGCGCCTTGGGGTGCGCGCGCTGGAAGTCGGCGGTCAGCTCGGACATCCAGTCGTTGGCGGTCGAGTAGTGCGCCTCACCGCGCAGACCGGCCCGGCCGATGATGCTGCCGAACGTGACCAGCAGCTTGACCTTGTCCTGGTCCACCGCGTCGAGCACCGCCCGAAGGCCGGCGATCTTGACCTCGATCGTCTCGTGGAACCGCTCCTCGGTCAGGTTGGTGAGCGCGGCGGGCTCGTTGCGACCCGCACCGTGCATCACGCCGGTGATCGGGCCGAGGTTGGCCTCGAACGCCGCGACGGCCGCGTTGACCTGCGCCGGGTCGGTGACGTCCGCACGCTCGTACTGGACGTCCACACCGGCCGCGGTCATCCTGTCGAGGTTGGTCGAGATCTCCTCGTCGTCGGCCACGTCGTCCCGGCCGATCAGCGCGAGCTTCGCGCCGGAGTCCGTGGCCATGGCCAGCGCGCACTCCGCGGTGATGCCCTTGGCGCCGCCGGTGACCAGCAGCACGTCGGCGCCGTCGAGCGGCGAGCCGGTGCGCTCCTTGGCGGGCGGCTGCAGCACGTGCAGCAACGGCGCCGTCCGCTCACCGTCCGCGTCGTAGCGGACCTCGCTGAAGTTCTTGGTGGCGGCGGCCTCGGTGATCACCCGCTGTACCGCGTCGTCCACCGCGGTCGCGGTCGACGGCGCGAGGTCGGGCAGGGTGACGATCGTCGTCGGCACGCCGTTCGCCTCGAGGAACGCGGTCCTCGCGAGACCGGACGCCCCGAGCTTGTTCTGCACCACCACGAACCGGCTGCCGGTGGCCGCGTTGACGGCCTCCTGGCCGGCCTTCAGCATCAGCTCGACGTGCTGCTCGCCGCTGTCCGGCAGGCACAGCAGCACACCGTCGCCGATGCCGGCTTCGGCGAGCGCGACCTGCAGTCGCTTGGCGAGCGGGTGGTCGGCGGGCGCGAACACCTGCCAGGTGCCGGCCGGACCGTCTCCGATCTTCACCCTCGGCACCCTGGTCGGCACGTAGTCGACGGAGAACGGTCGGACCCACTGCCCGACACCGCCGACCTCGTTGCCGCCGCCTTCCCCGCCCTCGGCGCCCTCGGCCATCCCGTCGATCAGCTCGGCGAGCTCGCCGAGCGTCACGGTCGCGAAGTTGGTCGTCGCCTCCAACGTGGGGAGCCCGAGCTTGCGGGTCGCGTCGTTGACTAGCTGGCCGACGGTGATCGAGCTCAGGTGCAGGTGGTCGAGCGGGTGGGTCTCCGCGGTCACGGTCTCCAACGGCAGCTCCACGCGGTCGGCCGCGAGCTGGCGGAGCACGTCGAGCGTGGACGCGTCGTCGTCGCCGGCACCGGTGGCCCCGGCCGACTCGGCGGATCCGCCGGACGCGTCGGCAGCACCGGCAGCGTCGGCCTCGGTGAGCTTGGTCAGCCCGGCGGTCAGGTCGGGCGCGGCCTCGCACGGGCTCTCCAGGAAGGAGAACTCGCGGTCCAGCGGCAGCGTACGCACCACTCGGCCGGCGAACAGCGCCTCGGTGTCCACCTCGGCGCCCAGCGCGAACGCGGCACCGACGACGGACAGCAGGGAGCTCAGCGACTGGTTGTCGGTGTCGACGGACAGCACCGGCGTGTCCTGCGCGATGTCCTGCAGCAGGCCGGCAAGCACCCGGCCGGGCCCGACCTCGACGGCGAGGTCCGCGCCGGTGGCGGCCTTGGCGGCCGCCTCCTGGAAGCGGACCGGGGACACGATCTGGTCGCGCAGCAGCACTCGCAGGTCGGTGTCCGCGTCGAGCAGGTCACCGGTCACCGTGGACACCACGTGACGGGCTGGCCGCGTGAAGGTGAAGTCGGCGAGCTGCTCCGTCATGGCGTCCGAGGCCGGCTGCACCAGCGGCGAGTGGAAGGCGTGCGAGACGTTGATCCGGTTCGCGGTGACATCGGCGGCCCTTGCCCGCTCGCACACTCGGTCCACGGCGCCCGCGTCGCCCGCGATGACCGTCTGCTTGGGACCGTTGTACCCGGCGATCACCACCTGGTCGTCGGCGAACAGCTCCCCGGCCTGAGCCGGCGTGATGGCGAGGCCGGCCATCGCGCCGCCGCCCTGGCTGGCGTTGGCCATGACCTGGCCACGCGCCGTGGCAAGACGCAGCACGTCCTTGGCGCTGATGGCGCCGGCCCATGCCAGCGCGGACAGCTCGCCGAGACTGTGCCCGACCGCGACATCGGCTTCGATGCCGAGTGAGCGCAGCACCTGCAGCGCCGCGACGGAACCCGCGACGATGCGCGGCTGAGCCACCTCGGTGGCCACCTGGTCGCCGTCGGTCGGCACGTCCGCTTCGGTGAACACGGCCTCGGCCTTGGCGAACCGCCTGCGGAGCGCGCCGGTCGTACCCTTCCCGGACCCTTGGCCCGGGAACAGGTAGGCGATCTTCGGCGCGGTCGTCCGGTGGTCGAGGTACACCCCGTCCGCACCGAACAACGTCTGCGGCTCGTCCTCGTCGAGCGCCGCGAGCAGGCGTTCGAGCTTGGCCACGGCGTCCTCAGGGTTGGTCGTCACGATCGAGGCCCGCACCCGCCCGCCGGAAAGCTGTCCCGCCAGCGTGCTGGCCAGGTCGGCGACCTCGGCGAACGACAGTGCCGGCACCCGCTCGAGCAACCCGACGACCCGCTCGCGGAGCGCGGCGTGGTCGACACCGTCGAGCAGCAGCAGTTCGGCGTCCTGCCGACTGGCGGCCAGCGTCGCGATGTCCTTGGTCAGCTCGATGCGCCGGATCCTGCCGGGCGCCTGCTGGAGCGCGATGTGCGTGTTCATCCCGCCGAAGCCCATCGCCGAGACGCCGGCCCGCACGGGCTGGTCGGTCGGCCAGAGCTCGGCATCGCTCGGTACGTACAGGGCCGGGTTGTCGCCGGTGAGCTTCGGGTGCGACTCGAAATGCCCGGTGGCCGGCGGGATCACCTGGTGGTGGATCGCCAGCGCCGCCTTGATCAGCCCGCCGACACCCGCGGCCGCCTTGGTGTGGCCGAAGTTGCCCTTGATCGAGCTGAGCGCGGCCGGGCGGGCCTCCGGGTCGGCGCTGCGCCGGGCCGTGCCGATCGCCTCGAGCTCGGTCTCGTCACCCAGCGCGGTGCCGGTGCCGTGACCCTCGAAGTAGCCGACGGTCTCGACGCCGTAGCCGGCGCGGTTGTACGCACGGCTGATGGCCAGCCGGTGACCGGCGGCCTCCGGACGGGTGATGCCGCCCTTGCCGTCCGACGACATGCCCCACCCGGTGATCGACGCGTAGATCCGCAGATCGCGGGCAATGGCGTCCTCCTCGCGCATCAGCACGACGACGCCGGAGCCCTCGCCGGGCCAGAAGCCGTTGGAGTCCTTGTCGTAGATCTTCATGTCGCCGGTGGCCAGCGCGCCGGTCTTGGCGAAGCCGATCACCTCGAACGGGTCGATCGACAGGTCGACGCCGCCCGCGAGGCAGACGTCGAGGTCGCCGTCGACCAGCGCCTTGGCGGCGGTGGCGATCGAGATCAGCGAAGAGGAGCACGCGCCGTCGACGGTGTAGCCGCAGCCGGCGAAGTCGAAGTGGTTGCAGATGCGGCCCGCGATGGTGTTGGCGAGCCCGCCGGCGAGGGTGTCCTCGTCGATGGCCGGGAACGGCGCCTTGTACACCGGCTCCAGGTCGCGCAGGAAGTCGCTGGTCTCGTCGTCGTCCCAGCCCTTCGCGCCCAACGCCGCGGCGAGGGTGCGCCGCACGTAGGGCCAGCGCAGTCGCATCAGGTTCGCGCGGGTGAACTCGCCGGTCAGGCTGTTGCCGAAGACCACGCCGGTCGTCTGCTTGGGCAGACCGTCGCCGTCGGGGAAGCCCGCGTCGGCCAGTGCCGCCGCCGCGACGTCCAGAGCGAGCCAGTGCGTCATGTCCGTCGACCGGAAGGTGCTGCCAGCGACCTTGTACTTGAGCCGGTCGAACTCGAAGTCGCGCAGCACGGCCGCCTTCTTCGAGTAGAAGCGGTCCGGCGCGTCCTTGTCTGGCGAGTAGTAGTCGGCCTGGTTCATCCGTCCGTCGGGCAGCCGGCGAAACGCACGGCGCCCAGACAGGACGTTCTCCCAGAGTTCTCCTGTGCTAGCGGCGTCGGGGTAGCGAAGCCCGATGCCGACGATAGCGATTCGCTCGGTGCTCAACCTATACCGCCTATTCTCGACGACTCTACGTCCCGAATCATCAGCGCGTGGATTACGTCGGCCGCATGCCGCGGCGAAGAAGCCGCGTTCGACGAAGTTCTCGAAACGGTTCCGTTTGCCACGTCCAGCGTGCATCAGCGGTGGCCCGTGCGCCTTCTCCTCATGTGCCGTCCGTCCGCTTCTCCCATCGTGCTCAGATCAGAAATGGGCTCATCGGCGGTACGAACGGCGGCATCGCACAGGTGGAGATGCGCGGCGTCGATCAGTCGACCGAGGCTGGTGTCCTATTCAAAAGAGGGTGATTCAAAACGGGTGCGTGGCTGGGTTGTTGAGGTGGTTGCGTGACCGACCGCTCGGGCAGGCCGCCGTGCAGCGAGGGCGCTGGTCATGGGTCAGTGGCCGGGTCTGGTAGGTGGGCTGCGTGTCCGGCCACTCGGGCAGGCCTTCGGCCCACCCTCGCTGGGCCGGAACATGACCAGCGCCGTCGCTGGACGCACGGCGGCCTGCCCTCCCGGTCGGAGTTTTGAATAACCCTCCTGGGATTGCCACCATCTCCGGAGGAATCGATGCCATCATTTTTCGGTTCGATGCGCCAGTTCGTGTTGGCGCCCAAGCTGTCCGACGTCACGTTCGCCGAACGGGGGTTCCCCGGGGCCGGCGCGCCCGCGACCCAGCGACTGGAGGCCATTCCACAGGCCGTGGTGTGCGGTTTCGAGTGGGGCATCGCCGGCCGTGACCTGTGGGAGGTGGAGCGACGGCTGGAGCTGGTCGAGCCAGAGCAACGCGGGTTCGCCTACGAGGGCGCGGCGATGGCGTTCGCCGTCCGCGACGCGATGGCGGGCGGCAGTGGCAAGCGCACCCGCGAGCTGCTGCTCGGGCCGGGCGCGCCGCACGTGCTGCTCACCTACATCGGTATCGGGTTCGCGATGGCCCGGCTGCCGAGGCCGTTGTGGCGCAACATCGTCCCGGACATGACCGGCGCGCGGTACTACCCGACCATGAGCTGGCTCGCGGTCGACGGCTACGGCTTCGACCTCGCCTACTTCCACACCGACCGCTACGTCGACGAGCAGCGGGTGCCGGCAACCTACCCGTGGGAGGGGTCGCCCGACTACTTCCCCCGTGCGGTCGACCAGGGCATCGGGCGGGCGCTGTGGTTCATCAACGGCGCCGACGGGGAGCTCACTGCCGCCGCGGTCGACCGGTTCCCGCAGGCACGCAGGGCGGACCTGTGGAGCGGCGTCGGCCTTGCCGCGACGTTCGCGGGCGGCTGCTCCGGCGACGGCCTCGCGCGGGTGCGCGAGCTGGCCGGCGAGCACGCCCCGGAGCTCGGGGTCGGCGTCGTCTTCGCGATCAAGGCGCGGCAGCACGCCGGCCACGTGCCGGAGCACTCGGAGCTGGCCGCCGAGATGCTGGCCGGCCTCTCGGTGTCCGACGCCGTGACGATCGCCGACCGCACCGAGGCCGACGCCGAGGAGGCCGCCGAGCCGGCGGAGGACACTGTCCCACTCTACGAGCAGTGGCGCAGTCGAATTCGTGCGCATTTCACCGCGACCGCAATCTCCGCGGTGGACCGAAATGATCGGCTGACCCGCGCGCCGCGCACCCGCGGTATCCAGCAAGCGTGAAGACGAGATCGAACACAATGGCGTGTGACGATTGTTCGCGAAACCAACGACGCCGTTCGATGACGTTTAGGGGACTGACGTGACCGGTTCATGGCGGGCGCTGCGACGTCGCCTTATGACGCCCAATGTGGTCGAGACGACACTTGACAAGCGCGGCTTCCACAAGAAATCGCCCGAGGCCCAGGAAAGACTGGAGGCCGTCGGGCGAATGTTCCTCGAAGGCTATGGGCACGCGGTGGAAGCCCGCACGCCCGCTGACGCCGTCGGGCCGCTGGAGCAGTTGCCCGACTGGCTGCGCGGGTTCGCCTACGAGGGCGCCGGCATGGGGCTGGCCGTCCTCGACGGCCTGCCATTCGGCCGCTCGGACAACCTCCGTCGGTTCCTGGCGACCCCGCGCGGCGACGCGTACCGCTACCTGGCCTACGTCGGGATCGGCTGGGCGATGGCCCGCATCCCGCGGTTCCGCTGGCCGAAGCCGGAGAGCCTGGACCCGATGCTGGTGCCACTGGTGCTCGACGGCTACGGCTTCCACCAGGCGTACTTCAAGACCGCCCGCTACGTCGACGGTCAGTACCAGGAGCCGCACTTCCCGTGGCCCGGCGGCCGGCAGGGAAGGCACTCGAACGACGCCATCGACGCCGGCATCGGCCGCGCCATGTGGTTCATCGGCGGCATCGAGCCGAACCTCGTGGCCGACAAGATCGACGCGTTTCCCGCGTCGCGGCGCGCGAACCTGTGGAGCGGCGCCGGCCTCGCCGCGACGTACGCGGGCGGCGTCACCGAGGACGAGCTGCGGACGGTGATACGCCGTGCCGGCGAGTACCGGGCCAACCTGGCGCAGGGCAGCGCGTTCGCCGCGGACGCCCGCGTGCGGTCCGGCATCGTCCCACCGCACACGGTGCTGGCGGCCCGGGTGCTCTGCGACGCCACGCCGGAAGAGGTGGCGCGGCGGACGACCGAGCTGCGCCCGACGCTCCCGGTCGACGGCGATGTGCCGGCGTATGAGGTCTGGCGACGGCGTCTCGTCAACGAATTCGTTTCCATTGGAGGTGTCAACACATGAACGCGATACGAGGCATGCTGCGCAGGCAGCTGACCGGTGTCATCGCGCTCGTGGTCGTCGTCGGCTTCTTCTTCGCGGTCACCCTGCCGCAGAGCTCGGCAGAAGAGAAGAACGACCTCGCGAGCAACTACAAGTTCGCCGGGCACAGCGTCGCGCTGCCCACGTCGGACAAGCAGCAGTCGATCAGGCAGGTCAACCAGGCGTACAAGCACATCGACGCCTGGATGTCCTCGGTCGGCGCCGCGGTCGCGATGAACGACCTGGACGGCGACGGTCTGCCCAACGACCTGTGTCTCGTCGACCCGCGCACCGACCAGGTGATCGTGGCGCCGACGCCGGGCAAGGGCGAGAACCGGTACGCGTCGTTCGAGCTCACGCCCGATCCGCTGCCGGTCAACAACGCGATGGCGCCGATGGGTTGCGTGCCCGCCGACCTCAACGAGGACGGCCGGCTGGACCTGCTGGTCTACATGTGGGGCCGCACCCCGGTCATCCACCTGCAGAAGGCGAACCGCGACAAGCTGTCGCCCGCTGCCTTCGTGTCGGTCGAGGCGGTGCCGGGCGACAACTCCGACTCCGACGGCAAGTACAACGGCCCGGAGTGGAACTCCAACGCGGCGACCGTCGCGGACCTGGACGGCGACGGCCACGACGACGTCTTCATCGGCAACTACTTCCCCGACAGCCCGATCCTCGATCCGACCAAGGACGGGGGCGTGGAGATGAACCACTCCCTGTCCCACGCCCAGAACGGCGGCGGGAAGCACATCCTGCTCGGCAAGGACGCGACGGCGGGGGACAACCCGACCGTCAAGTTCGACCTCGCGAAGGAGGACGTGCTCCCCGAGGAGGCGCGGCACGGCTGGACGCTGGCGTCCAGTGCCACCGACCTGGACGGGGACCTGCTGCCGGAGCTGTACATCGCGAACGACTTCGGTCAGGACCGGTTGCTGTACAACCACTCCACGAAGGGCAAGCTGCAGTTCTCCGAGGTCGACACGACCCGCACCCCTGGCACGCCGAAGTCGAAGCGGATCGGTGATGACTCGTTCAAGGGCATGGGTATCGACTTCGGTGACACCAACCACGACGGACTGCTCGACGCGTTCGTCTCCAACCTGACGGTCGGCTGGGGCATCGTGGAAAGCAACTTCCACTTCATCAACACCGCGAAGGACCTTGCCGACGTGCGCACCCAACTGCGCGAAGGCGATGCGCCCTTCCGGGACGACAGTGGCAAGGACGGCACCGCGTGGTCGGGTTGGGCCTGGGACGTCAAGCTCAACGACTTCACCAACTCCGGCGAGCTGGACATCGCACAGACCAACGGGTTCGTCAAGGGTGCCACGAACCGCTGGCCGCAGCTCCAGGAGCTGGCCATGGGCAACGACGCAGTGGTGTCCGACCCGGCCAACTGGCCCAACGCGACCTCCGGCGACGACATCGCGGGCAGCGAGACGATGAAGTTCTACGTCAAGGGCAAGGACGGCCGCTACTCCGACCTGGCTCCCGAACTGGGCCTCGCGGTGCCGACCCCGACCCGAGGCATCGCCACGGGTGACGCGGACGGCGACGGCAAGCTCGACTTCGCGGTGGCACGGCAGTACGGCGACCCGATCTTCTATCACAACGAGGCGCCCGCACCGGGCGGTTACCTCAACCTGTCGCTGACACACGAGCAGAAAGCGTCGGTGGGCAGCGCCCCCGCGCCCGGCTCGCCGGCGACCGGCGCCGAGGTCATGGTGACCACGCAGGACGGCAAGAAGTTCGTCCAGCGCGTCGACGGTGGCAGTGGCCACGGCGGCAAGCGCAGCACCGAGGTGCACATCGGCCTCGGCAACGCGGACGGCCCCGTCAAGGTGGAGCTGTGCTGGCGGGACCGCCAGGGCCAGACCCACAAGCAAGAACTCGAGCTCGACCAGGGCAAGCACTCGCTCGTCCTTGGCGAGACCGCCGAGGAGAAGTGAGTAGGGAAATGGCTGTCAAGGAAGCGAAGCCCGGCGGGAAACCGCCTGCCGGCGGGAATCCGCCTGCCGGGAATCCGCCTGCCGGCGGCCCGCCGCGACATGACCCGAAGGTCATCAAGGCGCTGACCAGGTTCGCCATCTCGATCTCGGTCTTCAACATCGTCGGTTACCTCTTCCTCGGTTTCGAGCAGCCGTGGATCTGGGTGTTCGTGGCGATCGCCACCGCCTACACCACCGAGGTCGTGTTCGAGACGATCGGCGCCCGCGTCGAGGGCCGGGATCCCCGGTATCGAGGCAGGGGGCTCAAGGGCTGGATCGAGTTCCTGCTCCCGGCGCACATCACCGCCATCGCGGTGAACATGCTGATCTACGTGAACGACCGGATCTGGGTGATGATCTTCGCGGTCACCCTTGCGGTCGCGACCAAGTGGATCCTGCGTGCCCCGGTGCGTGGCAAGCTGCGGCACTACATGAACCCGTCCAACTTCGGGATCATGATGGTGCTCGTGCTGTTCCCGTGGGGCAGCATCGCGCCGCCGTACCACTTCACGGAGGGTCTGAACGACTGGGGTAGCTGGATCCTGCCGGGGATCATCATCATCGGCGGCACCATGCTGAACGCGAAGCTGACCGGCCGCATGTGGCTGATCATGGGCTGGGTTGGCGTCTTCGCGCTGCAGGCGGTCGTGCGTGGTGTTCGACACGGCGATCACGAGCTCGCTGCTCGTCATGACCGGTGTCGCGTTCATCCTCTACACCAACTACATGGTGACCGACCCGGGCACCACCCCGTCCAAGCCGGGGGCGCAGTTCGCGTTCGGCGGCGGCGTCGCGGTGGTGTACGCGTTCTTCATGATCGTGCACGTCGCGTACGGTCTGTTCTTCGCCACCGCGATCGTGTGTGGGATCCGTGGAATGTTCTTGTGGGGCCTGCACTTCGTCAACAAGGCCCGCGTGAAAGCCGAAGAAGAGCAGAAGGCCAAGGAGAACGAGCTCGTCGAGCCGACGGACGTCGAGGCTCCCAAGGTCGCCGCGGTTCCCGACGATGGCGAGCGCGCTCGCCCGGCCGCGGCGTGAGCCCCCTCCGGGTGCCACCGGGACCGCCTCGCCGGGCGGCCCCGGGGATCCTGCGGAAGCTCCGCGCGGACCGGCTCGGCCTGATGAGCGAGGCGGTCGAGGAGTACGGCGACGCGGTGCGGGTGTCGATCGGCCCGAAGACGCTCTACATCTTCAACCACCCCGACCACGCCAAGCACGTGCTCGCGGACAACGCCGCCAACTACCACAAGGGCATCGGCTACACCGAGGCCAAGCGGGCGTTGGGCGACGGGCTGCTGACCAGTGAGGGCGCGCTGTGGAAAGAGCAGCGGCGCACCATCCAGCCGGTCTTCCAGCACAAGCGGATCGCCGGGCAGGCCGACGTGATCATCGACGAGGCGCTGGCGCTGGTCGAGCGGCTGCGCAAGCACCAGAACGCCCCGTCGGTCGACGTGCTCGACGAGATCACCGCGCTGACTCTCGGCGTGCTCGGCAGCACACTGCTCGACGCCGATCTCGGTGCGTTCGAGTCGATCGGGCACTCCTTCGAGGCCGTGCAGGACCAGGCCATGTTCGAGATGGAGACCCTCGGCCTGGTGCCGAAGTGGCTGCCACTGAAGGGACAGCGGGAGTTCCGCAGCGCGCGTGCCGACCTCGACCGGATCGTCGATATTCTGGTGCAGCAACGGAAAGCCAACCCGATCGAGTCCGGTGACGACGTGCTGACCAGGCTCATGGCCTCCACCGCCAAGGAGACCGACAAGCGGGTCGCCGACCGTCGCATGCGCGACGAGCTGGTGACGCTGCTGCTCGCCGGGCACGAGACGACCTCGAGCACGGTCGGCTGGACGCTGAACCTGGTGAGCCAGCACCCGGAGGTCCGGCAGCGGCTGCACGACGAGGCCGTTGCGGTGTACGGCGACGGACGCCCGGAGTACGAGGATCTGAACCGGTTGCCGTACACGAACATGGTGCTGCAGGAGGCCATGCGGCTGTACCCGCCGGTGTGGATCCTGCCGAGGCGGGCGCTCGCCGACGACGAGGTCGGTGGCTACCACGTGCCCGCGGGCTCGGAAGTGCTGATCTGTCCGTACATCATGCACCGGCACCCGAAGTACTGGCCGGAGCCGGACAGGTTCAACCCGGAGCGGTTCGACCCCGATGTGAAGTCGGACCGGCCGCGTTACGCGCACCTCCCGTTCGGCGCCGGTCCCCGGTTCTGCGTCGGCAACCACCTCGGGATGATGGAGGCCACCTTCATCATCTCCGCGCTGATGCGCGACCTGCGGTTGGAGAAAGTGCCCGGTACCAACGTGAAGCCGGAGCCGATGATGTCGCTGCGTCTCGGCGGCGGACTTCCCCTGACCGTCCGGCCATGGACATCGGCCGCTGGCCGCGCCGCGGCCTGATCCGCACTACGTCACGAAGTGGGTGAACCATGAGCAACCAGCATCCGAAGGCGGCGGAGTTCTCGGAGCTCCGTGCCGCCATCGCGGACGAGCAGGTCCGTGAGCTCTTCCCGATCCGGTTCCTCGAAGCGAACGAGAACTTCGGCCGCCTCGTCGACGCGACCGCGCACCGCATCCTCACGTCGATCGACGCGCTTCCTTCGCCGACGGGCATCACGGTCCCGGAGGCCAAGAAGGAGCTGTCGATCCCGTGGCGCCGCACGGTGCCACTGAAGTTCCTGTACGACAGGCTTTCGGACAGCGGGATCCTGGAGCGGGAGGACGGCCGCTACTTCGAGGGCACGGGCGCGGTGGAGGACTTCGAGACGGTCGCGGCCGAGCTCGCCGAGCGTGAGCCCGGCGCCGCGGTGGCCACCGACATCCTGCGAACGCTGATCGACGAGGCGAAGACGTTCTTCGCCGGCGACGCGACGGGCGACGAGATCCTCTTCGCGCCGGACAAGCTCCCGCTGTGGCTGAAGTACTTCTCCAACGACAACCTGTTGTACGCCATCAACAACACGGTCGGCGCGGAGGCTCTGTCGCGTCTCGTGCCGGCGGACGGTGGCGCGTTCGAGATCCTCGAGATCGGTGGCGGCTGTGGCAGCGCGGCCGACTCGGCGATGCGCAAGCTGGGCTCCAGCGTCACGCGCTACCGGTTCACCGAGGTCGCCGAGACCTTCGCCCGGCACGGCGACAAGGCGGCGGTCGCCGCGGCCTCGCCGTCGACGGTCGTCGAGACGGCACGTCTGGACATGACGGTCTCGTGGGAAGAGCAGGGCGTCAAGCCGGGCACGTTCGACGCGGTGTACTCGGTCAACTGCTTCCACGTCGCGCCGGACCTCGACTTCGTCATCGCCGAGGCGGCGAAGGCACTGAAGCCGGGTGGCGCGGTCGTCGTCTCCGAGTGCGTCCGCCCGACGAAGCTGTCGCGGCCCATCCACGCCGAGATCATCTTCGACTTCCTGGACAGCTTCACCGACGTCATAACCGACCCGGTGAAGCGGCCGACGCACGGCTTCCTGACGCCCGCGGCGTGGCGCGCCACGTTCGAGGAGGCGGGCCTCGCCGACGTGACAGTTCTTCCCGACGTCGACGAGGTGGCCGAGAAGTACCCGGACTTCGTGGTGGGCGCCGTGGTGGCCCGCGCGAGCACTTCCGCATAAGGAGCATCGATGGTCGCCAGGTTGGTCCGATTCGCGGTACGCAAGTCGCTCCGTGACACCCGCTATGTCAAGGTGGTGGCGCCGCGCAAGGCAGCTGGCGTGGTCGCGGAGGTGTACCGGCAGGTGGAGCGGGACTTCCGCATGCTCGCGCCACCGACCGCCCTGCACTCGGCGTCACCGGACGCGCTGGCCGCGTCCTGGATGATCTTGCGGGAAACCCTGCTGGCACAGGGGGTTGCCGAACGGGCGAGCAAGGAGGCGGTGGCCGCCGGGGTCTCGCAGGCCAACGCCTGCCCATACTGTGTCGACGTGCACAGCATGACGCTGAACTCCATTCCGGACGCGGCGGACCAGTCCGCACTCGAGGCGTGGGCCCAGGCCTCCGGCACCGCGGCGACCGTTGGTGCGCCGCTGTTCCCGCCGGAGCAGGCGCCGGAGCTGATCGGCGTGGCCGTGGCGTTCCAGTACTACAACCGCATGGTCAACGTGTTCCTGCGTGACTCGCCGTTCCCGTCGCACGTGCCGGAGTCCGCCAAGCCGAAGGCTCGGCAGGTGCTCGGCGGGGTGCTGCAGCCAACGGAGGGCGCCGGCCCGCGCCCTGGCGACGCGGTGGACCTGTTGCCGCCGGCGCCGATGCCGGCCGACCTGGAGTGGGCGCGGGGCAACCCGCTGGTAGCTGACGCGTTCGCCCGTGCGTACGCGGCCATCGAGGCGGCGGGCGCCCGGTCGGTGCCGGAGAGCGTGCGCACCATGGTCGACAGTCGACTGTCCACGTGGAACGGTGAGGCGCCGGGCATCAGCCGGTCCTGGGTGGAAGAGGCGGTGGCAGACCTTCCTGAGGCTGACCGGCCGGCCGGCCGCCTGGCCCTGGCCATCGTGCACGCCTCATACCAGGTCGACGACGACCTCGTCGCCGCGTACCGCCAGACCGCACCCGGCGACGACACGCTCATCGAGCTGGCCGCGTGGGCCAGCATGAAGGCAGCGCGCCGGATCAGCACGTGGATCGCTCAGCCGGCGATTCGGTCCGACAAGGCTGCTTGATTTGGCTGTTCGGCTGGGTTCTGCTGGTGGCTCGGTTCGCTGTGCGGCTTCTTACCGCTGGTTGCACGGGAACGATCGCTTCGGGGTGCGCGGTCCGATGGCTGGGGCGATCGGAGCCGCACCTCGCCGGTACTTTCCGACGGTGTGCGTCGGGCGCGGCGAGGCACGGCAACGGGCAGTGGGTTGCGCACCGAGGAAGAGACTGGGCCAGGAAGACATGCAGTCCAGCGGCGGTGATCGAGGTGGCTGGGCCTACCCCGCACGCACTTTCCTTCCATGCCAATCTATTCTGCTTGGAAGCAAACAAGATTAGGCAAGCGCACAAGACGTGACACCACCAACAGGTGAGTTCAGCCAGAAGTGGACACATCAATCCCAAAAGTATGCACTCGACGCAACCCCGTTGCCATCGCCCCACAGCTCGTTGCCGTGTCTTCGCCGTCGCTGATCACCCGGCTGGGACGCATCGGCGAAGGCGCGGCCCCGATCGCCCCAGCCACCGGACTACGCAACCCCGTAGGCGATCGTCCCCCGTGTTAAGCAGCAAACAACCCCTTAGAACGGTGCCACATCCGGATCGGCGATCGGCTCCGGTTCATGCGTGAACCGGAACCCATACTTCGTGATCCACGTCAACCCTCGACCGTTGTTGGACAGTTCCACCCGCCACCCACCAAGGGTCTTCAACCGGTGATGAGTCCGACACGCCGGACGCACAGTGAACTGATCCGTCGCCCCCTGCGGAAACGGCGTCACGTGATCCAAGTCGCACAGGTGAGCAGGCCGGACACATCCTGGGCCGGTGCATGTCGGGTAGAGGGCTTCGATGTGGTCGCGTAGAGCGGCCGATGGCCGGTACTTACGCCGCCCCACATCCACCGCATGCCCAGTCAACGGATCAGTAAGAATCCGCTGCCACACCGCATCCTTCGCAGCCGCCAGCTCGAGTGCCCGCTGGGCCGGTAGCCACCCGTAGCCGGCGAGATACCCCGGTTTGGAGTCGACCCCCAACACGGTCGACGCTGGCAGGGTGAGACGGACAATCACCTTCGCGTTCTCGAACCCCTTACCCGCCAGAAGGTCCATCATCACGTCAGTGGAGATCTGATCCATAGTGCGGTCGTCGCCAGCGGACTTGATTTGCCGTGCCTGAGCCTGGATCCGCTGATACGCCACCTGTGTCCGTTCCACATCACACTGCACCGACAACACACCAACACCATCATCAAGACCCTGATGCATCACCTGCCGAGCCAACGACTTCGCCGCAGCACGCCTCGCGGCAGCCTCCGGGTCCGCGCGTGCCACCGCGCGACGTAGCCGGTAGTTGAGTTGCTGGCTGCTCAACCCCGCCGCCTGCGCCGCGATCTCCGCCTCCACCAATGCGACCGTTTCATCGGAGAGAACTTCGACAGCCTCCACGATCCGACGTGCCTTGTACTCCGGGATGTCCCCCGCACTGAACACCGCGAACGTTGCGGGACACCGCGTCGTCAACGCAGTAGCCAACCTGATCCGACACTGCGTATGCAGCGGAGTCCAACCCGTCGCCGCACTCAACTCCAGCGGAGCGAACTCGCCAGGGTTCAACTCAACAAACCGGGCAACCCGACCCAACTTCCTCGCAGCACGCTGCGCATCAACACGCTCCCCAGCAGACAGCTCGGCAAGAATCTCAGCACTTTCGTCGTCGAACATGTGTTCAGAATACCCGCGACCCCCGACAAAACCCTTACCCGCCACCAACAATCACCCAATCGTGGAGGTAGGAGGAGGGCGAGCAATGGGGGCGAGATAGGCGACGGGCAGGGAAGGTGTGGAGGGAACGGAAGTTGGCGCGCTGCGGACCCCGCGACTCCGCCACTTTCCCTGCCTCGCAACGCTAGTCACCCAACGGCGGAGGTGGGAGGGCGAGTGATGAGGAACGAGATAGGGACGGGCGGCGAGGGTGTGGAGAGACGGAAGTTGGCGCGCGCGGCACCCGAGTCCAACGACATTTCCCTGCCCCGCAAC
>Ga0193717_1000591_pt1 | contig 23845 bp, 19 predicted proteins | sample U2c2metaG_FD_145900 | JGI IMG/M metagenome (GOLD analysis project Ga0193717, IMG submission 145900) | Soil microbial communities from a riparian zone of the East river system, Colorado, United States - U2c2 | ecosystem: Environmental > Terrestrial > Soil > Riparian zone | place: USA: East River...
ACCACGCCCGATTCGTCGTAGAACAGGTAGATCGCGACACGCCGCGGTCGGGTTGGGGTGGAGGAGGGTAGCGCGGACATCATCCCGTTCGGTCGATCGCGTTGAAATTCGTCTGTGGCCCTCCCCGTGCCATCAGACGCCCATAGCGCCGCTTTCGTCGCACGCGGAGCCCGCAAGGAAGCCCGGATCGCGTGCGCATGTTGCAGCGTAGCAAATGCCATTATGGAATCAGCAGACGTTTAAATTGTGTTATTGCGTTGAAATTGCGCCGTTGTCGGCGCGCAGGCAAAGGGAGCGGAAGCGGTCGCGTCGCGGCTATCATCACGCGCTCCTGCCAGCGGCTTCTCCGCAGGCGCCGTCTCGATCCGTATGTCGATCCGTATGCTGAGCGGTCCGTTCAAGCCCTTCCTCGAACACTCATCGCTGTTGTGGGAAATGACCAAGCGCGACGTGCTCGGGCGCTATCGCGGCGCGAGCTTCGGCTTGCTGTGGGCGTTGCTGAGCCCGTTCCTGATGCTTTGTGTCTACACGATCGCGTTTAGTTTCGTGCTCAAGAGCAAATGGCCGCACGCCGGCGACAGCAAGGCGAACTTCGCCCTGATCCTGTACGTCGGCCTGATCGTGCACGGCTTCTTCGCCGAGTGCCTGCTGCGCGCTCCGCATCTGGTGCTCGGCAATCCGAACTTCGTCAAGCGCGTGATCTTTCCGCTCGACGTGCTGCCGTGGTCGATGATCCTGTCGGCGACGTTCCACGCGCTGGTCAACATGCTGGTGTTCGTCATCCTGCACACGATCATGGCCGGCCCGCCGCCGTGGACCGTGGTGTTCTTTCCGCTGGTGCTGCTGCCGCTGATCGTGCTCTCGACCGGCCTTTCCTGGTTTCTCGCATCGCTCGGCGTCTATCTGCGCGACATCAACCAGGTGACCGGCGTCATCGCCACCGCGATGCTGTTCCTGTCCTCGGCGATCGTGCCGATCGACGCGCTGCCCGAGCGCTACCACGCGCTGTTCCGCCTGAACCCGCTGACCTTCATCATCGATCAGGCGCGCGACGTCGCGCTCTGGGGTTTCGCGCCGGACTGGGCCGGGCTCGGCCTGTACGCTCTGCTGTCGCTGGTCGTCCTGTATCTCGGCCACGCCTGGTTCCGTGCCACGCGCACGGGGTTCGCCGATGTCCTCTGACAGGGCCGCGATCCGCCTGCACGGTGTCGCCAAGACGTTCTCGATCTACGAGCGTCCGCATCACCGCCTGCTCGCCGCGCTGTTCGGCACGCGCTGGCGCACATGGCATCGCGATTTCCACGCGCTCAGCCGCATCGATCTCGAGATCCGCCGCGGCGAGACGCTGGGCATCATCGGCCGCAACGGTTCGGGCAAGTCCACGCTGCTGCAGATCATCTGCGGAATCCTCACGCCGAGCGAAGGCACGGTCGAAGCGAACGGCCGCATCGCCGCGCTGCTCGAGCTCGGCGCCGGATTCAACCCGGAGTTCACCGGCCGCGAAAACGTCTATCTCAACGGCGCGGTGCTCGGCCTGACGCGCGAGGAAGTCGAGGCCCGCTTCGATGCGATCGTCGCGTTCGCCGACGTCGGTCCGTTCATGGACCAGCCGGTCAAGACGTTCTCGAGCGGCATGTTCATCCGCCTCGCGTTCGCCGTCGCGATCCATGTCGATCCGGAGATTCTCGTCATCGACGAAGCGCTCGCGGTCGGCGACGAGGCGTTCCAGCGCAAATGCTACGCGCGCATCCAGCGCATCCGCGAGAACGGCGCGACGGTGCTGTTCGTCTCGCATTCGGCCGGCACCGTCGCCGAGCTGTGCGATCGCGTCGCGCTGCTCGATGCCGGCGAGCTGATCGCGCTCGGCGCGCCCAAGCCGGTGATCTCGCGCTATCACAGGCTCCTGTATGCGCCAGCGAGCGAGGCGCCGGCGATCCGCGCGCAGATGCTCGCCGAGTTCGCGCGCGCGGGCGAGGATCACGCAAGCGCATCGCCGGCCGCGCACCTCCCGGCGTCGCCCGCGAGCGAGGAGAGCGGCGGCGACGGCTTCTTCGACCCGACGCTGGTGCCCGGCACGCTGCGCTACGCCGCGCAGGGCGCGCATATCGAAGATGCCGCGATCCGCACCGACGACGGCCGCGTCGTCAACGTGCTGCGCGCCGGCCGGCATTACGTCTACAGCTACCGCGCGCGCTTCGACCGCACGGTTTCGCTGGTGCGCTTCGGCATGATGATCCGCACCGTATCCGGCCTCGAGCTCGGCGGTGCCGCGTCCGCGGTGCACGGACAGGGGCTCGATCTCGTCGATGCCGGCAGCGAGGTCAGCGTGCGTTTCCGTTTCCGCTGCCAGCTCGCCGCGGGCACTTATTTCCTCAACGCCGGCGTGCTCGGGCGGCTCGCCGAGGAGGAGTTATTCCTCGGCCGCCTGGTCGACGCCGCGATGTTCCGCGTCATGCCCGACGCCGAGCGCCTGGCGACCGGCCTCGTCGATTTCGAGGTGGAACCGACGGTCGATATCGAGGTCGATGTGACATGACCACGGCCACGCCGTCCGCATCCCCGGTGCTCGTGCTCGGCATGCATCGCGGCGGCACGTCCGCGCTCGCCGGTGCCTTGCACCTGCACGGCTTCGACCTCGGCCCGTCGCTGATGGAGCCGAGCGAAGGCGTCAACAGCAAGGGCTTCTGGGAACATCTCGACGTGTTCGCCATCCACGAACGCCTGTTCGCCGCGCTCGGCCGCTCGCGTTTCGATCCGCGCGAGATGCCGCTCGGCTGGCGCGAGCATCCGGCGTTCCACGCCGCCGTCGACGAAGTGCGCGCGCTCGTCGAGCGTGATTTCGCCGGCGTGCGCTTCTGGGCGGTGAAAGACCCGCGCCTGTGCCGCGTTGCGCCGGTGTGGCTCGCCGCGCTGGCCGCGCTCGATATGACCCCGCGCGTGATCGTGATAGCGCGGCATCCGGCCGAGGTCGCGCGCTCGATGCAGGCGCAGCGCTGGAGCGCGTCGATCGCGCGTTCTCACCTGTGCTGGCTTCAGCACATGCTCGAAGCCGAACAATCCACGCGCGGCGTCGCGCGCTCGCTGATCACCTACGACGCGCTGCTCGCGGACTGGCGCACGCAATTCGAGCGCATGCGCGGCGATCTCGCGCTCGAGTGGCCGCTGGGCACAGCAGACCGCGATCGGAGCATCGACGCGTTCCTCGATCGTCACGAGCGCCGTTTCGAGGAGGCTGCCGCGGGCAGTGCCGACGTACCGCGCCTTGCGGCCGAGCTGTTCGACGCATGCCGCACGCACGACGACACCGATATCTGGTCGCGCATCGCGGCGATCGGCGAGACGTTTCGCGGCGGCGCCGACGCGTTCGGCCCCTGCCTCGACGAAGCGATCGTCGAGGCGTCGCTGGCGCATTTCGAGATCGGCGAAAGCAGGAAGACCGCGCCGCATTCGACGGGGCAGGCAACGCTCGCCGAGCTTGGCGCGGCGATGACCGATCTGCTCGACGTGCGCCTGTCGCCGCTGCGCGAGGTCGGCACGAAGACCGCCGATCGCCTCGAAGCGATCGACGCCGGCGTGCAGGCGCTGCACGGACGGCTCGCACGCATCGAAAGCGCGATCGCGGACGATGCCGGCAGCGTGCTCGATCGCGTGCGCGCTCTGGCCGATGCGCTGGCGAAGCTGCAGCAGGACATGTCGCGCATGGCGTCACAGTCGGCGGACGCCTCGCTGAACCGCGCGGACGAGCTGCGCGCGATGCGCGAATCGATCGCCGCGTTGAGCGGCGAAGTGGAGCGGCTGCGCGCATCGCTCGATGCGCGCTTCAGTTTTCGCAAATGGCTCGGCGGCGCGCCGAACACATGAGCGCGCGGCGCGCAGACATCCGCCGCTACAGCATGCGCATCAGCTCGGGCATCAGCGGCAGCTTGCGCACGCGCACGGTCGTCGCCGCGTAGATCGCGTTGGCCAGTGCCGGTGCAGCGCTCGGCACGCCCATCTCGCCGGCACCGCGAGGCTCGGCGGTCGACTCGACGATCTGCACTTCGACCGATTGCGGTGCCTGCGCCATGCGCAGCAGCGGATAGTCCGGAAAATTCTTCTGCTGCACCTGGCCGTCCTTGACCGTGATCGCCAGGTGCAACGCAGTCGAGATGCCGTCGATCGTGCCGCCCATCATCTGCGCCTCGACGCCGAGCGGATTGACGACGCGCCCGACATCGACGACGCATACCGCGCGATGGATCTTCAGCTCGCTGCCGGCCATCGACACCTCGAACGCATGCGCCGTATAACCGCCGAACGTGAAGTGGCAGGCGATGCCGATGCCGTGGCCGTCGCTGCGTTTGACACCCCAGCCGATCTTTTCCGCGCACAGCTTCAACACGTTGGCGAGACGTCCGGTCTCGAACTGCGGGCCGCCGTGTCCGGAATAGGGAATCTGGCGCGGTTCGCCGAGCATCGCCAGGCGCAGTTCCACGGCGTCCTGCTTGGTCGTCACTGCGATCTCGTCGATGAAGCTCTGCACCGAGAACGCGTGGAACGTGTGCAGCGGTGCGCGCCACCAGCCGCGCGGCATGCCGGAGGCAACGCTGAAGAACGTCTTGTCGAGATTGGCGACGAGGCCGGCGGGAAAATCATCCGGCTCGAGGCAACCGTCGAAGATGCGCCGCTCGCGGCCGTTCTCGCGATACGGCCGCGGCGTCGCCGCGCAGTGGTGCGTCCAGCTGGTCACGCGCTTGCGCCGATCGAGCGTCGCGGCGAGCGCGTGCACGCCGAACGGCCGGTAGAAATCGTGCTGCAGATCGTCGTCGCGCGTCCACATCAGCTTGACCGGTTTGCCGGCGGCCTTGGCGATCAGCACCGCTTCGCCGACGAAATCGTTCTCGAGACGCCGGCCGAAACCGCCGCCGGCGCGCGTCATGCGGATCTCGATCGCGCGGCGCGGAATTCCGGTCAGCTCGCTGATCATCGCCGAGGCGCCGCCCGGACTCTGCAGCGAGGCGACCAGCACCGCCCGATCCTGTTTCAGATCGATCAACGCGGCCGGCGGCTCCATCGTCGCGTGCGCGAGGAACGGCATTTCGTAGCGCGCCTGCAGCTTGTAGCGCGCCTGCTTGGCTGCCTTGGCCATGTCGCCTTCGCGGCGCACGACGGCACCGTCCTCGTTGCGATCGAGCAGTTCGTTCGCTTTTGCCGCGAGCGCGGCGGTCGATTCCTTCGCCCACGGTCCTTGCTTCCACGTCACCTTCAGCGCATCGCGTCCCTTGATCGCCGCCCAGGTGTTGTCGGCGAGCACAGCGACGCCGTCGGCGAGCTGCGCCGCGAACGGCGCGCCCGGTTTGGGCCCCGGAATCGGAATCACGTCGCGGACGCCGGAGACCTTGCGCGCTTCGCTGTCGTCGAGCGTATCCAGCGTTCCGTCCAGATGCGGACAACGCAGCATCACCGCGGTCAGCGCGCCGGCGAGATAGGCATCGATGCCGAAGCCGCTGCGGCCGGTGACGATGTCGCGCGCGTCGGCGACGCGCGTCGGCTTGCCGATGATGCGGAATTGTTCGGGAGATTTCAGCGCCGGCGCTTGCGCGGGCGGAGCGATCGATGCGGCGCTGCGCGCCAGCGCACCGTAACTCAGTTTGCGGCCGTCGGCGGCGATGACCCGCCCGGACTCCGTGTGCAATTGCTCCGCCGGAAGGTTCCATTCCGTGGCCGCGGCCTGCACCAGCAGCCAGCGTGCCGTCGCGCCGGCTTCGCGCAGTTCCTTCCAGCCGTCCGAGATGCTGGTGCTGCCGCCGGCGCCCTGATCGCCGTACTTGCTCGATGGTCCTTTGTCCGTTTCGATGTAGCCGTACGGCAGCTGGATCACGCGCACCTGCGACCAGTCGACGTCGAGCTCCTCGGCGATCAGCATCGGCAACGACGTCATCACGCCCTGACCGATTTCGCAGCCGCGCGCCCCGATGACGACGCGATTGTCGCGCTCGATGCGCAGGAACGGCCCGAGCTCGGTCAGGTCATCGCCGAGCAGTTCGGCGGGATCGTTGTTCTCGTCGGCGCGCGCCCAGCGCATGCCGACCAGCAGCGCACCCGAGGCCGACAGCGCGACGGCCAGGAAGCGGCGGCGTCCGGGGTTCGTTGCCTCGATCATTTCTTTGCGGCCTGCATGGTTTCGGCCGCGCGCAGGATCGCGCGGCGGATGCGCGGATAGGTGCCGCAACGGCACAGGTTGCCGATCGTGGCGATGTCCTCGTCGGCCGGCTTTGGCTTGCGCTGCAGCAGATCGACGGCGGCGATGATCTGGCCGGCCTGGCAGTAGCCGCACTGCGCAACGTCTTCGTCGATCCACGCCTGTTGCACCGGGTGCAGCGACTCGCCGGCGAGGCCTTCGATCGTCGTGATCTGGTGGCCCGCCGCGGCCTGCATCGGCGTCAGGCACGAGCGCGCGGCCTTGCCGTCGAGCAGCACGGTACATGCGCCGCAGGCGCCGACGCCGCAGCCGAACTTGGTGCCGGTCAGGCGCAACGCATCGCGCAGGAACCACAGCAGCGGCATCGTCGGATCGCCGCGATGATCGTAAGGCTTGCCGTTCACGGTGAGCGTCAACGGCGCCGGCGGCGCTGCCGAATGCGGCTTCGCTGCGGTCGCGGGCCGGCGTTCGGTTGGGTTCTGCATGCGATTCTCCGTGCGCTGCGTATCGCCGGATTGTCGCACTCGCGCCGGCGATGGCACAGGCGGCGACGCGCATTCGACTTGAAATTGCCTCGCATCGGCGCTGACCCGCTGCCATGCGACGACGTCGGCCAGCGGCAGCAGTCGCGATCGATGGGCAGAGGCGCGCCGGGCGATGCCGGGTGGATCTTCGGGCGGGTGGGGATCGCCCGGCGCGCAAAACTTGGATCGTGCAGGCCTCGCGGCCCAACGACAGCGGTCCGGCTGTCGGCGAACTCCTGCTTACTGCGTGCAGTCCAGCTTGCCTTCGCTGTGTGCGATCAGGACATCGGCCGTGATCAGGTTGGTCGCATTCAACGTCAGGCGTACCGCGTTCGATGTCAGCGAACCCGAGTTCACGCCGTCGCCGCCGAACGTCTGCTCGTTGAGGATCAAGGTCGCGCCGGCGATGCCGAGCGAGGCGAGATCGATGTTCGTGTTGGGCGGCGGGTTCAGCGGAAGAGCCGGAACCGGAATGCCGAGGATCGAAATGGTGAGATCGTCGAGCACGACGTCGCCCGGGTCGGGCACGCCGCCCGGACCACCCGGTTTGATGTTGCCGTCATCGAATCCGTTGAAGAACGCGATGTCGTCGAACATGTCGCGCGATTTGATGCCGGCGCCGGACAGGCAGTAGCCCATCACGCGGGAACGCGACTGGATCGTTCGCGCGGTGATCGACAACAGCCCGGCACCGAGCAGGTCGACCGCGGAGAGATTCAGGTCCTCGATCGAGACGTGCGCGCCGGCGCCGGAAATCCCCGTGCTTGGCGCGTACTCAGCTTCGGTATCGATCGTTCCTGTCGACAGATGCAGCAGCAGGTCGCCGATATCGAGCCCCGGCACGGAATTCTGCTGGTATGTGGCCACCGATTGGTTGTCGATGGTGGAAGGCGCCTGCGGGTCGACATCGAGAGTGGCGAGGCCGAGCAGGTTGATATGTATCGACACATCATGAGCAGACGCGCTGCCGGTCTCCGCGTGTGCCGTCGTGCCTGCCAATCCGAGCAGAGCGGCAACGGCGAGAGACAGCAGTCGTGGTGAATAGCGTGAATCCTGATGGAGCAGCATGGCGAAGTCCTCCTGTATTCCTTGCCTGCGGCTGCAGAATCACGCACGGCGGAGGACGCCGACAACCTGTCATTCTTTACAGGACTAAATGTGGAAAAATTTCACACGCACACGATGTTTGAATTGAAATGATGTCGGTTAATCGTCGCGGTGAAACAGCCGTGAAAACACGGCGCATGCGAATCGCAGGGTTCGATGGCCGGCGGGCCTCGCCTGAAGAAGAAGGATCGGATTTCTCAACGATCCAGCACGCGCCGCCAGATGAAATATACCGGAAGCCCGGCCAGCGTTATCAGCGCGCCCATGCCGGCGTCGCTCGGGTGCTGATAGACCGTGGCCGCGACGACGTAGAGTACGGCGACGAGGAAGATCAGCGGCAGCAGCGGATACAGCGGTGCGCGAAAGAGCACGTGCTCATCGGCTTTGTTGCGTCGATACCAGAACAGCGTCGCCACGACTGCCGCATATCCGAGCCAGTCGCCGGTCGTGGAATAGTTGAGCAGCTGATCGAACGTGCCGCTCCAGGCAAGCACGCAGGCCCAGGCGGCCAGCATCAGCAGCGCGATGTTCGGCGTGCGCCAGCGCGGGTGCAGACGTCCGGCGACGCGGAAGAACACACCGTCCGCGCCCATCGCCTGGAACACGCGCGCGGCGCCGATCAGCGAGATGTTGCAGAAGCCGAACGTCGAGATCGCGATGCCGGCCGCGATCACGCGGGCGCCGGATTCGCCGAGCACGCGCCGCATCAGGTCCGCGGCCGGCGCGGTGCTCGCGGCGAGTCCTTCGTGGCCGAGCACGGCGAGATAGGCGAGGTTGACCAGCAGATAGCAGGCGGCGACCAGCAGCATGCCGAAGAACAGCGCGCGCGGCAGGTTGCGCTGCGGCTCGCGGATCTCGCCGGCGATGTTGTTGACGTAGGCCCAGCCGCCGTACGCGAACAGCACCGGCAGCAGCACGCCGCCGAGCGCGAACGGATTGATCGGCGCCGCCGCCGCAGTCGGCGGCGGTGCACCGCGCGCTGCGAGCCCGATCGTGATCAGCGCGGCGATCGCCGCGAGCTTCAGCACCGTGAGGATGTTCTGCGTCCATGCGCCGGCGCGGATGCCGAACCAGTTGATGCCGGCGAGGAATACGATCGAGCCGACCGCATACGGCCGCGGATCGGCGAGCTTCACGCCGAGCGCGGCTGCGCCGTACTGCACGAACACGGTCGCGACCGCGGCCAGGCTGCCGGAGTAGTTCACCACCAGCATGTTCCAGCCGTAGACGAAGGCAACGATCAGGCCGAACGCCTCGCGCAGGTTCACGTAGCCGCCGCCCGCGTTCGGCCGGCGCGCACCGAGCTCGGCGTAGCAGAGCGCGCCGATCAGTGCGAGCACGCCGCCGATTGCCCACGCCAGCAGCTGCTCGGCACCCGAGCCGGTCTGCCGCGCGATCGCCGCCGGAGTCAGGAAGATGCCCGAACCGATGACGCCGCCGATGACGACCATCGACGCGTCCCATACGCCGAGGCGGCGCGCGTAGCTGACTTCGGGCGTATTCATCCGGTTCCCTTCAGGCGGACGCGCACAGCATCGCCGGTCGCGGCGATCGTGTCGAGATGCGAAACCCGCGCAGCAGGATCGGCATCCGTTGAAAGCAGGCGCGGCATGTTACTGGCGGCACGCGTGCGCGCACTGGAAAATAACTCCTAATCAGCGCCAGCGCGAAGCCGAACGATCCGCCGGGAGAGTATTCATGAGAATACCGCTGCGCCTTTTCGCCATTGCATTGGCCGGGGCCACGCTGTCACCGATCGCAAAAGCCGAGTCGGACGCCGCCGTGCAGACGCAACTGGTCAAGCTCACGCAGGAACTGATGGATGCACTGGTGCCGGGAACGGTCGAGCCGTGGCAGCGCATGGTTGCCGACGATGCCGTCATGATCGACGAATTCGGCCGGCGCCAGACCAAGGAGGAGCTCGTCAAGAGCATCCGCCCGATGCCGTCGGGCTTCGACGGCAGCATCCAGATCCGCGATCCGCAGATGCGTGTCCACGGCGACACGGCCGTGCTGACCGGCGAGATGTACGAGCAGGAAAGCGTGTTCGAGCAGAAACTCATCGTGCGCTACATCTTCAGCAACACCTTCGTGCGCCGCAGCGGCGAATGGAAGCTGCTCGCCGCGATCGACGTGACGCTGCCGACGCCGCAGCCCGCGCTTGCGGTCGACGGTCTGCGCATCGAGGACTACCCCGGCGTCTACCGTTACGGTCCCGGCCGCGCGTTCACCGTCGCCGCCGAGGCCGGCAAGCTGTTCTACACGACGAAGGCGGGCGGCGCGCACGTCATGCTCGATGCGGTCGCCAGGGACGTTTTCATGGACGGCGGCGACGAGAAGAACCTGATCATCTTCCGCCGCGACGCCTCCGGCCATATCGCCGAGCTGATCGAACGCCGCAAGTTCAACGATCTGCATTTGAAACGCGAGGCCGCGGCCGCGAAATCATAGCGGGCCCATCTGCCCGCACGCAGGCCGCGCGCGGCCCGCAGTTCGCCATTCCATTGCGTTCTGCTGCGGTGCAAGAAAGAATGCCGGGTCCGGCGAGCCGCTGCGAAGACCAACGTGACTGAAGAAACCGCGCCCGCGCTGGCGCCGACCGCGCCGTGGGTTGTGATCAAATTCGGCGGCACCAGCGTCTCCACGCGTCCGCGCTGGGAGAACATCCGCCGCATCGCGGCCGCGCATCGTGCGCGCGGGCGCCGCGTGCTGATCGTCGTTTCGGCGTTGTCGGGCATCACCGACCAGCTGAAGGCGATCGCGGAAGCGCGCGCCGACGATGCGCGCCGCGACGAGGCCTGCGCGAACGTCCTCGCGCGCCACGAAGCGATGCTGCTCGAGCTCGAAGGGTCTTCGCGCGATGCGCTCGAACGCTGGCTGGCGCAGCTCGGCCGGCTGGTCGCCGACCCGCGCCGCGGCCAGGCGGCGGTGGCCTGGCAGGCCAACGTGTTCGCGCTCGGCGAGCTGATGTCGAGCACGCTCGGCGCCGGCTTCCTCACGCACGGCGGTGCCGACGTGCTGCCGACCTGTTGGCTCGACGCGCGCGAGTATCTGCGCGCCGAATCGCTGCCGAACCAGAATGCGTGGGGGCGTTACCTGTCGGCGTCGGTCGCCGCGGTGCCGGATCCGGCACTGGCGCGCAGCCTCGCCGCGCGCGGCGACGTGTTCATCACGCAGGGTTTCATCGCACGCAACGCCGACGACGAAACCGTCGTGCTCGGACGCGGCGGCTCCGACACCTCGGCCGGCTATTTCGGCGCGTTGTTGAAAGCCGAGCTCGTCGAGATCTGGACCGACGTGCCCGGCATGTTCAGCGCCAATCCGCGCCACGTTCCGGAAGCACGCCTGCTCGCGCGTCTCGACTACGAGGAAGCGCAGGAAATCGCCACCACCGGCGCCAAGGTGCTGCATCCGCGCGCACTGAGCCCGCTGCGCCGCGCCGGTGTACCGCTGGTGATCAAGGATACCAACCGCCCGCATCTCGCCGGCACCGAGATCCGCGCCGCCGCCGCCGATGCCGCGCCGTGCGTGAAGGCGATCAGCTCGCGCAAGGGCGTCACCCTGGTGTCGACCTGATCGGCTCGGCCGAAACCAATGTCACCGTGTCGCTCGACGCGACCGAGAACCTGGTCAATTCGGACGTGCTGTCCGCGCTCGCCGCCGATCTCGCCAAGGTCTGCCGCGTCAAGGTGATTGCTCCGTGCGCGGCGATCACGCTGGTCGGACGCGGCATGCGTTCGCTGCTGCACCGGTTGTCAGCGGTGCTGGCGGAGTTCGGGGCGTTGGACGTGCATCTGATCAGCCAATCGTCGAACAACCTGAATCTCACGTTCGTGATCGACGAAGTGCTGGCGGACGATCTGATTCCACGGCTGCATGCGCTGCTGATCCGCGCCGATGCGTTGCGGGCGGAGGATGGGGCGGTGTTCGGGCCGAGCTGGCGCGCGCTTGCGGACGATGCGGCGGCACCGGCGCGCGATGACTGGTGGCGGCGCGAACGCGATGCGTTGCTGCATCTCGCGGCGGAAGGGACGCCGCGTTACGTCTATTCGCTCGAACACGTCCGCGCACAAGCCCGCGCCCTCTCGTCTCTTTCGAGAAAAAGCGTCGTGGGCCGGTGGCACTACGCGCTGAAGGCGAATCCGCATCCGGCCATCCTGTGCACGCTGCGCGAAGAAGGCTTCGCCTTCGAATGCGTCTCGCTCGCCGAAGTCGAAGCCGCACGCGCAGCGGTACCTGGCCTCGCACCCAATCGCATCCTGTTCACACCGAACTTCGCGCCGCGCGAGGAATACGCGGCCGCGCTTGCAATAGGCGCGCACGTCACGCTCGACGCATTGCACCCGCTCGCGCACTGGGGCGAGCTGTTCACCGGACGCGATCTTCATCTGCGTGTCGACCTCGGCGTCGGCCGCGGCCATCACGACAAGGTCAAGACCGGCGGCGCCTCCTCGAAGTTCGGTCTGGCGCTCGACCAGATCGACGAATTCCGCGCGCTCGCTCGCCAGCACGATGCGCGCATCGTCGGCCTGCATGCGCACCTCGGTTCCGGCATTCTCGACGTCTCGCACTGGCGCTCCGTGTATGCGCAACTCGCAAGCCTCGCCGAAGGTTTCAGCCGCGTCGAATCGCTGGACATCGGCGGCGGGCTCGGCGTGCCGGCGCGGCCGGACGAGACGCCGCTCGATCTCGCCGCGCTCGGCGAGGCGCTGGCCGAGGTCAAGCGCGCGTATCCGCAATTCCAGTTGTGGCTCGAGCCCGGACGTTACCTGGTCGCCGACGCGGGCGTGCTGCTCGCGCGTGTCACGCAGGTCAAGCGCAAGGGCGCGATGCGCTACGTCGGCATCGACGCCGGCATGAACTCGCTGATCCGTCCGGCCCTGTACGAAGCCTGGCACGAGATCGTGAACCTGACGCGCCTCGACGAGCCGGCCGACGAGCTGGTGCAGATCGTCGGCCCGATCTGCGAATCCGGTGACGTGCTCGGCTCGAACCGGCGCCTGCCGGCGTGTTGCGAAGGCGATGTCGTGCTGATCGCGCAGACCGGTGCGTACGGCGCCGTCATGGCTTCGCGCTACAACCTGCGCGAGCCTGCGCAGGAAGTGGTGTTGCCATGAGCATGGCCGATCCGCGTAAGGCGCGTTGCTTCCGTTTTGTTCGCCGCGAGTATTCCGGGGGCGTGGCGAGTCTGGTGTATGCGTTCGATGACGGGCCCGAGCTCGTCGAGCGCGTCGTGTTTCCGGATGCGCCGGCGGTGCCTGTTGGCGGCGACGCGGCATTCGATGTGGCGCTCGATCTGCTGCATCTTGTCGCGGGGGTCAGTTACTACAAGGCAGGCGTGCCGGCCGAGATTCGTGTCGAGAGCACGGTGCTCGACGCGGCGACTGCGGAGTTTCTCGACACGTTGTATCTGCATGGGCTCGGCGAATTCGCGTATCACAACAAGCTCGACCTTTGCGGACGCATCCGCTTCCTCCCTCCCGAGGAATCGCAGCGCGAAGCGAAACCCATCCCCACCCAAACCCTCCCCTTGAAGGGGAGGGCTTCAGAGCGAGGCCTGCCGCGGCGGACGCTCGTGCCGATCGGCGGCGGCAAGGATTCACTGGTCAGCGTCGAAGTACTGAAGGCCGCGAAGGAAGACGCGACCGCCGTGTGGGTCGGCAACTCGCCGCTGATCGAAGCCTGCGCCACACGCACGGGCCTGCCGGCCTTGAACATCCGCCGCGAGCTCTCGCCGCTGCTGTTCGAGTACAACAAGCAGGGCGCGTACAACGGCCACATTCCCGTCACCGCAATCAATTCGGCGATTCTCGCGGTCGCGGCGGTGCTCTACGGATTCGACACGATCGCGTTTTCCAACGAGCGCTCCGCTTCGAGCGCGACGCTCGAGTACGACGGGCAGCCGGTCAACCATCAGTGGAGCAAGGGCTGGGAGTTCGAGCGCGGATTCAACGCGCTGCTGAAATCGCACGTCGCCGCGGATCTGCATTATTTCTCGCTGCTGCGTCCGCTCTCCGAGCTCGCCGTCGCCGAGCGATTCGCGCGCTCGGCGCGCTACGACGACGTGTTCTCCAGCTGCAACCGCAACTTCCGCATCCTCGGCCCCAAACCCGCGGACCGCTGGTGCGGGCAGTGTCCGAAATGCCATTTCGTATTCCTGGCGCTGGCGCCGTTCATGCCGAAGCCGCGGCTGCTGGCGATCTTCGGCCGCAATCTGCTCGACGATCCTGCGCTGGCGCCGGCATTCGATGCGCTGATGGAATACCGCGACCACAAGCCGTTCGAGTGCGTCGGCGAGGGCATCGAGTCGCGCGCGGCGATGGCTGCGTTGTCGGCGCGTGCCGAGTGGCACGAGGACGCGATCGTCGCGCGCTTCACCGACGAGGTCGCGCCGCAGCTCATCGGGCAGCAGCTCGCGCTCGCGCCATTGCTCGCGCCGCAGGGCGAGCACCTGATTCCGCCACGCCTGCAGGCGCTGGTCGATGCGCATCGCTGATCTCGCCGGCCGCCGCGTCGCGATCTGGGGTTACGGTCGCGAGGGCAGGTCGGCGTTCGTCGCGCTGCGCAAGCGTCTGCCGGATCTCGCGCTGACGTTGTTCTGCAACGAGACGGAAGCGCGGATGCTGGATGAGGAACCGGCGTTCGCGCAGGGCGCCGCGATCGCCGTGACCGCGCCACCCGACGCGGGTGCGCTGAGCGGCTTCGATGTCGTCATCCAATCGCCGGGCATCAGCGCCTACCGGCCCGAGCTGCTCGAAGCGCAGCACAACGGCACACGCTTCACCTCGGGCACTGCGCTCTGGTTCGCCGAGCGTGCCGACGCGCGCGTGATCGCGGTCACCGGCACCAAGGGCAAAAGCACCGTCGCCGCGCTGACCGCGCATTTCCTGCGCGCACTCGGCCGGCGCACCGCGCTCGCGGGCAATATCGGGTTGCCGCTGCTGGACCTGCTCGATCCGCCGCGCGCGCCGGAGTGGTGGGTCGTGGAGTTGTCCAGCTTCCAGACGCGGGCCGCTGCCCACGTCAGCGTCGGCGTGATCAACAACCTGTACGAGGAACATCTCGACTGGCACGGCACGCGCGAACGCTACGCCGCGGACAAGCTCGCTCTGGCCGATGCGGCCGGCACGCTGGTCGTCAACGGCACGCAGGCCGAGCTCGTGGCGCGCACCGCGACGCATCCGCATCGCGTGATGTTCGGCGGCGCGCAGGCCTGGCACGTGGAACAAGGCGCGATCTTTCGCGGCACGGAGCGCGTGCTCGACACCGCGCGCCTGCCGCTGGCCGGACCGCACAACGCGCTCAATGTCTGCGCGGCGCTCGCGGCGGTCGATGCGGCGGGCGAAGACGCGATGGCGGCGTTGCCGCATGTGGAAACGTTCCGGCCTTTGCCGCATCGCCTGCAGATACTCGGCTACCGCAGCGGACTGACCTGGATCGACGACAGCATAGCAACGACGCCGCAGGCGACACTCGAAGCCTTGGCCAGCATCGATGGTCCGGTCACTGTACTGATCGGCGGACACGAACGCGGACTCGACTGGCGCGCGTTCGCCGAGCAGGTGCGACGCGCGCCACCGCACGCGATCATCACGATGGGCGCGAACGGCGCGCGCATCGGCGGCATCCTGCGCGAAGCCGGCGGACCGTATCGGCTGGAACCGGCGTCGCTGCTGGCGGAGGCCGTGGCGACTGCGCGCGCGATCACGCCGTCGGGCGGCGTCGTGCTGCTGTCACCGGGCGCGCCGAGCTTCGATCAGTTTCGCGACTATGCCGAGCGTGGCCGCGCGTTCGCGGCGCTCGCCGGGTTCGATCCGGAAAGCATCGGCAACATCGAAGGACTCGGCATCGCCTGATCGCGCTGCGTCGGATCAGCCGCCGTCGAAGCCGTTGCGGAAGAGCACATCGTTCGCATCGATGACGAGGAGCTCGACCGGCAGCCGTTCGATCGGCGTATCGCTGTCGTTGCCGAGAACGCAGATCGTAGCGTGGTAGGTGCCCTCCGGGAGCGCGTTCGCATCCAGCGTCAGCGTCGCTTCGGAGGTGCCGCCCGCCGGCGTGGTTCCGCTCGCCGGAGCCAGCGCAAGCCACGGCACGTCCTCGGGGCTCGCACAATCGCCAGCCGCGCCGATCGAGAACGCATCGATCTGCGGTGCGCCGATTCCGATCGGTCCGACCAGGGTGGTCGCGCCGGTCGCGGTGTTGATCGTGCGGATTTCGCTGACGTGCTGGCCCGGGCTGGTTTCCGCGTAGCGCGCCCAGTACAGCACGCCGCTGGCGTCGTCGAAATCCATGCCCTGATCGCCGGTGGCCGACACGCCGAGCATGCCGATGGTATGCGCACTGCCGTTGCTCTTGTCGATCATCACCAGCGCGTCCTCGTTGCTGATGAGGTCGATGCCGAACATGCGGCCCAGCGGATCGATGGCGATGCTCATGATGCAATTGTGGCGGCCGGTCGATATCGGGCCGACGCGGGTCGCCGCGCCTGAACCGCGGTCGATCGTGTACAGCGTCGAATTCGTGTACGTGCAATCGGCGGCCACGGCGTACAGCGTGCGCGTGGCGTGATCCCACTTGAGCGATGTCCAGGTCGCGGCGCCGAGCGGAATCGACGGTCCGATTTCCGTGGTCGCGCCCGTCGTCGTATCGACGACGACCAGCGTGTTGCGATGCGCCGCGCTCGATCCGTCGATCGCATACAGGCGCGTCGGATCGTTGTCGACGAAGTCGCCGCCGGTCAGCTCGTAGTCGGTGTCTGCCACCGGCGTCAGCGCGGCCGGATCGCTGGCGTCGAAATTCACGAAGCGGCTGCCGCTGAGGTCCTCGGCGAAGACCGGAATCGGGCCGTTCTCGCCTGTCGCGGGCAACGAGCGCACTTGCGTCGGCGTCTCGCTCAGCGACCAGTTCAATGGCGCCGTGCCGGCATTGCCGATCGTCAACGGTTTGGTCGTCGACGAGCCGCTCAATACCGTCGCGCGCACCGCGGCGGGCGCGATCGACATCACCGGGCCGCCGGCAACAACGCTGGCGCTCGCATTCGCGCTGAAGCTCTGCGGCGAAGTCGGCGTCCATTCGATGCCCGTGCCGCCCGTCACCGAGTCCGAGAAGTAGGAGAACTGGTCGGCGAGGCTGCCGTTGGCCTGCAGGCCGATCGTCGCCAGCGCGCCGTTGCCCCATTCGACAGGATCGGTGCTGAGATCCTGGTACTCGAAGGATATGAGGCCGCTGTATTCGTCGAGGATCAGTTCGAAGGTGAAGCCGTCGGTGGTGGCGTACGGCGGCCGGTCGTACCACTCGATCACGAAGCGCCGGTTTGGCGCGGTTCCCAGTGTCGCCGCATACACCTCGCCGGAGCCGACCACCAGCTCCTCCCACAACGGCATAAACGCCGACCCCAGCATGTAGGCAGTCGGCAGCGTCTGGCTCGCGTAGTACGAATAGGTCGGACACGGCGACAGGTCGAACACCGCGAAGCCGTCGCTGGATACGCACAGGTGTGTGGATGCGTGGCCGTAGAAGCCGAACACGAACGGCAGCTCGACGCCGACGATCGCCTCGTTGCCGATATGCAGTGGCGTGCCGGTTGCGGCGACGTCGATGAAGCCGCCGCTGGTGGTCGTGCGCGTGTAGCCGGGCTGCACGTCCTGCGCGGTCCACGTCGCCTGGACGTCCATATCGTCGCGGATCGACACGACGCGGTTGTACTGATAGCTGGCTCCCGGCGCCAGCGGCTGTTCGAGCAGCCAGAAAACCTGCGCGTCGATGTTGTCGCCGAGCGAGTGGTAGTCGAGCGGGATGCCGGACTCGTTGGTCACCGTGTAGCAGAAGTTGACCGGCGTGCCGAAGGCGACGGTGAGGTTCGTCGTGCTGCCGCAGGCCGGCGGCGGATCGGTGCTGACGGTCACTGCCAGGCAGATCCCGCTCGTGCAGCTTCCTGCCGGGGCGACGGTGCGCACGTTGGCGACGGACGCGCGCGCATCGACGCGCGCCGAGGCATCGAGGGCGAGGAGACAGCCGAGAGCTAGCACGCATCGCACCATGTTCATGCGCGCCCGGTCCCGCTTGCGCTCGATATCATTCGTTTTCCCCTTGAGTGCGCAATCGCGCAGCCTGCCGCCGCCGACGTGCTGTTGTCTGTGCGGTAGCGTCCCCAATCGCGCGCCATCGCATGGTGAAGATCGAGCATGTGGTCGCGGTTTTCACGCCGGCGGCTGAATGACCCGGGCGGACCGGCCGCATCGCCGCTGCTATGCTCGCCGCCTTGCCAGTGAGCCGAATCATGAGGAGCGGCAGTGCCGAATCCGGTCATCGTCTGGGACCTGCCGACGCGGTTGTTCCACTGGATACTTGTCACCCTGATCGCTTTCCAATATGCCAGCGGCGAATTCGGCGTGTTGTCGATGGAGTGGCACTTTCGCCTGGGCTACGCCACCCTGGCGCTGATCGTGTTCCGGGTGCTTTGGGGCTTCGCCGGCTCGCGCAGCAGCCGCTTCTCCAGCTTCGTGCGCGGCCCTGCGCCGGTTGCGCGCTACCTGCTCGACAGCCTGCGCGGGCGCCCGCGGTCCTACCTCGGCCACAACCCGCTCGGCGGATGGTCGGTGCTGCTGATGCTGGCCTGCGTCGCGGTGCAGGCGATCAGTGGTCTCTTTTCCAGCGACGACCTCACCGAGACCGGCCCGCTGGCCGCGCGGGTCTCCGATCCCACGGTCGAGCTGATGACGCGCATCCATCACCTCGGCCGCTACGTGCTGCTCGCGCTGATCGTCCTGCATCTGATTGCCGTGCTCATGCACTGGGCGATCCGCCGCGACAACCTGGTTGCACCCATGCTCCACGGCCGCAAGCAGGCGGATGCTGCGGATGACCTCCGTCCCGTCTCGCCATGGCGCGCACTCGCGCTGGCCGCCGTCAGTGCGGCTGCGGTGTGGACGGTGATCGTCTGGGGTGGAAGCGGCTAGGAATTGCGCGCCGCGGATCATTCTTCGGAGCGGTACTTGTCGTGGCAGCTCTTGCACGCGCCGGCAGTCTTCTTGAACTGCTCACGGGTCTTCGCCTCGTCGCCGGCCTTGGCGACATCGGCCAGCAGCCGCGATTGGGTGACCAGCGCATCCATCTTGCTCTTGAAGTCGTCCATCGACTGCCAGATCTCGGGCTTGGCTTCGGTCTCGGCGCCCTTGTCCGAGCCTTCGGGAAAACCTTCCAGCAGCTGCGGGCTCAGCGACGCGATGCGTTCGGCGTGCCTGGCGAACGTCGCCGAATCCCACGGCGCTTCGCCCTTCATCATCTTGACCAGCGGAACGAAGTTCCAGCCGATCATCGTGTAGACGCTTTGGCGATAGCGGATCGCGGTTTCCGGTTTCACCGCGGCGGTTGCGATCGCGGAGGCAAAAAACAAGGCAAGGCTCGACAGCAACAGGGTCTTGCGCATCAGGGCATCCATTCGGTGCAGTCCGGGACTGCTTCGAGTCTAGCAGCGACGCGGGCTTTGCGTCCGCCACGATGCGATCCTTTACGTTCGACAAGAGCGGCGACAGGGTGAGCCTTGGGCCACCATTGCTTGTCGTGAAAACGGTGGGCCAAGGCCCACCCTATACAAGTGATGCGTTTTGCTGGACTTCATATATGCGGGCGGCGTAAGCACTAATATGCGCGCCAGGTCTTTCAAGGAGATGGTCATGCGTACCTGGATTCTCGCCCTCGCTCTCGTTCTGCTGTCCGCCTCGCCGCTGCACGCGGCCATGGTCGCCAAACCCGTCGACTACGAGGTCGGCGGCAAGAAGATGCAAAGCATGCTCGTCTACGATTCCGCGGTGACCACGCCGCGTCCCGGCCTGGTCATGGTGCCCGACTGGCTGGGCATGAACGCCGACCAGGTCGCGTTGGCCAAGCAGATCGCCGGCAAGGATTACGTGATCATGATCGCCGACGTCTACGGCGTCGACGTGCGGCCGAAGACGCCGGCCGAGGCGGGCAAGGCGACCGAGGCGATGTATGCGCACCGCGCCGATCTGCGCGCGCGCGTCAACGGCGCGCTCGACCAGCTGAAGGCGCAGGTCGGCAAGGCGCCGCTCGACGGCAAGCATTGGGGTGCGCTCGGATTCTGCTTCGGCGGTGCGACCGCGCTCGATCTCGCGCGCAGCGGCGCAAATGTCGCCGGTGTCGTCTCGTTCCACGGCAATCTGTCGACCGACGATCCTTCGCTGGCGAAGAACATCAAGGCGAAGATCCTCGTGCTGCACGGCGCCGACGACAAGTTCGAATCGCCGGAACAGGTCGCCGGCTTCCAGAAGGAGATGCGCGACGCCAACGTCGACTGGCAGTTCCACATCTTCAGCGGCGCGGTGCATTGCTTCGCGATTCCGACCGCGGACAATTCGGTTCCCGGCTGCCTCTACAACGAACGCGCAGCGAAGCGCGGATTCGCGCTGATGCATCAGTTCCTCGCCGAAGTGTTCGCGAAATGATCGGTTTATAAGCGAGACGACGGACCGCAATGGCCTCTTCCTCGTGGTTCGTCCGCTTCGCGACCGGCGCGTCGCGCTTCACCGGCAAGCCGGTGACGTTCCTGATCGCGCTGGCGATCGTCCTCGTCTGGGCGGTTTCGGGACCGATCTTCGGCTTCAGCGATACCTGGCAACTGGTCATCAACACCGGCACGACGATCGTGACGTTCCTGATGGTGTTCCTGATCCAGAACACGCAGAACCGCGATTCGGAAGCGATGCACGTCAAGATGGACGAGCTGATCCGCGCGCTCGAAGGGGCGCACAACGCGCTGCTCGATCTCGAGGAGCTGGACGAGGCGACACTGGACGCGGCGCGCCAGCGCTATCGCAAGCTGGCGAAGAAGGCGCGCGAGGACATCAAGGCCGGCAAGCTCGACATCGGCTGTGAGGATGTCGATGGCGACGATGAGGATTCCGGCGGCGCCACGATGCGCGAAAATCCGTGAAGCCGGATCGGAACGGCTGAGCGGACTACCGCTCCTCATCCATGCGCATTGAGGGCGGGCGCTCGGTAGCCGCGCTCAGGACGCGCGCCCGGATCGAGCGCTCAAACGGCTCGTAACGACGGCCCGGCGCGCCCATGCCCGAGGAGCTCGTTGCGTACTAGCAGCATCCGCACGATCCGCCGCTGCTCGAGGTGCGATATCTCCTCGCAAAGCACGGCTCCTGCACACCGTCGTCGATGCGCATTTGTACAGAAGTGGCGGAATCGCACTCGATCTTACGTACCTAGTCAATAACTCGGCAGCAACTCCCCGCGCGCGGTCGAGCAAGGCACGTCTTTGCTCACAGGAGAGTGAGATGCTGAAGCACTGTCTCGCACCGGTGCTGGCGCTTGTGTTTTCGCTGTTCGTACCGTCCGCATACGCGTTCTACGATCCGCCGTACATCACACCCGAGCATCCGGTTACGGGCGAAACGATCTCGGTCAGCATCCGCGCCGGCATTTGCGATGCGATCGTTGGGATACCCGGCTGGCCACAGATCAGCCAGGAGGGAAATGCGATCCACATTCTTTTCTGGAGCACGAGAGACTACGACCCGGTTTTCTGCAATGCCCCCGTGGGTACGACAACGCATGTGGTCGGCGCCTATCCCCCGGGTTCCTACACGCTCCAGGTCGACCGTTTTGACCATCTTCTCGTTTCCGGCGAGCCGGCTGCCGAAACACTCGGCATCATCCCGTTTACGGTTGCGGGCGGCGCCACGGCTCCTGTGTCCGCTCCCGCGTCGAGTGTCGCGGGACTGGGGAGTCTCGCTCTCGGCATTGTCGGCTTGGCCGTATGGATGCTGCACTCACGGCTGGGCCATAAGCATTATGCGGCGTCGGTTCTGGCGCTCGTGTTCTCGCTGTTCGTACAGTCCGCGCACGCGTTCTACGATCCGCCGTACATCACACCAGAGCATCCGGCTGCTGGCGAGGCGGTGTCGGTCAATATACGCGGTGGAATTTGCGACGCGCTCGTTGGTAGGCCGGGCTATCCGCAAATCACCCAGGACGGCAATGCGATTCGCATACTCTTTTGGAGCGTGTACTACGGCGACTTCGAATTCTGCAATTTTTCCGTCGGTACAGGAACGTTTGCCGTCGGTGCGTATCCGGCAGGCTCCTACACGCTGCAGGTAGACCGCTTCGACCATCTTCTCGTTTCCGGCGAGCCTGCTACCGAAACGCTGGGCATCATTCCGTTTACGGTTACCGGCGCCGCAGCGCCCGTATCCGCCAATGCGTTGGGTGCACCGGGTCTCGGGGTTCTCACCCTCGCCCTTATCGCCTGGGCCGTTGGGACACTACGAACGCGCCGGCCGGACCTGCTGATCGTCGCGCTGTGTATGCTGCCTGGGGCCAGCCGCGCTCAGGACGCGCCAGATCGGGTGCTCGAACTGCTCGTAACGACGGCACCCGGTGCGCCCACGGCCGAGGAGCTCGTTGCGTACTACCAGCGCCCGGACGGTCCGCCGCCGCTCGCAGGATTGACCGTCGAGAATCCACAGGCCGTGCAATACCTCACGGCGCAACGTGCCGAGGGCGAGTTTCTCGAGCACCTGCGCGCGCATCCGGACACCGCGCGAGCACGGCTCGAACGCTACGTGTTGGTTCTCTACCCGGAAGGAGCGGACCTCGATCGCGCGCTGGCGGCTCTGCGCGCAGACCCGTATGTCGCGAGAGCAAATGCGCCAATCGCCATGGACTTCGATTCCGCCGAGATGACCCTGTTCGATGTTGACGGCGGGGGCCCGTCGATCGACGGCGGCTATGGACGCGACGCGCTCAACATCGATGCCGCCTGGCAGATTGCGGGCGGTTATGCGTGGTCGCGGACATCGATTCGGGACTTTTCACGAACCATGCCGCGCTGCGCGCGTTCAACGGCGCCCAATTTGTCGGCGGCAACTTCCTGCCGGTCTACGCACTCGACGTAGGCTTGCAGGGCATCGTCGACCCGCCGCCCTACGACGGAAATGTCGACGAGCGCGAGGCGGTGTTGATCAGCGACGCGAGCTGTAGTCCGGGTGGTCCTGCCATGATGGCCTCCATCCTCGCCGGCCACGGCACGCATACGGCCGGATTGATTGCAGCGAACGGTACTGCGGGCCTAGGTGTACAAGGGACCTGCAAGCACTGTGGTATAGGCGCTTTCAAGGTGGCCTATACCGCGTGCAAGCTACAGACGGGAGAGGTCCTACCCTTCTACAACCGCACCGCCAACGCAACAGCCCTGCTCCACGTCGGCGACTACGGCTCCCAAGTCGCCAACATGAGCTTCGGCGGTCCGGCGGCCGCGCAGCTGTGCGACCAGCCGAATATTCCGGACGCGAACAATGTGGCGATGTGCGACGCGATCGCGCATGCTGGTTTTCGCGGCGTCGCGATGGTGGCCGCGGCTGGTAACAATCGCACTGCGATCAATTTCCCGGCCAACGACGATCGCGTGATCGCCGCCGGCGGCTTCCAGCCGAACCTTGCGTTGTGGGACGAGGCGCCCGGCACCAACATCGGCTGCCCGTATGCCGGCGGGCTCGAGTGCGGCAGTAATTTTTCGACGCCCGCCAGCGGGCCCAAGCAGGAATTGATGGGCGCGGCCAAGTCGGTCTTGTCGACGACCTATCCCAACTTCAACTGGAACACGATCGTCCACTGCGGCGATCACTACCCGGGTCCCGGCTGGGGCAACGGCGTCGGTCTTTGCACCGGCACCTCGATGTCGACGCCACAGGTCGCCGGTGTCGTCGGCCTGTTGCGCTCGATCAACCCGCTGGTGCCGGTCGGCAAGCCGACCTTCAATCCGAACATCGACCCCGCGGCGACGCTGCGCTATGTGCTGGCTTCGACGACGTTCCAGGCACAGGCCGGGCAGCCGTGGAGTCCGAGCTTCGGCTACGGCCGCCCCGATGCGGCCGCTGCCGCGCGCAAGCTGATCGGAAAAGTCGCCGGCACGACGATCCGCAATCGCGCGACGCCGCTGTTCCGGCTTTACAGCCTCGCGGCGAAGGATTACGTCGATACGACCTCACCGCAGGCC
>Ga0193717_1000592_pt1 | contig 23833 bp, 20 predicted proteins | sample U2c2metaG_FD_145900 | JGI IMG/M metagenome (GOLD analysis project Ga0193717, IMG submission 145900) | Soil microbial communities from a riparian zone of the East river system, Colorado, United States - U2c2 | ecosystem: Environmental > Terrestrial > Soil > Riparian zone | place: USA: East River...
TCATACCCGCCAATGCCGAAAATCGCTACGAGGTCACGCGCGCCGACCTGCCGCTGAGTTGCCCGATGCCGGGCATGACGCTGTGGAATTCGCATCCGAAAGTGTACCTGCCGGTCGCCGACGACGGCGGCCATGCGAAATGCCCGTATTGCGGCGCCGAATATGTGTTGGTTGATTGATGACTAGCGTGGAAGCGCGCCGCCTTACCGTCGTCCAGCTGGTACCCGCACTCGATGCGGGCGGTGCGGAGCGCTCGGCCGTCGAGATCGGCCGCGCGCTGGTCGCCGCGGGCCATCGTTCGATCGTCGTGTCCGAAGGCGGTCGGCTGGTCGCCACGCTGGTCGCCGAAGGCAGCGAGCACGTCGAGCTTCCGATCGCGCGCAAGTCGCTGGCTTCGCTGGGCCAGGTGCGCGCTTTGCGCGCGCTGTTCCAGCGCGAGCGCGCGGACATCGTGCACGCGCGCTCGCGCGTGCCGGCATGGCTCGGCTGGCTGGCGTTACGCGGATTGTCACCACGGCCGCATTTCGTCACAACCGCACACGGACTGAACACGCCCGGCTGGTACAGCGGCATCATGGCGCGCGGCGAGCGCGTGATCTGCGTGTCGAATACCGTGCGCGATCACGTGCTGCACAACTACCCGCGCACCGACCCGGCGCGCCTGATCGTGATCCCGCGCGGCGTCGATCCGGACGCGTTTCCGTTCGGCTACCAGCCGGGCGATTCCTGGCGCGAATGGTTCTTCGCCGAGTTTCCGCAGCTGGCCGATGTGCCGCTGCTGACGCTGCCCGGACGCGGCACGCGGCTCAAAGGCCACGCCGACGCCATCGAGCTCGTCGCGGACCTGAAGGCACGCGGCATCGAGGTCGGCCTGCTGCTGCTCGGCGCGCATCAGCCGGGGCGCGAGGCGTATATCGCCGAGCTCGAGCAGCTTGCGGCAACGCGCGGCGTCACCGACCGGCTTGCCATCAGCGCGCCGCGCGACGACGTGCGCGACATCTACGCGATCTCCTCGCTGGTGCTGCAGCTCTCGAACAAGCCGGAATCGTTCGGCCGCACCGTGATCGAAGCGCTGTCGCTGTGCCGGCCGGTGCTCGGCTACGACCACGGCGGCGTCGGCGAACTGCTGGCCGATCTCTACCCGGTCGGCCGCGTCGCGGCCGGCGATCGTGCGCGGCTGGTCGAGCGCGCCGCCGAGCTGCTGCACCGCGCTCCGGCCATCTCGCCGCTGCAGCGCTATCGTCTCGACGAGATGCAGGCGGCGACGCTGGCCTTGTACGAAGAAGTCGCCTCGCGCTGACGTTCGCGGTGTCGCCGGCGAACGCGACGCCCGCGTTCCAGCCTAGAATCGCGCCGACCTTGCCGGAGCGTTCGTGATCGCACTTTCCTCGTCTCGCGTCCTGTGGCCATTACTGGTCGTGCTTGCCGTCATAGTGCTGCTGCCAGTCGGGCGCGCGGCCGAGCTGCCGATCGCGATCGGCGGCATCGTTGCGCTGGTCCTGCTCGCGCGCGGGCGCATCGATCTGCGCGGCGATGGCGCGATTCGTCTGGTCATCGTGTTGTTCGCGTGTTACTGGCTGCCAGCCCTACTTTCGGGCCTGGCACCGATTGCGTCGGGCAAGACGTGGTCGACGATCGCATCGACGCTGCGCTTCCTGCCGTTCGCCGTTTTCGCCGTCTGGGCCCTGCGAACCGCGCGCACATGGCCGGCGGTGCTCGCCGCGCTGGCCGTCGTCGTGTTGCTATGGGTCATCGATGCGTATGTGCAGATGACGACCGGCTACAGCCTCGGCGGCGCGGCCGAGACGCAGCGGTTGTCCGGGATCTTCGGCGCGGGCAATCTCAAGCTCGGTCCGGTGCTCGCCGTGCTTTCGCCGTTCGTGCTGCTGGCCGCGCGTGATCGCTTCGGCTGGCGCGGGCTCGCGGTCGCATTCGTCTTTCTCGGCGTGCCGATCCTGCTCGCCGGTTCGCGTGCGGCGTGGGTCATGTATGCGCTGGTCTGCGTCGTGCTCGCCTGGCGCGAGACGCGCAGCAAGCGCGGCTTCGCGCTGGCGCTCGTCGCATTCGCCGTGCTCGCCGGCGCGATGGTCACCGTGGCCTTGCAGGATTCGCAGCGCTTCGGCTCGCGCGTCGAGCGCAGCCTGCTGCTGCTGCGCGGCACCGAGGGCGCCGTCGACGAGGCCTCGGCCGGCCGCATCAGCATCTGGCGCACCGCCGTTGCGATGTGGCGCGCGCATCCGCTGACCGGCGTCGGCGTGCGCGGTTTCCGCTACGCGTATCCGGCGTATGCCGGTCCGAAGGATCAGTTCATCGATACCGCAAGCGATACCGGTGCGTCGCATGCGCATCAGATCGTGCTCGAGATCCTCAGCGAAACCGGTGCGCTCGGACTGCTGTTCTGGCTCGCAGGCGTCTGGCTCGCGCTGCGCGCGTGGTTGCGCGCGGATCCGCTCGCGCGCTCGCGCGCGCTCGCGCCCGGCCTCGCGCTGCTCGCGATGTGTTTTCCGTTGAACACGCATTTCGCGTTCTATTCGGCCTGGTGGGGCTTGCTGTTCTGGTGGCTGCTTGCGCTCTACTGCGCGGCGCTCGGCGCAAGCGAGGACATCGTCGATGCGTGAGCCGTTGTCCGTCGTCGTCATCACCTACAACAATGCCGACACGCTCGAGCGCTGTCTCGCCGCGGTCGACTGGGCCGAGGAAATCGTCGTGCTCGACTCGGGCTCGACCGATGCGACCGTCGAGATTGCGCGCAAACACGGCGCGCGCATCGCCACGCATCCGTTCGACGATTACGGACCGCAGAAGCAGCGCGCGATCGATTCGGCGCGCCACGACTGGATATTGAATCTTGATGCCGACGAAGTACTGTCGCCCGGAACGCGCGAAATCATCGAGCAGGCGCTGGTGGCGCCGGACGTGGCTGGTTTCCGCCTGCCGCGCCGCGAACGCATGTTCTGGACCGTGCAGCACCGGCGCTCGTGGCGCAACGGACATCTGCGGCTGTTCGACCGGCGGCGCGCGCGCATGAACGACGTGCCCGTGCACGCCGCGGTCGAAGCCGACGGACCGGTGCGCACGCTGTGGCAGGCGGATTTCGTCAACGACGGCGATGCCGACATCGCCACGCGCGTCGAAAAGATCAACCGCTACTCGAGCGGCATGGTCGCGCACAAGATGGCACGCGGGCAGCGGTTTCTCGGCGCGCGCATGGTGTTGTATCCGCCGGTGTTCTTCGTGCGCCAGTATGTGTTCAAGCGCTATTTTCTCAGCGGATGGGGCGGATTCGTCAGCTCGGTGACGGGTGCGTTTTATGTTTTTCTCAAGTACGCGAAGTTGTATGAGGCGCGACGGCGGTTGCGCAAGCCATAGGGTGGGCCTTGGCCCACCATTTTTTTCGACGCGCCTGTTGGTGGGCCAAGGCCCACCCTATGGATGAGGTTTCGTGGTCCCGCGCAGCAGCGTCAACGCAAACCCCGCGACCAGCAACGCGCCGCCGATCAGCACCGCCCACAGCACCCAGCGACGCCACGGCAGCGGTGGTGGCGTCGGTCGCAGCGCAGCATCGCCGCCGCTGGACCGCGCGTGACCCAACGTAGCGAGCGGTGGCTGCCAATCCCTGCCGAAATTCGCACGCAGGCTGGCGAGCGCCGCTTCGACCGGATACTCCGCATGCCGCGCACGCACGCTGCCCGCGGCGAGCACATACGGGCCATCGCCTTCGGCGAGGAACACGAAACTGTCGGGGCGATACGCGAAGCTGAGGCGCGGCGCCTGCGCGATCGTGGTCGGTGACTCGATGCGGAATTCGCGCAGGCGGCCCGGCAGGCGCACATCGATGTCGCCGTTGCGCATCGTTTCGTCGCCCTGGCGCAGGCGGAACGCGGTGAACTGGGCGACGTGATTCCACTGCGTGGAAGTTTCCGCCGCGCGCGCGAGCAGCGTGATCGGCGCCAGCGCATTGTCGGTGACGAGCTCGACACGCGCGGTGTCGACCGGCAGCGCGGATGGCAGCAGATAGCCGAAGCGCGTGAGGCCCGGAGGATCGCCGGCGTCGCTCGCGCGAAGCGGGTCGGCGACCATCCACGAGCGCACGGGCGTCGCGCGTCCACGCTCGACCGAGCGTGCCGATGCGCGCAGGCCGGTCAACTCGGCGCCGTCGTCGAGCCGATGCAGGCGCAGGTATTTCGCGCGCACGCCGCCGAGCGTAATGTCCCGGCGTTCGAGGTGCGCGCCTTGCTGTTCGAGCACGAGCACGGTCGCGGTGCCGGCGTTGCGCCAGGTCTGCAGATCGTCGCTGCTCTCGATGCCGAAACGCGCTACCACGCCGGAGGCGGGTTCGCTCCACGAAAGCAGCAGACTGTCGATCGCGCGGTCCATGCCGCTCGCGTCGAGCAGCCAGTCGCGCGTCGATGTCTTCGCGGCCGACTGCTCTCCGGCGTCGATGCGGCGCAGGCGTCCGTCGGCGTCGCGATCGATGACGAGGCGCAGGTCGCTCGCGGATGCCGTCGCCGTCGCAGGCAACGCGAGCGCCGGCAGCGTCGCGCTGTATTCGCGCTCGGTGGCCGCGGCCTCGACCGCGATGCGTGCGAACGGCACCGGCTGCTGCGCGGCGTTGAAGATCTCGACGTCGCGCAGCGCACCGTCCTGCACCCATCGATAGACCTCGGGCGTCAGCTCGACGCGCCAGGCGCTGGTGTCTGCGTTCGTCGCAGTATCGATCGGGAACACGTACGCATAGTCGGCCGGCGAGTTCGCGCTTGCGGCGTGCAGCATCCCCGACGACAACAGGAAAGCCAGGGCGCGCCGGATCATGTGCGCACTCCCTCGGCATTCGCCGCCACGGCCGATCGCGGCGGCGCCGGCGCGAAATAGCCGATCACCGTGCATAGCAGGCCGTATGCGATGAACGAGGCGATGCCGAAGCCGCTGCCGAGATGCGTGCGGTCGATCAGCAACAGCTTGGCGAGGACGATCGCCATCAGCAGCGCGCCGGCCAGCCACAGCGGCCTGCTGCCGCGGCGCGAGCCGGTGACCCAGCCGACCACGCCGAGCACGCTCCATACGACGGTCAGCGCGGTCTGCGCGACCATCGACGAGCCGATGTTTTCATCCCACGGAACATTGCCGAGATGGTGCACGCCGCGCAACGTCGCGGCGGTGACGAAGGCGAAGCCGGCGGCAACGAGCAATGCCATGCGCCGCTTCGAAAGATCGGCCGACGTGTCGGCATCGGCCAGCCACAACGAGGCGAACAGCAGGATCGCGATCTGCACGAGCTCGATCGGATTGAGCAGCGGCACGAACGCGATCGGTGCGGTATTGCCGTCGTGCAGCAGCAGTCCGGTGAACGCAGTGAGCGCGACCAGCGCCTGCGAGCCGACGAGCATGCCGCGATACGCGGCGAATCGCGCCGCCAGCGGCGGGGCGATCCACGCCGGCCGCAGCAGCGCCAGCATCCAGGCGCCGAGCAGCGGCAGCAGCGTCACCGCATCGCGCCAGCCATCGGCGAGAGCGGCGTCGCCAGCGAGTTGGCGGAATGCGAGCGCAATCGCGAGAGTCCATGTCCACAGCCAGCCGAGATGCCCGACGCGCTGCGCACCGGTCGACGCATCGCGCAGTTCGCGCAGGGTCAAAAAGCCGATCACCGCGTAGGCGGCGAAAGCGGCGAGGCCCCAGCCGGCGAACGGGCGCTCGTCCGCGGCTGCGAACACGAACGTCAAGGCGACGCCTGCGGCCAGCGCGAGCGCCGCGGTCCATGCGAGCGCGGCCTTGCGCACCCAGCGGTGGGCACCGCCGGCGAGGCCCGCGGTCAGGACGACCAGTGCGAGCAGCGCCTGCGGATGCAGCGACTGCGGCACGAAACGATCGATTTCGCGCAGGCCTGCGCCGAGCCACCAGGCGATACCCCACAGATACAGGAGCAGCGCAAGCTGTGCATGCGCACCCGCGCGCGCGTACAGCCATGCGCTGACGAACGCGGCGCCGGCGATCAGCAGCGCGCTGATGCAACCGCCGTTGGCGATCGCGATCGCATCCGCGGTCCCGGCATCGAATGCGACCGACGCCACGAATGCGCCCGCGGCGAGCACCTGCAGCGCAAGGCCGCTCCAGCGCGGCAACCGGCGCTGCTGGCGGAAACCGAGCCAAACCAGCGCGGCGCCTTCGAGCGCGAACGTGCACGCGGTCGAACGCGCGCTGAGCGCGAGCGGTATCGCCAGCGTCGCGAAACCGACCGCCAGCACGGCAAACGATTCGCCGAGGACGCGCATGCGCTCGCGCCCGATCAGCGGCCACGCGAGCGCCGCGTACACGGCGGCGAGCGCCAGCGCCGAATAGGCGAGCGGCATGCGATCGCCGTCGAGCAGCGCCGCCTGCAGCGCGAACGCGATCAGCGGATTGCCGAACACGAGCGTGCCGTCGACGACGTCGCGCAATGACGGATCTCGCTTGCGCGCGAAGAGGATCGGTATCGCCAGATAGATCGCGAAGAAGATCAGCAGGAACGGCTCGGTGCTCGAGAACAGCTCGGGCTGGTAGCGCAGCACACCCCAGGCGGTGCCGATCACGTAGGTGAAAGCGAAGCCGAGCAGGTTGAGCACGCGCCAGGCCTTGTGCCAGGCGATCGCGAAGATGGCGAGGTTGAGCAGCGCGTAGTACGAGAACAGCACGACGTGGCTGCCGCTGCCGGTCGATATCAGGATCGGCGCGGCGAAGCCGGCGATGATGCCGAGCACGGCGAGCGCGAGCGCATCCTGCAGCACCGCGAGTACGCCGGTGCCGGCGACGAGCACCAGCAGCAGGCCGAACGCGGCTCCGGCAGGCAACAGGTTGTAGAGGCGGAATGCGGCGAACACGGTCATCAGCAGCAGGCCGATCGCGCCGCCCTGGAGGCTCAGGCCGAACGCGCGTCGGCGGCCGCGTTCGCGCCAGCCGAACGCGAGCGCGGCCATCGCGGCGAACGCAATGCCGGCGAGGCGGAATTCGATCGGCACGCGCAGCCAGCCCTGGTCGGATGCGTACTTGAGCAGCGCGGCGACGCCGGCGAACAGCACGAGCATGCCGACCTTGACCGGCACGTTGCCTTCGGTGAACCAGCGTTTGATCGCGCTTGCCGCGTGCTCGAGCGGGCCGGGCGGCGGCGGTTCGCGACGCGGGGCGGGCGAGGGAACGCGCACTTGCGCAGGCACGGGCGGCGGCGCGGGGCTGGCAGCGGCGCCGGCACGCGCGGCGACGTCGATGACCGGCGTCGGTCCGGGCGGTGTCGGTCGCAACGAGGGATGAAGATCGCTGGCTGGCGGGACCGATGGCGCCTGCGCGCGTACGGGTTCGTCGCGACGCGCTTGCGCGGCAGCGCCCGCGCGCGCGAGTTTCAACGCGTCGACTTCGCGGCGCAGCACATCGGTGCGCTCCGACAGCGTGCGCAAGCGGACCAGGATCAAGCCGATCGCGATGCCGACGAAGAAACCCAGCCCGGCCGTGGAGGCGTTGCCGGCCACGCCGCCTAGGATCAGGCCCGCGACGCAGCAGGCTGCGACGATCAGAAATCCCATAGATGCTTCCCCTGGCAATCCCGCGTTTTGTCAGTAGACGCTCGCCTCCCCAGGCGGACGCGTCTTGAAACGCTTGTGCATCCAAAGGTACTGCGTCGGCGCCTCGCGCACCATGCGCTCGATGCAGGCATTGACGCGCGCGGTGTCGGCGACGACGTCATCGCTGGGGAAATCCTCGAGCGGCGCCTCGAGGCGGATCGCGTAGCCGCCGCCATCGAGACGGCGGTGGAAGAACGGGATCACGCGCGCGCCCGAAAGGCGCGCGAGATGGTGCGTCGCGGTGATAGTCGCGGCCGGCACGCCGAAGAACGGCGCGAATACGGCGTCCTTGCCGCGCATGTCCTGGTCCGGCGCATACCAGATCACGCCGCCGGCTTTGAGCCAGCGCACGGTCCGGCGCAGCTCGTCCTTGGTGAACATCGCGGCGGCGTAGGAAAGGCGCGCACGCTTGATCGTCCATTCGAACGCGGCGTTCTCGTGCTCGCGGTACATGCCGGCGATCTTCAGCCGGTGGGAAACGAGGCGCGCGCACAATTCGAGGTGCGAGAAATGCGCGCCGACCAGCAGCACGCCGTGTCCCGCGGCGCGGGCGGCCTGGAGATGCTCGACGCCTTCGATGGTGACGGGAATGTTCTCGATCGCTCGGCGCGATGCCATCCAGGCAACCGCGAACTCCATCAGCATGACGCCGCCGTCGCGAAGGTTCTCCTCCAGAAGGCGCGCCCGCTCGCTCTCCGCGAGGTCCGGAAAACACAAGGCGAGATTGCGCGCGGCGATATGCCGTCGCGCGCTCACGCGTGCCGACACCCAGCCGAGGAAACGGCCGATGCGCAGCAGCACGGCATACGGAATGCGCGCGAACAGCCAGATCACGCCAAGGCCGACCCAGGCGGGCCATTGGCGGGGCGAGAGCAGGGCGGGGCGAAACGGCGGCGCGGCTTGCGTCATTCGTTGGGATTGTATGGGAATGGGGAATAGGGAATGGAGAATAGGGAGAGCCGGTAGGCCCAAGGCATGAGCTCTCACCATTCCCGATTCCCGATTCCCGATTCCCCATTCCCAGCTCTCGATATACTCGCCCGCCCTCCGCGTCGATCGGCTGCCGTGTTCCAGCGCCTCTTCTACACCGTCACCTTGTATCTGCTCACACCGCTGGTGCTGTACCGCCTGGCGGCGCGCGGCTTCAAGTATCCCGGCTACTTCGCGCGCTGGCGCGAGCGTTTCGGCTTCTTCCCCGATCCGGGCATCCGCGACAGCATCTGGATCCACGCCGTTTCGCTCGGCGAGGTGAATGCGGCTGTGCCGCTGATCGAAGCCTTGATGCGGCGCTACGGCGATTCGCGCTTCGTGATCACGACGGTGACGCCGACCGGTTCGGAACGCGTGCTGCAGCTGTTCGGCGAGCGCGTGTTCCATGTCTATCTGCCGTACGACCTGACCACGGCGGTGCGTCGTTTTCTCGATCGCGTGCGACCGCGGCTCGCGGTGATCATGGAGACGGAAATCTGGCCGAACCTGTTCATGACCTGCGCCGAGCGCGACATCTCGATCGTCGTCGCCAATGCGCGGCTGTCGGAGAAATCGCTGCGCGGCTACTGGCCGATCCAGCCGCTGGCGCGGCGCGCGATCCGCTGTGCGAGTTTCATCGCCGCGCAATCGGCATCCGATGGCGAGCGCCTGCAGGCGCTCGGTGCGCCGAGCGAGCGCCTGGCCGTGGTCGGCAACCTCAAGTTCGATATGACCGTGTCCGCCGACGTGGTCGAAGCGGGGCGCAAGTTCCGTCTTTCCGCGGGCCCGGACCGGCCGGTATGGATCGCCGCGAGCACGCACGAAGGCGAGGAGCTCGTCGCACTGAAGGCGCACGCCGAAGTTCTGCGGCGCTTTCCCGATGCGTTGCTGCTGGTCGCGCCGCGCCATCCGGAACGTTTCAAGGCCCTCGCGACCGCCTGCAAGGCGTTCGGTTTTCGCACCGCGACGCGCAGCGAGGACGGCGGTGCCGACCGTTCCAACCAGTGCTTCGTGATCGATTCGATGGGCGAGCTGCTGGGTTTCTACGCGGCGGCGGACGTCGCGTTCGTCGGCGGCAGCTTGGTACCGGTCGGCGGTCACAACCTGCTCGAACCGGCGGCGTTGGCGCGGCCGGTCATCGTCGGTCCGCACACATTCAACTTCGCCGAAGTCACCGAGGATCTGATCAGGGCCGACGCGGTGATGCGCATCCCCAATGCGGACGCCTTGGGCCCCGCGGTCGTGCGCCTGCTGTCACGCGATATCGAGCGGCGCACGATGGGCGAAGCGGCGCATCGTGTCATGGAACGCGAGCGCGGCGCGGTCGAGCGGACGATGCGGATCGTGGAGCGGGTGTTGGCCGGCGAGATCCGCTAACGCGCAATCACGCAATCATAGGGTGGGCTTCAGCCCTCCGGCACCATTTCGCAGAACAAAAAAAGGTGGGCCGAGGCCCACCCTATGGGAACGATGGCGTCATTCGAGCAGCGCGTTGATCAGCTCGATGTCCTTGACCTCGATGACGCCCGCGGCCTGCTTGAGCAGAAGCCCATTGAGTACGAAGGTGTGGCGCGCCAGCGAGTAGCTGCTCTGTGCCTGCAGCAGCGTCTGCTGGCTGATCAGCACGTCGACGATCGTACGCGTGCCGACTTCGTAACCGGCCTGTGTCGCCTCGACCGAGCTTTGTGCCGACACCACGGCAGCCTTGGTCGCTTCGACTTCGCTGGCACCGGCGATGACCGAGCGGAAATTGTTGCGCGTCGCCGCTTCGACCTGGCGGCGGTTGAACTCGAACTGGTCCTGCGCGAAGTCGCGCTGGTAGATGGCCTGGCGCACGCGCGACTGGACGAAGCCGCCGGTAAAGATCGGCACGTTCAAGGTGACGCCGATCGAGCTGCCCCAGCGCGGATCGCCGGCGAAGCTCGGGATATCCGCACCGACGCCAATATCGGCGCGGCCCCAGCCCACGTTGCGCGAGTAGCCGAGCGTCGCGTTCAATGTCGGCAGATGGCCGGCGCGCGCGGTATTGATGTCCGCGTTCGCCGCATCGACCTGGAACGCGGCCGAACTCAGCACCGGATTCTGCTTGAGCGCGAGATCGACCCACTGCTTGGGATCGTCGGGATTGGGATGATCGAGCGGCAGATCCTCGCGCAGTTTCTTGAACTCGCCCGGCTCCTTGTTGGTGAGCTGGCGCACGGCTTCGCGCGTCTGGTCGACCGTGTTCTGGCTGGTGATGACGTTGGCGACCGCGGCATCGTGCTGCGCCTTGGCGTCGTTGACGTCGGTGATCGCGGCGAGGACGACTTCGAAGCGTTGCTGCGCCTGCTCGAGCTGGCGGTTGAGCGCCTTCTCGTTGGCGTCTGCGAATTTCAGCGCATCGAGCGCCGTCAGCACGTTGAAGTAGGTCTGCGCGACGCCGATCAGCAGCTGCTGCTGGGCGGCATCGTAGGTCGCCTCTCCGGATTTCGCGATCGCCTTGCTCGATGTCAGCGCGGTCCAGCGGCTGACGTCGACGAGGCTCTGGGTCAGCGTGCCGCCCATGGTCCGCGAGTAGTCGGTCGTCTTCACGCCATTGACCGCAATGCTGTTGTTCGGATCGGTCGGGTCCGGAATGAATGCATTCCCCTTGTCGCCGCCGGTGGAACGGTTGAACGACAGCGCAGCGGCAATCTGCGGCAGCAACGCCGAACGCGCCTGATCGATGTTCTCGTCGGTGGCGAGCTTGGTCGCTTCGGCGCCGGCCAGCGTCGGGTCGGAGCCACGCGCTTGCTGATAGATCTGCATCAGGTCGTCGGCGTGCGCCAGGGGGGCGCCGATGGCCAGCAACAGGGCCAGAGGCAGGTAGCGGATGCGCATCATTGTTTTCATCCTCGAATGGTTCGCGACGCCGTAGTCACAGCGAAAAGCGGCGTGGCGGTGCGGCATGCATCAGATAGGGAATGTCGGTTTCGAACAGGCTTTCCTCGCGCCAATGCGAATCGCCGGCGCGCGTGTACAAGATGGCCTGCATCGCCGGCGACTCGCCGACGATCGCGAACAGGCGTCCGTGCGGAGCAACCCAGCTGCGGAAGCGATCCGGCAGCGAGTAGACCGCGCCGGTGACGACGACCGCATCGAATGGTTCCGTCGTGTTGAAACCGCGCACGGCATCGGCGACTTCGATGCGCACGTTCTGCGCGCCCGACGCGGCAATGCGCGCGCGCGCCGCCTCGGCGAAATCGGCGTGTACTTCGACGCTGCTCACGCTGGCCGCAAGGCGCGCGAGGCAGGCGGTGAGAAATCCGGAGCCGGTGCCGATCTCGAGCACGCGATCGTCACTGCCGAGACCCAGCGCCTGTAGCGCGCGGCCTTCGACGATGGGTTTCATCATGACTTCACCGTGGCCGAGCGGCAGCGCGGTGTCGGCAAAGGCGAGATTGCGATAGCGCGCCGGGACGAAATCCTCGCGGCGCACCGCCGAGAGCACGTCGAGCACGCGTGGATCGAGCACTTCCCAGGGACGAACCTGGTTCTCGATCATGTTCTGCCTTGCGACGTCGGCATTGGTCAGCATGAATGGATTCCGCCAGCAAAAAGGTGCAAAAGCATAGGCACTCGACCGGCTGCCGGCAATCTACATTCGCTGCCGCCAAGATTACGCCGAAGTGCCGAAAGTCACCGCGTTTCGGCTGACATAGCCCGATGTCGAGAAAGGGCTATCCTGCCCTTTCTCAACTCGCACGGTCGCGGCAGAGCCGCGCCACCTGCTCCGCGGATCAATCGCTTGCGCGATCGACCCGCGAGCGATCCATCCATGGATCGCGCCAGGCAGGGTGTTTCCCAACACACCGCTAGGCGGCGACTATACGGCTCGCTTCGGCGCGGATTGCCAGCGCTTCGACGTAGTGCGGCAGCTCGCGGCGGATGCGTGCAACCAGTCGGGCGTCGATGCGAGCGAGCAAGCCAAGAACGATCTCCTCGTCGCGCCGATCGGCCGCGGCGAGCTGCAGCGACAGCCAACCCGCCAGCCGCGCCCGGTCGTCCGCGGACATCGCGGACAGCGTCCGGTTCGCGGCCGCGCGCAGCTGCGCGACGCGGAATTCGCCGGCGCGCGGATACGCATCGACCAATGCCGCGAATGCACGCTGCGCATAGCGCAATTCAAGACTCGCCGGCTCGATTGACGCCGATTCGCCGGCTTCGGGTGCGCACTTGTTCATGGATTAGCTCCGCGCGCAACCGATGCCTTTGCAATCGGATGCGGAATCGTGGGGAAAGGTTGCGTGGCCTCGCAGCTAGCAAGGGGTGCGCCAGCCGTGTGGGGGAAAACCGAACACCGGGTCTGCGTATCGTCCGATCTGTCGAACATGGTCGAATCCGGCAAAGGTCATGGATGCTCTCGCCCACGCCGCCCGAGTGCGGGGAGGGATGTCCCGGACGGCGCGGGGAGAGACTTGAACTGCAGGGCATGGAGCCGCGGGCAGGTGGCCGGCCCCGGATGCATTGCATCGGGGCCGCTGGACGCCATATTCCCTGTTCCGCGCCGGACATGTGCGGGACAACCGTGAGGCCGTCTCGTTACAATCCTTTTAGATCGTGGCCGGCGCTACCCATGCCATTCATATACCAAACGGTATAGTATATAAACCCTGTCACGGAGTCCAGCTCCAGAAGTGCTCAAATGACGTTAGCTGTCGCCAAGTCATGTGGTCCCGGCCGGCCCAAGGACCTCGAGAAGCGCGCCGCCATTCTGGCCGCCGCCAAGCGCCTGTTTCCGCTGTCGGGCTTCGAAGGCACCAGCATGGACACGATCGCCGCGGAAGCCGGCGTCTCCAAGCTGACCGTCTATAGCCATTTCACCGACAAGGAAACGCTGTTTGTCGCGGCCATCCGCGCGCGCTGTGCGGATCAGGTGCCCGACGAGCTGTTCCATGTCGCCGGCGGCACGGTTGCCGTGCAACTCGAAGCGATCGCGCGCGCGTTCCTTGGCCTGATAACCAGTCCCGAGGCGATCTCGCTGCATCGCGTGCTGACCGCCAGCGGCGGCACCACGCCCAAGCTGGGCCAGCTGTTCTGGGAGGCCGGCCCGTTGCGCATGCGCCAGAGTTTCGAGGAATTCCTGCGCAAGGAAGTCGAAGCGGGACAGCTGGAGATTACCGACATCACGCGCGCCGCTTCGCAATTCTTCGCGCTGCTCAAGGGCGAGTTGCACGCTCGCCTGCTGTGCGGGTGCACGCAATCGATCAGCGCGCAGGACATTGACGAACACGTGCGCGCCACCGTGGATCTGTTCCTGCGCGCGTGCGCGCCGCGCACCTGCGCGTCCGAGCCTGCAACGGCGGGCGCACACGTCCGCGCGGTGCCCGACTAGTCGAGCTGCTTGATCGAGCCGGCTAGTCGAGCTGCTCGGCTCCGTTGAGCCAATCGCGCAGCACCACCGCGTCTTCGGGGCCGATATCGATGAAGCGGAATCCGACCCATTGCTGGCCGGGTACGCTGGCTTCCTCGCTCCACTGCTCGTGCACGCCGACTTCGATCGGATGCAGCCGGCCGTGTTCGTCCGGCAGATGGAACTGCAGCTGATACAGCGCATCATCGGCGACCGACATGTTGGCGATCAGCATCATGCCCTCGGCGGAGATGTTGCCGAGGCGGCCGATCACTTCCCCGGTCAGCGTATTGGTGACCTGGATGATGACGCCGGGCGGCTTGCGCGGCGAGCGGCGATGTTCGATCACTGTGCGCCCTCCGCGCCGGGCGGAGAAAAGATTGAACCACGAAGAACACGAAGAACACGAAGAAAGAAATCCAGGCGTAACGCGCTTTTGAACTTCTTGTCTTCGTGTACTTCGTGTTCTTCGTGGTTCAAGCTTGTCTCTTCGCAGTTCTTCATGCAGTCGCTCCCTGCGGCTCGGCGCCGCTGATCTGGCGCAGCGTGCCCTTGATCGCCTTCCAGGCGCGGTCGATCAGCGACTCGGAGGCTTCGTTCCAGACCTTTGCCTGCTGGCGTGCCATGTCGCGCGCCAGTTGCTCCAGCGTTTTCTCGTCGGTGCGGGCGCCGCGCTGGTTCACGAACAGGCAGCGGCCGGTGAGCGTCGAAAACCAGGCGAGCTTGCGCTTGACCGTCGCGCCCTGCTGATTGGTGGTGAACTCGAACCAGGTGCCGAACGGCAGCGTGCGGATGCGATCCATCATCTGCGTCTCTTCGGCGGTCAGGGCGACGGCCGGTTTCACCACCGCCGGACGCGGCGCGCTCGCCTGCTCGCCGCCGAGGCGCGCGCGTGATTTCAGCTTGATCGCCAGTGCGGTCGAACTTTCGATTTCCTCGTCGGCCGCCGGCTTGACAGCGTCGTTCGCCGCGCTGCTGGCGACCGGGAACAGACGTCCGAGCACCGCGCGCACGTCGTCGCCGTGCAGGCCGACCTGGCTCAGGCCGACGTCCAGTTCCTGGCGCAGGGTCTTGTCGGCGGGCGTTGCCGCGGTGGCCTCTCGACGCAGCAGCTGATCGGCGACCGCAAGCCGCCGGTGGAACGCGCTACTGTCTTCGCCCTGGCGCAGGATCGTCAGCGCCAGCGCGTCGGTCCATGCCTGTTCCAGCAGCGTGCGCACCAGCGGCGTCGGATTGCCGCGCTTGATCAGACGCTCGATCGCGGTGCGCGCCGTGTCGCGCGCGAGGTCGAGTTTCTCGCGTCCTTTCGCCGCATCGACGTGCCGCCGCTCGGCGACTTCGGCGCGACGCGCGAGCAGCTGCATATGCTGGCCGAGATCGGTCAGCAACGTCTTGAACAGGCCGAGGTCGCCGTTGTACTCGCTGCTGACGCGATCGACGACGACCTGCATCTTTTCGGCGAGGCTCGGATCGGAGCCATCGTCGTCCATCCAGCGCGCGCCGGTCTCGGCGATCGTGTTGAGCAGCATGCGCGCCGGATGCTCGCTCTGGGTGAAGAAAGTCTTGTCGCTGAGCGCGACGCGCAGCACCGGCACCTGCAGACGGCCCAGCAGCGGCTGCGCACTGCTTTCCGCCTTGACGCTGCGCGTGATGTAGTCGAACAGCATGCCGACCAGATCGACGGTGTCCGAATCCTCTTCGGCGAGCACCGGCGGGCGTCCCTGCGGACTCGCCTGCCGCAGCTGCATCAGCATGTCCTGACGCAACGTTGCCGCGTCGCGCGCCTTGCCGCTCGTGGTGCCCGCATCCGGCTTGCGTTGCAGTGCACCGAGCACGGACTGCAGATCGTCGCGGCTGGCCAGATAGCCGTTTTCGACCGGTGGCATCGGGCCCGCCATGTGGCGGCGGCCCGAAAGCAGCATGCGCAAGGTGTTGAACAGTTCGGCGTCGCGCTCGTCGGCAGCGTCCGCGGGTGCGGTTTGTGCGGTTTGTGCGGCGGCCGGCGCCGGCTCGTCCTTCGCGCCCGTCTGCGCTGCATCGCCGGCGGGCGCCTGCGCGGCGTCGCGGGAGCGCGTGAACTGCGACTGCAGGTGGGCGAGGATGCGCTGTTTGGCGAGGTAGTCGTTGACGAGTTCGTAGAATTCGCCGATCGGCAACATCACCACGCGATCGAACATCCGATAGGCCAGCACCCGGTATTCGATGCCGAGGTCGAGGCACTGCGTGGCATGGCGCAGCGCACGGGCGAGCTGCGCGGGCCCGAGCGGCAGGGCTTCGGTGTCCCATGCGGGACTGCCGGCCAATACGCCGAAGCGGTGCGCCAGCGCGTACAGCGCCTGGCTGTGCCGGATCTCGGATTTGCTGGCGATTTCCTGCAGGGCGAGGTCTTCCTCGAGCACCGCGGAATCGATCAGCTCGAGCGGCCCGGACGCCGCCGGAGCGGGGGCACGCTTGACGCCGCCGGCGGACCTTGCGGCCGGAGCGCGGACCTGGGCCAGCGAGGATTCGACATGCAGGAGAAAACGCGGCGCCACGTCGGCGCGGCCGCGCTTGATCTCGCGCAGAGCCTCGAAGCGCGCCTGCTGCTGCTCGTTGCTGCGCGAGCGTTCGGCGAGCTTGAACAGCTCCTGCTCCAGCTCGTCGAGCGCGCGCGAGATCGCGTGTTCGAATTGATTGGCCGAGCGCTCGAGCAGACCTTCGAGCAATAAACGCACGCGCGGCGGGAGTTCGGGCCGCTGCGCCAGCGACATCAGAATCTCGTCGCCACTGCGCATGCCCGTCGCTATGGACCGCTGGCTCATGGTTGTTGCGCCGGCCTCCCCGTGCCGTCTACGACCCGTTCGGTCCGCGTGCTGGACGCGGCTCGCACCGCGCAGGTCCCCTCGTTCACCTGCGGCGCCGCGGTCTACTGTGACGCACGGGCGGGCTCATTCTGGCACGTCCCTCGCATTGCGAACAGCCGCGGCGGCGGCCCGCAGGCTCGTTCCGGGAGGGTGCCATCGGCTTCCAGCGTACCGCCGTGCGCACGCTCGGTCTGCGAACGTGCGCGGAATTCAGCGCGGGACGAAAGTGGCGGAGGACTCGCTGCCCGGCGCCTTTACCGCGACGCGACGGGCTGCCACACCACTTCGAGGAATCCGGAACGGCCCGGCGTGTTGTAGCCGTGCACGAGCTCGTAGTCGCGGTCGCCGATGTTCTCGAGGCGCGCGGTCAGGCTCCATGCGCTGTTGAGCGCAAGCGTCGCGCGCAGATTCACCAGAGCGTACGACGACAGCTCCACTCCGCCGACGTCGTCGCGGACTCCCGCATAGATCAGCTCGACGCCGGCGCGAAACCGCTCGCCGAAACGGCGTTCGGCGAGCGTGGTGAACTTCTGCTTCGGCCGACGCAGCAGCTGCTGGTCGGTATCGGCATCGCGCGCGTCCTGCCAGGTGCAGGTGGCGTGCAGCAGCCATGGGCCGGTGTCGAGGTCGTAGGTGAGCTCGGCGCCGTCGATGCTTGCCTGCGCGATGTTCTCGGCCTGGAAATCGGGCCCGGTAAAGCTGATCAGGTCGTGCACGCGCGTCGAGTACAGATTTGCCTTGAAGCGCTGTCCCGCCGACGGTGTGACCTCTACGCCGAGCTCCGAGCTGCGCGAGCGCTCCGGATCGAGCGCCGGGTTGCCGGCGAACTGCCCGCCGTATCCCGGCGAGAACTGCTCGTTGAGAGTCGGGCCGCGGAAGCCCTGGCCGTAGCTTGCGTAAATGCGGAAGAGATCGTTGGCGCGCCAGCCGAGCGCCGCGGAGCCGGTGGTCGCACCACCGAATTCGCTATTGTCGTCGTGGCGCAGCGAAATCTCGCTGTCGAACGCACCGAACCCGGCCTTCCAGCCGCCGAACAGCGCGCGGTTGTCGCGGCTGTCGTCGTAGAGCGCTGAGCCGGCGAAGGTGTCGCGCGTCTCGCCGCTTTCGTGCAGCAGATCGACGCCGGCGATCAGCCGCTGGTTTTCGCCGAGCCTGATCTCGTTCTGCCAGAGCAGGCTGGTGCGGCGCGTCAGATACAACGTGTAGTAGGCCGGCGTGTTCAGATCCTCGCGCGCAGTGCCGATGGCGAGGTGATGGCTCCAGTTGTCGCCGAGATCGCCATCGAGAATGACGCCGGCGTTCTGCTCGATCACCGTCGAATCGCCCTGGTCGAAGGCGACTTCGCCCTGGCTGCGATACAGCGACCCGGACAGCACCTGGCTGCCGAGCGTGTGCGCCGCACGCGCGACGAGGTTCGTGTTGCGGAACGAATCATCGTCGGGGTTGTAGCTGCAGAACGGATCGTCCGGCCCGTTGCAGATGCCGGGATTGGTCGCCGAGAAGCCGCCGACGTGGCGTGCGCCGACCTGCACGCTGTAACCGTCCGCACCGTTCCAGTGGCCGATGCCGGCGCTGCCTTCGGCATCGCGGTAGCTGCCATAGCTGGCCGCCACGCGTGGCCCTTCGAGCTTGCGCGTGAAGATCTGGATCACGCCGCCGATCGCGTCGGAACCCCAATAGCTCGCGCGCGGGCCGCGCACGATCTCGATGCGCTCGACGGCATCGAGCGGCAACTGCTCGAACGCAAACGCGCCGGTGTTGATCGACGCCGCGCGCACGCCGTCGATCAGCACCAGCACGTTGTTCGCATTGGTGCCGCGCAGGAACAGCGAGGTCTGCTGGCCGGCGCCGCCGGTGCGATAGAGATCGACGCCGGCCTGCATGCGCAGCAGGTCGAGCACATCGCGCGCGCCGCTGGAATCGATGTCGTCGCGCGTGATGACGCTGACGTCGGCGAGCGTCTCGTCGACGGTTTCGGCGACCCGCGATGCGGTCACCTGCACGGTCGGTTGGGTCTGCGCCTCGTCGGCGCGCGCCAGCGTCGCCGACACGGCGAAAGCAAGCACGGAAAAGGAAAGATGACGCAACATGTTCGGACTCCTCGATCGCACACCCGCGTGACCAGGCGAGAGGAGAAGCGCGAGATGGCAGGGGCGGGGGCGCCTCATGCCCGCCCGCTGCCCGCCGCAGCGCCTGGAGCCATTGCGTCGTGGACGTCTGCGTCTGCGTCTGGATAGGAGCGCCGAACACACGGACTTCCGCGACGAAACCGCAGGCCGGTCTCCGGGCTCGCAAGCAATGCGTGAGTGAAAAGTGCGGTCATGGATGACCGCTCTCGCTTTTGCGATCAAGGACGATCGCAAGAATCACTCTCTACATCGGCCGGATCGCCTTCCCGCTGTGCGCAGTGGCGTCTGATCCGGTTGGGCTTGCTTACCGTTGCGGGGGCAGCGCCGGCTTCGAACCGGCTTCCCGTTTCACCTTGCACGCCGTGGGGCGGGCAGGGCACCTGTGGTGGCGCGCAGTGTAGGGGCGGCACAGGGAGGCAGCAAGCGGATTCCATGCGGCTGGTTCGATCGGGCGCATTCGATCCGGCGCATCAGTCGCGATCGGTGGCGACGCGCACGCCGATCAGCTCGCCATCGTCACCGACGTCGATGGCGACTTCGATCGGCCGGCAGCACACGGCGCAGTCCTCGACGTAGCTTTGCGACCCGGCGGATAGGTCGACCTGCGTGGAAAAGCTTTCGCCGCAGTACGGGCAATCGATGGTGATCGGTTCGAGCATCGACGCGCTACTCCGCAATGAACAGTTCAATCAGATCGTTGAGGAAACGGCGTCCGCTGTCGGTCGGTTGCAGCCGCAATTCGCCCGCCTCGATCCATCCGCGTTCGCGAGCACGCGCAAGTGGCGCGGCGAGAGCATCGCGCGTCATGCCTGTACGCTGCTCGAACTCGGTGATCGCGATGCCTTCATTGAGGCGCAGCGCGTTCAACATGAATTCGAACGGCAGCTGCGCCGTCGCCACCGGTTCCGTGGAGCCGAACGAATCGCTTCTCGCCGCGCGCTCGAGATAGCTGCGTGGCAGCTTGACCTTGGCGGTCCGCGTCACGCTCGCGTTCGATGCATCGCTGATCTTGCCGTGCGCACCGGCACCGATACCGAGGTAGTCGCCGAACGTCCAGTAATTGAGGTTGTGCGCGCAGCTGCGACCGGGCAGCGCGTACGCCGATACTTCGTACTGCGCATAGGCACCTGCGGCGAGATGCTGCTGACAGGCTTCCTGCATGTCCCAGGCGCTGTCGTCGTCCGGCAGCGGCGGCGGATGCGCGGCGAACAGCGTGTTAGGTTCCAGCGTCAATTGATAGTGCGAGATATGCGCGGGCTCGAGCGCGATGCCGCGCTCGACATCGGTGATCGCGCCGGCCAGCGTCTGCTCGGGCAGTGCATACATCAGATCGAGATTGATGTTGGCGTAGCCCGCGTCCTGCGCCGACTTGATCGCGCGATCGGCCTCGGACGCGGAATGGATGCGGCCGAGACGGCGCAGCTTGTCGTCGTCGAAACTCTGCACGCCGAAACTGATGCGGGTGACGCCGGCGCGCAGATAGCCGTCGAAACGGCCGTGTTCGACGGTGCCCGGGTTGGTCTCCAGCGTGACTTCGGCGCCGTTGCGCAGCGCGATGCGTTCGGCGACGCCATCTAGGATGCGCGCGATCGCATCGGGCGCGAAAAGGCTCGGCGTGCCGCCGCCGAAGAAGACGCTGGTCAGCTCACGGCCGGCGACAGCGCCGTCGAATGCCTGCAGGTCGCGATCGAGATCGGCCAGCACGGCACCGACATAGGCATCCACCGGCAAGGCGCCTTCGCGTGCGTGCGAATTGAAATCGCAGTACGGGCATTTCTTCACGCACCATGGAATGTGGATGTAGAGCGCGAGCGGTGGTGCGAGCAGCGACATGATGTCGTCGTCAGTCGAGAGGTGGCGGGTAGGCACCGACACGTGCCTTTCCGGCGATTGCGCCGGACTCACGACCGATCAGATGTCCGGCGAGCACGCCAACGGCCGGCACGAAGCACGTCGGCACCGGCGCAACGAGCAGCGCAAGAAACACGAACGTCGTGGTCGCCAGCACAGGCTCGTTCGGATCCAGCGCATGGACATAGAGACCGAAGCACGGAGCGAACAGTGCGTAGGCGAGCATCGATGCGGCGAGTCCGCGCTGCGAATTGAAGCGCGGTGCGAGCCGGGGTCCGCTCAACAGCCAGGCGGACGCCGCAGCCAGCAGCCCGGATATCGGAACCAGCGGTGATGCGAGCCACAGGCGATCCTGCAGCGAGCATTGCGCGCAGGCACCGTGCAGAGAACCCGTGGCCACCCACAACAGCGAGATCGCGCCGACGCATCCGGCCAGGCCGAAGCGGACGGCAATTGCGCGGCGGCGGCGATAGGGGCGCATTTGTGTCACGGGAACCGATTCCGGTGGCGACGGTCGTCCTAGAATAACCGCCGACTCAATCGACGTTTGCGCCGGCGTCCACAGCGGCTCGTTCGGCGAACAGGTGCCGCAACGCCGCGAGTGCCTGCCCGCGATGGCTGACACGGTTCTTGACGGCCGCGTCAAGCTCGGCCGCGCCTTTGCCGAGCAGAGAATCGAAGAATACCGGGTCGTAGCCGAATCCGTTGTCGCCGCGCGGCGCGCGCAGGATGCGCCCGTGCCAACGGCCTTCCGCGATCAGCGGAGCCGGATCGTCGGCGCCGCGCAGCAGCACGATCGTGCAATGGAAATGCGCGGTGCGCCGTGCATCCTCGACGCCGTCAAGCGCGGCCAGCAGCCTGGCGATATTCGCCGCGCTGTCGCCGTGTGCGCCCGCATAGCGCGCCGAGCGCAGTCCCGGAGCGCCGTCGAGCGCATCGACGCAGAGCCCCGAATCGTCGCCCAGCGCCGGCAAACCGGAATGGCGCGTGGCATGACGCGCCTTGATCAGCGCGTTCTCGACGAAGGTCGTTGCGGTCTCGTCGGCATCGGCGATGCCGAGCTCCGACTGCGCGATCAGCGCGATGCCGCTGTCGGCCAGCACTTCGCGGATTTCGGCGAGCTTGCCGGCATTGCCGCTGGCGAGGACGATCCGGTGCAACGTCCGCATCACGCTCCGGCCAGTGCTTCGCGCTGCTTCGCACACAATTCGGCGACGCCCTTGCCGGCGAGGGCGATCAGTGCATCGAGCTCTTCGCGGCGGAATGCATGTCCTTCGGCAGTGCCCTGGATTTCGATGAAGCCGCCGCCGTCGTTCATCACCACGTTCATGTCGGTGTCGCAGCCGGAGTCCTCGGCGTAGTCGAGATCGAGCACCGGCTCGCCCTGGAAGATGCCGACCGACACCGCGGCCACCGCGCCGAACACCGGATCGCGTTTCAACGCATTGCGTGCCTTGAGCCAGCGCACCGCGTCGACCAGCGCGATATACGCGCCGGTGATCGCCGCCGTGCGCGTGCCACCGTCGGCCTGCAGCACGTCGCAATCGAGCGTGATCGTGCGCTCGCCGAGCGCGCTGCGGTCGACGCAGGCGCGCAAGCTGCGGCCGATCAGGCGCTGGATCTCCATCGTGCGGCCGCCCTGGCCGCCGCGTGCCGCTTCGCGCTGCGTGCGCTCGCCGGTCGCGCGCGGCAACATGCCGTATTCGGCCGTGACCCAGCCTTCGCCCTTGCCGCGCAGGAACGGCGGCACCTTCTCGTCGACGCTGGCGGTGCACAGTACGCGCGTGTCGCCGAACGAGATCAGGACCGAGCCCTCGGCGTGCCGCGTGAAGCCGCGCTGGATCGTGATCGGACGCAACTGGTCGGCGGCTCGGCCGGAAGGGCGCGCAAGACTCATGCGGGAAGGCGCTTTGGTAAAAGGGTCGCGGAGTTTACCATTGCCAACCTCTCGATCCTCGCAGGTGAGCCGATGCTCCGCAGCATGACCGCCTTCGCCAGCGCCGAGGCCGACACCGGCCATGGCGCACTTTCGATCGAGTTGCGCTCGGTCAATCATCGCTATCTGGAACTCGGCCTGCGCCTGCCGGAAGAATTGCGCAGCCTGGAGCCGGTCGTGCGCGAGCGTGTCGCCGCGCGCCTCTCGCGCGGCAAGGTCGATCTCGGCGTGCGCTACAAACCGGCCACGGCGAACGAGGCCGGCATCACGCTCGACGAGGCGCTGGTCGGGCGGTTGTCGGAAACGGCGCAGGCGCTGGCCGCGCGCTTTCCGCAGCTCAATGTGGACTTCGTGTCGCTGCTCGGCTGGCCGGGCGTGATGCTGGATCGCGATACTGACCAGGAATCGCTGCGCGCAGAAGCGCTGGCGCTGCTGGACACCGCGCTCGGCGAGATGGTTGCCGCGCGCGAGCGCGAAGGCGAGCGGCTCGGCGGCTTCCTGCGCGAACGGCTCGATGCGATCGAGAAGATCGTCGCCGACGTGCGCGCGCATCTGCCGGAAGTGCGCGAAGCGCTGCGTGCGCGCTTCGACACGCGCATCGCCGAGCTCAAGCAGCCGCTCGAGCCCGGACGCGTCGAGCAGGAAGTGGTGCTGCAGATGCAGCGCATCGACGTCGACGAGGAGCTCGATCGCCTCACCGCCCATATTGCCGAAGCCAGGCGCAACCTCGATCTCAGGGAAGCGGTTGGCCGCCGTCTCGATTTCCTGATGCAGGAATTCAACCGCGAGGCGAATACGCTGGGTTCGAAGGCCGCCGATCCGCGTACGACCAAGGCGGCGGTGGAGCTGAAGGTGCTGATCGAGCAGATGCGGGAGCAGGTGCAGAATCTGGAGTGAACTTCTTGATGCAAAAGCGGTTTGGTGATATGGTGCCAAAACGTCAAAACGTTGGATTCGCAGATGGAATCCCAGACAACGAGAGCCACGATCTATCTCGATAAGGACATGCACAAGGCGCTACGACTCAAAGCCGCCGAAACGCATCGTTCAATATCCGAGATCGTTTCCGACGCTGTGCGTGAAGCATTGCGGGAAGACGAGGAAGATCTTGCTGCGATTGCCGCGCGCGCCGGCGAGAAGACCAT